>Ga0222718_10000061_pt1 | contig 109263 bp, 115 predicted proteins | sample C33_27DmetaG_FD_165045 | JGI IMG/M metagenome (GOLD analysis project Ga0222718, IMG submission 165045) | Estuarine water microbial communities from San Francisco Bay, California, United States - C33_27D | ecosystem: Environmental > Aquatic > Marine > Unclassified | place: USA: California...
TTTTCTCTATTATATTGTTTTATATTTTTTTTTTTTTTATTCCTTTCTTTATATCTTTTCGAATTTTATTGGGATTTTCAAATCTTGGATTGTCATCCGTAAGATATATCTCATCTGCGTAATTATCAGCAATTTTGCCCATTTTAGATCTTTTATTTTGATCTCTGTCTCCTCCACACCCAAATAACAAATTTATTTTTTTATTTGGAAATTGTTCTTTTAAATTTAAAAGACATGTTCTCAAAGCTTCTGGGGTATGCGCATAATCAAGAATTACCTTTGATCTATTTTTAATATTGCCAATTTTTTCAAATCTACCTTCCACAGATTTAATTTTTGAAATAATCAATAAAATTTTTTTTAGGCCAATATTACTTTTTTTGGCAGCAATTATTGCCATTAACAAGTTCTTTAATTGAATTTTTCCTATTAGGTTTAGTTTTACAACTTCTATTAAATCTTTGTATTTTATTTTAATTATTTGAGACTCTTCTTTAAATGAATGTGATAAAATTTTAAAATTATTTTTTTCATCATTTAATGTATGTAATTTAAGATTATTTTTAATTGAAATTTTTTTAATCTTTTTAAATTGTGGTATTTTATCATCTGTTATCACATTGCCATTTTTTTTAATGAGATTTTCAAACAAATAAAGTTTTGCCTTTAAATAATTTTTTAAATTTTTATGATAATCTAAATGATCTTGAGATAAATTTGTAAATATACCAGTGTTAAACTTTAAACCATCAAGCCTATTTTGTTTAAGACCATGACTTGAAGCTTCCATAATTACATCATTTATTCTTTGATTTTTAAGTTTTGTTAATATTTGACCTAATTGTATTGGATCGATTGTTGTATTTGATAAATTCAAATTTAAAATATTTGATTTAACTCCCAAAGTTCCAATTGAAGCAACTCTTTTTTTATTTAACTTAAGTATTTGGTAATAGAAATTTGCAATAGATGACTTTCCATTAGTCCCCGTTACTGCAATTAAATTTTTTGGTTTGTTTTTATAAATTTTATATGAGACTTCAGCTAATAATTTTCTAATATTTTTGGTGTGAATAAATAATATACCATTTTTAAATTCTTTTATTTTTTTTTCAGAAATAATAACTTTTGAACCTTTTTTAATAACCTTAGGTATAAAATTGTTTCCATCAAACTTGATACCTTTTATTGCAAAAAAAATATTATTTTTTTTTACTTTTGAGCTGTCAAACGAAATTCCTGAAAAAAAAAAATTTCTAAATTTTTTATTTACATTTGGTATGTAGTCTTTTAGCAGCATCTCTTAATTAACTTCACTGTATTTTGTGGCTAAAATAGGCCCAATTTTTTCTACAATTTGACCAGTTACCTCAACTGTGGTCCAACCTGCAGTATTAAATGGGGTTCCTTTATATTTAATATTAGATCCATCTCTATAATGATAAATGTAATTTTCATTTGTTTTTGGCTCATCTAACATCACAGCAAGAACAAATTTTGGCTTAGATGTTGGAAATACAGATACAAAAGTGTTAATTTTTTTCTTTGAATAACCACCGCCAGAACTTTTCTCAGCAGTTCCTGTTTTGCCTCCAATTTCATAACCATCAACATTTGCTAATGAAGCCGTTCCCTCTTTTGTGGTAACTATTTTTCTTAAAATTGGTAAAATTTTTTCTGATACATCTTTATTTAAAATTTTTTCTTTTTTTTCATTTTTGTTGTTCTTAATCAAAGTTGGATTTATGTCATAACCGCCATTTACAATAATAGAATATGCTTTAGCTAATTGAAGAAGCGTTGTGGTAATGCCATGTCCAAATGATGCAGTAGCAAGTGGACATTTACCCCAATTAAACTTGATTGGACTTCCAACTTCTTCAATTTCAAAATTGATTTTTTCTAAGACACCAAGTTTTGACAAAAATAAACTAAATTTTTCTTCACCTAATTGTTGTGCAATTCTGACTGAACCTATATTTCCAGATCGAACTAAAATTTGCTCTGCCGTTAAGTCTGATGGTATCTCATTGTCATATTCTCGAATTGGAAATCCAGCACAAGTAAGTGATTTTGGTAAATCAAAAAATTCAGTTTCAGGTTTTATAATTCTTTCATTTAAAGCAGCTGCTATTGTAAAAGTTTTAAAAACAGACCCAAACTCATAAACTCCTTTGGTCACTCTATTTATATAGTTTAGATCAACTATTTTTTTTCTTTTATTTGGATCAAAATCAGGCAAAGATACCATTGAAAGAATTTCACCATTATTTACATTCATTAAAATTGCAGCACTTCCTATTGTATTAAAAATTTTATTAAATTTTACTAACTCATCTCTAATTAAAAATTGAATATCTTTATCAACTGATAATTTAATTGGTTCTTGAACATTTTTTAAATTTTTATTAAGTGATTTTTCTAATCCAGAGACACCATTGTTGTTATCATCTATTTGACCAATTATATGGCTAAATAAATTTTTTTCTGGATAAATTCTTGTTAGTTTTTCTTCAGGTTGAATTGATTTATCTCCTAATTTCATTATTTTTTCATAATTTTCATCAGATATTTTTTTTTCAAAATAAAAAAAAATTTTATTTTCTAATTGAGACTCAATTTTTTGATAATTTTTATTTGGAAATATATACTTTAAATTTAATAATAATTTTTTTTTATCTATAACTTTTTGTGTGCTTATACCAATATCTATTGAGCTTACTGTCTTGCTCAAATATTTTCCATTTCTATCAACAATATCTGCTCTGTATAGATTGTTCGAATATGATATCAAATTATCATTAAATCTAATTTTTGAATTCCTTGAGCCTAGATGAATTAGATGAATAGAATAAATGATAAATATCATAAAAAAAATAAAAAATATGAATGAAACTCTATTAAATGAAATATTTAATTTTAATTTATTTTTTCTATATAAAAATTCACTCTGATCATCTTCAAGTATAATTTTTGAGTCCCTTTTATTCATTAATAAAGTTAAATTGATTAATTTCTATTTTATCAAAAATTCGATTTATTTTTTTTATTTCCTGAATATCTTTTTTAACTAACTCACTATCAAAATATAGGTTTTGGAATTCAAGTAATTTTTCTGCAGAACTCAGATAATCGTGTTCTAATTTGATATTTTCAAAATCTTTTTTTAAACTTCTAATGCTTTCCCTTAAAACAAAAATTTCATCATCAATTCTTTTAGTCGAATTTTTTACTATTGCTGTTGATAAAATTAGAAACAATATGAATAAAATAATAAAAAATTTACTCATAATTTATTTCCAATATTCTCTATTTCTATTAAATTCTCAAATTTTTTTAAAACATCTGTATCAAAATTATAAAAATCTTTTTTTTTGATCACATATCTTAATTTTGCTGACCTAGATGGCATGTTTTCTTTTAATTCTTTAATGGATGGTGTTATGGGTTTTTTCTCAATCATCCTAAACAATGTCTCTGGTTGATCTAATTTTGGAGTATATCGCGATATACTTTTTTTTTCTGATAAACTTTTAAAAAAATATTTTACTATTTTATCTTCTAATGAATGAAAAGTTACAACTGCTAAAATTCCATCTTTTTTTAATACTTTGGATGCACCAATTAATCCATAAATTAATTCGCTTATCTCTTTGTTCACTAAAATTCTTAACGCTTGAAAAACTTTTGTAGCACTATGTGTTTTAAAATTTTTTTTTCTTTTAGTTTTTTCAATTAATTCGACTAGAGCTCTTGTATCAATTTCTCTAACTTGTCTCTCTCTTACTATATTTAAAGCTATCCTTTTTGCCTCTTTTTCTTCACCAAAATATTTAAAAATAATTTCTAATTCTTTAGCATCAAGTTTATTTACTACATCTTTTGCAGAAAATTCATTTATACCCATTTTCATATTTAAATCTCCTATAGAATTGAATGATAAACCTTTAGTAGAATCTTTGATTTGAGAATATGAATAACCTAAATCAAAAATTACACCTCTAATTTTTTGATTTTTAAGTTTAAGATTATCTAATTGACTAAATCTTTTATTTTTAAATATAAATCTCTCTTCAAAATTTTTTGAAATTTCGTCTGCTTTTTTTTTACTTTCGATATCTCTATCTAAAGCAATTACTTGAGTATTTTTATAGTCTAATATTTTTTTTGTGTAACCACCTTGACCAAATGTACAATCAATAAATGTGCCACCATGTTGAGGGGTAATAATGCTTAAAATTTCATTAAGCAATACCGGATAATGTTTTGGAGCATCCGATACCATGGTGGCTTCCATTTAATTTTTCGAAGACCATTAATTTTTTTGTCTTCGTAAAAATGCAGGTATTTCTAAATCATCTTCATCATTTTCATCTTCCGAGGATGTTAGTAAATCATCTGAACTTGATATTTGATTTTCAGCACTGAATAAATCTGGTTCATCTGCATCAACACCAAACTCTTTCAAATCGCTAAGTGGTTCTTGTCCATTTTCTGTTGAAGCTAATATTTCCTCTGAAAAAGATGTTTCGTTTTCATTAGAAGTATTTTCAATAACACTTTCAACTTCTTGATTTTTTAACAACTCTTCATGATATTGATTATTTACATCGTTAATTGACTCATTATGGATATTTTCTGATACAACCTCATTTTCAAGTTTAAGAGCGTTAGCACCATGAGATATTGGGTTTGTGCCCACATTTGAAAAACCAAAAGAAGCTGTCCCATTACTTGTTGTAAAATCTGAATAACCAGTGTTACGGTTTTGAATACGATGAACCATATTAATAACCGATTTGGTCTCTGGCTGTTGTCCATCTAAAGATGTAGCGACTATAGATACTCTAATTTTACCTTCAAGAGTTGGGTCAGTTATAGCCCCAATTATTATTTCTGCATCAGCTTCTACTTCAGACCTAATCTTATTAACAACTTCATCAACTTCGAATAACTTAAGGTCTTTTCCTCCCGTAATATTTACTAATAACCCTTTAGCACCTTTAAGTGTATAGTCATCAATCAAAGGATTACTTATAGCCATTTCAGTTGCGTTCATAGCTCTTCCTTCGCCTTCTGCTTCTCCAGTGCCCATCATAGCTTTGCCCATTGAAGCCATTACAGTTTCTACATCGGCAAAATCTAAATTAATGATACCTGGTCTTACCATTAAATCTGTAACGCTTTGAACTCCATGCATTAAGACATTGTTTGAAAGGTTAAAAGACTCTTCAAATGTAGTTTGTTCATTAGCAATTTTGAATAAATTTTGATTTGGAATTACTATAATTGTATCCACATGTTTTCTTAATTCCTCAAGTCCAATTTGAGCTCTTTTCATTCTTGAAGGACCTTCGTACAAAAATGGAAGAGTAACTACTCCAACTGTCAAAATATTTAATTCTTTTGCAGCTCTAGCAATAACATGTGCTGCTCCTGTTCCTGTTCCACCACCCATTCCAGCAGCTATGAAAACCATATTTGCACCTTGTAAAACATTAATTATTTCATTTAAAGATTCATCAGCTGCAGCTTGACCAATATCAATTTTTGCTCCAGCACCTAATCCTTTTGTTAAATTCAAACCAATTTGAATTTTTGATTTTGCTTTACTATGTTTTAAATCTTGTGCGTCCGTATTAACTGCAATAAATTCCACTCCTTGCATTCCATTTTCAATCATTTCATTTATTGCATTTCCACCTGCGCCGCCAACCCCCATTACCAAAAGTCTTGGTTGCAACTCTTTTATTTCTGGTGTCTTAAAGTTAATTGTCATTTTATTATCCCCCGTTATTTGTTAAGTTGATGCTCCCATTTAAGGCTAGCTCGATTTAAATTTGCTTTTTTTCTTGCATTTACCTTAAATTTTTCAAAAACTGTTGGTTCCCATATTTGAAATGTTTTTCCTTGACCAACAAAAATCATGCTACTTTTAATCTTTGCATGTTTTAATAATTTTGATGTAAGTGAAATTCTACCTTCACTATCAAACTGTAAATTTATACTTTCTGATAGTATTGATGTTGCAAAAAAATCTCTTTTTTCCTCAAAAGGATTAAGAGAATCTATTGCATTAGAAATTTTTTCTATTCTGTCTTGTGGCCATGCTTCAATTGATTGATTATTAAATGATGGATAACAAATTACTCCATTATATCCGAGGTTGGATAGATATGACCTAAAACTTGCAGGCACTGACACCCTTCCTTTTTTGTCTAATCTGTTTTCGTAGGTTGATAAAAACATAAACCATAAATCTCTTTATTCCCATTTATTGGGAATTTATGGGATATTATGGGTTTTTTATGACATAGTCAATACATACTATTTAAGATTGAAACCTTTAAATTCACCTTAAAAAGTGAATCAAAACGTGAACATTTAAGTGAAGTTAAATTAAGGGATTATTAGCCAGATGAACTATAAGCCGGGTTCTGTCATTTAAACTTATCATTTGTCTAGGCTTAAGATCGCTCTTAAGCTCAAGCAACTAACCCTGATGACGAGCCAAAGATAGCTTTTAGTTTTTCAACAATGTCATCTCTACTTAGTCTTGCTCCCAGTGGGGTTTTCCAGCGTTCATTGTTACCAATAGAACCGGTGTGCTCTTACCACACCTTTTCACCCTTGCCTTGTTAAGGCGGTATATTTTCTGTGGCACTATCCCTAGGGTTGCCCCTGCCAGGTGTTATCTGGCACTGTTTCTTTGTAGAGTCCGGACTTTCCTCTTTAAAATTATTAAAGCGATAAGTCGTTCATCTGGCACAATTAACTTATTATTAAAATAAATTATTTCAAGTTTAATTTTTATTTGATGTAAGATTATTGCTTATTAATAGACATTCTTTATCTATTTTACCATTTATTAGACTTTGCCTAAATCTTCTTTGAAAAGCAATGATTAGATACTTATCGTTTATGTCAGATCTTGGAGATTTAATCTTATTATATCCAATTTTATAAAGGTTTTTAAAAAACATATTTTTTTCATTTTGTGAACTAAGTTTAACGTTTCTATACTCTTTAATTTTTTTAAAATCTAGATTATGCCAATAACTCAATTTACTTTTAGATAGTATTTGCCAAGGAAATTTTTCACCTGGATCTTTTTTTCGATCAGGAGAAACATCTGAATGTCCAAGAATAAATTCTTTCTTAATTTTATATTTTTTAATTAAATAATTTAAAAGCTTTTTTAAAGATAGGATTTGCTTAGATGTAAAATTTTTATAACCATATTGATGTCCGGGGTTAGTTATTTCAATTCCTATTGAGTTTTTATTTAATGACTTATAATTTTTCCAATTAGATACCCCCGCATGCCAAGCCTCATAAAGCTCGGGTACCAAAACCAATATATTTCCATTTTTTTTTATGTAAAAATGTGAACTAACTTTAGACTTAGAATCCTGCAATTTTTTAATAGCAGCCGACTCGGTCTTCATTCCAGTGTAATGAATTATTATAAATTTAATCTTTTTCTTTAACCTTTTTATTAAATTAAAATTTGGAGAGTAATTTGGGGTCACTTTTATGCCTATATTTTGATACATTTGTATTAAATACTTATTTTACATTGAAAATTAATATATTATAAGATCGATTATAATGAGAAAATTAATAATTATAATTTTTACAACCCTTGCGCTAACCCTAAATGTAAACGCAGGTACTGATGGCGAATTAATTTTAAAAAAAAATGAACCCTCTGAAGTAAAAGACTGTTTTGAAAAAATCAACAGGGTAACTTTTGCATTTAATCAAACTCTTGACGGAGTAATTTTTCAACCTGTTGCATCACAATATAAAAAACTACCCTCACCAGCTAAAACAGGTGTAAGTAATTCTTTAGAAAATCTTTCTCACTTATTAACCATTCCAAACAACGTCATCCAAGGAGATATTAAACAAGCAGGAGTGAATACTGGAAGATTTGTTATTAACACAACTGTTGGAATATTAGGTCTTTTTGACGTAGCTAAATATTTTGGTTTAGTAAATTATGAAAAAGAAGATTACGGTCAATCATTGGCTAAATGGGGCGCTGGTCCTGGATGTTATGTTGTGTTACCAATTTTAGGTCCTAGCACGGCAAGAGATACATTGGGTTCAGCTTTCAATTTCCTAGGTGGGGATCCTTGGTATAATGTGACAATAAAAAATGATACACAATATTTTAATAACGCAAACTATTATCAATCAAAAGGTGCTTCTGGAGTAGACTTTAGAGCTAAAAATTATGACTCTATTGAAAATTTAGAAAAAAATTCACTTGATTTTTACGCATCAGTAAAAAGTTTATATTTACAAGATAGACAACAAAAAATTCTTAATACCAAAAAAATTATCAGCACTCAAGATGATAGTGATTGGGAAGAAATCAGCCAATAACTAAATAAAAAATATGAATATAAAAAAAATTATTTTTGTAATTTTTCTATATCTATTAACATTAAATAATTCATATTCAATTGAAGCAGATATATTTGTTCAATCGACAGTAAATAGAGCCTCAAAAATATTGTCTGAAAATATTTCAAAAGAAGAAAAAATCGATAAACTTAAAATTATTGCTAAAGAAACAGTAGATATAAGTGGAATAGGATTCTATACGCTTGGATCGATTAGAAAAAATTTAAATGATAAACAAAAAGAAAAATATGAAAAATTATTTGAGGAATATTTTCTTAAAAGTTTCTCTAGTAGATTGTCTGAGTACACAAACCCAGAAATTGATGTTTTTTCCAAGGAAGTCTTGAGTGAAAATTACACAATAGTTAATAGTCTTTTAAAAGGCACTTCTGAAAGACCAGAGGTAAAAATTGATTGGAGAATTTATACAAAAAATCCTGAAAATCCATTAATCAGGGATTTAATCATTGAAGGTTTAAGTTTAGCGAGAACTCAAAAAGAGGAGTTTTCATCAATCTTAAACTCGAGTGATAATGATATTAATGCTCTTTTTACAACTTTAGAAGATTTTTCTAAAAACTAAATATTAAACTATTTGGTGGGCCCGCCAGGACTCGAACCTGGGACCAATACATTATGAGTGTACTGCTCTAACCAACTGAGCTACAGGCCCAAACAAGTATCGTTCTACAACTTTTTAAAATTTTTGCTATTTAAAAATTTACTAAAACTTAAATTTTTTTTATCCCTTAATGATATTTTGGGTTTTTTTATAGGCCATTTTATTTTTAAATCTTTATCATTCCAAAGAATACCTGCTTCATATTTTTTATTTCTATAATTTGAATTTTTATAGTAGAGGATTGTATTGTCTTCCAAACTGCAAAATCCATGAGCAAACCCTTCGGGTATATACAATGAAGTATTGTCTTTTGCGGAGATATTAATGGTAAAATGTCTTCCAAATGTGGGAGATCCTTTTCTGCAATCTAAAACAACATCAAATATTTTACCAGTCATTACGCTGATTAATTTAGCTTGTGGTTTATTTAATTGTAGATGAAGACCTCTTATAACATTTTTTTTAGATAAAGAAAAATAGTCAAAAATAAAATTTTTTTTAATTTTATTTTGTTCAAATAATTCTTTTAAAAATCCTCTATTATCATTATGAGTTGGACGTTTAATAATCAACAAATCTTTGAATTTAGTCTTAATAATTTTCATTAATTAATAAATTTTTTAAACGTATTACAAATATATTTTAATTCATTCTTGTTCATTCCTTGATGACAACCAAGTAGAATTCCATTTCTCATAACATTATTGGCCTCTTCATTACATTTTGGATGTTTTTTGAATATCTTTTTTTTCATAACTGGTTGCTTTAAGATATTACCAGTAAATATCGTTCGAGTTTGAATATTGTTTTTTTCAAAAAAAATTTGCATGTCTTTTCTTGTAAAAGATTTATTTTTTTTAATAACTAGTGGAAAAGCTAACCATGGAGTTTTGACGTTTGAATATTGTTCGGGTAAATCAAAATATTGGGGATATTTTGAAAAAAATTTTTTAAGAAAAGAAAAATTTTTATTTCTTATATAAATATTATTCTTTAATTTTTTTATTTGTTCCAAAGCAAATGCAGCTGAAAGTTCTGAGGGTAAAAAATTGTAACCTAAATCAGAAAAAATATATTTTGCATCATAATCTATGCCCGAAATTTTTACATTAAATCTTTTATTTATACTTTCAGACTCATTAAAAGTTGCTGAAGATCTGCCCCAACCTCTTAATAATTTTGCTCTTTGATATAAATTAAAATCATTAAAACAAACTATTCCACCAGTTCCAGCGCCGTTAATAATATGAGATGCATAAAAACTGTTAGTTACAACATCTGAAAGTTTACCAGTATTTTTATTATTTATTTTATAACCAATTGTATCTGCAGAATCCTCTATTACCTTTAAATTATATTTTTTTGCAACTTTAGAAATTGCTTTCCAATTTGCTACATTACCAAGCAAATTAGGTATCATTACAGCAACTGTTTTTCTATTTACGCATTTTTCTATTTGTAATGGATCTGCTTGAAATTTATTTTTTTCTACACCAATAAAATGTGGAATTAAACCTAGTTGATATATTGGTGCTATAGTTGTAGAAAAAGTTAAATTGGGCGTGATTATCTCTGAACCTTTTTTAAAATTGAATGATGATAATCCGAGTAAATTAGCAGAAGAACCAGAGTTTACCATTAACCCATATTTTTTTCCAAATAATTTAGAAACTCTGTTTTCTAATTTTTTTACATTTTTACCGTCAACTAAGGAAAGGCTATCATTTTTTAAAACTTTAATTACTGCGTTTATTTCTTTCGAATTATAAACAGCTTTTCCATAATAAACTTTTTTCATATTTGTGATTTTATTATTAAAATTTAATATAATTTATTACATCTTTTATATTACTATTATTTGGTTTCCAACCTTTCAATTTGTTATATGAATAAATTCTACTTTTTACTAAACTATTAGAATTCCATTTTACCTTTAGTTGTTTTTTGTGTTGTTTATTAAAAAACATAACTAAATCAGAAATTTTTGTATCAAATGTATTTTTAAGTAAATATTTTTTTGGAATTATTGGTCTTTTTAAAATCAAATTTATTGCACTAATTATATCGGAAATATTCAGTAAATTAATATAAAGATTTTTTGAAATTATTTTTGTTGTCTTTTTTTTTTGATAATTCAATTTAAGAGTATTAATGATTTTTTTTCTGTAATCATTTTTTCCAAATGTATCTGAAATCATTAATTCATAAAATTTAATTTTTTTTAAATTTTTTTTGTAAAAATCTAAAATTGTACTGAAACTCTTCTTATAAGCTGCATACAAATTTATAGTATTGTTTTTTTGTGCATTACCATCTTCCCAAACAGTAGAAAAATTAATAAACTTACTTACTTTCATGACATTTAGATTTTCTAAAATTATATTTCCAAATAATAAGTTTGAATTACAAAATTTTTTTATATCAGAAAATTTATGAGTTTTGGCATAATGTGTTGCACAATGAATGACTGTGTTTACTTTTATTTTCTTTAGTTTTGAATTAAGAGTTTCATAATTTTTAAAGTATATAATCTTAATATTTTTTTTTATTAATATTTTTTTTGGAAGTTTTTTCCTAACAACTAAATAAAATTTATATTTTTCAGAAAAACTATTTAGAATATTTGAACCTATGAAACCTGAAGATCCTGTTAATAAAATTTTATACACTTGATTTAATAATTTTTTTTAAATAATTAGAATAATTACAGTTCCCATAAAATTTTATCTGTTTTTTGATTAAATTATTATTTATCCATTTATTCAATAATGCAATTTCCTCCAAGCATGCGATTTTGAGTCCTTGTCTATTTTCAACTGCATAGACAAAAGTGGAAGTTTTATAATAATCTTCAATGGAGCCAGTATCAAGCCATGCACCTCCTCTGCCAATATATTCTGCTGAAAGTTTATTTTTTTTATTATAAATATTTAAAAGATCTATAATTTCAAGCTCATTTCTTTTTGATGGTTTTAAAGATTTGGCATATTTAACAACATTATTATCAAAAAAATAAAGACCAGTTATTGCTAAATTAGAAATAAATTTTTTTGGTTTTTCTACAATTTTTAGAATTTTATTTCTCTTATTTACTTTAGCTACTCCAAATAAATGCGGATTTGCAACCTTGTGTAAAAAAACTTTAGCCCCTGATTTTAATTTAATACACTTTTTTAAATTTACAGATAAACCTTGACCGTAAAAAAAATTATCTCCCAATATCATTGCAACTTTATCTTTACCAATAAATTTTTCTCCTAAAATAAATGCATCTGGTAAACCCCTTGGTTTATCTTGTTCTTTATAAGTAATTTTCAAACCAAGATTTTTTCCATCAGGAATTAATTTTTTATAATGGTTAATTTGACCTTTATTAACAATAATTAAAATATCTCTAATTTTAGACAACATTAAGATTGAAAGTGGATAAAAAATAAGAGGTTTATCGTATATAGGTAACAATTGTTTGTTTACTGCTTTAGTGAGTGGACTCATTCTAGTTCCGACTCCACCTGCTAGAATTATTCCTTTTTTAATCATTTTTTTCCAAGTCTTTTGAGAATATCTTTTTTTGATAAAGATTTATAGTAGGATTTATTATTTCTATACCATTCAAAGGTTAGTTTTATTCCATCTTTGAAATTTATCTTAGGTTTAAATCTTAATTCTTTTCTAATTTTTCTACTATTTAAAGCATATCTTACATCATGACCTGGTCTATCTTTTACAAAAGTTATTTTTACCTTATCCCTAAGCTTAATTATTTTTTTTGAAACATTTAAAATATTTTTACAAACCTCAATATTAGAAAGGTTTTTATTTGAACCTATATTGTAAAATTGTCCAATTTTTCCTTTTTGAAATATTCTAAACAATGCCTCACAATGGTCTTTAACATATATCCACTCTCTTGAATTGGTACCTTTCCCATAAATTGGTAAAGGTCTATTATTTAAAATATTATAAATTAATTTTGGTATTAATTTTTCTGGATGTTGTTTTGGTCCAAAATTATTCGAACAATTAGTAACAATTACTGGAAGTTTATAAGTTCTAATATAAGAATTAATTAAATGATCTGCGGCAGCTTTGCTGGCAGCATACGGAGAACTTGGTTTGTAAGGGTGTTTTTCTGAAGATCTACCTTTTAAAATATCTCCAAATACCTCATCAGTAGATATATGAATTAACTTTGAATTATATTTTTTTGAAAATTTTTTAAAATTTTCTAACAAATTATAAACTCCAATGATATTTGAATTAATAAATTTCTTAGGATCGTCTATAGATCTATCAACATGAGTTTCGGCAGCTAAATTAAATATACAATTTGGCTTAAATTTAAATAAAATATTTTTTATTCTCTTGTCTCCAATATCACATTTTATAAATTTATAATTTTTATGATATTTAAAATTTTTGACATTATAAAAATTTGATGAATATGTAATTTTATCTATATTTAAGATATTATATTTTTTTTTTAAAAGAAGTTCTATTAGATTGCTTCCAATAAATCCCAATCCACCAGTTACAATTATATTTTTTGACATTTTTAATCTTTTTTTATTATACAAGATATTTAGAATAATCTTTTTTATTAATTTCTAAATTTTTGTTAACTTTGTTTATAATTTTACTAAAATCTAACGTATTTACTCCAGGATAAATTAAATTAATTGGAAGTTTATATTTTAATTTAAAACGTGCCCAATCCTCTGTTAAAAAAATTTGTCTTCTTCTAAGTTTTATTTTTTTTTGCTCCTCAGGTAAATAATTAAGATTTATAGCTTTATGATGATAGCAAAAAGCTCCCAGGGAAACTATACATTTGAAGTTAAATGCTTTAGCTCTAATTCCAAAATCGAGATCTCCAATATAATCTTTGAAATTTATACAGTCAAAATAACCAATTTTTTCAAGCAATTCTCTATTTACTAAAAAACAATCTCCACAAAGATATTTTTCTTCAACATAATTATTTTTGTTTTTTTTTAATATTTCTTTGGCAATATCGTTTGGGTTTTTGTTAGTAAAACTTTTTAAATCTACATTGTGAGTTTTTAAACCAGTATCTACAAAGTTTGACACTCCTCTTACGTAACCTATGTTTTCTGAGGTGTTAGATATATTTATTAATTCGCCTATAAAATAAGAATTTATAATGATGTCATTAGAAACAAAAATAATTTTATCACCAGTTGCGTGTGATAAAATACAATTAACACTTTGAACATAACCTAGGTTTTCTGAGAAATAAAAAATTTTTATATCTTTAAATTCACTTTTCAAACTTAAAAAATATTCCTTAATAAGACCATTATCTGTTGAACAATCATCGACTAAAATAATTTCAAAATTTCCATCTATAGAATTTTTTATAGCTTCTATGCACTTCTTTGTAATTTCTAAATTACCATACGCAGCCACTCCAATTGTTATTTTTTCTGTACAATGATATTTTTCCATAAAGTTTTTTTATATTTATAAGATTAGTAATTAATTTACAAATGAATGGTGGGCCGTGTTGGTTACGCTCCAACTACCCCTGCAATGTCAATGCAGTACTCTACTATTGAGCTAACGGCCCAAAATTTACTTTAACTTTCTAAGAAGCTTTTTAATTGTTTTGATCTACTTGGATGTTTTAGCTTTCTTAAGGCTTTGGCTTCAATCTGTCTTATTCTTTCCCTTGTTACAGAAAACTGTAAACCAACCTCTTCTAGAGTATGATCAGTGTTCATACCAACACCAAATCTCATTCTTAAAACTCTTTCTTCTCTTGGTGTCAAAGTAGACAGTATCTTTGTTGTTGCCTCCCCTAAATTTGATTTTATTGCTTGTTCTAATGGGGCCAAAGCTTTTGTGTCTTCAATAAAATCTCCAAGGCTGCTATCTTCCTCATCCCCAACTGGTTTCTCAAGTGATACTGGTTCTTTAGAAATTTTTAGAACTTTTCTAACCTTATCTAAAGGCATCCTAAGTTTTTTAGCTAATTCCTCAGGGGTTGCTTCTCTTCCAAATTCACTTAGAATAAGTCTTTGAGTTCTCACTATTTTATTGATTGTCTCAATCATATGTACAGGAATTCTTATCGTTCTTGCTTGATCAGCAATTGATCTTGTAATTGCTTGTCTTATCCACCATGTAGCATATGTTGAAAATTTATATCCTCTTCTATATTCAAATTTGTCAACTGCCTTCATCAATCCAATGTTTCCCTCTTGAATTAAATCTAGAAATTGCAAACCTCTGTTCGTATATTTTTTTGCAATTGAAATAACTAACCTTAGGTTAGCTTCTACCATTTCTTTTTTTGCTATTCTTGACTCTTTTTCTCCTTTTTGAACTCTACTAACTAATTTTTTAAAATCAGTGACAGACATACCAATCTTATGACTAATTTCGATCAGTCTCTCTCTTATTTCTTTAAATTGTTCTTTATTCTTAGAGAAAAATTGTTTCCAAATAGTATTGGTATCTAAAAATTTTTTAAGATTTGGATTTATTTCATTTCCAATATAGAATTTTATAAATTCATTTCTTGGTATTTTATAATCTACAGCTAACCTTAGAAGATTTCCTTCTAAGGAAATGATTTTTTTATTTTCAACATAATGTTTTTGAACAAGCTCTTCAAGAACAGATGGTGATAATTGTAGTGATTTAATATTTTCAAGAATTTCTTTAACAATTTTGTCATAACTTTTTTCTTTCGCAGGTGAAAAGGGTCTAGAATTTAAAAGACAATCTAATTTTTCTTTCTGATATTTAATTAATTTATTGTAATCTTTCGTTATTAGGTTAACTGTTTTTAAAACTTTAGGTTTTATTTCTGTTTCCATTGCTGCCAGAGTGGGGTTAAATTCTTCATCACTCTCTTCGCTAGAACTCTCTGCTCCATCAGTTTCACCAGCATTTTTTTGTTTTGCACTTGGACCGGTAGACTCATCTTCCATGTAGTTAGTGTCAATATCTATGATTTCTCTAACTAAAATTTCATCTTTTTGTAATTTGTCATTCCATTCAAAAAATTGTTGAGCTGTAATAGGGCTTTGAGATAATGCAATCAACATTACGTCTTTTCCCGCCTCTATTCTTTTAGCGATAGCAATTTCACCTTCTCTTGATAATAATTCAACTCCACCCATCTCTCTAAGATACATTCTGATAGGATCATCACTTTTTTCGATTGTTTTACCCTCTTCTTTAGAAGAGCCTTCTTTTTTTCTTAAAACCTTAAAGTCTGATTTTTTTTCTACAAGAGAAACTTTTTCATCTAAAATATGTATAAAAGCCTGAGCTAAATTTTCATCTGAAAGATTTCTTTTTCCTAAAGATTTATTTAATTCCTCATAAGTAATAAATCCTCTATGAGTTCCTCTGCCCATTAATCGAGCGAATGATTTTGTAATAATTCTTTCCACAGTAATAAATCTGAAGTGTCTTATATAATATCAAATTTATAAAAATCCATTGTTAATTTATTGGGATTAATTGATATTTTGCTTTTTTTTAAGCTCTTTTAGCTCGTTAAATGTCGCTTCGCTCAAATCTTTAGAAAACTTCGATTCTAATTCTTGGATTCTAAACTCTAAATCATAATTATTTAAGTCTCTACTTATATCATCTAAAATTTCAATTACTTCATGTTCGTTATTAGGCTTATTTTTTAAGATATATTTAATAGGGGCAAACTTAATTATTTTATCAATTAATTGAGTATCAATATTTATTTGGTTAATTGATAATTTTTCTCCTGATTTTAATTTTAATAAAATTTTTTCGAAGATTTGCTTATTAACATCTGTAAATAATTTAATGTCTTCAACTAGGTGAATGTTTTCTTGTATTAGATCTAAGTTGTTTATCATCAAGTAAATCAACGAAAATTCTTTTAGTTCTACTCCAGTAAGTGATTTACTATCATTATAATGTTTTTTTGTTGTTGCTAATGATTTGGTTTTTTTAAAATAAAAACTTTTTTTATTTTGATTGGTGTGTGGTGTTAAATCAGAGATTTTTTCTAAAAAATATTCTAATACATATTTTTTAATGTAATTGTCTTTGATTGTATTAGCTATATCTCTTAGTTTTTTGTCAAAAATTGCCATTGAGGATGGATTATTTTCAGTGTGCTTTTTATAGTGACTAAATATAAATTGATGTATTGAAATTTTATTCTGTGCAGAATAGTCAATAAAATAATTTTTTCCGTTTTTATTTACAAAGCTATCTGGATCTTCGTTATCTGGTAAAAATAAAAATGATATTTGTTTTTCTGGTTTTAGATCTTTTATAGAATTTTCTGCAGCCCTAAGTGCAGCTTTGTAACCACTTTCATCACCATCGAAACATATAATAATGTCATCAAAAAATTGGTTTAATGTAAATATTTGTTTGTCTGTCAAAGATGTTCCTAAATTAGCCACAGCATTTTCAATTCCATTTTTACTTAAGCCAACAACATCCATATATCCCTCAACTAAAAAAATATTTTCTAATTTGTTTGATAGTTTTCTAGCTAAATCTAAATTATATAAATTTGAACCTTTTTTAAAAAAAGAAGTTTCTGGAGAATTAATATATTTTGCAAGAAAATCACTTTTTTCAATTATTCTTCCTCCCAATGCAATCGGCTGTCCTGAAATATTATTTATTGGAAAAATTAACCGACCTCTAAATCTTTCAACATAAATTTTTTTCTTCTCATCTAGGTAAAATAATCCAGTTTCTAGCAGATCATCAATACTAAAATTATTTTTTAATTTTTCAAATAAATTTGGATTTTTTTCTATGTAACCAATTTTAAATTTTTTTACTTGATCTTTATCTAAAGATCTATTTTTTAAATAATCTCTAGCAATAGAACAATTTTCATTTTTTAAAAGTTCATCGTGATAAAAATCAACATACTGATTGAAAATTGCAGAATAAATTTTCCATTTTTCTTCTCTTTCTTCATCTTGTTTTGAGAAAATATAAGGTTGCATACCAGCCAGATTAGCCAAATGTTTCACTGCTTCACCAAATCTTAAATTTTGTGTTTTCATGACAAAATCAAATATATTTCCATGCTCAGATGTTGCAAAACAATGATAAAATTCTTTTTCATCATTCACTGTAAACGATGGTGTTTTTTCATTTTTAAAAGGTGAAAGACCCACATATTCTTTCCCTCTTTTTTTTAAGCTAACAACTTTTGAAACGACTGTTGAAACCTTTAATCTTGTTTTGATTTCATCAAGATATTCTTTTGGATATTTCATTATTTATTTAAGAGATCTTTGAGTAAAATTCCCGCTTTTGAGAAATCAATTTCATCCGCATGTTGTTTTTTTAACTCACCCATAACTTTACCCATATCTTTTATTGAGCCAGCTCCTAGCTTAGAAATTATTTCTTCACATATTTTTTTTGTATCTTCCTCACTAAGTTGTTTGGGTAAAAAACTTGTTAAAATATCGTATTCATTTTGCTCTACTTCTAAAAGATCAGCACGATTATTCTTTTTATAAATATCTATTGATTCGGCTCTTTGCTTAACCATCTTCTTGAGTAATTTTTTTATATCTTCATCGTCTGTCTCTTTTTTGTTTGGACCTGATCTATTAGAAATATCTAGATCCTTAATAGATGATAAAATTAACCTATAAGTTGATATTTTGGTTTTATCTTTCGATTTTAAAGCATTTTTATATTCAGTTTCGATTGTTTCTTTTAATGACATAATTTTTTAATCTACTGCAAAGATAAAATTCTTCAAAAGAAAAATTGTTTTTTTACAATTTTATAATACATCTCTGTTGCGATAATAAACCATTTATTGTATTAACCTTTAACTCATGAGTTGTAATTGAACAAAAAAGCAAAAAAAACAACCTCAAAAAAAATCTCAAAAATTCATACAGGCATTTTAGTTCTTGAAAATAAGAAAGTTTTTAAAGGTATAGGCATCGGTTACCAAGGAGCTGCCACTGGTGAAGTTTGCTTTAATACTTCATTAACAGGATACCAAGAAATAATATCTGACCCATCTTATGCGGGACAAATTATAAATTTTACATTTCCTCATGTTGGAAATGTTGGCACTAACAAAGAAGACTACGAATCTGATAAAATCTGGACTAAAGGTGTTGTGTTTAATTCAGAAATAACATCACCATCTAATTATAGATCATTTCTTCATCTAGACGCTTGGCTTAAAAAAAATAAAATTGTTGGAATTACAGGATTAGACACTAGAAGTTTAACCAACTTTATTAGAGATAAAGGCGCTCCTAAAGGAACAATTGCTCACAATAAAACGGGTAAATTCAATATCAGTAAATTAACTAACTCAACAACTAAGTGGAGTGGACTAAAAAACCTTGATCTTGCAGAAAAAGTCACAACATCAAAAAACTATGTATGGAAAGGTCTTAAGACCTGGAAAAAAGAAACTGGCTACAAAAAAAATAATAAAAGCATTTTTCATGTAGTTGCGATTGATTATGGTATTAAAAAAAATATTTTAAGATATTTTTCTGACTTTAATTGTAAAGTAACTGTTGTTCCTTGTAAAACGTCAGCTGATAAAATTTTGGCGCTTAAACCAAACGGTATATTTTTATCAAATGGTCCAGGGGATCCAGCTGCAACAGGAAAATATGCAATTGATATAATTAAAAATTTAATTAAAAAGAATTTACCTATATTTGGTATTTGTTTGGGTCATCAAATACTTGCACTAACACTTGGTGCAAAAACCAAAAAAATGAAACTTGGTCATAGAGGTGCTAATCACCCTGTTAAAAATTTAATTCATGATAACGTCGAGATAACTAGTCAAAATCATGGATTTGAAATTGTCAGAGAGAGTTTGCCAAAAAATATTGAAATTACTCATAAATCCTTATTTGATAATTGTATTGAAGGTATCAGATTAAAAAATAAACCAATATTTTCAGTCCAATATCACCCTGAGTCAAACCCAGGACCTCAAGACAGCGTTTATTTATTTCAAGAATTTATTAACAACATGAAAAAAAATGCCAAAAAGAAAAGATCTTAAAAAAATATTAGTTGTTGGAGCGGGTCCGATTATTATTGGGCAAGCTTGTGAATTTGATTACTCAGGAACACAAGCGTGTAAAGCATTACGAGATGAAGGATACAAAGTAGTATTAATTAACTCAAACCCCGCAACAATAATGACTGATCCTGATGTTGCGGACAAAACTTATATTGAGCCCATTACTTTAGAGGTTTTAGAGAAAATTCTTAAAAAAGAAAAACCAGATGCTATTCTTCCAACTATGGGTGGCCAGACAGCCCTTAACCTTGCAATGGAGGCTGAGAAAAAAGGAGTATTAAAGAAATACAAAATAGAATTAATTGGGGCAAACTCTAAAGCTATCTCAAATGCAGAAGATCGAAAGAAATTTAGAAAAAATATGATTGATATTGGTCTAGATCTACCTAAATCTGAAATTGTAAATAATATCAATCAAGCATCTAAAGTTTTAAATAAAATAGGATTACCCGCAATTATTAGACCTGCATTTACTCTTGGTGGACTTGGAGGTGGAATTGCTAAAAATAAAAAAGATTATCTTAAAATAATTAAAACTGGATTACATGAGTCGCCTGTTAACCAAGTGTTAGTTGAAGAATGCTTAGAGGGTTGGAAAGAATTTGAAATGGAAGTTGTGAGAGATAAAAAAGATAACTGTATCATTATTTGCTCAATAGAAAATATTGATCCAATGGGAATACACACCGGAGACTCAGTTACAGTTGCTCCTGCTCTCACCTTAACTGATAAAGAATACCAAGTAATGAGAAATGCTTCTATTGCATGTCTTAGAAAAATTGGAGTTGAAACAGGTGGATCAAATGTTCAATTTGCAATTAATCCTAAAAATGGACGAATGGTAGTAATTGAAATGAACCCAAGGGTTTCACGTTCATCGGCGCTTGCATCAAAAGCAACTGGATTTCCAATTGCAAAAGTTGCTGCAAAACTTGCTGTTGGCTACACATTAGATGAGTTAAAAAATGAAATTACTAAAGTTACTCCTGCATCATTTGAACCAAGTATCGATTATGTAGTAACTAAAATTCCAAGATTTACATTTGAAAAGTTTTCAACATCTCCTGCAACGTTAGGCACTTCAATGAAATCAGTTGGAGAAGCAATGGCAATTGGAAGAAACTTTAAAGAATCACTTCAAAAAGCATTGGTTTCTCTTGAAACTGGTTTTTCAGGTTTAGACAGAATATTTGATTTAAATAAAAAGCAAATTGAAAAAAAACTTAAAGAAAATATTCCAAATAAAATTTTGTTAGTTGCGGAAGCAATTAGAAAAAAAATTGATTTAAAAAGAATATTCACACTATCTAAGATTGATCCATGGTTCTTAGAGCAAATCAGAGAAATTGTGGATAATGAAACTAAGATTAAAAATAAAGGTTTGCCTAAAGATTTTAATGAATTTAACCGAATAAAATCAATAGGCTTTTCTGATAAAAAACTATCAGAATTAACCAACATCTCTGAATATGCTGTTAGACAAAAAAGAACAGCACTTAAAATCCTACCTGTATTTAAAAAGGTTGATACCTGTGCAGCTGAATTTAAATCTTTTACTCCTTACATGTATTCAACATATCAGCGTAACTTTTCAATTAACTCTGAATGCGAAGCAGATCCATCATCAAAGAAAAAAATTATTATTTTAGGTGGTGGACCTAACAGAATAGGTCAAGGAATTGAATTTGATTATTGCTGTTGTCAGGCAAGTTTTGCATTAAAAGATGAGGGCTTTGAAACAATCATGGTTAATTGTAATCCTGAAACGGTTTCAACAGATTATGACACGAGCGATCGATTATATTTTGAACCTTTAAAAGAAGAATACGTCTTTAATATAATTAAAAAAGAAAAAGAAAAAGGAAACCTTATTGGTGTAATTGCTCAGTTTGGTGGACAAACTCCAATTAAGCTTGCTAAATTTTTACATGATAACAAACTCCCAATTTTAGGAACACAATATACATCAATTGATCTAGCAGAAGATAGGGATAGATTTAGAAACCTACTTAACAAGTTAAAATTAAAACAAGCTGAAAGTGGAATTGCTAAAAACTTCAAGCAGGCTATTCAAATAGCAGAGAAAATTGGCTTACCATTAATGGTTAGACCTTCTTATGTATTAGGTGGAAGAGCAATGGAAATTGTTCATGAAAAAAGCCAACTTAAAAACTTTGTTGAAGAAGCTTTTAAAGCAGCCGAAGAAAATCCAATTTTAATTGATAAGTTTATTGATCATGCAATGGAAATTGACGTTGATGCAATATCTGATGGAAAACAAGTTCATGTAGCAGGTATCATGCAACACATTGAGGAAGCTGGTATTCACTCGGGGGATTCTGCTTGTAGCTTGCCCCCAGTTTCAATTAAAAAGTTCTTAATTAAAGAAATAGAAAATCAAACTAAAAAATTAGCTTTAGCTTTAAATGTAAAAGGTTTTATGAACATCCAATTTGCGATCAAAAAAGATGAAATTTATGTAATCGAAGTAAACCCAAGAGCTAGTAGAACAGTACCTTTTGTCTCCAAAGCAAAAGGGTTGCCTCTTGCTAAAATTGCATCACGTGTGATGGCTGGTGAAAAATTATCTAAGTTTAATTTAAAAGATAAATCTAAAGGAATGTATGCTGTTAAAGAAGCAGTATTTCCTTTTAATAAATTTCCAAACAGTGATTTACTTTTAGGACCTGAAATGAAATCAACTGGTGAAGTAATGGGATTTGATAAAGACTTTGGTATGGCTTTTGCTAAAAGTCAAATTGCTTCAGCTAACTCATTACCAAAACAAGGATTAGCTTTTATATCTTTAAAAGACTCTCATAAAGATGAGGGAATTGATTTAGCTAAAGAGCTTATTAAACTAAATTTTACGTTATGTGCAACAAGAGGTACTGCAGAGTATATTCAAAAACATAGAATGAGATGTAAGATTATAAACAAAGTAAGTAGTGGATCTCCACACATTGTTGATGTTTTAGACTCTAAAAAAATTGCTCTAGTGATAAATACTGGAGGAGGAAATAGTGAACACAGATTAAATGATGCTATTGCGCTTAGAAGAGCAACATTAAAAAATAAAGTTCCATATTGTACCAATATGTCTACTGCTCATGCATGTTTGCAAGCTATCAAATCACTTAAAACTAAAAAATTAGAGGTTACTTCACTTCAAGATATTTAGGAATTTACTTTCCAGTCAGTTTCAAAAGTTACATAATTTACTTGTAAACATCGTCTTTCTTTAACAATTTTCTTTTTTTCCATACCGTGCCAAGTGTTTGGTCCACTAGTAAACATGTATCCATAGTTATTTTTGTATGGAACCGTTTTAACCTTTTCTAATTTTTCATTATAAAAATCTGTACCTAAATCTTCAGACTCATTGACATTATTTACAAAAATTAAACCTGACATCAGCTTTTCTTTAATATCGCAATGAGGTTTTAACCAAAAACCTTCTCGATCACAGATAACTTCAACTCTCACATATGAGTTAGATAAATCTTTGTTAATCATTTTTGAAATAGTTTGATGCACTTCATTAGATTGAAGTTCGTTAATAAATTTTACCAAGTTTGGAAACTGTTTTTCATTTTCTTTAGTTACAAAACATCTAAATTTAATTGCTTCCCCTCCTGAAGCAATACCTTCTCTAAATTCAGCAGCACCACCATCGATTGCTCTGGTACCATCATAATTTAGATTATGTTTACTTACATCTGGAACATCTGCTTTAATAATTTCATCTATTGCCCCATCAGAAAGAGCATTGTTGTATTCCCAATGATCAAAGGGATGTTGGTGTTTTTTTGATTGATTTTTAATTGAGTCTAAAAATGACATTAAATTAGTTGTTTTTTTATTTCTTTTGCCACCCTACTAGTTTCATCAAGAATTTCATAGTCCCAAGTCTCTAATCTGGTATCCAATTTTTTAGTAATGTTTAATTGATGAAAAAGTTCTTTGAATTTTTGAATCCTTTGATCATTTTTTTTTGTTGGTATATCCGCGACATATATTGGTTTTCCTGTGAGCGCAGCTTCTGAAATCATTGAAGTTGAGTCACATGTGACAGCAATAAATTTTGCTAGAGATAAAGCAGATAAGTAAGCCTTTTTATCAACAGTATCTATTACTAAATTTTTTTCACCTAATTTATTTTTAGCAAGGTCAATTGTATTTTTTGGGGTTCTCATTGATGGAATAATAATTCCTTGAAGGTTATTTTTGATTATCAAATCATTATATAAATTAAAAATATTTATAATATTGCCTTCTGAATAATCATAGTGCTTAGTTGGTCCTCCCAAAATCAATAAAAAATATTCTTTTCCTGATTGGACTTTGTCCTTAAGATAATTGGTATGATTATCAATTTCTTCTTTTGTAAGATAGTGCATTGCTCCTTTTGTTGAATAAACATTTTTACCAGTTAAACCATCATGTTCAGGAGCGATAACATAACTAAAATTATTTAAATTTACTTTTGGATCCTGAATATGAATATTTGTAATTTTTTTAGATGAATTTTTTTTTAAATAAATTGAAGGAATTACACTTTTTCTTCCACAAGAAATAATTACATCGAAATCTTTTACTTCAATCTTCTTAAATACTTTTTGAGAAATAGGTGTTATTTTAGGTGGGATTAATTTCCAAAAATTATTTAGTTCAACTGTGTGGTGAGTAAAATCCAAATCCAAAGCTTTAGCTAGTCCTTCAACTTGACTAATCATGCCATGCATTCCCTGGGTTAATAATATGCCTTTTAATTTAGTCATTAATCACTATATAGCTTTCATATGAATCAAAATCCAACAAAACACACAAAAGTGTTAATAATTGGATCTGGTCCTGCCGGATACACTGCAGCTGTTTATGCAGCACGTGCAATGTTAAATCCAATTTTAGTTTATGGTTCTGAACCAGGTGGACAATTAACAACCACAACTGACGTTGAAAACTATCCTGGTTTTGCTGATGTAATTCAAGGTCCATGGTTGATGGATCAAATGAAAGACCAAGCAAAAGCGGTTGGAACTGAAATGATAGAAGATCATATTTCATCAGTAAATTTAAAATCTAAACCCTTTGAAGCTGTAGGTGATAGTGGTCAAAAGTATAGTGCAGATAGTATTATAATTTCAACAGGTGCTCAAGCTAGATGGTTAAATTTAGAATCTGAACAAAAATTCAGAGGCTTTGGCGTTTCTGCTTGCGCTACATGTGATGGGTTCTTCTTTAAAGATAAAGAGGTTGCTGTAGTTGGTGGTGGTAACGCTGCCGTTGAAGAGGCAATGTTTCTTACAAAATTTGCATCTAAAGTAAAACTAATTCATAGAAGAGATGCATTAAGAGCTGAAAAAATGCTTCAAAAAAAATTAATGGAAAATAAAAAAATTGAAATAATTTGGGATAGTGCTGTTGATGAAGTAATTGGGGACGGTGAACCTAAAAATGTTACAGGGATCAAAGTAAAAAATCTAAAAACTAACAATGTAGAAGAAATGAAAATTGATGGTTTGTTTATTGCAATTGGTCACGATCCAGCAACTGCTTTATTTAAAGAACAATTAGATATGGATAAAGAAGGGTATTTATTAACTAAACCCGATTCTACTGAAACTAATATTCCAGGAGTTTTTGCTGCAGGAGACGTTAAAGACAAAACTTTTAGACAAGCTGTAACTGCTGCAGGAATGGGGTGCATGGCCGCTCTTGAAGCTGAGAAATTCTTATCTCACTAAACTAAGATAAATTTTCGCAAAAGGACTTAATTCTATCCATGGCTTTTTGTAAATTTTCCATTGAAGTTGCGTAAGAAATTCTAAAATAGCCATCTAATCCAAAAGCTGAACCTTGCACTACAGCAACATTTGATTTCTCAAGTAACTTTTGAACAAAATCCGTATCTGTTTTTAATTTCGTTTTTTTATTTAATAGACCTTTGCAGCTAGGAAATACATAAAAAGCACCATTGGGTGTTAAACAGGTTATTCCTTTAATATTGTTTAAACTTTTTACCACAAAGTCTCTTCTTTCTTTAAATGCATTAGATCTTTCTTGAATAAAATCTTGTGTTCCATTTAATGCCTCAACTGCAGCAGCTTGACTTACAGATGAAGGGTTAGAGGTAGATTGAGATTGAATTTTTCCGATAGCTTTAATGATATCTTTGGGGCCAGCCGCATAACCAATTCTCCAACCTGTCATAGCATATGATTTACTAACCCCATTCATTGTAAGAGTTCTGTCTTTTAATTTTGAAATTTGAGCAATAGTAAAGAAGTCAAAATCATCATATTTAATATGCTCATAGATATCATCACTTAATATATGAATTTTTTTATTTTTTATTAAAACTTTTGCTAAATTTTCTATTTCTTTTTTAGTATAACCTGCACCTGTTGGATTTGACGGTGAATTTAAAATTAACCATTTAGTTTTTTTTGATATAACTTTTTCAAGTTTTTTAGCAGTTAATTTAAATCCATCTTTTTCATCACATTTTACTATTTTTGGTTTCCCTCCAGCTAATAAAACCATATCAGGATAAGACACCCAATAAGGTGCTGGGATAATTACTTCGTCCCCTTTATTTAATGTTGCCATGAAAGCATTATATAAAACTTGTTTTCCACCAGTCCCCACAGTTATTTGATCTGCGGTAAAATCTAAATTATTTTCTCTTTTAAATTTTTCAATAATTGCTTTTTTTAAAGCTGGAGTTCCATCAACTGCTGTATATTTAGTGTCCCCATCATTAATAGCTTTAATTGCAGCTTGCTTAATATTATTTGGTGTATCAAAATCAGGTTCCCCTGCCCCAAGCCCTATTACATCCTTTCCAGCTGCTCTTAATTCTCTTGCTTTTTGTGTAACAGCGATAGTTGGTGAGGGTTTAATTCTTTTTAAACTGTCTGATATTATGCTCATTGAAATAAAATTTTAATCTACTAGTTTTATAAATAATGCAAAACACTTATCAAGATCTAATTACTGAAATTCAGAATAAAAACCCTGAGATTAGCCCTAAACTAGAGGGTGGTAAAAGGTTTCAAATGAAAACTGACTTTAAGCCTGCAGGTGATCAACCTGATGCAATTAAACAATTAGTTAGCGGGGCTAACAAAGATCAACTTAATCAAGTTCTTTTAGGTGTAACTGGGTCTGGAAAAACTTTTACAATGGCAAAGGTTATTGAAAAAACTAATAGGCCGGCATTAATTCTTGCACCCAACAAAACTTTAGCTGCCCAACTTTACGGGGAAATGAAATCTTTTTTTCCAGATAATGCTGTTGAATATTTTGTCTCTTACTACGATTACTATACACCAGAAGCTTACGTTCCACGTTCTGATACTTATATTGAAAAAGAAGCTTCTATTAATGAGCAAATAGATCGAATGCGTCACTCAGCAACAAGATCTTTGTTAGAAAGAGATGATGTAATTATCGTATCAAGTGTCTCTTGTATATATGGTCTAGGATCAGTTGAAGCATATAGTAAGATGACACTAAGTTTAAAGGCAGGTTATGATTACAATAGAGAACAACTGATTAAATCATTAGTTGCTCTGCAATATAAAAGAAATGATCAAAATTTTTACAGAGGAACTTTTAGAGCTCGTGGAGAATACCTAGAAATTTTCCCTTCTCATCTTGAAGACCGTGCATGGAGATTAAGTTTATTTGGAGACAAATTAGAAAAAATTGAGGAGTTTGATCCTTTAACAGGAGATCTAGTCAGTGAATTAAATGTGATTAAAGTTTATGCAAACAGTCACTATATAACTCCTAAACCAACAATTGAACAGGCAATTATAAAAATTAAAAAAGAACTAGAAATTACATTAAAAAAATTTAGAGAAGAAAACAAACTGTTAGAAGCTCAAAGATTGGAAGAAAGAACTAAATTTGATCTTGAAATGATTGAGGCCACTGGTTCTTGTGCAGGGATTGAAAATTACTCAAGATTTTTATCTGGAAGAAAACAAGGAGAGCCTCCCCCTACTCTTTTTGAATATTTTCCAGATAATACTTTAATATTTGTTGATGAGTGTCATGTTACTGTTCCTCAATTAAATGGGATGTACAAAGGAGATAGATCAAGAAAAAGTAATCTTGCAGAGTATGGTTTTAGATTGCCCTCGTGTATGGATAACCGTCCATTAAAGTTTGAAGAATGGGATGCAATGCGAACTCAAACAGTTTTTGTATCAGCTACTCCAGGACCTTGGGAATTAAAACAAGTTAAAAATAAATTTGTAGAACAGGTGATCAGGCCTACTGGATTAATAGATCCCCCTGTTGAAATTAGACCTGCTAAAAATCAAGTCGATGATTTAATGCATGAATGTAAAAAGGTTGTAGATAATAATTATAGAGTTTTAGTGACCACTTTAACAAAAAAAATGGCTGAAGATTTAACAGAGTATCTTCACGAAAATGGAATTAAAGTTAGATATATGCACTCTGATATCGATACTCTTGAAAGAATAGAGATAATGAGAGATTTAAGATTGGGCGTATTTGATGTCTTGGTTGGTATAAATCTTTTAAGAGAAGGTTTAGATATACCTGAATGTGCTTTGGTTGGAATTTTAGATGCTGACAAAGAAGGCTTTTTAAGATCTGAAACTTCTTTAATTCAGACTATTGGAAGAGCAGCAAGAAATTTAGATGGAAAAGTCATTCTTTACGCTGATAAAGAAACTAAAAGTATTAAAAATGCAATTAAAGAAACAGATAGAAGAAGAGCTATTCAAGTTGCTTATAATAAAAAACACAAAATTAGTGCCGCAAGTATTAAAAAAGAAATTGGCGATGTTCTAGAAAGTGTTTATGAAAAAGATTATGTCAAGGTCGGAACAGATGAAAATATTGGTGGAAACCTTAAAAAACATTTAAAAGCTCTCAATAAAAAAATGAAAGATGCTGCAACTAATCTTGAATTTGAGGAAGCGGCTAAAATAAGAGATGAAATCCGAAAATTAGAAGCATCAGAATTAGAAATTGTTTTAAATCCTAAGGTAAAACAATATAGTGCAAATAATAAAATTTATCCTAAGGGTAGATCAACAATGGGTTTGCCTGGTACTAGAGCTCAAAAAGGTAAGAAAAAATGGAAGCAAATAAGATAATTATTACTGGGGCAGCTACTAGAATGGGTGCTGCTATAGCAAAAAAATTATCTGGTCCAGGAAAAGAGATCGTTATTCATTACAATAGTTCTAAAGCTAGTGCTGAAAAACTTAAAAAAAAACTAAATAAAAATAATACAAAAGTTTATTTAATTAAGGGTGACCTCTCAAAAGAAAACGATTTAAAAAAAATTATCAAGTTTTCAAAATCAAAATTAAAGTATTTTAATTGTTTAATCAACAATGCATCATTATTTGAAAACGACAATTTAAATAATTTTACCTCTAAAAGCTGGAACGATCACTTAAATGTAAACTTAAAGGCTCCTGCTTATTTAACTAAAGAATTTGCTAAAAATGTTAGAGGTAAAAATAATAGTATTATCAACATAATTGATCAAAGAGTTTTTAAGTTAACTCCATTTTTCTTTTCTTATACATTGAGTAAAACTGGGCTTTACACTTTAACAAAAACAAGTGCTATGAGTTTATCTCCAAATATAAGAGTGAATGGAATAGCTCCTGGTCCAACAATTAAAAATAAAAGACAAACTGATAAACACTTTAAAAAACAGTATTTAGCAACACCCTTAAAGCAACAAGTAGATGTTAAGGAGATTTGTAATGCAGTTGACTTTTTTATTAAAAACAGTTCTATTACTGGACAGGTAATTGCCATTGATAGTGGACAAAGTTTAAACTGGCAAACACCAGATATTTTAAATGGAAAAGAATGAAAAAAAATAATCTTAACATTGTCAAAATTGATAAATCTAAAAACTTATTTAACTACGAGAAAAAAATTCTCATTAATGAATTAATTTTAGACTTGAAACTTGGCTACTATGATTTTGAGAAAGAAAAACCTCAAAGAGTAAAGTTTAGTCTCGAGATTGACTATGAGGATAAAAAGCCAACAAATGACAAGGATATCAAATCTATTGTAAATTATGGAACAATAGTAAAACTCATTACAAAACTTGTTAAAAAGAAACACTATAACTTCCTAGAAACTTTAGCTGAGTCTGTTTTTGATGAACTATTCAAAGACAAAAGAATTGCAAAAATAATGCTTAAAATCGAAAAATTAGAAATTTTAAAAGAATGTTCGTCTGTTGGTATTCAAATTACCAAAAAAAGAAGTCATGAAAAGTTCTGAACTTGGAAAAGAAGTAATTAAAAAAGAACTTCCATTAATTCCTAAAAGCCCTGGTGTATATAGAATGCTTAATCATAAAGATGATATTCTTTATGTAGGTAAAGCTAAAAACCTTCCAAATAGATTGAAGAGTTACGTAGCTGAAAAAAATCATATTATTAGAACTGAAAGGATGTTGTCTCAAACTTTTAAACTAGAGATTACAACTACTGCTAATGAAAGTGAAGCGCTACTCTTAGAAGCAAACTTAATTAAAAAGCATAAACCAAAATTTAATATTTTACTTAAAGATGATAAATCTTTTCCATTCATATTTATTGGTGAAAAGGATCAGTGGCCAAGAGTTACTAAACACAGAGGAAAAAAAGATAAAGAAGGATTTTATTTTGGTCCATTTGCATCAGCAGGTACAGCAAACTGGACTATAAAGATGCTTCAAAAAATATTTCAACTGAGAGTTTGCGATGACGGAACTTTTAAAAATAGAAAAAGACCATGTATTCTTTATCAAATTAAAAGATGTTCAGGTCCTTGTGTAGGTTATATAGACAAAAATGATTACAAAAAATCTGTAGACCAAGCAATACAATTTGTATCTGGCAAATCGAGAGATATTCAAAAAAATCTATCTAATGAAATGGAGGCTGCAAGTGAAAAACTTGATTTTGAAAAAGCTTCAATTTTAAGAGACAGAATTAAATCACTAAATATAATTCAATCTTCACAAAGAATAAATGAAGCAAATCTAGTTGATGCTGATGTGATAGCCGCATTTAAAGAGTCTGGTAAAACATGTATCCAGGTATTTTTTTATAGATCTAAACAAAATTGGGGAAATCAAGCATATTTTCCAAAACATGATCCTGATCAAAATATTTCAGAAATTATGTCTTCTTTTTTAATGCAATTCTATGAAAACAAAAATGTTCCAAAGTTAATAATCATTAATACTGAAATAAAAGATAAAAAATTAATTGAAGAAACCTTGAGTAGAAAAGAAAATAATTCTATTTCTATTAATGTAGCAAAAAAAGGAAATAAAGCAAAAGTTATTGCTATGGCAGAAAAAAATGCCAAGGAATCCTTAAATAGAAAACTTTATGAAACAAATAATAATAAAAATTTATTTGAAAATGTTGCTAAAAAATTTGATTTAAAAAATCCTATTAACTTAGTTGAGGTTTATGACAATAGTCATATTCAGGGGACAAACAGTGTTGGTGCAATGGTAACTTTTGGTAATGAAGGTTTTGTTAAAAAGAGATACCGAAAATTTGATATTAAAACTAAAGGCTCTGAACAAGATGATTTTGCAATGTTAAAAGAAGTTCTCACTCGAAGATTTAAAAGAGCTATGCTAGAAAAAGGAAATTACTTAACTCTACCTGACTTAATATTAATTGATGGTGGAAAGGGCCAATATTCATCTGCAAAAGAAATTCTGGATGAATTTGGATTACATGATCTACCGATGATAGCTATAGCTAAAGGTAAATTAAGAAATAGTGGTAATGAAACATTCTTTTATAATGGAAAGTCATTCAAATTTGAAAAAAATGACCCCACCCTATTTTTTATGCAACGTCTCAGAGATGAGGCTCATAGATTTGCCATCACATCTCATAGAGCCAAAAGGGCTAGAGGTATCAAAAAGTCACTACTGGACCAAATAAATGGCATAGGGGCTATTAGAAAAAGAGCTTTACTCAACCATTTTGGCTCTGCAAGGGCAGTTGAGTCTGCTAGTCTCGATGAAATTAAATCAGTTGAAGGTGTTGAGGCAAAAGTTGCTAAAAAGATATATAACTTTTTCCATGAATAAAAAATAATTATGCTGAGAAAAATACCAAATATTTTAACTGTAGGTCGAATTTTAATAGTTCCTTTTTTTGTATTAGCTTTTTACCTTCCAGGTTTTTATGGAGATCTTACTGCACTAATATTATTCATAGTTGCATCGTTTACAGATTTTTTAGATGGAATGTTGGCAAGATTACTTGGTGAAGAATCTAAACTTGGCGAATTATTAGATCCAATAGCTGATAAGATAATTGTAGCCACCGCTTTAATTCTATTAGTTATGGATGGTACAATCCGTAATTATGAAGTCATTGCTGCCATTATAATATTAACAAGAGAAATTTTAATTTCTGGATTAAGGGAATTTTTAGCAAAGGGAAAAATAAAATTACCAGTTTCAAATCTAGCTAAATTAAAAACAGTCTTACAAATGATATCTATTGCCCTTTTACTCTCAGGCGAGACTGGAAATAAAATTATAAATTTTCAAGATTATAACGCACAAACAATTGGTATTATTCTTTTGTGGCTATCAGCAGTATTAACACTTTTTACGGGCTATGAATATATGCGAAAAGGAATAGATCATGCAATATCTGAGGACAGCAAAGATTAGATTAAGCAGCTTTTTTCTTTTTAACTAAAGCTTGATAGCTCTCATTTAAATCAATTATCATTTTACAAACTTTAAATTGATTTTCACCTATACATGATACTGGTGTCACCTCTGCTGCAGTTCCAGTTAAAAAACATCCAACAAAATTTTTTAATTCATCAGGTTTGATTTTTCGCTCATGAACTTTAATATTTTTAGATTTTGCTATTTCAATAACCGTTCTTCTTGTGATTCCATCTAAAAATGAGTCTGGTATCGGAGTGTGTAGCTCTTCATTCTTATCTTTAAAAAAAATATTAGCTCCTGTGGCTTCAGCTACATTTCCTTCGTAATCTAACATGAGTGAGTCGGTGTATCCTTGTTTTTCTGCCTCATGTTTTGAAAGAGTACAAATCATATAAAGACCCGATGCTTTTGTATCCCAAGGTATCGTATTGGGAGCAGGTCTTCTCCAGCTAGATACATTTAATTTAATTCCTTCAATTTTTAGTTTGGGATCAAAATAAGATCCCCATTCCCATGTTGCAATTGCAACATGAATTTTTGTTTGTTGTGCAGAGATAGCCATCATTTCACTTCCTCTCCAAGCAACTGGTCTTACATATCCATTTTCTATTTTCTGAGTTGAAATTATTTTTTTTGATGCATTGTTAATTTCAGCTTCACTATAAGGTATTTCAAATCCCATTCTTTTAGCTGAATGAAATAATCTTGACGTGTGTTCTTCTAGCTTGAAAATTGAGCCATCATAAACGCGCTCTCCTTCAAAAACACAACTAGCATAATGTAATCCATGGCTTAAAACATGAACTTTGACATCTGACCAATCAACTAATTCGCCATTGTACCATATTTTTCCAGATCTTTTATCGTAGGGTATCATTTGTGAAATAAAAATTCTTACTGAAAAATATCTTTGTATCTATAATATGTCAATATAACTTACCAATAATGAAACAACTTTTATATCTAAAAGATGATCAATTAAAAGATTTAATAGAAAAACTTTTTATAGGTTACAGAGAAACATTCTCAGACTCCAAAAAAATTCTTAATAAATACAAAATTGGTTTGGCACATCAGAAAGTAATTCATCTATTATCGATGTATGAAGGTATTTCTATTTCAGAACTATTGGGAAGACTTAAGGTAACCAAACAAAGCCTTAATAGAGTGTTAAAAGATTTAATTAAATTAGAGGTAATAATTTTTAAAAAAAATGATCAAGATACTAGAATTAAACATATTTTCCTAAATGAAAAAGGGGAAAAAATATTCAATGAAATATTTGAAATACAGAAAAAAAGAATTCATAGTGCATTATTAAACTCTAGTTCAGAAGAGGTAATAAATTTCGACAGTGTTTTAAAGAAAATAATAAATGGATAATTTAATTGCTCATATTTTAGTTGTAGATGATGATGATGGAATAAGAACTTTAGTTAAAAAATATTTAAATGAAAATAATTATTTAGTCACAACCGCTTCTAGTGCAGAAGATGCTTTAGAAAAAATTAAAATAATAAAATTTGATTTAATAATTTTAGATATAATGATGCCTGGAAAAAGTGGTTTAGAATTTATTGAGGAAAATCAAAAAAAACTAGATACTCCTATAATTTTGTTAACAGCTAAGGGCGAAGCAAATGAGAGAATTGAAGGATTAGAGATTGGAGCTGATGATTATCTGCCAAAACCATTTGAACCAAAAGAACTTTTATTGAGAATAAAAAATATTATTGAAAAAACGAAGAAGAGTGATCAAAAAAGAGTTATACAATTTGAGAATATTAAAATTGATTTAAATAAACAAATAATTTTAAAAGAAAATACTGAATATAAAATTAATAATACAGAAAAAAAAATTTTAGAAAAAATGATAAATAATCCTGGAAAAACATTTTCTCGAGAAAATATAGGTGTATTAATTGAATTAGATAAAGAAAGATCTATTGATGTGATTATTACTAGATTAAGAAAAAAAATTGAAATAGATCCAAAAAATCCAAAATTTTTACAAACAATTAGAGGAGCTGGATATGTTTTATGGATTGAGTAGATTTTTTAAAAACATTCTTCCAAAAAGATTATTTTATCGAGCTCTGCTTATTGTTGCTGTTCCAGTCATTGTTTTACAATTAGTTATAACAATTGTTTTCTTTGATAGTCTTTGGATTAAAACTAATAAAGGTATGACAAAAGCTATTGTAGGTGAAATTAGTACTTTTATTGAAGTTTATTCAAATGAAAATTATGACAAAGACTACATAACTAATCTCTTTTCAGTATATCAAGATTTAAATATTGAATATGTTGATGATAATAATTTTAATTTTAGTTATGATGAAAGATGGTTTAGTCCAATTGATAGGACTTTAAGAAGAGAGCTTAAGTCAAAATTTGGTAATGGAGAGTTTTGGTTTGATACAATTGGATATAAAGAATTAATTGATCTAAAAATTAAATATCAATCTGGATATTTTAAATTTTTAATCCCTCGTGATCGGGTTACAAGTTCATCCGCTAGAATATTTGCTCTTTGGATAACAGTACCAGCCATAATAATGATTTTTATATCATTAATTTTTTTAAAGAATCAAACAAGACCAATAACCAATCTTGCTAAAGCAGCTGAAAAATTTGGTAGAGGAGAAGGAATAGAGGAATTTAAACCCTCAGGTGCAGCTGAAATAAGACAGGCAGGATATGAATTTGATAAAATGAGAAAAAGAATTATTAGACATCTCAATCAAAGATCAGAAATGTTATCTGGAATTAGTCATGATTTAAGGACTCCGCTAACAAGAATGAAACTCCAAATAGCTTTCATTAAAGATAGTGAACTAGCCTCTAAGTTATCCGAGGATATTAATGAAATGGAAAAAATGTTAAATGAGTATCTGCAGTTTACTAGCTCATCATATCTTGAAAAAGATGAACTTTTTAATCTTAGTGATTTAATCAATGAAATAGTCAAAAAATATGACAATAAAAATATTTCTTCAAACGTTTTAGCTAGGGTAAATATAAGTGGAAGAAAAAACTTAGTTAAAAGATGTATCAATAACTTAATTGATAATGCAATTAAATATGCCGAAAAAGTAAAAATTAGCATTAACAAAAGTAGTAACAATGTATTTATAAAAATTGAAGATGATGGTCCTGGTATTCCTGAGCAAGAATATGAGAACGTATTTAAGCCATTTTATAAAATTGATAAAGGAAGAGCTGACTCAAAATCAAGTGTTGGACTTGGATTATCTATTGCATCAGACATTGTGCAATCACATGGTGGAAATATCAAATTAGCAAAATCATCTATGAATGGTTTAGAGGTTAAGATTTTTTTACCTTTTTAATTTTCTTTATTTTTGAGGATTTTAATTGATCAATTTTTTTTTCTAAATTTTCTACTCTCTTAGAAAGAATTTCAAATTCATCTTTACTCGTAAGTTTCATCTTAAAAACTATTTCATCTCTCTTGGATTTCAAAATAGTTACTAATTCACTAGCTATATCTTTTGAAGAAACTATGCCTTGCTCAAATAACTTAGCTAGTTTATCAATTACAAACTTTGAATTTTTCATATATTTATCTAATAACTTATTATAATTATAACTTACATATATAATTAAAAATGTTCATTAATAATTTTGACCCAGTTGCATTTCAAATTTTTTCAATTGAAATTAGATGGTATTCTCTAGCTTATATTGTTGGTATTTCATTAGGCTGGATTTTAGGAAAAAAATTTTTTATTTCAGACACAAAAATAAATGAAAAATTTGACGATTATATAACTTATTTAATTATAGGTTTGATTATTGGAGGAAGATTAGGCTATGTAATATTTTACAATCTAAATTTTTATTCCAATAATCTGTTCGATATTTTTAAAATTTGGCAAGGTGGGATGTCTTTTCATGGTGGTGTGATAGGGATAATTATTGCAAGTATTATATTTGCAAGAAAAAATTCTCAAAATCCATTTAATTATTTAGATATAGTATCCTTTGTTGCACCTATTGGAATTTTTTTTGGAAGAATAGCAAACTTTATAAATTCTGAACTTTATGGAATTGAAACAAATGTACCCTGGGCAGTCAAATTTGTACAAGTAGATAATTTATATCGACACCCCTCACAAATATATGAAGCTTTATTGGAAGGAATTATTTTATTTATAATTCTTCTGTATTTTAAAAATAAATTTTTTGCAAAAAAACCAGGATTTATCTCTGGGTTATTTTTATTAATTTATTCTACTTTTAGATTCGTAATTGAGTTTTTTAGAGTACCAGATGAACAATTGGGTTATTTATTATTCAGTCTTACAATGGGACAAATTATAAGTTTCTTTAGCTTATTAATCGGATGTTATTTAATTGTCACAAAATATGAAAATAAAAAAGACACTGAATTTACCCTTAGATAAGTTTATAGATTATTCTCTATATAGTAAAAAATTTGGATACTATATGAAAAAAAATCCCTTTGGTAAAAAGGGGGATTTTATAACAGCTCCAAATATTTCAAGGTTATTTTCTGAGATGATTGCAATTTGGACTTTTAGTTTTTGGAAAAGTTTAGGTTCACCAAAAAAATTTAATTTAGTTGAGTTGGGTGCAGGTAATGGAGAAATGATGAAAATTCTTCTAGAAAGTTTTCAAAACTTTCCAATATTTCTAAAATCTTGTAAATTCAATATTTATGAAAAGAGCCCAACTTTAATCAAAATTCAAAAAACAAAGTTAAACAAAAATAATATATCTTGGATTACAAACATTAAAAAACTTAGAAAAATTCCAAGTATATTTATTGCAAATGAATTTTTTGACTCACTTGCAATAAAACAATTTTCAAAAAAGAAAAATTTATGGTTTGAAAAGTTTGTTCATTTAGAAAATAATAAAGAAGCTTATTTCTTTGAAAAAAAATTTAATATGAAAAATTATGAAAAAAAAATAAATTTTAAACTATCAAAAAATCAAAAATTTATTGAATATTCAGAGACCGGTATTGATTATTTAAAAAAAATATCTGATATAATTAAAATAAACACGGGAGGAATTTTGATTATTGATTATGGATATTCAAACATCAAAATGAAAAATACTCTGCAATCAATCTCGAGACATAGATATTCTAATATACTAAAAAATATTGGAGACTCAGATATCACTCACAATATAAGTTTTGGTCTATTTAAAAAAATTATTAAAAATTTAAATGGATTAGAAGATAATTTAACTACTCAAAAAGAATTTTTGATTAAAATGGGTATATATGAAAGAGCTGAAATAATATCAAGAAATCAGAGTTTTCTTAAAAAAGCAGATATTTACTATAGATTGAAAAGATTAGTTGACGATAAACAAATGGGAAAATTATTTAAAGTTATGTTAATTAAAAATAATAAGAATAAATTTAAATTAGGGTTTTAATCTGATTACATCAAAAAAATTACTAAAACATAAAGATATTAATCATGGTTTTTTTAATAGGAATGGTGGTAAATCACAAGGCATCTATAAAAGTCTTAATTGTGGTCCTGGTTCTCATGATTATAAAAAAGATATAAAAAAGAATTTAACAATTGTTAAAAACAAAATTAGTAAAAAAGCAAAAGACATTTTCTTAGTTCATCAAACACATAGTAATAAATTTGTCTTTATAGATAAAAATTATAAGTTTAATAAAAAAAAAATTAAAGCTGATGCAATTATTACTGATCAAAAAAAAATACCAATTGCTGTCTTAACTGCTGATTGTGTTCCTTTGTTATTATATGATAATAAGAGAAAAATGATTGCAGCTATTCATGCTGGTTGGAAAGGTGCTTACAAAGGTATTGTAAAAAAAGTTATTAATCACATGCTAAAAAAAGGTTGTAATAGAAAGAACATTACAATTGCTATTGGACCATCAATTGCTCAAAAAAATTATGAAGTAAAATCAGATTTTCTAAAAAAATTCATCAAAAGACATAAAAAAAACAAAATTTTCTTTAAAATTAAAAATGAATCAATTTATTTTAATTTACCTAGTTATGTCAAATCTCAAGTCAAGTTTTATAAAATTAGTAAAATTGATATGATAAATATCGATACTTTCACTGAAAAAAATAATTTTTTTAGTGCTAGACGATCTTTAAAATTAAATCATGTTGATTATGGTAGAAATATTTCAATAATTATGATTAATTAAATTTTTCAATGAAATTATTAACTGGAAATAGCAACAAAGTTCTCAGTAAAAATATTGCTAAATATTTAAAATCAAAACTTGTTAACTCAAGTATAAGAAAATTTGCTGATGGAGAAATTTATGTTGAAATAAATGAAAATATAAGAGGAAACAGTATTTTTATTATTCAATCAATTTCATCACCCGCTAATGATAATTTAATGGAATTATTGTTGTGTATTGATGCCCTAAAAAGATCTTCTGCAAAAAACATCACTGCTGTAATTCCATATTTTGGATACGCAAGACAAGATAGGAAAGTTGTGCCAAGAACTTCTATCTCAGCAAAGTTAGTATCTAATTTAATCACAAAGGCAGGTGCTGATAGAGTTGTAACTGTTGATTTACATGCTGGACAAATTCAGGGTTTCTTTGACATTCCTGTAGATAACCTTTTTGCTACACCAATCTTTGCAAGACACATTAAAAGAAAAATTAAAAGTAAAAATATGATTTGTGTTGCACCAGATGTTGGTGGAACTGAACGAGCAAGAGCAGTTGGTAAAATTTTAAATGTTGGCCTTGCTATAGTTGATAAAAGAAGACCTAAGCCTGGTCAATCAAAAGTGATGAATGTGATTGGAGATGTAAAAGGTAAAACTTGCATAATAGTAGATGACATAATTGACTCTGGTGGCACAATAGTTAATGCAGCTAAAGCTCTAAAAGAAAGAGGTGCCAAAGAAGTTTATGTTTATATTACTCATGGTGTATTAAGTGGAGATGCAGTAAAAAAAATTAAACAGTCTGTAATTAAAAATTTAGTGATTACAGATACTATCGATAATGGAGGAAAAACTAAAAATGTTAAAAATATAGAAGTTTTACCCATTTCTGGCCTTATGGGTGAGGCAATAAAAAGAATTTCTAACTCAACTTCGGTTTCAGATTTATTCAAATAATTACCTTGATTATTTATCAACATGGGTTAAAAAACCATGGTTTATGAATTCATTAGACGCAAGCATCAGAGACAATAAAACTAAAGGACAATTAAACTCCATTAGAGAAAATGGAGCGGTTCCAGCAATTATATATGGTGGAAAAGATGAAAACCAGAAAATTACAATATCAAAAAAATTATTAAAAACATTAATTGAAAAAGAAAACTTTTTATCAAATATCCTTACCTTAAATATTGACGGTAAACCTCAGAGTGTTTTGCCTAGAGAAGTTGAGTATCATATTTTAACTGATGAACCTACTCATGTAGATTTTTTAAGAGTTCTGCCTGGAGTAAAAATTACAATTGAAGTTCCTGTTAATTTTATTAACCATGACAAGTCACCTGGATTAAAAAGAGGTGGTGTATTGAACATAGTTAGAAGAAAAGTTGAATTAAAATGTCCAAGTGAGAAAATACCTGGAAGTCTAACTTTAGACTTGGATGGAATTGATATTGGTGAAAGTTTTAAAATCTCTTCAGTACAACTAGATCCAGATGTAACTCCAACTATCCAAGGAAGAGATTTTGTTATAGCAACCTTGGCGGCTCCAACTGTTATGAAGGAACCAGAAAAACCAGCTGAAGCTGAAACTGCTGAAGGCGCAGAAGGTGCAGAGGGAACAGAGGCAGCTGCTGCTGCAGATGGTGAAAAACCGACAGAAGGTCAAAAGAAAGAGGGTGAAGAGAAGAAACCTGCTGACAAAAAACCTGCTGAAGAAAAAAAATAATTCTCTAATTTTGAAATACAAAATCTAATAATTTATGCTTCTATTTGTAGGATTGGGTAATCCAACGCCAGACAGTGAAAATAATCGACATAATGTTGGATTTAAAATTATAGACTCAATCAATAAAGAATTTGGTCTCACCAAACAAAAACCAAAGTTTAAAGGTCTATTGACTACTGGAAATATTAGCAACAGAAAAGTTTACGCAATCAAACCACTAACATTCATGAATAACTCTGGAATTTGTATCAGAGAATTAATCGAATATTTTAAAATTGATGCAGAAGATGTAATTGTTTTTCATGATGATCTTGACGTTGAATTCGGAAAGATAAAAGCAAAATTTGGTGGATCAAGTGCAGGTCATAATGGAATATCATCAATAGATAAATATATTGGTAAGGATTATTCAAGAGTAAGAATTGGCATAGGCAAGCCTAAAGGAAGTATCGATGTTGCTGATTATGTTTTGCAAAATTTTGATGATGAGGAGACTGTTGGAATTGAAAAAATATCAAAAAATATTACTGAGTCAATTTCAATACTTGTAGAAAAAAAACTAGATCTATTTTCAAGCACTGTAAATAATAAATAATGAGTTTTAAATGTGGAATTGTTGGATTACCCAATGTTGGTAAATCAACTCTCTTTAATGCATTAACTAACTCTAGCAAAGCACAAGCAGCAAACTTTCCATTTTGCACAATTGATCCAAATGTTGGTGTTGTTCCAGTTCCTGATGAGAGATTAGAAAACTTAGCTAAAATTTCAAAATCGAAAAAAACTATCAACACATCTATTTCTTTTGTTGATATTGCTGGTCTAGTAAAAGGTGCATCGAAAGGTGAAGGCTTAGGTAACAAATTTTTATCTCATATAAGGGAAGTGGACGCTATTATACATATGATTAGATGTTTTGATTCTGATGATATTCAAAATGTAAATCCAACAGTAGATCCTGTGAGAGATCTTGAGATTATAGAAACAGAAATGATGCTTGCAGATCTCGAGTCTATCCAAAAAAGACTGGAAAAAAGTAACAAAAAAAATGTCGATGAAGATCAAATAAAAATACTTGAAAGTGCTTTAGATTGTATAAATCACAATAAAGATATTTCAAATTTAAAATCTCAATTTGATAAAAAACAACTAAATCTTAGTGGGCTATTATCCTTAAAACCAAAAATATTTGTTTGTAATGTTGACGAACAAAGCGTTCAAAATGGAAATGATTATACCAAAAAATTTATTGAAAAATTTAGTCAAGACAGCACCTTAATTGTTTCTGCAGACATAGAAAATCAAATAAATGAGCTCGATTTAAATGAAAAAAAAAATTACATGGAAATGATTGGTTTAAAAGAAACTGGATTAAACCTACTAATTAAAAAAGGGTATAAAATTCTTGAACTAGATACTTTTTTTACTTCTGGACCTGAAGAAACTAGAGCATGGACAATACAAAAAAATTGCACTGCTCCTAAGGCTGCAGGTGAAATTCATACTGATTTTGAAAAAGGATTTATCAGAGCTGAAACAATTTCTTACAAAGATTTTATTGAAAATGATGGCTGGGTTAATTCAAAAACTAACGGTAAAATGAGACTTGAGGGAAAAGATTATATTGTAAAAGATGGTGATGTATTAAACTTTCGTTTCAACACGTGACCAGACTCTTTTCATACTAAAATATACTAACGCAGTTAAAATAATTAAATATATAATTGCTTTAAAGCCCATTTGGTGTCTTGCTTCTAGATGCGGTTCAGCTGTCCACATTAAAAATGTTGTCACATCTTTTGACATTTGTTCAATTGAAGCTTCTGTTCCATCTACATATTCTATTAAGCCATCAGATAATGGGTTGGCCATTCTTATTTTGTTTCCATACATATATTTATTATAATATACACCGTCATCTAAGGTTTCCCCCAATGGAGGATCTTCATAGCCTTGCAATAGAGAGTAAATATAATCCACACCTCCTCCTCTTGCTTTGACTAAAACCGACATGTCAGGAGGATAAGCACCACCATTGGCTGCTTGCGCTGCCTTAACATTTTCATAGGGCATAACAAATTTGTCTGATAGTTTTCCAGGTCTAGTAAACATTTCACCATCTGAATTTGGTCCATCTTTTACTTCAAAAGAAGCAGCAATTGCTTTTGCTTGATCCTCAGAAAATTCAGGACCACCCTTTTCTGATAGATTTCTATAACTTAGATATTTCATGGAGTGGCAAGATGAACAGACCTCTGTATAAACTTGATATCCTCGTTGAAGTGCACCACGATCAAATTTTCCAAAAAGACCCTTAAAGCTCCAATCTGTTTTTAAATACTCAGCTTTTTCGGCAGCATTCACATTAAACGATAATCCAATTGATATAATAAATACAGAAAATATTTTTAAAAAATTTTTCACTTAATTGTTTAAACTTTCTTTATTTTTAACCGTAGCTAAATTTGGAGATCCACCAAGTACTGGATCTGTAATACTTAATGGAACAGGAAGAGTTTTTTCCTTATAACCTAAAATTGGAAGAACGACCAAAAAGTGTAAAAAATAATAAGCAGTAGCTACTCTAGCCACTAATAAGTACAGTCCTTCTGCAGGCATAGCTCCTACATAACCTAGAATTAAAACGTCAGCTACTAAGATCCAATAAAACTGTTTGTATAAAGGTCTAAATACAGCGGATCTTATTTTTGAAGTATCAAGCCATGGCAAAGCTGCTAAAATTAAAATTGCTGATAACATTGCCACTACTCCTAAAAGTTTATCAGGAACTGATCTTAAAATTGCATAAAATGGTAACAAATACCACTCCGGAACAATGTGAGCAGGTGTAACTAAAGGGTTAGCCTCAATGTAATTGTCGGCATGACCTAAAATATTTGGTGTATAAAAAACAAAAAAAGCAAAAACTATCATAAACATTAATAATGCAAATCCATCTTTAATGACTATATATGGATGAAAAGGAACAGTGTCTTTTGAAGGTTTCTTTATATCAATACCAACTGGATTATTATTTCCAGGAACATGTAATGCCCAAATGTGAAGAACTACTAATCCTAAAATCAAAAATGGAATTAGGTAATGAAGAGTAAAAAATCTAGTTAACGTTGGGTTATCAACTGAATATCCACCCCATAACCAAGTTACAATTCCTTCTCCAACCAATGGAATTGCACTAAATAAATTTGTTATTACTGTAGCGCCCCAAAAACTCATTTGTCCCCACGGAAGAACATAACCCATGAATGCAGCTGCCATCATCAATAAATATATAATTATACCAATGATCCAAATAATTTCTCTTGGGGATTTATAAGATCCATAAAACAAAGATCTAAAAATATGAATATAAACAGCTAAAAAAAACATAGAGGCTCCGTTTGCATGAATATATCTAATCAGCCAACCATAATTAACATCTCTCATTATATGCTCAACACTTTCAAAAGCCATATCGGCATGAGCAATATAGTGCATAGCTAAAGTAAGACCCGTAACGATTTGAGTAATTAAACAAAAAGTTAAAATTCCTCCAAAAGTCCACCAATAATTTAAATTTTTAGGAGTTGGATAATCTGTTAAATGATTAGCAAGTGTTAAAAGTGGTAATCTATCGTTAAACCACTTACCAGCTTTCGACTTTGGAGTATATTCATGATCACTCATATAATTTAACCAATCTTAATTGTATTAGCATTAACAAATTCATATTTTGGAATCTCCATATTTGTTGGAGCTGGACCTTTCCTAATTCTTCCGGATGTATCATAGTGTGAACCATGACATGGGCAAAACCATCCATTGAAATCACCCTTTTGATCCAAGGGCACACATCCTAAATGGGTACAAACTCCTAACATCACTAACCACTCTGGATTTTTAGCTCTATCTTCATCTTTTTGAGGATCTTTTAAATCTTCTAACTTAACAGATCTTGCTTCAGTTATTTCTTCTTGGGTTCTTCTTCGAATAAAAACTGGCTTACCTCTCCACAAGACAGTTATAGTTTTTCCTGGATTAACAGAACTTACATCTACTTCTGTGCTCGCTAAAGCTTTTACTGAAGCGTCAGGATTCATTTGATCGACCATAGGCCACACTGTTGCACCTACTCCTACAGCTCCAACAGCATAAGTGGCTGTAAATAAAAAATCTCTTCTATTAGTTTTTTTTTCTGACATTTTTTTGTTTATTTAAATATACTCAATATAGATTATTTCTACCTAAATATATGAATTCATATAATATAAAATAGTAAATTTACTACTGAAAGAATGACACAGAATTCAACAAATCATGGCCCTAAAATTGCATTATTTGAACCAGATATTCCACAAAATACTGCAGCAATAATCAGAACTTGTTCATGTTTGGGTGCAAAATTAGAGATTATAGAGCCCTGTGGTTTTTTATTGAGTGATAAGAGATTTAAGCGAGTCGTTATGGATTATATGAATGAAAAAGAAATAAAATTTTACAAAAGTGCAGACGATTTTTTTGAGTCAAAGAAGAATCAAAGAATTGTGCTTATGACCACTAAAGCATCTTTGCCATACACGGAATTTGAATTTGATAAAAATGATACAATTTTATTTGGGAGGGAAAGTGCCGGTGTTCCAGATAATATACACAAAATTGTTAAAGATAGATTAAAAATACCTATGAAAAATAGCATGCGTTCACTTAATATTGCCTCATCTGTTGCAATCATATTGGCAGAAAGTTTAAAACAAACTAAATTAATTTAATATGGAACTAGAAATTAAAAGAGATCTAGCAAGCAATTGGTTTAAAATGTTACAGGATGCTATTTGTCATAACATAAGTGATTTAGAAAAAAATAAAATTGAATTCAAATCATCAAATTGGAAAAGAAATCATAAAAAAGATGAAGGTGGTGGTGAATTCAGAATTTTAGAAAATGGAAAAGTATTTGATAAAGTTGGAGTTAATTTTTCAAAAGTTTATGGAAAATTTCCAAAAAAATTTCAAAAAAATATACTGGGTGCTAAAAAAGATCCAAGATTTTGGGCATCAGGAATTTCTGTAGTAATGCACATGAAAAATCCCTTAATTCCTGCTATGCATTTTAACACAAGATATATCTGCACAACACAGGATTGGTTCGGTGGTGGTATGGATTTAACACCCTCAATAAAAGATAAAAATGAAAAAAAAGAATTTCATAAAATATTAAAGAAGATGTGCGATCGTCATAATAAAAATTATTATTCAAAATATAAAAAATGGTGTGATGAATATTTCTATTTGCCTCATAGAAAAGAGCCAAGGGGAATAGGAGGTATTTTTTTTGATTATAAAAAAGATAATTTTGAAAAAGATTTTAAATTTGTAAGAGATGTTGGAACTACATTTCAAAAAATTTTTCAGAATATTATTAAAAAAAAAATAAATAAAAAATGGAATTTAAAAGACAAGGAATTACAATATATCAAGAGAGGTAGATATGTGGAATTTAATCTATTATATGATAGAGGAACAAAATTTGGATTACAAACAGGTGGAAATGTTCAGGGAATATTAATGTCATTACCACCCACAGCTAAATGGAAATAGTATGGAAAAAGAACCAATAACATTAAATGGATTAGTTAAGCTTAAAGACGAGTTGGTATTTTTAAAAGAAAAAAAAAGACCTGAAATTGTAGCTGCCATAGCTGAAGCTAGGTCTCATGGAGATTTAAAAGAAAATGCTGAGTACCATGCTGCAAAAGAAGAGCAGTCTCATAATGAGGGAAGAATTACAGAAATAAATGATATTATTGCTAGAGCAAATGTTATTGATGTTACAAAATTAAGCAATGAGGGTACAGTTATATTTGGCTCAACAGTCTTTTTAGAAAATTTAGATACAGGTGAAAAAATAAATTATAAAATTGTAGGAAAAGATGAAGCTGATCTAAAACAAAAATTAATTTACTTTCAATCTCCTATTGGCAAAGGATTAATTGGGAAAAATAAAAGTGACCTAGTTGAAATACATACTCCAGCGGGAGTAAAAAACTTTGAGATTAAAGATGTTAAATATATCTAATTATTAACAATATAAGTTATTTCTTTATCAGAAATCTTAAAATTATTCTTTACCCATTCTTCTTCAATTTTTTTAAGTTTTGTACCTAATTGTTTACCTTCTGGAATATTGAATTTTGTCATTAAAGTATCTGCACCTATTGGCATTTTTGGTATCGATTTATTTTTATATAAATGAATTAAATCCATAAGATTTTTTTCAATTTTTTTTGATTTTATTAAATAATAATTCAAAATATCACATACAGCTTGCTTGCCATCATAATAAAAAATTCTATTCATTCTATTTTCTAAAAAAGTTTTTGAGCTAATTTTTTCTTGGTAAAAATCATTAATGATTTTAATTCTTTTTTGATCTTTTTTTGAAATATTAAATTTATAAAAAAAATAGTCAGTATTATCAGAGTCATCAATTATCATTAAAGATAACATAAAAATGAAATCATTTTCTTCTAGTATTGATCTTTTGTACGAATTTAATTTTGAAAAAATAATAATATTTTTTAATTCAGGAAAAATTATTTGAAGTAGTTCTAAACTAATTTTATTTTTTGCTATTTTTTCTAAGTTTTCTAATTGAGAAATTTTTTTTAATTCATCGAGTAATCGTTCTTTTGATAACTTTGAAATCCCACCAATATTCATTTTGAGTTTTCTAATTAATTCCGGATTATGAGGATGTTTAGAATAATTAGTAAAAAATCTTAGATATCTTAATATTCTTAAGTAATCTTCTTTAATCCTTATATCTGAATTGCCTATAAATTTTACTAAGCCATTTTCTAAATGCTTTCTACCATCAAATGGATCAAACAAATTACCTTCTCGATCAGAATAAATTGAATTAATTGTAAAATCTCTTCTTGATGCATCTTCTTTCCAATCTTTTGAAAATTGTACTTTTGCATGTCTTCCATCTGTTGAGATGTCTTCTCTTAATGTAGTAATTTCAAATTTATATTCATCAATTATGGCAGTGATAGTTCCATGTTCGATGCCAGTCTCGTAATAATTAATTTTATTTTCTTTTAAAGCTTCACAAACTTTTTGTGGGTCTAAATTTGTAGCCAAATCAATGTCATCAACTTTTTCTTTATTAACTATCTTTCGAACACAACCTCCAACATACCTGATTTCGCTATCTGATGAAAAAGAGTTTATTGCATCAAAAATTTTATTTGCTGGAGTATTTTTTGTTAAGTCTTTTATATTTTGACTTATATAGTCTAAATTATTTGATCTAAAAAAAATTGTATCTAAAAAACTTTTCATAATTGGCTGGGGCGCTAGGATTCGAACCTAGGATGCAGGTACCAAAAACCCGTGCCTTACCGCTTGGCTACGCCCCAATAATAAGTTCGTATAACATAAAAAAAATAAATTTATATAGTTTTTGAAGCTATACACCAGTAATTTTTATATTTTTTATTAAACCTTTTTTTTCCACGTTCACAACTTTTTTTTGATTGAAAATATGCAACTAAAGATGATCCTGACCCTGTCATTCTCACAAAAGCAGGGTCTAATGAATTCTCTAAATATAATTTAATAATTTTTAATTTTGGATATTTTATAAAAGCAACTTTTTCTAAATCGTTACTCATTTTTTTTAAATAATTTAAACTGAACATTTTTTTCTTAGGTTGATTTAACTTTGATTTATGAAATTTTCTTACTCTGGAATATATTTCTCGAGTTGAACAACCAAAATTAGGTTTAACAATAAGCGTATAAAATTTTTTTGTATTATTGAAATATTTGATTTCGTTTTTTGATGTTAAAATAGCACTTTTTTGATTTAAACCCAAAATTACATCTGATCCAATTAATTTAGAAATTTCTATTATTTTTTTTTTTCTTGCTTTAATAATTTTTTTTTTAATAAAAAATTCTAAAATACTTGCAGCATTCATTGAGCCCCCTCCAAGACCCGCTTTATTGGGAATTTTCTTATCAACTTTTATTTGAAATTTTTTATCTTTTAATAATTTTTTTTTTTCTAATATTTCTAATAATCTAGAAATTGTATTATCTTTATTTATATTTTTAGAAAATTTTCCCCTAAATTCTATTGCATGCTTTTTTGATCTTATTTCTTTTACTGTAATTAAATCATGTAAATTAACAAATGATATTATGCTTTCTATTTTATGCAAAGAATTACTCTTACCAACTATATTTAATGCTAAATTTAATTTTGCGTATGATTTAACTTTAGAATACAGCATCAATTAACTTTTAAGACCCTGGATCATCTTGATGTTAATTTTTTTAATTATATCTTCTTCGGCATCATCCATTTTAAGTACGTTAGACCAAAAATAACGTGCTTGAATTTTTCTGTTCAGCTTCCACAAAATATCTCCATAATGATCATTAACCACTGGATCATCTGGCATCAACTCCACAGCTCTTTTTAAAAATTTTTCAGCTTCTAAATAATCATCTGTTAAATAATAGGCCCAGCCAAGTGAATCAATAATATATGGGTCGTTACTTTTAGCCTTATAGGCTATCTCTAACATTTCGATTGCCTCTTCAATTTTATAATCTCTTTCTAACCAAGAGTATGCAAGATAATTTAACACATAAGCGTCATTGGGACTTACGCTAAGAGCATTTAGTAAATCTTTGTCTGCTTCTTTATAATTTTTAATTCTTTCATAACTACCTCCCCTTCTATAAAGAATATCAGATCTAATATCAGAGCTTTCCTCTAAATCATTAATAATTTTAGTATAATACTTTATTGCTTCTTCATAATTTTTTGTTTTTTTATAAAAATTTGCAATGTCAAATAATATTTTTTTATTTGGTCTCTCTATTTTTTTAAAATTTGATGTAATATAATTAAGAGACTCTTTGTCGTTTCTCAGTTTTCCAATAATTTGTGCTTCTTTTTTTAATCGATACCAATAATAAAAGTCTTCCTCTTTTGTAAATTTTTTTAAAACTTTTTTTGCTTTTTCATAATCTTTATTTAAATAATAATTTTCAGCGACTAAGGAAAGGTTAAATGTAAATTTTGGATTTAGAAAATTTGATAAATTTAAGTAAAAATTTGACATTTCGAAATTATCTTGAGAAGAATATAAATTTGATATCAAAAATAAAAATTCAGCAATTAAATCATTTTGATTTTTACAAGAAAAAACATCATTAAATTTTTTAAAATTTTTATTTTCAACCCAACTTTTACCCTGGGACAACAATAATGTGGTATTTATAAAATCTATATCTTCAGAAATTTTTTCTGCTTTTTCTAATTGATTATTTTCAATCAAATAACTGAGGTAAAAATAAATGTATCTGGTAAAGTCTGACTCTGGGTCGTTAATTAGGTTTAAAAAATAACTGTCTGTTTTTGGATCACCCAAATAACACCTTTGAAATGTTTCTGAAATAATAGATAGCTTACCTAAATTTTTCTTATTATCTAAAAAATTTTTTTCTTTAAACAAATATACATACTGCTTAAAACTTTCTAAAATAGCTAAATTAAATCTATCTTCCTCTACAAATTTAGAGGCTTTTGATATAACATTGAATGCAGTATCTAGATCGTTTTTTTTTAAACTATCAATTAATAACAATAAATATGCATCAAAAAATTTAGCATTATCTTTATCTTTATTTTGTCTAACATAATTAATTGCCTGGGAAACTTTGTTTTCTAAAACTAATGTATAAACATACCTTTTTAAGTATGGATCATGCTCATTGATAAGAATTTTTGATGAGTTAAAAAATTCTAATGCTTCTGAATTTTTTTGATTTCCAGATGCTACAATACCTGAAAAGTATTTTGATAAATTTTTAGAGTCAATTTTTTCAAAACTATTGCTTTTAGATAACAAAGGGGTCTGATAAAATAAAATCAAAATTAAAATTAATTTAATTTTTAACAACATGTACACACTTTATGATTAAAAAGACTTTAAATCAAAATGCTAAATATGCTCATGAACTATTAAAAGCTATAGAGCCTGACTTTGTTTTTAGTGACACTCCTATAAATAGACTAAATGCAGTTCAAAATAACAATCACTTAGAAAATCAAAATAAAAGTGAACTTTTATTGCTTCTTAAAGATCAAATAAATTCAATTCAAAATTGTAATTTAAAAAAAAATTCTAAAAACCTTATCTTGGGTGATGGTGACAACAACTCTCCCATAATGTTAATTGGTGAGGCACCTGGAAAAGATGAGGATGAATCTGGTTTAACATTTCAAGGTGAGGTTGGTGAATTGTTGAATAAAATGCTTCTAGCAATCAATATTAATCGTGAGAAAGTTTACACTACATATTCAGTTAACTTTAGAACTCCAGAAGATCGTAAGCCCACAGCTCAAGAAATAAAACGTTATTCAGTATTTTTAAAAGAACACGTATCAATCATAAATCCAAAAATTGTCATTCTGATGGGAAATACTGCAATGGAAGCAATTACTGGTTTAAGTAAAATATCTAATGAAAGAGGAAAATGGAAAGAAGTAATTTTAAAAAATAAAACTTTTCCTCTCATGACAACTTTCAGTCCTTCTTACCTAATAAGATTTCCTGAAAATAAGAAATATTCTTGGGAGGATTTAAAAAAGATTAAAAAAAAAATACAAGAATTGAATATTAAAATTTAATGAAATTAATTGCTGGGGTTGATGAGGTTGGTAGAGGAAGCTTAATTGGACCAGTTTACGCAGCTGCAGTAATACTAAATAAAACTATTAATAAAAAATTACTCAAAGATTCAAAAAAATTATCTAAAAATAAGAGAGAGTTTTTAGCAAAGTACATTAAAAAAAACTCTATATGGGCTACGGGAAAAGCTTCAATAAAAGAAATTGAGAAAATGAACATTCTTCACGCAAGTTTATTGGCTATGAAAAGAGCAATAAAAAAACTCAAAAGAAAACCCAAACTTGTTTTAATTGATGGAAACAAATTGCCTGAAATAAAAAATTATAAACTTAAGTCAATAATAAAGGGCGATCAAAAGATTGCTTCTATTTCAGCTGCTTCAATTATTGCTAAAGTTACTCGAGATAAAATTATAACTAATTTGGGTAAAAATTTTAAAGATTATAATTGGGATAAAAATAGTGGTTATGGAACCAGAGATCATCTAAAGACAATTAAAAAGTTGGGAATTACAAAACATCATAGGAAAACTTTTTCACCAATTAATAAAAAAATATAGGTTTCACGTAGAAACACAATATCTTGTTGTTTCAAAAAAACTTTACACAAATCGAATCCAAATAATTCAATCCTAGGTTGACCCAAGAATCTTTTTAGAGTCTAATTTATTTTTACAAAATGAATTTAGATCTAAAAAACAAATTAATTAACGGAAATAGTTTAGAGGAACTTAAAAAAATCCCTGATGAAACATTTGATTTAATTTTTGCTGATCCTCCTTACAATTTACAATTAAAAAGTGAGCTAATAAGACCAGACAGATCCAAGGTTAATGCAGTGAATGATAAGTGGGATCAATTTGAAAGTTTTAAAAAATACGATGATTTTACTTATTCTTGGCTGAGTGAGTGCAAAAGAATTTTAAAAAAAAACGGAGCAATTTGGGTAATTGGTAGTTATCATAATATTTTTAGAGTCGGTACGGCTATTCAAAATTTAGGCTTTTGGATTTTAAATGATGTTATTTGGAATAAAAAAAATCCAATGCCAAATTTTAGAGGAACTCGATTTACCAATGCTCATGAAACTTTAATCTGGGCCTCAAAATCTGAAAAATCTAAATATACTTTTAATTATCAATCCTTAAAATGTTTGAATGATGATTTGCAGATGAGGTCTAATTGGGATTTACCAATTTGTAACGGATCTGAAAGACTTAAAAAGAATGGCAAAAAGGTTCATTCAACTCAAAAACCTGAAGCTTTACTGCATAGAATTCTATTAGCAACTTCAAATAAAAATGATTTAATTTTAGATCCTTTTTTAGGCTCTGGAACAACCGCTACCGTTGCTAAAAAGTTGAGAAGAAATTATTACGGTATAGAAAAAGAAAAAGCTTATTTCAAAGCTGCAGAACAAAGATTAAGAAATACAAAACCTATTGAAGATGATTATTTAGACACTCTTCAAAACAATCGATCTAAACCAAGAATTCCTTTTGGTTCATTGGTAGAATTAGGGATTATAAAACCAGGTACAACCATTTTTGATAATAAAAAGAAAATCAGCGCAAAAATAATGGCCGATGGTAGTATCAAACATGAACAGACTGAAGGCTCAATTCATAAAGTAGCGGCAACAATTTTAGGTGCTGAAAGTTGTAATGGTTGGACTTATTGGCATTTTAGTCTAAATGGACAAACAGTTCCAATTGATCATTTGAGGCAAAGATTAATTTCTAGCAATTAATTTTTATAAATTTTTCCTAAATAAGTTTCTAAAAATTTTTGATTTTTTACTAATCTTTTTAAAAACATATTTCTAAAAAAAGTAGTTAAAGGATTAGATAAATGAAATGCAAACTGATTAATTTTTGATCTAACATTGATCATTTTTGTTTTTTTAACTCTATTATTAAAAAAATTACTTTCTGTGCTATTTTCTATACTTTTAAATAATTCATAAGCAGCTTCTATTGACTGTGACGCTCCCTGAGCAAATGATGGAGGAAAAGCAAAAAAAGCATCTCCAATTAAATGTATGTTGCTATTTTTCAATTTAAAAAAATTGTCACTAACGAATACAGGAAATATTTTAAATTCTTTTAAATCATCAAAAAATTCTTTGTTTTTTAAAGGGAATTTTTCCAATATTTTTTTGATAAATAAATTATCACTAAATAATGAATAATTTTTTTGTTCTTCATCTGATAACTTGTATTTCATAATAGCTATAAAATTTAAGTCTCCACTTGGGTTTACCGGATAAATTACATGATGAAAGTCTGAACCTAAAAATAAAGAAATATTTTTATTATCAATAGTCTCAATGGGTTTCGTTAAGATGCCTCTAATTGCTAATGTATTATTATACTTAGGTCTAGCTTTGCTTTTAGAAATAAGACTTTTACTTTTTGAAAAAACTCCATCAGAAATAATCAAATAATCACATTTTTTTGCTTCTTCATTTTCAAAATAAAGTTTAATCTGTTTGTCTTCTTGATTTATTTTTGAAATATTATAACCAGTTTTTATCAAACCTTCTAAATCTGTTTTTAAAAAGTTTATTAACGATGATCTTTTTAAAGTAGTATACTGGCAATCTTCTGAATTAAATTCTGTGATATCCAATTCACATATTTTATTTGAATTTTCATTCGAGTAAAAATCAATTTTTTTGGGAGTGAATTTTTTATTGTTTTCTAATTTTTGAAATCCAATTTCATTTAAAATCCTAATACTATTAACTGATAATTGGACACCATAACCTTCCTCTAAAGTAACTGAGGTATTTTTTTCATAGATAGCAATTTCATAATTTGAATTTTTTTTGAGTAAATTTGCAATAAATAAACCAGAAATTCCAGCACCGATGATAGCTATTTTTTTCATTAATTTCTTTCTAAATATTTGACAATTTTTTTTGTAAATGAGGGTAGCATATAGTTATCTAATTTTTTTTTATCTACCCAGTAAGGTGATTGAAATTTTCCACTATCTTTTAAGTATTGAATCTTAATATTCATATTCATATTAGACATTTTAAAACTTAAATTTTCATTAAAATTTTTAGGATTAGATAATTCTTTCATGGGGAATATTGTTAAATTTTTTAAAAAATTAAACTTCGTATTTTTAATTAATAGATATCTTTGATCTTTTTTATAGACTTTTAAAAGAAAGTACTTGTCTATATTTTTTTTAATATTTTTTGTTAAATTGAAATCTTTTTTTTGCAATGACTTACAGTTCCTTGAAATAGGACACTGATTACACAAAGGATTAATTGGTTTACAAATTAATGCTCCTAATTCCATTAAAGCTTGTGCATAATCACTCGACCTGGTTGATATTCCAAATATTATTTTTTTCTTTGCAAGACTATCCTTTTGGATATCTTTTTCTTTTTTCAAATAAAGATATCTTTTTAAAACTCTTTCTATATTCCCATCCAATGGAATATAAGGTTTATTAAATGCAATAGCTAAAATTGCACTTGCAGTATAATTTCCAACACCTGGTAGAGATATTAAATCCTCAAAATTATTCGGTAACTCTCCTTGAAAGTTTTTGATAACTGTTTGTGCAGTTTTTTTCAAATTTCTTACTCTAGAATAATATCCAAGACCTTCCCAAAGCTTTATCAATTTTTTGTTATTAATCTTTGCCAGGGATTTAAGATTAGGTGCTTCTTTTATAAATCGATTAAAGTAAGGAATTACAGTTACAACCTGTGTTTGTTGCAACATAAATTCACTAACCAATGTATAATATTGCTTTTTATGTGGAGTAACATTTTTTCGCCATGGTAATGATCTTTTATTTAAATCATACCAATTAAGAATTTTTTTTGTTAATAATTGTTTTTTCATATGCAATATAAAAAATATATTAAGCAGAGAACCGGTAGCATTCAAGGACTAAGGTCCTTCAATGACACTTTGCCAAAAAATATTAAAAAATTTATAAATAGAAGAGGTCAAATTTATTCTGAAACTCTTAATAATTGGAAATATATTGCAGGTGAAAATTTATTTAAAGTCTGTTTTCCAAAATCTTTTAAAAATTCAAATAAATTTGGCGTAAGCACCCTTTTAGTGATGGTTCAAAGAGGACATGAGGTTGAGGTTGAATATTCAAAAAAAGAAATAATGGATAGAATGAATACATTTTTCAAAGATGAGGTTGTTGAACGAATTAAATTTACAAGTTTTAATGATGAAAAAAAAATTAATGATGTAAAAATTGAACCAAAAACAAATGTGACAAATAATAAATACAAATTTAAGATAAATGATGTTAAGAATGAAAAAATAAAAAAATCATTATTAGAATTAACCAAAGTATTTAAAGAAAAATGAAAAAAATTATAATACTCTTAATCTTATTTTTAGGACCAATCACAAACACTAATGCTGAAGTTAAAAGAATAATTTCAGGAAATGAAAATGCTAAAATTACAATTATCGCTTATGAATCACTTACATGTAGCCATTGTGCAAATTTTCATAAAGATGTTTATCCTCAACTGAAAAAAGATTATATCGATACAGGATTAGTTAAAATAGAATTCAGACATTTTCCTTTAGATATTGCAGCCTTCAATGCATCTAAAATTTCCCAATGTAAACAAGATGAAAGTTTGGAAATTCTAAAGAGTCTTTATTCTGATCAACAGGCTTGGGTAAAAGGAAGCACAATTGAGGAAGTAAATGATAATTTGAAAAAATTTCTGATAAACCAAGGTTTCACTATTAATTTTGAAAAATGTATAGCCAATAAAGAAATAGAAGACTTTGTGTTAAATGATCGAATCGAAGGAACTAAAAACTTTAAAGTAAATGCTACTCCTACGATTATAATTAATAATGAAAAGTTCGAAAAACCCCTTAATTATAAAAATTTAAAAAAAACTCTAGAAAAACTGATATAAGTTAATTCATGCAGTTTAAAAAAATCCAACTCAATGGATTTAAATCCTTTGCTGATAAAACCAACTTCTTAATTGAAGATGGTTTGACTGGTATAGTTGGTCCAAACGGTTGTGGAAAATCAAACATTGTTGAATCTCTGAGATGGGTTATGGGAGAAACATCTGCAAAAAGTATGAGGGGATCTGGAATGGAAGATGTCATTTTTTCAGGAACTTCCAACAAGTCTTCTAAAAATATCGCTGAAGTTTCTGTAACAGTTTCTAATGACAACAATGAAGGTCCAATTCAATTTAGAGAGCTTGACGAGGTAAATGTCAGAAGAAAAATAGAAAAAGATAAAGGATCTAAATTTTATATTAATGATAAAGAAGTAAGGGCAAGAGATGCTCAAATGTTTTTTGCAGATTTATCAACTGGTGCACACTCACCATCTATGATTAGTCAAGGACGTATTGGTGCACTTGTTACTGCAAAACCTACAGATAGAAGAGCAATTTTAGAGGAAGCAGCTGGAATTTCTGGCTTGCATGTTAGAAGACATGAGGCTGAACTAAGGTTAAGTGCTGCAGAAAATAATTTAAAGAGAGCCGATGAATTAAGAAGACAACAAGAAAGGCAATTGGCAAATCTTCAAAAACAAGCTGAGGAAGCAACAAAATATAAAAACATTTCTGATGAAATTAAAAAAATAGAAGCAGGATTATATTATTTAAAATTATTAGAGATTGATAAAGAAATTAAAGTAGAGAACGAAATTAATACTGAAGCTGAAGGAGAAGTAAGTGGCTTTAACAATAAAATTACAGAACTAGAAAAACAAATAAAATTTGAAACTGAAAAAATCACACCCCTAAGAGAAAAAAATATAGAAAATTTATCAAAAATACAGAGACTTAACTTAGATCTTCAAAATTTAGATGAAGAAAATAACAGAATTCAAGATGAAATAAAAAACATTAAAAAATCTCTTCAAACTTTTGATGACGATATCAGTAGGGAAAAAGGAATAGTAATAGATGCAAATTCTAATGAAAAAAGACTTAAAGAAGAAAAAAATGAACTTATTGAAATTGACTCAAAATATTATCAAACTGAAAAACTATCTAATGAAGATTTAGATAATGCAAAAAGTAAGTTAAATTTAGAAATAGATAAAGTTAAAGAGTTAATAAATTCAAAAAAAAATGATGAAGCAATAATAGCGCTTGATAGTTGCAAATTAATTATTGAAGAATATGCTGACAACTACAGCAGAAATCAAAATATTAAAAAAGAGTCAGTAAAAAGAAATCAAAGGATAGGTGTAATAGATAAAGAAATTGATAGCTGGAAAAATTTGTTATCAAATTCTGAAAAAATGGTAACTGAGCTTACTGATAGAAAAAATAAACTTAGTCAACAACTTGATAAACTTGACAACCAACCAAAACTCCAAGCTGAAAAAAAAGGTCAAATATCTGAAGGTTTAAGAATTTCTGAACAAGAAAAAAATGAAAATGAAAAAATTATTAATACAACTGATGAGAAAATTGAAACCTTAAGAACTCAATTAAATGAAATTCAGGAACAATCAATTCAAATTAGAGAACGAAAAGCGAGCTCAGGTGCAACAATAGAGGGATTAAAAAAACGAAAAAATGATTTAATCGATAGGATAAATTCAGAACTTAATTTAACAGAAGAAAATATTTTAGAAAACTCTAATTTATTTGGTGCAGAAGAACTTCCTGATGCTGTTAACCAAGAGGATTTATTAGATAAAAAAAAACAAGAAAGAGAAAAATTAGGCTCAGTCAATCTTAAGGCAGATGAAGAAACAAATAAGTATGAAACTGAAATTAAAAAAATGGAACAAGACAGAGCAGACTTGGTCACAGCAATAATCAAATTAAAAGACAGTATTAATGAATTAAACCAAAAAGGAAGAGAAAGATTAATTGAAGCGTTTGAAAAAGTTAATAGAAAATTTAATGAAGTCTATACTAAATTATTTAATGGTGGAAATGCTAAACTAGAATTAGTGGACTCTGATGATCCACTTGAGGCTGGTTTAGAAATGTTAGTCAGCCCCCCAGGAAAAAGACTTCAATCTATTACATTGTTATCTGGAGGAGAGCAGGCTTTAACTGCGCTATCTTTAGTATTTGCGGTTTTCTTAACTAACCCATCACCTATATGTGTATTAGATGAAGTAGATGCTCCTTTGGATGATGCAAACGTAACAAGATTCTGTAGCTTACTTGAAGAACTTACAAAAATTACAAACACTAAATTTATTATTGTTACCCATCACGCTTTAACTATGTCTAAAATGAATAGATTATATGGTGTCACTATGCCTGAAAAAGGCATAAGCCAACTTGTTGCTGTTGATTTACAAAAAGCAGAAAGCATGGTTGCTTAATCAAAATTTGTTATCATGTCTAAAGATCCATTCAAAACTCGCTTAGAGATTGCAAAAAAGAAGGTTGTTAAAAGAAATTTGGACAATGATAAGCAGAATACATCCCCAATTGGTGCTGCTTTTAAGCTAAGTACCGAGCTAGTTGCTGCAGTTGCTGTAGGGACAATTATTGGGTTTATTTTAGACAAGACCTTTGGTACTAAACCCTGGTTAATTTTAATATTTTTTTTTGTAGGGGTAGTTGCTGGCATTACTAATGTAATTAAATCTGCAAAAAATATGCAAAAATAGATAAAAAAATTTATGGCAGCAAACCCAATGACACAATTCGAAGTTTATAGAATTGGTCCAGAAATTAAAATAGGTACTTTTGATATTTCATTTACAAATGCAAGTTTGTTTATGGTTGTAAGTTCACTTGCTATCTTGATTATTTTTAATTTAGGTTCTAAAAAAAATTCAATTATTCCAGATAAGATTCAGCTACTTGCTGAATTAAGTTATACCTTTGTCTCTAAGATGATTAGTGACACTGCTGGCTCAAAAGCAAAACCTTATTTTGCTTTTATATTTTCATTATTTATGTTCGTTCTTTTTAGCAACATGTTTGGAATGATTCCTTACACTTTTACTGTTACAAGTCATATAATTGTAACTTTTGTTCTTGCAGCATTTATATTTATTGGAGTGACAATTATTGGCTTTATTAAACATGGTTTTGGTTATTTAAAATTATTTGTACCAAGTGGAGTACCGATTGTGCTATTACCATTAATAGTTGTTATTGAAATTATTTCATATCTAAGTCGACCTGTCAGTCTCTCTGTTAGGCTTTTTGCTAACATGATGGCTGGTCATACTATGATGAAAGTTTTCGGAGGCTTTGTTATAAGTCTTGGGATAGTCGGTGGATGGCTTCCACTGAGTTTTTCGGTTGCTTTAACTGGTTTGGAGATCTTAGTTGCTTTTCTTCAAGCATATGTTTTTGCAATCTTAACATGCATCTATTTAAATGATGCATTAAATTTACACCATTAATAAACATAGGAGGATATAATGGAATTAGAAGCAGCAAAAATGATCGGAGCAGGTCTAGCAGCAATAGCTTTAGCTGGTGCCGGTGTTGGTATTGGAATAATCTTTGGAAATTATTTGTCAGGAGCAATGAGAAATCCTTCTGCTGCACAAAAACAATTTCCTAATTTGCTTTTAGGTTTTGCTCTTGCAGAAGCTACGGGATTATTTGGGTTGGTAGTTGCGTTAATCATTCTTTTTGCATTTTAAATTAATGATTAAAAAAATATTTTTTCAGTTTATATTTTTTAATTTCTTTTTTATAAAAGAAGTTTTTGCGGCTGAAAGTGGAGGTATGCCTCAATTAGATCCTGAATTTTGGATTTCACAAATATTCTGGCTTACATTAACTTTTGGTATTTTATATGTTGTTTTATCAAAACTAATTCTACCAAAAATAAGTGCAAACTTAGAATTAAGAAAATCTCAAATACAAGAGAATATTGAGGCGGCAGAAAAACAAAGAGAAGATAGTGAGGCTAAACTTAAAGAATATGATGAAGTTGTTCTTAAGAGCAAGTTAGAGGCAAAAAATATTTTTAAAGATGCTCGAGAAAAAGCACTTAAGGATATTAATTCTAAAAAAGAAATTCTAGATGAGCAAATCAATGAGGAAATTAAAAAAGCTGAACAAGAAATTGAATTCTTAAGAAAAAGTGCTCCCGAAAAAATTAATAGAATTGCAATCGATACATCTTCCGATCTAATTAAAAAATTAATTGGTACTGAAATTAATAGTAGTAGTATATCTGCAATCGTTGATGATCTTTCAAAAAGAAATGGAGACAAATACTATGGCTCTTGATGCAACATTTTGGGTGGCAGTTTCATTTTTTATCTTTTTTGGCATATTAATTTATTTAAAAATACCTCAAAAAATAAATGAATTACTTAATAAACTTATTTTAGATATCAAGAATGAAATAGATGAAAGTGAAAAGCTAAGAACTGAAGCTAAGATATTATTGGATAATGCTCAAAAAAAACTTGATACTGCTCAATCTGTAAGTAATGAAATTTTAGAACAAGCAAAAAAAGATAGTGATAGATTAATTATAGAACTAAATGATAAGTTTCATAAATCATCTGAAATTAAAAAAAATTCTGCTGAAATCAAAATTACCCAAATGAAAGATACTGCAATAAAAGAGATTAAAAATGCATCAGTTAAAATTGCAGTAGATTCTGTGAAAAAAATTATCACCACATCTATAGATAAATCTAAACTAGATACACTGTTCCAAAAAAATTTAGATGAAACTAAAGAAGAGCTAAAAAAAATTAATTCATAATATTCTTACAATTTTTTAAAAAAACTATAAGTTATCACAATGAATTCTGTTGTAATTGGCTCTGGATTTGGAGGTATAGCTGCTGCGCTCCGTCTTAAAGCGAAAGGTCATGATGTAACTTTAATCGAAAAACATCCAGATCTAGGTGGAAGAGCTAGAGTATTTAAAAAAAATGGCTTCACATATGATGGGGGTCCTACAGTAATTACAGCACCATATTTGATAAATGAGTTATTTGAATTATTTAAAAAAGATCCTAAAGATTATATTGAACTGTCTCCACTAAAGATTTGGTATCAATTTGTTTTTGAAGATAATTCTAAATTTAATTATTCAGGTGATGAAACTCAAATGAAAAACCAGATTGAAAAAATAAATAAAGACGACGTCAAGGGTTATGAAAAACTTGTTAGCTTTACAAAAAAAATTTTTGATAAAGGATTTACTGAGCTTGCAGATGTGCCTTTTGATAAACCTTTTGTGATGATGCAACAATTGCCAGCATTATTAAAACTTAAAAGTTATAAATCGGTTTATTCTTTAGTTTCATCTTATATAAAAAATGAAAAATTAAGAAGAATGTTAAGTATGCATCCACTTCTAGTTGGGGGTAATCCTTTTACAACAACTTCTATTTATGGGCTTATTTTATATTTAGAAAAAAAATGGGGTATTCATTATTCGATGGGTGGAACAGGTAATATTATAAAAGGTTTTGAGAAACTTATGAATGAAGTTGGTATAAAAATAATAAAGGGACATGAGGTAACAAAAATTATTTCAAAAGATAATAAAATAACTGGTGTCCAATTAAATAATCAAAAAAACATTGAAACAAATAATGTCATTTGTAACGCAGATCCACCTGCAGTTTATGAAAAAATGCTAAATGGAAATCAAAATAATTCGATAATGTTTAAATGGAAAAAAAATAGAATGGAATATTCTATGGGATTATTTGTTTATTATTTTGGAACCAAGAAAACTTATGACAATGTGGAACATCACACAATAAAATTTGGAAATAAATATAAAGAGCATCTTGATGATATATTTGATAATAAAAAATTAAATAATGATATAAGTTATTATCTTCATAGACCATCTGCTACTGACAAATCTATGGCACCCGAAGGTCAAGATTGTTTTTATGTTCTAGTTCCAGTGCCTAACAATCAATCAAAAATTGATTGGTCTATTGAAGGTGAAAAAATGAAAAATTTAGTAATTGATAAAATGGAAAAAGATTTGATGCCAAATCTGAAAGAAAATATTGTTGAAGATTTTTATTTAACACCAGATTACTTTGAAAAAGATTTAAATACTAAATATGGTTCTGGTTTTTCAATCCAGCCAAAATTCTCACAATCAGCTTATTTTAGATTTCATAATAAATCTGAGATATACGATGGTCTTTATTTTGTAGGAGCAGGTACTCATCCAGGGGCTGGTGTTCCAGGAGTACTTTCTTCAGCAAAAGTATTAGATAAAATTTTATAATGTCCGATAAAAGTTATTTATCTATTTATGCAAAATCATTTAATTGGGCTGGTTTTTTTTTACCTAAAAAAACTTATAAAAAATGTTCGATGTTGTATGATTTTTGTAGAGTTGCAGACAACATTGCAGATGATGAGGGAAAATTAGAAGATAAAGAAAAAAAGTTTTATAAATTTGAAAATGACTTTAATCAAAAAAATTTTGAAAATCCTATCATTAAAAATATGTGGAGTCTTATTGAAGAGTTTGATATTTCATTAAAAATTGTTCAAGATTTATTAGCTGGAATTAAATCAGATATTAAAGATAAAGTTTTATTAAACTCAAAAAAAGATCTATTAATTTACTCATATAGAGTGGCTGGAACAGTGGGGTTAATGATGGCAAAAATTTTAAAAGTTGATAAAAAAAATTCACTAAAGTCAGCTATTGATCTTGGGATTGCCATGCAGCTTACGAATATATCAAGAGATGTAATTGAAGACGCAAAAAATAACCGATTTTATATAAATAGAGATTTTAGAGAAATTTCCTCAACTATTAATCTTGCAGATAGTTTTTATCAAAACTCATTTTATTCAATTAAAAATATACCAATTAGTTTTCGTTTTTCTATTTTAGTTGCTAGAAGAGTATACAGAAAAATAGGATTTAAAATTCTTAGTAAAAAAAACTTAGAAAATTATCAAAATTCGGGGAAGATATATGTTTCAAATATTGAAAAATTATTAGAGACTTTTCTTTCAATTTTTGACTTAGTTAGATTATCATTAACTGTCAAAAATGAAGATCGAATTCAACATGATCATGTTTTGATTAATGAAGAAATAAATTTAGATGAAAGAATTTGACTATATTATTATCGGAGGTGGTTGTGCGGGTTTATCACTTGCATATGAGCTTGAAATTAATAAAAAATTAAAAGATAAAACTCTAGCCATTATTGAGCCTAGAGAGGAATACAAAAAAGATAAGACTTGGTCATTTTGGAAAGTCTCTTCTCATAATTTCGATGATTGTGTTAAAAAGAGTTGGAAAAATTTTTCAATTAATATTCCAAAAAAAACCAATTATTTAGAATGCACTCACTATCCATACCAAAGTATTGACAGTGGTTTATTCTATGAAAAAATCAACAACAAATTAAAAGAAAATAAAAACATTTCTTTCTTCAAAAATTTAAAGGAAATCAATTCAAAAAATTCTTTTATTTTCAATAGTGTTCCATTAATTAAAAAAGATTATCGTAACCTCTGGCAACATTTTTGTGGTATAGAGATTGAAACTCAAAATAGTTTTTTTGATGAAGAAATATTTAATCTTATGGATTTTGACTGTGATCAAAGAGAAAGTGTGCATTTTTTTTATACACTCCCCTACTCTAAAACAAAAGCTTTAGTTGAAACTACCTGGTTATCAAAAATGAATGATAATTCTCAAAAAGATTATGACTATCAAATAAAAGATTATATTGAAAACCATTTAAACATAAAGAATTACAAAATAACCTACAGGGAAGAAGGTGCAATACCTCTATTTTATCCATCATATTTAAAAGAAAAAAATAAGATTAATATTGGAACAGCTGGAGGCATGACAAGGTTGAGCACAGGTTATACTTTTCTCAACATTCAAGAACACAGCAAATACATATGTAAAAATATTGAAAATATTTCTACTACAAAAAAATTTCAGATAAGTAAAAAATATAAATTTTTAGATGATATTTTTTTAAGAGTTTTAAATGAAAACCCTGAGTTGATGCCTAATATTTTCTTTAAAATGTTTAAGAGTTCACCAAAGACTGTTATAAAATTTTTATCTAACAAAAGTAATTTTTTAGAGGATTTGTCAATTATATTAAAAATGCCTAAATGGACTTTTGTAAAAGCTTTATTTAATTAAATGAATTTATATAAAATTAACAAAGAATATTCTCTTTTTTTATTTTTTTTTAATATATTTATTCTATTTACTGTATCTGAAGTTTTAGAGTCAAAAGAGATAGAAATTCCTTTTAAAAATATTATTTGTTTTTTTTTAATATCAATTATTGGAGTTTCACATGGAGCCCTTGATCATATAAAGGGGTATAAATTAATGGAAGTCTATAAAATAAATAACAAATACTTATTCTATCCTGTTTATATTTTTTGTTGTCTTTTAGTTATTTTTTTTTGGATAATCTTTCCCTCTGTAACATTAATATTGTTTTTATTAGTTGCTTCATATCATTTTGGTAAAGAAGATAGTTGCGTTGGAAGTATCATTAAAAAAAAATTTGTTAATTTATTTTATCTATTCAAAGGATCAGTGGTAGTAGTTACTCCACTTTTTTTTCACACAGAAGAAACTCTTCAAATTTTTAAAATTCTTGGTGACAACTTAATAATGACACATGAAAATTTTTTAGTATCATTGCTTCTTATCAGCTTCATAGCAAATTTTTTTATAATGCAATGGTCAAATAACAATGGTTTTTTTTTAGCAGATTGGGTCACAATTTTTACTCTTAATATATTTTTTTCTCCATTAGTTGCTTTCACTATATATTTTTGTTTTCTACATTCTGTGAGACATTCTTTTGGATTAATATATGAGATAAATAAAAAAAAATTTAATAATGGTTTGAAAAAATTTTTAAAAAGAGCCTTGCCTTTAACTTTGGTCACTGCAATATTATTTATATTTGGTGTTTATATTCTTACAAATTACTATGTGTTAGATGATGCTATAATGAAGGTAATATTTATAGGTTTGGCGTCTTTAACCTTTCCGCATATATTGCTCGAATATTTAATTGAAAAAAATGAAAAATAAAGAATTAAAGATATTATTATCTGCACCTAGAGGCTTTTGTGCTGGCGTAGAAAGAGCAATAGAAATTGTAGAAAAATCTATCCAAAAATATGGTGTACCAGTTTATGTTCGTCATGAAATAGTTCATAATAAATTTGTTGTTGATGACTTAAAAAGTAAAGGGGCGATCTTTGTAGAGGAACTTGAGGAAATAGAAGATAGAACTAGACCAGTTATTTTTTCAGCACATGGAGTTCCAAAAAAAATTCCAGAAGATGCAAAGAATTATAATATGACTTTTGTTGATGCAACATGTCCTCTAGTCTCTAAGGTACATAGAGAAGCTGAAAATTTAAATAAATCTGGCTATCATTTAATTCTAATTGGACATCAAAATCATCCTGAGGTTATTGGAACAATGGGGCAATTACCACCTGGATCAATTGATCTTATTCAAAATGAAGAAGAAGCCAAAAGTTATAATTTTAAAGATCACAAAAAAGTTGCTTTTGTTACACAAACAACGCTCTCTGTGGATGATACAAAAGATATGATCATGATTTTAAAAGAGAGATTTCCGAATATCAAAGAACCATTAAAAGAAGATATTTGTTACGCAACAACTAATAGACAAATGGCAGTTAAAAATATTGCTAAAAGATGCGATTTATTTTTTGTGATAGGTAGTAGAAATTCATCTAATTCTGTAAGATTAGTAGAAGTTGCAAAAAAATCAGGATGTTCTAATTCACAATTAATTCATTCAGAAAGTAAAATTCCATTCGATTTAATTAAAAATTCAAACACAATTGGTATTTCTTCAGGAGCTTCAGCGCCTCAAATATTGGTTGATAATTTTATTAATGAATTAAAAAATAGATTTACTGTGAATGTAGATGAAGTAGAAATCATCAAAGAAGACATTGTTTTTAAAATTCCTAAAAAATTAAATTAAAATGGCTGTTTATACAAAAATAAATAAAAAAGAAATTTCTTATATTAATAAGAAATTTGAAATTGATAGAATTACAAAATTTAAAGGTATCAAACAAGGTATCGAAAATACAAATTATTTATTAAAATCAAAAAATAAAAAATTTATACTTACAATTTTTGAAAAGCGAGTTTCTCAAAAAGAGATACCTTTTTTTATGAAACTGATGGATCAATTAAACAGTCCTAAGATTAACTGTCCAAAGCCTCTTAAAAATAAAAATGGAAACTATTTAATTAAAATTAAAAATAAAACTGCATGTATAGTTTCTTTTCTTAGTGGGAAAGATAAAAAATCACTTAATTTAAAAAATTGTTATGACGTAGGAAAATTGATTGCTGAGATGCATCAATCTACAAAAAAAATTAATCTTTTTAGAAAAAATTCAATGGGAATTAAAAATCTTAATCCACTATTAAATAGTATCAAGTTTAAATCTAAAAAATTTACTAATATAGAAAAATTCCTTAAAACAAATTTTAAAGATATAAAAAACAAATGGCCAAAAAAATTACCTAATGGAATAATTCATGGAGATTTATTCTTAGATAATATTTTTTTTAAAAATAATAAATTATCTGGAATAATTGATTTTTATTTTGCTGCAAATGACTATTTTATGTATGAAATTGCTATTTGCATTAATGCTCTTTGTTTTGATAAAAAAAAATCAAAATTTTTAATAAATAAAGGGAAAGTAAAAAATTTAATTAAGGGATATGAAAATATCAAAAAAATTTCAATTAAAGAAAAAAATTCACTAAATATTTTATGTCGTGGTGCGGCAATGAGATATTTCTTAACTAGACTTTATGATTATACTAATACTCCTAAATCAGCATTAATTAAGATTAAAGATCCACGTGAATATTATCAAAAACTAGTAATACATAATAATTTAAGCGCTTATAAAGATTATCTTAAATAATGATTAAAATTTACACAGATGGTTCATGTTTGGAAAATCCAGGAAACGGGGGTTGGGCAGCTATTATAAATGATGATGGAAATATTAAAAAGATAAGTGGAAGTGAAAAAAGCACTACTAACAATAGAATGGAATTAATGGCTCCTATTAATGCTTTAAAAAACATAAGCTCTAAAAATGAAATAGAAATTTATACAGACTCTCAATATGTAAAGCTTGGAATAACTGAATGGATAAATACTTGGATAAAAAATAATTGGAAAACATCAAAGAAAGAAGATGTAAAAAATAAAGATTTATGGCTTAAACTATATAATCTTAACCAGTCACTAAATATTAAATGGATCTGGGTTAAAGCCCATGCTGGCAACCAATTGAATGAAGAAGTTGATTTATTAGCTAAAAAAGCTGCTAATTTAGATTAATTTCAAAAAATTTTCTGCAGCAGATATTTCACAAGAACCGGTGTCTTCTTCTTCTTGTAGTTTTATTACCTTCAAATCATCAACAAACATTGTGTATCTGTTAGATCTAACACCTAGACCTCTTCCACTTTTATCTACTTCAGCTCCAATTGCTCTTGTAAAATTTAAGAATGGGTCTCCCATCATTATAATTTTATCACCAACATTATTTTCTTTACCCCAAGCATTCATTACAAATGGATCATTCACTGACATACATATAATGTAATCAATTCCTTTATCTTTATATTGTTGATGCATATTTACATAGCCTGGCAAATGTTTGGCTGAACAAACTGATGTATAGGCCCCTGGTAAACCAAAAATTACAGCTTTTTTGTTCTTTAATAACTCTTCAATTTTTTTTTTAGTTGGTTCACCATTTTCTAAAATAAAGATTTCAGAATTGGGTATTTTTTCATTTTCTTTTAATTTCATTAAATTCTTTCTTTAATATGTTGTTTAATTTTATTTAGATTATTTTCAATTATATCATAATTTTCTTTTTCATCCAAAACAAATGCCAGCTCGTTTGGTAATTCAGCTTTAAGATTTATAGCTTTTTCAATTGCATCTGGAAACTTACAAGGATGTGCGGTTGCTAATACAACATTGTTTCCTTTAAGATTAATTTTATCAAAAGCTCCATACCCTATTGCACTGTGAGGATCTAAAATTATATTAAACTTTTCATAAACAGTTTTAATAGTATTTAAAATATCAGCTTGATCCATTCGAGATGATAAAAAATCAGCATTAATTTTTTCTAAATTTTCTTTATCAATTAGATATTTTCCTTTTTCTTTAATACTTTTCATCACCTCAATTGTTTTTTCATCACTTTGATTATTTAAATCATAAATAAGTCTTTCAAAATTACTTGCAATTTGAATATCCATACTTGGTGAAATAGTTTCTGAAACATTTTCTACAGTATATGCACCATTAGAAATTGCTCTATGCAAAATATCATTTTGATTTGTTGCTACGATAAACTTATTGATTGGAAGTCCAATTTTTTTTGCAAGGTAACCAGCATAAACATCTCCAAAATTTCCAGTTGGAACTGAAAAATTTATAGGTTCGTTATTATCTTCAATTAAATAATAGCTATAAAAATAATAGACACTTTGAGCTATTATTCTAGCCCAGTTAATTGAATTAACTCCTGACATTTTAATTTCATTTGCAAATGATTTATCTCCAAACATTGCTTTAACTAAATTTTGACAATCATCAAAATTTCCTTCAACAGCAATATTAAATACATTCTTTTCTTTGCCAGTGGTCATTAATTTTCTTTGAATAGGAGATATGCGATTATTAGGATGTAGGACAAAAATATTAATATTATCTTTACCTTTAATCGCATCAATGGCTGCTGCACCTGTGTCTCCTGACGTAGCAACTACAATGTTAATTTTTTCTTTTTTATTGTTTAAATAATATTCATAAAAATTTCCTAAAAGCTGCATAGCCACATCTTTAAAAGCTAGTGTTGGTCCATGGAATAATTCGAGTACAGATCGGTCTCCAATTTTAATCAGATCAACCACATTTTTTTTTCTAAAAACTGAGTAGGATTTATCAACAATTTTACTTAAATCATTCTCACTCATAAAATTACCAATGAATGGGTGAATAATTTTTTTAGCTAATTCTTTATATTCAAGATTTTTGAATTCCAGTAATTCGTCTTGACTATATTTATGAAGTGATCTTGGGACAAATAATCCCCCATCATCTGCCAATCCTTTGATAAAAACATCCTGAAATTTAAAGCTAATTGAGCTGTTTCTAGTACTTACGTAGTTCATTTAATAATTCTTTTTTCTAAAATATAAATATAGCAAAAGAATTGAAATCGCTAATGAAAACCAAGTAATAGCATATTTTTTGTGATTATTGGAAATATTAGCTGTAATTTTTTTTGGTTTAGGAAATTGATAATTTCCATCTAAATATATTAAATATTTAGAAAATTCTTTTCCAGTAAATTTAGTAATATCCTCCCTATTTAAGCTAAACCAATAATTTTCCTTAATATCATTTTCCGGTTTAAAGATATTTTTTTTTCCTTGTAATTTTAAAGTTCCAATAATGTTATTTTCATCAAAAAAATTTATCTCCTTAGAGTTTTTTTTTTCAAATGGAATCCAGCCTCTATTAATTAAATAATTTTCATTATTAACTAAAATTGGGTTGATAACTTCAAAACCTGGGGTTCCATTATCATTTAAATTATATAAATAAATTTGTTTATCAAAATCAATTAGTCCAGATGTTTTGATTTTTAAATAATTTTCTTGATTGGACTTAGATAGCTCAACAGGTGGATTTTTTAAGGAATTTTCAATTTCTAAAATAAGATTATTTTTCCAATTCAATCGAATTATTTGCCACGAGCCTAATGATATAAAGACTAAGATAAAAAAAATTACAAAGACTGAAAATAAAAACTTATGTTTCAAAAATAAAAAATTAACTTCCCCAAATATAGATCGCTGCAAATAAAAATAACCAAACTACATCGACAAAGTGCCAATACCAAGCTGCAGCTTCAAATCCAAAATGATGATCTTTATTAAAATGACCCAGTCTTCCTCTCCATAAGCATACTGCTAAAAATATAGTTCCAACTATCACATGGAACCCATGAAAACCTGTTGCCATATAAAATACTGAACCATAGATATGATCTGAAAATGTAAATGTTGCATGGTGATACTCATAAGCTTGAAGTGCAGTAAAACATGCCCCAAGTATTACTGTTAATGTTAAACCTTGGATAAATCCCTTTCTATCATCTTCTAAAAGAGCATGATGAGACCACGTAACAGTAGTTCCTGATAACAATAATATTAAAGTATTTATTAATGGAATATCCCAAGGATCAAATGTTTCTATATCCTTTGGTGGCCAAACATTTCCAACGAACTCGTTTGGGAAAAGACTTACATCAAAATATGCCCAAAACCATGCAACGAAGAACATTACTTCAGATGCAATAAACAAAGTCATCCCATAACGATGATGAATTTGAACTACTGGTGTATGGTGTCCTTGATGTTCAGCTTCTATAACTACATCTCTGAACCACATGTATGCCCCATAAATTAACAGAGCAAAGCCTAGATACATTCCCCATGATACATCTGTATGAAGATAATAAACCGATCCTAAAGCCAATACTAAACAAGAAAAAGAAGTATAAATTGGCCAAGGACTTGGATCTACTAAATGATAATCATGTTTTTTTTCAGCTGACATTTTTTTGAATTATGATTGTTTATAGTAATCTGTCGAGAAAAAAGTATACGACATAGTTACATCTTCTAAGTTTTTTGTTGTTGGGTCATTGACCATTTCGGGGTCCAAATAAAAAGTCATTATGTAAGTTGCTTTTTCTCCTGCTTTTAATTCCTGTTTTTCAAAGCAAAAACAGCCCAATTTACTATAATACTTTCCAAAACTTGATGGTGAAACGTTAAAACTTGCAACTCCTGCCGTTGGTTCATTGCTATAATTTTCCACTTCAAATTCTATTTTATTAACCTGACCAATTTTAACATCAATAACATTTGTTTTGGCTTTAAAATTCCAGGGCAAATTGTTTACATTAGTATCAAATCTTACACTAACTACTTTGTCTAAGACTACTTTTGGAACATTGTTTGATACTTGAGTGGTTCCACCAAAGCCAGTTACCCTACAGAACAAATCATACAAAGGTACCGCAGCATATGACAAGCCTAGCATCAAAACAAATATTCCAGATAATATTAATGGTGTTAATTTTTTTTTATGAATCATAGCGATCTGTCAAATACTCCAGTGTTATAAAGAGTAAAAAAGAAAAGAAAAATCATAAAACCAACTATAGCTAGGGCTGTTAATATATTTTTTCTCTTTGTTTTTTTATCAGGTGTTATCATAAAATCTTATCTATCAGAAAAAGAACAAAAACCAAAAATAAATATAAGATTGAATATCCAAATATTGATTTGGCTTTTTTTGGGTTAAACTTGTTTTTTTTAAAATTATAAAGCTCATAACATAAGTAATTATAATAAATTGTTAACAGCAATGAAGGAATTAAAAATGCTAAACCTACAAAATTTATCCAGTATGGGAAAATAATTACTGGCAACATCAACAAAGAATAAACAAAAATATTAATTTTAGTGCTTTCAACTCCATTAGTTAAAGGAAGCATGGGTATATTAGCTTTCTTATAATCATCAGATTTATACAAACTCAATGCCCAAAAATGAGAGGGTGTCCAAAAAAATATTATTAAGAAAAAAGCCAATGGTTCAATTGATAAAGATCCTGTTGCTATAGTCCATCCAATAACTGGCGGAAAAGCACCTGCAGCTCCACCAATAACTATATTTTGTGGTGTTCTTCTTTTTAACCAAATTGTATAAACAAAAACATAAAATAGAATTGTTAAAAGTAAAATAGCTGCTGAAATTCTATTGGTAAAATAATCTAATGCTACTACCGATATAATAGATAGCGTGACACCAAAAATAAGAGCTTGGTTTCTGTTAACTTTTCCTGTTGGTATAGGTCTTAAGCAAGTTCTTGTCATTAAAGCATCTAGATCAGACTCGTACCACATATTCAATGCTCCAGCTGCACCTGCTCCAAGTGAAACTAATAGAATTCCAATTACAGCATCTTTTGTTGATACAAGATTTGGTGAAGTTAAAAGCCCAACTGCACAAGTAAAAATTACTAATGACATTACTCTTGGCTTCATTAGTTTAAATAGTTCAGAAAAATTAAATAAATCTTCCTGACTTAAACTTCTTTTCTTTAGCCTTAAATTACTCATCAATTTTTTTTTTCTTCTATATTAGCTTTGAGACTTTTGTGTCTCCTGGTCATCCTCAAACTTTGGCAATTCTTCAAAAGTATGGAAGTTAGGTGGAGATGGTACTGTCCACTCTAAAGTCGTAGCTCCAACTCCCCATGGATTTTGAGCAGCTGTTTTTTTCTTTGCAAAAGAATAAATAAGATTAATAAAAAATACTACTAATCCAACAACAGCAACGTATGACCCTATTGAAGAAATATAATTCCATCCAGCAAATGCATCTGGGTAATCAGCATATCTTCTAGGCATTCCTGCTAATCCTAAAAAGTGCTGTGGAAAGAAAATTAAGTTCACACCAATGAAAGTTAACCAAAAGTGTAATTGACCTAACCACTCTGAATATTCATAGCCAGACATTTTTGAAAACCAATAATAGAAACCTGCGAAAATTGCAAAGACAGCACCTAGTGATAAAACATAATGAAAATGTGCAACTACATAGTAAGTGTCATGCATTGCTGTATCAACTCCAGCGTTTGCGAGCACTACTCCTGTTACACCACCAACTGTAAACATGAAAATAAATCCAAGCGCCCATACCATTGGTGTTTTAAAAGATATTGATCCACCCCACATTGTAGCAATCCATGAAAAAATTTTAATCCCTGTTGGTACGGCAATGATCATTGTGGCTGCTAGGAAATAAGCCTTGGTATCTGTACTTAAACCTACGGTGTACATGTGGTGTGCCCATACAACAAACCCTACTATTCCAATCGCTACCATGGCATAAGCCATCCCTAAGTAACCAAAAACTGGTTTTCTTGAAAATGTTGAAACTATGTGACTGATCATTCCAAAGCCAGGTAGAATTAAAATATAAACTTCTGGATGACCAAAGAACCAAAACAAATGTTGGAATAAAACTGGATCACCTCCAGTTTGAGCCTCAAAGAAGGCGGTTCCAAAATTCCTATCTGTTAATAACATTGTTATTGCACCTGCAAGCACCGGTAAGGATAGTAATAATAAAAATGCTGTTACTAAAATTGACCAAGCAAATAATGGCATCTTATGTAAAGTCATTCCAGGTGTTCTCATATTTAAAATTGTAGTGATAAAATTAACTGCACCCAAAATTGAAGAAGCTCCCGCTAAGTGTAAACTTAAAATTGCTAAATCCATTGCAGGACCTGGCTGACCCGCTTTAGAAGATAATGGAGGATAAATTGTCCAACCACCACCAACTCCTGTTTGACCTGGAGGGCCATCAGCAAAGATTGATAAAATTAATAATGTTAATGAAACTGGTAATAACCAAAAAGAAATATTATTCATTCTTGGAAATGCCATATCAGGTGCACCAATCATAATTGGTACAAACCAATTACCAAAGCCACCTATCATTGCTGGCATTACCATAAAGAAAATCATGATTAAACCATGACCAGTTACTAACACATTATATAAGTGGTAATTTCCACCCAAGATACCATCTCCTGGATGCATCAACTCCATTCTCATCAAAACTGAAAATGCTGTTCCTATAACCCCTGCAACAATTGCAAAGATTAAATACATTGTACCTATATCTTTGTGGTTAGTTGAATATGCCCATCGTTTCCAACCAGTTGGTGTGTGATGATCGTCGTGTGAAGCTGTCTGTGTATACATATTTATTTACTCGCTAGTTTTAATTTATCATTTTCAATTTCTTCTTTTGCAAATTTTACCCGTGCTTCTGATAACCATTCTTGATAATCTTCTTCACTAACAACTTTAACAGTAATTGGCATAAAGGCATGTTTAATTCCACAAAGTTCTGAACACTGACCATAGTATGTTCCCTCTTTTTCTGCTTTAAACCATGTTTCATTAATTCTTCCTGGGACTGCATCTCTTTTTACTCCAAAAGATGGTAATGCCCATGCATGCAATACGTCGTTAGCTGTAATTAAAACTTTCACAACTTTGTTTACTGGTACAACAACCTCATTATCTACTGCAAGTAATCTAGGTTGATCAACTCTTAAATCCTTTTCTTCAATCATATATGAGTCGAAAATTATATTTTCATCTGGATACTCATATCCCCAGTACCACTGATAACCTACAGCTTTAATAGTTAAATCAGCTTTTGGAATTGTGTCTTGTTTGTATAAAATTTTAAATGATGGTACTGCCATTACAATTAAAATTAGACAAGGGATTAAAGTCCATAAAATTTCGACAGTTACATTATGAGTTCTTTTAGACGGATTAGGGTTAGCTGAAGCTCTAAATCTTACACATGCATAAAGCATTAAAAATAAAACAAAAACACTGATTGCTATTATGATCGGAAGTAAAAGATTATTATGAAAGTTAACAATATCTCTCATTCCATCTGATGCAGGGTTTTGAAAACCTAATTGCCAGTCTTTTGGTTGGTCAGCAAACGCGTTAGCTGTAATAAAAAAGCTAGAAATTATTAATAAAATTTTTTTCATTTACATAGCTATATAAAGCTCTTTTATGAAAATTACACTTTAGTTTTCGCGACAATTTATCAATTAATTGCATAATTTACGATCGAAATTGCAGATATCACTGCTGTTTCTGACCTTAAAATATTTTCATTAATCTTAATTGCTTGAACACTGTTAAATGAGAGAATCTTCTCTCTTTCAGTCTCAGAAAAATCACCTTCAGGACCTATTATAATGCAAACTGGTTTATCTTTAAATTTAGATTTATCAATTTTATCATTATTAGAATTTAAATCAGTAAAAATTAAATCCATCGAATTTTTTTTTAAAAAACCATTTAAATTTTGTGCATCTTCAATTGTCGGCACATTGATACGGTTAGATTGTTCGCTTGCTTCAATTACAATTTTTTCTAAGCGTTCTTTATTAATTTTTCTAACCACTGTCCGGTCAAAAATAATTGGTAAAAATTTTGTTACACCAAGTTCTGTTGCTTTTTGGATCATAAAGTTTTGATAATTTGATTTAATAGGAGAAAAAGCTAACCATAGCTCTTTAAAATTTTCTTTTTGTCTTAATTGTTTAGTTGTTTTAAATTCAACAATATTTTTTGATATTCCTAAAACTTTTGCTTCCCATTCTCCATTTTTATTAAACAAAGAGAAAACCTCATTTTCTTTTATTCTCATTACTTTAGTTAAATAATGAGATTGAGACTTATCCAATTTGTCAATCATGTCAGCAGATAATGTCGCTGAAAAAAATAATCTTATATTGCTCATTTATGTTAAGTTAGTTTATGAAAAATATTAAAGCAATAATTTTTGATGCATATGGCACATTGTTTGATGTCAATTCAGCTGCTGAAAAATGTAAAGATAAAATTGGAGATAAGTGGGAAGGTTTTGCAAATTATTGGAGAACTACTCAATTAGAATATACTTGGCTCAGAAGTTTGATGAAAAGACATAAAGATTTTTGGCAAGTGACAGAAGATAGCTTAGATAAATCAATGAAAGCTTTTAATATTGATAATTCAATGAGAAACGAACTACTGAATTTATATAAAGTTCTCTCTCCATTTAAAGAAGTGCCTGACGTTTTAAAAACTCTTAAAGAAAAAAAGTTTAAATTAGCAATTTTATCTAACGGAACCCCAGCTCTATTAAAAGAATTGGTCAAAAGTAATAATTTGGATAATATTTTTGATGATCTTTTTTCAATTGAACAAGTAGGAATTTATAAACCAGATTTGAAAGTTTATGACATACCAATTAATAAATATAGCATAGAAAGAAATGAAGTAGTCTTTTTAAGTGCAAATACTTGGGATGTATCAGGTGGTGGAAATTATGGTTATCAATCCATTTGGGTGAACAGAAATAAAAATATTTTTGATAATCTAGATTATAAACCTAAAAATGAAATTAAAGATTTAAGTGAACTTACAAAGTTAGTTTGATTACCAAGACGAATTTGGTCCGTTTAAGAATTCAATTTCTTCTTTTGTAGATTGTCTTCCTAGAATTTTATTTCTATGAGGGTATCTATTAAATCTTTTAATAGCTTTAGTATGATCTTTCCAAAACTTTTTAATATCAACTAAACCTGGATGATCTTGTAAATATAAATCCATGAAATGATAAGCCATTTCATGGTCGAACATTTCTTCACTATGTATCAAGGGCAATAGCATAAAAAATCTTTGGCTTTGATCCAGCTCTTTCATAAAATCTGACTTTATAGCATAATGAACAATTAATCTTGTCTTAGAATCTTGATCAAAAGCTTTTTTGTGATCTCTAAACATGTTTCTTGAAAATTGGTCAAATAAAATAACAAGAGCAAGACTTCCTAGTGCTGTATCCTGCCAATCATCATATTCATTTAAGCTTGCTTTATCATAATCATTTAAAAATTTTTCTTTTATTAATTGATCAAACTTTTCATCTTTTTTAAATCTTTTTTCTGAAGGTGTTTCTACAAACCAAAAATCAAGGATTGCTTGGGCTCGTGGATTCATATTCTTTTTTCATCAAAGTTTTTATTTAATTTTAAATTGATTGCTCTAGAATTTTGGCTGTTCCAATTTGAAAGAGATTTTAAAATTGGAACTAATGAATGCCCAAAAGATGTTAATGAATATTCAACTTTTGGAGGCATCACACTTTTTACTTCACGATTTATTAAACCATCTTGGTCCAATTCCTTTAGTTGTTTAGAGAGCATTTGTTGAGTAATTTTAGAAAGTGATCTTTTTAATTCCCCAAATCTAACTTTTTTTTTATTAAAAAGTAAAAAAATAATTCTAATTTTCCATTTACCACCAAAAAAATATGTAGCTCTTTCTGCAGGACAATCAGCAATTTTACTCATAGTATGATTTTATATACCAGTATGTTTTTAAAGTGTAATTGACTATTTTTAACAAATCTTTAAATAAGAATCAAATAAATTAATTTGAAAGCGGGGAACATGACTAAAGGACAAAGAGCAGGTGACGGAGCAATTGCGGTAGATGTCGAACAAGGTAAATCTTACTACTGGTGCAGTTGCGGAAAAAGTTCAAAACAACCTTTTTGTGATGGTTCACACAAGGGATCAGAATTTAATCCTGTTGCATATAAAGCTGAAGAAACAAAAAAAATGTTTTTTTGTGCTTGCAAACAAACAAACAATCAGCCATTCTGTGATGGATCACACAACAAATAAAATATGAATAACATACTAGATTTAATAGGAAGAATTTTTATCTCTGGTGTTTTTTTACTTAGTGGATTTAATAAAATAGGAAATTATGAAGGCACAGTTGGTTGGATGGAAGGTTTTGGTCTACCTGGATTTTTATTAATTCCAGCAATTATCTTGGAGATCGCTGGACCAATTTTAATTATCATAGGTTATCAAACAAGAATAGCCGCTGGAGCTTTAAGTTTATTTTGTCTAGCAACAGCTATTATTTTTCACACAGATTTTTCAAATCAAATGCAGTTTGTTGCTTTTATGAAAAATATTGCTTTAGCTGGTGGCTTTTTATTCTTAGTGGTAAATGGTGCTAAAGGTTTTTGTTTGGATAAAAAATAATCTTGAGTAAAATATCTAATTAATTATCTGAGAGATATGAAGAATATTGAAGTACAGCAAATCATTGACCCCATCCCAGCTTCGGATGGTGCTGGGGTAAAGTTAAAAAGAAGTATCGGTGTTGAGCCAAATTACTTTGACCCTTTTTTGATGTTAGATGAATTTGGATCTGAAAATAGTGAGGACTATATTGCAGGATTTCCACCCCATCCTCATAGAGGAATTGAGACAGTCACTTACATGCTAGCAGGCGATTTTGAGCATAAAGATAGCACTGGAGGAGAAGGAAGAATGACTGCAGGTGATGTTCAGTGGATGAAAACTGGAAGTGGAATTATTCATTCTGAAATGCCTGCAATGAAAGAAGGAAAGCTTCATGGGTTTCAATTGTGGATTAACATGCCAGCAAAATTAAAAATGAGCAAACCAGAGTACATCTATATTGATGCAGATAAAATGAGTGTTCATAAAGATAATGATAAAACTATTAAAGTTATAGCTGGTAAATTTGAAAATGCAGAGGGCCCTGTAAAAAAACATAATGTTGAACCTGTGTATTTTGATGTTGAATTAAATAAAGATAAAGAATTTAATTTTAATCTTCCTTATACTCACAATACTTTTATTTATTTAATTAATGGTGAAATAGAAATTGGCACTAATAAACACGATGAAGTTAAAGATAGCACTTTAATATTACTCTCAAAAGGTGAGGGATTAAAAGTAAGAGCAAAATCAAAAGCAAAGTTTCTTGTTATATCTGGTAAACCAATTAATGAGGAAATTGCTAGAGGTGGACCTTTTGTCATGAATACTAAAGCAGAAATCTTGCAAGCTGTTCAAGATTATCATAATGGTACATTTGTAAAATAAATTATGAAATCTGTAGTAATTAGTAAAACTGGTGGACCCGAAGTTTTAGAAATCAAAGATATAAAACTTGAGGATCCAAAATCAGGTGAGGTATTAATTAAGAATAAAGCTATTGGTTTAAATTATATCGACACCTATCATAGATCTGGATTATACCCAGTAGAACTTCCATCAAATATTGGAATTGAAGGTGCTGGGATAATTGAAAAAGTTGGACCAGATGTAAAAGACTTTAATGTTGGAGATAAGGTTGCTTATGCTTCAATGCCAATTGGTTCCTATTCAACACATAGAATTTTTCCAACAAAAAAATTAGTTAAAGTTCCAGATGAAATTGAATTAGAAAATGTTGTAACTTTAATGACAAAAGGTTTTACAGTTTTTTATCTTCTTCACAAAACTTATCCTGTAAAATCAGGTGAGACTATTCTATATCATGCTGCTGCTGGAGGAGTTGGTCAAATATTTTGTCAGTGGGCTAAGAGCTTAGGATGCACAGTAATTGGAACTGTCGGTTCTGATGAAAAAATTGAAATTGCTAAAAATAATGGTTGTGACCATGTTATTAATTATTCTAAAGAAAATTTTGCTGAGAAAGTTAAAGAGATCACAAATGGCGTTGGTGTTCCTGTCGTCTACGATGGTGTAGGTAAAAAAACTTTTGATCAATCAATAGAATGTTTGAAAGTTAGAGGAATGATGGTTTCGTTTGGAAATGCATCTGGTCCTTTAGATCCTTGCAATGTCACTAAATCTTTAGCTCCAAAAGGTTTGTATTTAACTAGACCAAGTATTGCACATTACACAACAACTAGAGAAGAATTGGACGAAGCAGCAAATAAAGTTTTTGAAATGTTTATTACAAAAAAATTTACTTTAAATATTTTTAAGAAATACCCCTTAGATGAAATTATTAAAGCTCATCAAGATTTAGAAAATAGAAAAATTTTAGGGCCAGCTGTAATAATTCCCTAGTCTACCTTAACATCCATATCTGACATATGAAGCTTAAGTGCATTAGTTGAAATGTGAATTTCTCTAATAAAAAACATTATTGAAATAATCATAGATAAACAACAAGATCCAAAAATTACTCTAGCTATAAAAACCTCATTTAGGTAAAGACCAAGCACAGTTAGCATATTGAATAGAAAGCCAAATGCTGCAAACATAATAGTCCATCTCAAAAGAACAATTCTTCCACTTAAATTTATAAACTGTTTTTTCCACTCTGGTGGGACATGATTTTCATAAACATGCTCATCATGAAGTTCTCTAATCAACTTACTCAATGAATGAAATCTATTACTATATATATTCATTAGCAGAGGAATAGCAGGAAACATTAACGCTGTAACAGTATAATCTATATTCATACGAATCAGTTTGATTATCAATCTTGCCTTTGTTATTTACAAGTAAATTTTATGAACCAATTAAACTTATTTATAGAGCTTACCAGATTAAAAAAACCAATTGGCTATATGTTGTTATTTTGGCCATGTGCATGGGGTTTAACACTGGTTTATGATTTATCTAATAACATAAATGTTTATTTTTTTTATCTTTTACTTTTTTTTCTGGGTTCAGTTTTAATGAGATCAGCAGGATGCATAGTCAATGACATATTGGACAGAAAATTTGATAAGCAAGTAGCTAGAACTAAAGACCGACCTATAGCTTCAGGAAAAATTAAAATTTCAACTGGTTTATTTTATGCTGCTCTTTTATGTACCTTGGCTTTTTTAGTTCTAATAAATTTTAATTATTTTACAATTTTAATAGCGTTGGCATCTATGCCTTTGGCATTTACCTATCCATTGATGAAGAGATATACTTATTGGCCTCAACTTTTCTTAGGAGTTACGTTTAATTATGGCTTAATTCTTGGGTGGACGTCAATTTCTGGAAATTTAAATATTATTCCAATAATTTTTTATTTTGGAGCCATATTTTGGACATTAGGTTACGACACAATATATGGGTATCAAGATATTAAAGATGATGAAATTATAGGATTAAAATCAACTTCAATTAAATTTAAAGGAACTACAAAACTTTTTTTAATTATATGTTATCTAATTTTGATTTTTTCACTTGCGTTTGGGGGATATCTAATGAATTTTAATTTATTTTACTTTCTTTTTTTAATAATACCAATAGTACAATTATTTTTATATCAAATAAAAACTTTTGATCAAAAAAATCCAAACACATGTTTAAAAATTTTTAAAAGTAACAATTATTTTGGATTGATAGTTTTTTTAAATATTTTAATTGGCAAAATTTGACAATGAATAAAACATCTACTCTTAAAAGACTCTATCACGAATACACTAAAAAATTTATAAAACAAATTTTTATTGCCATATTTTTTTCTTTATTGGTTGCAACTAGTACATCATCAATTGCTTGGCTTCTAGATCCAGCGATTGAAAAAATATTTATTCAAAGAGATCAAACTTTATTAATGATCATACCAATACTAATAATTATTGCATTCTCAACCAAAGGTATTTCTTTATATCTTGCAAAAGTTATCATGATTAATGTTGGAGAGGATATTAAAAAGAAACTTCAATTAGATATGTTAAACACTTTAATTAGCGCTGACACTCAATCTATTGATGAAAAACACTCAGGAAAATTTATTTCTAATCTTACTTATGATGTTATGCACATTACAAACCTTCTAAGTAATGGAATACTAAATCTTTTTAAAGATAGCTTAACTTTAATAGGTTTGCTTACAGTAATGTTTCTTCAAAACTGGAAGCTATCATTAATTGCGATAATACTGATCCCAGTAGCTAGTACAGCAGCAAGAAGCTTGGGAAAAAGAATGGGTAAAGTTACAACTCAAGCTCAGGAGAAATCAAGTTTTTTAACAAAATATCTTGTTGAATTATTTAAGAATCACAGACTAACAAAAATTTTTCAAAAAGAAACATATGAAAAAAATAGAGCAGATAATTATTTAAACCAATTAAAAGAAAAAAATAAAAAAATCGGTCATGTAGTTGTTAGAATTTCACCAGTAATGGAAATATTAACTGGAGTAATGATTGCAATTTTAATTTTTTACTCAGGAAAATTAATTGCTAAAGAAGAATTAAGTGTAAATAACTTTTTTTCATTTCTTGCTGCAATGATGCTAGCTTACCAACCGGTACGATCACTATCAACTTTAAATGTTATTTTGAATCAAGGCCTCTCTGCAGCATCTAGAATTTTATCGGTTGTTGATACTGAAAGATTTATAAAAAATGAGAATGACGCTAAAGATCTTAGTATTGGTAAAGCAAACATAGAATTCAAAGATGTTATATTCAGTTATAATCAATCAAATGGTGAGGTTTTAAAGAAAGTAAATTTAACTTTTGAAGGAGGAAAAATGACCTCTCTAGTAGGTCATAGTGGATCGGGTAAATCTACTATTTTAAATTTAATTCCAAGATTTTATGATTGTTCTATGGGTGATATCAAAATAGACAATCAATCAATTTACAATAGCACTATCGAGTCTTTAAGAAAAAGTATTTCATTAGTAAGTCAAGAGACAACTTTGTTTGATGATACAATCAAAAACAATATAAAATATGCCAATCTAGATGCAACTGATGAGGAAGTGCTTCAGGCAGCTAACCTCTCATATTGTGATGAATTCATAAATAAACTACCAGATAAATATGAAACATTAATTGGTGAAGATGGTGTTAGGTTATCTGGTGGCGAAAAACAGAGAATTTCTATTGCAAGGGCAATGTTAAAAAAGAGTTCAATCATTCTTTTGGATGAAGCAACCTCATCTTTAGATTCTGAAACGGAGACAAAAATTCAAGATGCTTTAAAGATTTTAACTAAAGATAAAACCACCATAGTAATTGCACACAGGTTGTCGACTATTTTGAACTCCAATAATATCTATTTAATTGATGCAGGAAAAGTTTTGGATAATGGAAAACATGAAGAACTATTAGCAAAATCGAAAATTTATAAAAACTTCCATGATAAGCAAATTAAAAGGTAATGATTTTTATTATTTATCAAATATTAATATCAATAGTATTAATTTTCTCTCCAATTATAATAATTTATAGAATTTTTAAAAACAAAGAGGATAAATTCAGATTTGTAGAAAAATTCGGTTTCCCATCCAAAAATAGAGGAAATGGAAAACTTATTTGGTTTCACGGTGCAAGTGTTGGAGAAATAATGAGTGTGCTACCAGTAATCAAAAAATACGATAATGATAAATCAATAAGTAAGATTTTGATTACCTCAAGTACAGTAAGTTCCTCTAAAGTATTAAAAAAAATTAAGTTTAAAAAAACAATCCATCAATTTTTTCCAATAGACCATGTTTTTTTTTCTGAAAAGTTTTTAAATTATTGGAAACCAAATACGGCAATTTTTATGGAATCTGAAATTTGGCCAGCCATGTTTAAAGCAATTAAGAAACAAAATATTCCTTTAATTTTATTGAATGCTAGAGTTACAAAAAAAACTTTTTATCGTTGGTTAAAAATTGAAAAATTTTCTAAATCTATTTTTGATTTAATTGATATTGCTTATCCTCAAAATTCTGAAACAAATTTTTTTTTAAAAAAACTTAATGTAAAAAATATTAAGACTATTGGAAATATAAAGTTTATTGGAGATGATGATTTTAAAAATAAAAATATTGATAAAAAATTACTACTAAAATTTAAAAAATATAAAACCTTTGTAGCAGCTAGTACGCACAATTCAGAAGAAATATACGCAGCAAAAACACATATATTATTAAAAAAGAAAATTAAAAATTTGGTCACTATAATAATTCCAAGACATATAAATAGAATAGAACAAATTATATCAGAAATAAAAGATCTTAATCTTAATGTTGTTACTCACAGTTCCAAAAATAAAAAATTAAAGAACGTTGATATATTTATTGTAGACACTTTTGGTGAGTCCAAAAAGTTTTATAAAATAGCAACTACTGTTTTTTTAGGAAAATCAATAATTAAAAAAGAAGACCTGGCACATCTTGGTGGTAGTGGTCAAAATCCTCTGGAACCAGCTCGGTTTGGGGCTAAAATATTACATGGTCCAAATGTAGATAACTTTAAAGAGATATATAAATATCTATATTCTTTAAAAATTTCTTCTAAAGTGAAAACCCCACAAGAGTGTGCTAGTGCAACAATTTTTAAGAAAAATTATAAAAAAGTAAAAAAAATGAAAAATCTGAGCAAAATTATTCTCAAAAATACCTTAAATGAATTAAATAAATCAATACATAATGAAATTTAAAAAACCCAAATTTTGGGATTATAAAAAACCAAGTATTAATTCTTACTTACTTTGGCCTATATCAATATTGATCAAATTCATAAATTTTCTAATAATTTTATTAAAAAACAAAAAAAAATATTTATCAATTAAGACAATTTGTATTGGGAATATTTATTTAGGAGGAACAGGCAAAACCTCCTTAAGTTTAAAAATAAATGATATTTTGAGAGATAAAAATATTAAAAGTTGTTTTATTAAAAAATTTTATTCTAATCAAATTGATGAACAAAAATTATTAGAAAATAATGGAATACTTTTCACTGATAAGAAAAGATCACATTCTCTAAAACAAGCAATTAAAGAAGATTATAAAGTAGCAATATTTGATGATGGTTTACAAGATTTTTCAATTAATTATGATTTAAATTTTGTTTGTTTTAATAACCTAAATTGGATTGGAAATGGTTTGACTATCCCGTCTGGTCCATTAAGAGAAAATTTTCAAAATATCAAAAAATATAAGAACGTATTTTTGAATGGTAATGATGAAAATTTAGATGAAATAAAAAAAACTATTTTTAAAATTGATCCTAATATAAATATTTTTGAAGGGAAATATATACCAAAAAATTTAGATGAATTTAGTATTAAAGATAAATATTTAGCATTTTCAGGAATTGGAAATCACAAAACTTTTATTTCAATGCTAAAGATTAATAAATTTAATATTGTAAAAGAAATTGAATTTCCAGATCATTATGAATATTCAAAAAAGGATATTAATAATATTATTTCAACTGCAAAAGACTTAGATTGTAAAATTATAACTACAGAAAAGGATTATGCGCGATTAAAAATAGATAATTTTAGTGATATAAAACATATTAAAGTAGATTTAGAAATACTAAACGAAGAAATATTTCTAAAAGAAATATCTAAACTTTATGAACAAAATTAAATATTTTTTTCAATTTATAATAATAATTTTTATTTTTTTTATTTTTAAAATCTTGGGACCAAAAATGTCTTCTTTTGTTGGTGGTAAATTGTTTGAACTAATTGGTCCAATATTTAGGTCAAAAAAAATAATTCACAAAAATATTAAAAGAGCATTTCCAGATATAAATAAAGAAAAATTAAATAAAATTAAGTCATCAATGTGGAATAATTATGGAAGAGTTTTTGCAGAATATATGTTTATAAAAAATTTTAGAAATGGAAAACTAAGCAAAAATATAATTATCGATGGTGAGGAAATACTCAACGATATAAAAAAAAATAATCAGAAAGTTATTTTTATTTCAGGTCATTTTAGTAATTTTGAACTTATGGCAATGCAAATTGATAAGAAAGAATTAAATATTGTTGCAATTTATAGACCCCTAAACAATATTTTTTTAAATAGTATTATGGAAAGAATAAGAGCAAAATATATTTGCAAAAATCAAATTAAAAAAGGTATTGGAGGTCTAAGAGAATTAATTAGATTTAATAAACAAAATTACTCTACTGCACTAATGATTGATCAGCGAGTATCTCAAGGTATCAAAACAAATTTTTTTGGAGAAAAAGCATTCACAACAACAATTCCAGCACAATTAATTAAAAAATTCCGTATTCCAGTTGTTCCTATTTTTATTGAAAGATATGAGGGCTTAAAATTTAAAATGAAAGTTTATAACCCAATTAATTTTTCAAATGAAGATACAATAGAAAATATAACCACCCAATTAAATAAGACTCTTGAAAGTATGATTATAAGTAATCCAAATAATTGGATATGGACTCATAATCGTTGGAAATAATCTAATTACTTTCTAATTTTTCCTTTTTTTTGAAAGCTTCGATATATGAGTAATAAGGTTCTTGTAGATCAACATTCCAATAATTTAAGTTTTCAAGACTTATAGGTTTTCCCGAAACAGCACAAATTACATGATCACCTGGTTCAATAATTTGAAAATTATTTGGTAAATATTTTATTTTTGCTAATTTTTTTTTCATTTATAGTTTATATGTTTATACATGATAGTTGGTATTTTAGGAAGTGGTGGCCGAGAACACTCTATTTGTGTCTCATTAAAAAAATCCAAAAAAATTAAAAAAATTTATTGTTTTCCTGGAAATGCTGGTACTTCAACTATGGCTGAAAACGTCAATATAGATTTAAATGATTTTGAAAAAATAAAAGATTTTGTATTAATAAAAAAAATTGACCTTGTTGTTATTGGTCCTGAAAAACCACTAGTAGATGGTATAGCAGATTATCTTGAAAGTTTTGGTATAAAAGTTTTTGGACCAAATAAAATAGCCTCTCAACTAGAAGGCTCTAAAATTTTTACAAAAAATATATGTAAAAAGTATAATATACCCACTGCTAATTTTGGAATATTTAACACTGAAGAAGAAGCTAAAATATTTTTAGATAAATCTAAATTCCCGATTGTAATTAAAGCAGATAACCTAGCCGCTGGTAAAGGTGTTTATATCTGTGAAAATAAAGACCAATCAAATCAAGCGGTCAAAGAAATATTTGATGGTAAGTTTGGGAAAGCAAAAAATGTACTTATCGAAGAATTTTTAGAAGGTGAGGAAATGAGTTTTTTTATAATCAGTGATGGTTTATCTTTTCAAAATTTTGGTACTGCACAAGATCACAAAAGAGTTCTGGAAAACGACAAAGGTAAAAATACTGGTGGAATGGGAGCGTATTCTCCATCACGACTAATTAATAGTGAATTAGAAAAAAAAATTTTAAATAAAATTATTAATCCTACTTTAAAAGCTTTAGAAGATTTAAAAACTAGCTATCGAGGTTTTTTGTATGCTGGGTTAATGATTAAAAATAATGAACCTTACTTAATTGAATACAATGTAAGAATGGGTGACCCAGAATGTCAAACTTTGCTTCCTAAGCTTGAGACAGATCTTTTTGAAATTATAGCTGCTTGTTGTGAGAAAAGACTGAATAAAATTAATATTGAATGGAATAATAAAAGAAGCTTGTGTGTTGTTTTATGTTCAAAAGGTTATCCAGATACATACAAAAAAAACGTTGAAATTAAAAATATCAATAAACTTAATCTTAAAACTAATGATTACTTATTTCATGCTGGCACTGAAAAAAATGATAATTGTATTTTTGCAACAGGTGGACGAGTGCTTAATTTTGTTTCATTGTCAGATAATTTTTCTTCTGCAAGGGATAATATTCATAATCATATTAAAGAATTAAATTGGCTAGATGGTTTTTTTAGAAAAGATATTGGTTTTAAGGTTATTGATAAATGAGAATAATTGGTGGATATTTTAAAGGAAAAAAAATTTTAGAGCCAAAAGATAAGGAAACAAGACCCCTTAAAGATTTAACTAAAGAGTCAATTTTTAACATAATAAACCACTCAAAAAAATTTAAAATAAATTTAGAAAATTCTACAGTATTAGATTTATTTTCTGGAGTGGGATCCTTTGGTTTAGAATGCTTATCAAGAGGCTCTAAACATGTGACTTTTGTAGAAAATTACATTGGTGTTTTACCAATATTAAAAAGAAATTTATCTAATCTTAAAATTACTAAAAAATATGAAATTATTGAACAAAATTTATTTGTTAATTTTAATTTTAAAACAATCACAAATAAATTTGATATAATATTTTTAGATCCACCATATAAAGAAAAGAAATTTAATTATATAATTGATAGTATCACTGAAAAAAAAATTCTTAATAAAAGTGGTATAATCATCATCCATAGACACAAAAAAGATAATAATAAATTTTCAGATAATTTGAAAATTTTAGAAGAAAAAAAATATGGTATTTCTAAAATTTTTTTTGGGATATTAAACTAATAGTTTTTTGGTTTCTTTTTTAATTAGTTCAACAGCTGGTTGATTATAAGGATCTACTTTTAATGCTCTTCCAATTAGGATTGTTTCTAAAATAAAGAAACTAAATAATTCTCCCAGTGTTTTTTCATCTCTTTTTTTTATCTCAAAACTTCTAAATGGTATATTTTTCATGCTAAAAACTCTTTCTGTGGCTTTTTTTTGTGAAAAACAAATATTTCCAATATTTTTCTTGCTGAGGAAATTATGAGATGGCAGAAAATTTTTACTTAAAAATTTAGGATAATTATTTTCATGAACATAAAAAAAAGTAAAAAAATTATTTTTAAAACCATCTAAATAAAGTTGCATAACACTATGATTATCTTTTGGCATATTTGAGATGATTGGTAATAAACCATTATTTTTTTTTCCAAGACTTTCAGCAACTAATTGCTGATACCAAGAAAATAAATCTTTAGCGTCTTCATCATAATTTATAATAACTGAATTGAATTTTTTTTTTTTTTTATAATAAATTGTTGCACTTACACTTGAAATCAAGGCATTTAAATATTTTTTATTCTTTATTAAGTTATCAAATTGTCTAAATTTTTTTGAGTCCAATCCCATCAGCTCTGCAGGCAACATTCCTACTTCTGATAAAACTGAATATCTGCCTCCAATGAAATTATTATGATGAACAATTTCTGCTTTTAATTTTTCTCCAAGTTTGGCCAAGTAATTTTTTTTATTCTCAGTGATAATTATGTTCTTATCTTTTTTTTTAATATAGATGCTAGAATTAACAATCGTTTCAATTGTATTGCCTGATTTAGACACAACTAGATTTAAATATTTTTTATCATTATTAATTTTTTTTTTTGGAGATAAATTATCAATAAATTTAAAATTTTTTTTTATTTTATCTTTTAAAAAATTATAAATAGCTTGAGTGCCTAACGATGAGCCACCCATTCCTATTATTCTTACATTTTTATAATTTTTATAAAATTTAAGATTTTTTTTATTAAAACTATCTTTGTAGCCAATACTTAATGATTGAAGAACTTGATTTTTTTCATTAATTAAAGTTCTTAGTTTTTTTTTTATATTTGAGTCTATTTTATTTATTTTAAAATTTTTGTAAAAAATTCCGGGTGTTATCATTAATTCTTTTTAATTTTTTCTAAAATAGAATTCTCAAAACTTGTATTTTGATTTGAATTATTTTGAGACTCGTTTGTGGAGTTTTCGTTATTAGAAATTAATGATTTTATATCTGTTTCTTCATCCTTCTCTGAATTTTGTTTGTCCTCATTAGGCAATGGCAACTCATCAAAGTCTGGCGGCATTACAAGTGGTGATTTTTTTTCAACTAAGAATTCATCAATGCTGTCTTTCTTTTGTGATCTAAACCCATCTTTTAAAGTGTTGCATGCATTTAAAAAAATTATTGGAATAATAACAATTAAGAATATTTTAATTTTTTTCATTAATCTTATCCTCTTGGTTATCAATTAATTCTAAAAAAATCAAAAACAATACTCCTAGCGAAATAAATATATCTGATACATTGAAAATAAACCAATGAAAATTACCAATATGAAAGTCTATAAAATCTGGAACTGCTTTAAAAAATATTCGATCATATAAATTACCTAATGCGCCACCCAATATCATTAAAAGTGAATATTTTTTTAAACCCTTATTTCTCAGTATCATAAAAAAAATTATAATTATTATGATAGCTATCAAAATTGTTAAAGAATTATAAAAGTGACTTTCATTGAATGAGAGTAAACCAAACGCAATACCTTCATTCCAAATCAAGCTTATATTTAGATATTTAGATGTAAATAAATCAGGTGTAAAATTTTTTTCATTTTGAGAAATGACGTAAAATTTTGAAATTCTATCTAAAGAAAAAATAATTATTATTGTAAGAAAATTGATATAAAAATTTTTATTTAAGTAATCTGACATTTTGGATTTCTCTCACATGGCTCATGTCTTATTTTCCAACAAACTGAACATTTATTACCAGATGCTTTTTTTGTTGTAACGCTTACATCTGTTTGATCCTCAAAAATTATATCTACTTTAGATGTAATACAAAGCTCAGATAAATCTATATCTTCAACAATTTTTTTGAACTTACTGTTAAGTTTTACTTTAAGTTCTGCTTCTAGACTTGACCCTATTTCTTTAGTTGCTCTTTTTTCTTCAATGCTCACATTGCAAGCATCTCTTATTTTAATTAATTCAACCCATTTTTTTTCAAGATCTTTATTTTCAAATTTTTTCGGAAAATTTAAAAAATTTTCTAGATGAATACTTTTATTTTTTTTTGATATTAATTGATAAATTTCTTCACTAGTGAAAGAGATTATTGGCGCAAACCACCTAAGTAATGAATTTAATAATATATTTAATAAAATTATGGATGATTTTCTTTTTTCTGACTCTAGTGAGTCACAATATAAGGTATCTTTTCTGATATCAAAATAAAATGCAGATAAATCTACTGTACAAAAATTCAATAACTCCTTGTAAAGATTATGAAAATCATAATTTTCAAAATATTTTTTAAATCTAATATTTAAAGAGTATATTTTATGAAGAATAAATCTTTCAAGCTCAGGTAATTTTTCAGTATCTATTTTTTCTAAATCTATATTTTCAAATTTGTCATTAATATTGCCTAATAAATATCTGAAGGTATTTCTTATTTTACGATAAGAATCTGAATGTTGATCTAAGATAGAGTAATCTATTCTTAAGTCCTCAGCATAATTAGAGGAGGCTACCCAAATTCTCAAAATATCTGCTCCATATTTTTTCAAAATATCCTCAGGAGCAATTACATTACCTAAAGATTTTGACATTTTAAGACCCTTCCCATCAACAACAAAACCATGAGATAAAATTGACTCAAATGGTGCTTTACCTCTAGTGCCACAAGATTCTAGCAGTGAAGAATGAAACCAACCTCTATGTTGATCTGAGCCTTCAAGGTACATTGAGGCAGGCCATTTGAGATCTTTTCTTTTTTCCAATACAAAAGAATGCGTAGAGCCACTATCAAACCAAACCTCTACAATATCACTTAGTTTTTCAAAATCTTCTGCTTTATAATTATTACCAAGAAATTTCTGAGGATCATCGGAAAACCAACAATCTGAGCCTTCCTTCTCATATATGCTAGCAATATTTTCAAATACATTGTCATCAACTAAAATTTTATTTGTTTTTTTGTTAACAAAAATTGGCAACGGGACTCCCCATACTCTTTGTCTTGAAACACACCAATCTGGTCTAGATTCAATCATTGATTTTAATCTTTCTTTTCCTTTGCTTGGGTAAAAATTTGTTTCATCAATTGCTTTTAGTGCTTTGGTTCTAAGTTTATGGCTTTCCATTGAAATAAACCATTGTGGAGTTGCCCTATGAACTAATGGAGCTTTTGACCTCCAAGAATGAGGGTAAGAGTGAACTAATTCTCCATTTGATAATAGTTTTTTTTGTTCTTTAAGTTTTTCAATTACAATAGGATTAGATTTAAAAATATGCATTCCTTCAAATAAAGGTACATTATTGGTGTACTTTCCATCTCCATCGACCGTCTCAATTGCTTTAATTCCATTATTCAAACATAAATTAAAATCATCTGGACCATGGCTTGGTGCACAATGAACAATGCCAGTTCCTTGTTCGGTGGTCACAAAACGAGCCTCTAACATTGGTATCTCATATTCATAACCAAGGCTAAAAAATGGATGATTGCAGATTGTTCCTTTAAAATCTTTTCCTTTGAATTTTTTTAATTTTTTAAATTCTCTAATTTCACAATCTTTAATGACTGAGTCTAATAACTCTTCAGCAAGGACAACTTTTTTATTTTCAAATTCACCCTTATCTTTTATCTCAATTAATAAATAATCTAGACTTTCGTTATAAGCTAGAGCTTTATTTGCTGGAATAGTCCAAGGGGTTGTGGTCCAGATAACAATGTTGCTATCTTTTAAATCTTTTAAATTAGATATTTTAACTGGAAAACATGCATAAATTGTATCTGACTTATGATCTTGGTATTCTACTTCGGCATCTGCTAATGCGGTTTTTTCTACAGTTGACCACAAAACTGGTTTAAATCCTTTATAAAGACTTCCCTCCTTCAAAAACTTTCCAAGTTCTCTTACAATTTGTGCTTCTGCATCAAAACTCATTGTTGAATAATAATTCTCCCAATCGCCAACAACCCCTAATCTTTTAAATTGTTTTTTATGTACTTCGATCCATTTCTCAGCAAAAGTTCGACATTCTTTTCTAAATTCTACAATTGGAACTTCATTTTTATTTTTTTTATTTTTTTTATATTGTTCCTCTATTTTCCATTCAATTGGCAAACCATGACAATCCCAACCGGGAACATATACAGAGTCTTTACCATCCATCTGGTGAAATTTTACAATTATATCTTTTAAAATCTTATTCAAAGCAGTTCCCATATGAATATTACCATTTGCATAGGGAGGGCCGTCGTGAAGAATAAATTTTTCTTTGCCTTTTCTGTTATTTCTTAACTCTTGGTATAAATTTATTTTATTCCAAAACTCTAATATTTCAGGCTCTCTTACTGGTAAATTAGCTTTCATTGAAAAAGCTGTTTTAGGTAAATTGATTTGTTCTTTGCTCATTTTATTTTTTTTGCAATTAAAAGATCGATTTTAATTTGTTTTTTTAACTGGTCTACGTTTTTGAATTTTTTTTCACTTCTAATAAACTTTAAAAATTCAACTGTTAAATACTTATTATATAAATTTCCAGAAAAATTAAATAAATGAATTTCTAATAATACCTTTTTCCCATTAAACGTTGGTCGATAGCCTAAATTCGCTATACCCCTTATATAATTTAAACTATTTATTTTTTGTACTTTTACAACGTACACCCCTGGTTTTGCTAAAATATAATCTTTAATATCTATATTAGCGGTTGGAAAACCAATTTTTTTACCTAACTGTTTTCCTTTTTGAACTTTTCCTATAATAGACCAATTTCTTTTTAAAAGTTTATTTGCATCTTTTAGTTTACCATTTTGTAAATATTTTCTAATCAAGGATGATGAAATTACTTTTTTCTTAACTAGCGAAGGTTGGGGCTTAACTATTTTATAATTATATTGTTTCTCATATTTAATTAGTTCTCTAACATTTCCTTCTCTTTTATTTCCAAATTTAAAATTATTACTTACAAATATAAACCTTGGGTTTATTTTTTTTCCTATAATCTCTTTTATAAAAGTTATTGATTTAGTTTTTGAAAATTTTTTATCAAATTTTTTAGTAATAACAAAATCAACATTGAGCTTATTTAGATAATTTATTTTTTGCTGTTGACTTGATATTCTAAAATTTTTTAAATTATCATTAAAATACATTTTTGGCATTGGCTCAAAAGTTAAAACACCAATTTTTAATGAATATTTTTTTTTATAATTTTTAGCAATATTAAATAATTTTTGATGACCTGTGTGAAGTCCATCAAAATTTCCAATCAAAATAATTGAATTTTTATGCTGATTTTTGATTTTAAAATTATTGTATAATTTAATTATTTTTACCATCTTAGTTCTGATTGAATGTAGTTACAAATTGCTTCGTATGATCTTGAAGTATTTTCTATTCCTTTTTCTTTAATCTCATTTTTATGAATACCATTGGAGATTATCAGTGAATCATAATTTAATAGATTTGCACCTTTAATATCTGTATTTAAATTATCACCAATTGATAGAATTTTTTTACCACTATTATTAATTGATAGATTATAAACTTCTGGATAAGGTTTTCCAAAATATACAACTTCACCTCCCATTTTTTCAAAAATCAAAGCAACTGAACCTGCACAAAGCTCCCGTGTATTTCCCCTGTCCACAATCAAATCAGGATTTGTACAAATCATTTTTTTTTTTAAATTATTTTCAAATAATTTTTTATAATAATTTAAATCACTATTATGCTTATCAAATAATCCTGTGCATAAAATATATTCACTATCATCTATGTTGTCTGTTTTTATTTTCTTAAAATCATTAAATAGGTCAAAATCTCTTGGGGGACCCACATGAAAAAATTTTTTATCTTTTAAGTTTTTTTTCAAATAATTCAAAGAAGCTTCTCCAGACGTAAACACGTGTTCTCTAATTTCTTTTTCCATACCCATTTTCTCTAGAAATGATTTTACAACTTCATTAGGTCTTGGTGCATTTGTAAGAAGAATATATTCTTTCCCCTTTTTTGATATTTCTTTTAAGGCTTTTATCGCTTCTTGATGAAGTGTAACACCGTTATGAACAACTCCCCATAAGTCTATGTAAAATAACTGATAATTATCTACAATTGAGCTTAATCCATCTTTGTCTAAATTTTTGGTCATTAAAATAATCTATAACCGAAAAAATGCTTAATTTCCTATCTTTTTTAATAAACTAATTATCAAGTACATCTTGAAATAGCTAGGCCAATCTCTATATGAACTCCATATTTATATAGGAGAATTTATGAAATTTAAACCGTTACACGACAGAGTTTTAATAGAAGTTTTAGACGGCAGTGAAAAAACTGCCGGTGGTATTATTATACCAGATACAGCTCAAGAAAAACCACAAGAAGGCAAAGTTGTTGCAGTAGGTGGTGGAGCAAAAACTGAAGACGGAAAATTAATTCCAATGGATGTTAAGGTCGGTGACAAAGTTTTATTTGGCAAATGGTCAGGAACTGAAGTCAAAATTGATGGCAAAGAATACAGCATAATGAAAGAGTCTGACATTATGGGTATTTCAACTAAATAATTTAATCAAAGGAGAAGTATAATGGCAAAAGTTATTAAATTCGATGCTGAAGCAAGAGCGGCAATGATAAGAGGAGTAAATATTCTAGCTGACACAGTTAAGGTTACTCTAGGACCTAAAGGTAGAAATGTAGTAATGGACAAATCATATGGCGCTCCTAGAATCACAAAAGATGGTGTTTCAGTTGCTAAAGAAATAGACCTAGAAGATAAATTCGAAAACATGGGTGCACAAATGGTAAAGGAAGTTGCCAGCAAAACAAATGATGAAGCTGGAGACGGAACAACCACTGCTACTATTTTAGCTCAAGCTATTGTTAGAGAAGGTGTAAAATATGTTACAGCTGGCATGAATCCAATGGATGTAAAAAGAGGAATTGATTCAGCAGTAGAGGTAGTAAAACAAAATCTTATTTCTTCTGCAAAAAAAGTAAAAGATACTGATGAGATTGCTCAAGTTGGAACTATTTCAGCTAATGGTGATAAAGAAATTGGCAGTATGATCGCTAAAGCAATGCAAAAAGTTGGTAATGAAGGTGTTATCACTGTTGAAGAAAACAAAGGAATTGAAACTGAATTAGATGTTGTTGAGGGTATGCAGTTTGATAGAGGGTATTTATCTCCATACTTTATTACAAATAGTGATAAAATGACAACTGAATTAGATAATCCTTTTATACTTTTACATGAAAAAAAATTGACAAACTTACAGCCAATGGTTCCACTTTTAGAAGCTGTTGTTCAAGCTGGAAGGCCTTTAATGATTATTTCTGAAGATGTTGAAGGTGAAGCTCTAGCAACTTTAGTTGTAAACAAATTAAGAGGTGGATTAAAAGTTGTAGCTGTAAAAGCTCCAGGTTTTGGAGACAGAAGAAAAGCTATGCTTGAAGATATTGCAATTTTAACAGGTGGTCAGGTAATTTCTGAGGATTTAGGAATTAAACTTGAAAACGTAAAACTTGATGATCTTGGATCTTGTAAAAAAATAAAAGTTGATAAAGATAATAGCACGATCGTAAATGGTAGTGGTAAAAAATCTGATATCGAGGCTAGATGTTCATCAATTAAACAACAAATTGATGAAACAACTTCAGATTACGATAAAGAAAAACTTCAAGAAAGATTAGCTAAATTAGCAGGTGGAGTTGCCGTAATTAAAGTTGGTGGCGCTACAGAAGTTGAAGTTAAAGAGAGAAAAGACAGAGTTGAAGATGCTTTAAACGCAACTAGAGCTGCTGTTGAAGAAGGTATCGTAACAGGTGGTGGATGTGCTTTGTTATACGCCGCTCAAGATCTTGATAAAGTGAAAGTAAAAGGTGAAGATCAAAAAGCTGGTGTTGACTTAGTTAGAAGAGCACTTGAAGCTCCAATAAGACAAATTACTAAAAATGCTGGTGTTGATGGTTCAGTTGTCGTTGGTAAACTGTTAGAACAAAATAAAAAGTCTTATGGTTATGACGCACAAAACGAAGAATATTGTGACATGTTTGTTAAAGGAATTATTGACCCTGTAAAAGTTGTAAGAACTGCTCTTCAAGATGCAGCTTCTATTTCAGGGTTATTAGTAACAACTGAAGCAATGATAGCTGATAAACCTGATGATAAAGATTCTGCTCCTGCTGGAATGCCTGGTGGAATGGGTGGAATGGGTGGAATGGGTGGAATGGGTGGAATGGGTATGTAACACGGTTCCCCGACCAGAACACTCTAAGTACAAGAGTTAAACAAATTAGAAACCCTCAGAAAGAAATTTCTGGGGGTTTTTTTTATTTTAGTTTTTGATGTACTAACTTCATCCAATCATAGTCTCTGTGAATTGCCATGATTGAAATAATTTTATTATTTTCAAAATCTATATTATGAGATTGCCCACCAAATCCATCCATTACAAATATAGGTCTATCTTCCATCTCCTTTATGTCCATATGAAACTGTCCTCCATAAGTTGATGTGCTACCCCATCCATCATCACTATTTCTATTTTTTGAAATATTCTCATTTTCTATCCACTTATATCCGTCCTCACCATAACTTTGATCACCATCTAAAACACATTGTTTTTTAGGTTTTCCAATTTCTTCAAAACATTTTGGACCTGCATCCCAAGTATTACAACCTTTACATTCTTCATCAATTTTATACATTTGTAATTTGTTAACCCTATTTTCCCAAAGTGATTTTAAATATTGACCTTCGCATGTATTATTATTCCAGTCCTCTAACATGGCAACTGCAATTCTTAAATAATCATATCTAGATGCATAATAACTATAAGTTAACGTCACTTCTTTGCTGCTAGGAACTTGCTTAAACAACCATACATCATTTTCAATACCTACTTTATCTACTAGAATTTCGTTTAACAGATTTTTAAACTCTTTGTGTCCCATTTTATATAAAACATAACTAGCAACAATATTTGTGTCTAAGTTACTATAATTGTACTTCTGTCTTGCCATATCTGAGTCCTTTAATTCTTTTTTCATTACACTTTGAACAGAAACACTATTAACCCACCTATCAGATCTTAATAAACCAAGTTTATCATTTACATAATTTTGACTACCAGATGACATGTTTAAAAGATTAATAATCGGTTGATCATAAAACAAAGTATTTTCCAAAACCGACCAATCATTTAAACGATGATTAATACCGCTTATATATCCTTTGCAAATTGCATGTCCTGTAATGTATGAGATAAGAGATTTGCCTACTGAATTTGAAATGTATTGAGTATTATTTTTAAAAATCTTTCCAAATCTTTCTTCAGGAGTTATTTCATCAATTGTAATATTGCCACTGTCATACATCAAATAACTCAGCATTGCCGTTTCATTTAATTGTTTGTTTACAAAATCATCTTTTTTAAGATTAAAATTAAATTTTTTAAAATTTTTTGATGCTTTAACTTTAAATTTATATCCTTTTCGATCTTGCCTATCCTTTATATATTTTTTTAAATAGTGTTTTAATATTTTATAATCAGGATTAGCATCATTAGGTATTTCGCTAGAATTATATGGATATCCTTCCCAAGGAGTTTTAGCACTAACAACTGAGGTTAATATTATTAAAAATAGAGTTATTATTATTTTTTTCATTAAATAATCTAAAAGTTAATTTTATTTTTGTTTTAACTTTTTATGAACTATCTTCTTCCAATTGTAATGTCGGTCTAAAGAATGAACTACAATAATACGACCACTATCAAAATCAACAATCAATTGCTGTCCTCCAAAACCATCCATTGCCAAAATTTTCTTTTTAGCAAGACCAATAACGTCAAAGTGAAATTGCCCACCATACTTTTTAGAGTATTGACTTACTGAAAATTGACCCATTTTATCACCCTTATAACTTTTCTTATTCTTATTAATTCTTTGTTCGTAAATTGTTTTTAAATATTTTCCAACACAAGTATCATTGTTCCAATCATCTAAAATTCTTTTTCCAATTCTTAAATAATCATATCTATTTGCATAAAAAGAATATCTGCCTGTTTCTCTTGGATGAATTGAACTATTATGGTTTTGAACTGTTTGATGAAACCAAACATCATCTTTGACTCTTACATGTTCATTAAAAACTTTATTTAATAATTTTTGCCAATCATCACCTGTTTTGAAAATAGTGTAATTCATTATAAGATTAGTTGCTAAAGCGTTATAATTATAAACTGGTTTTGATTTTTTAGTACTTTGTAAAATATCAAGTTGCATTGCATCTTTAATAGGAAAAGTATTTACGTTTAAAAACCTTACATCTTGAATTTTGTTATCAGAGTTAAATTTTCTTTCTCCAATAAATTTTTGATCACCTGCGTTCATATTAAGTATATCAATGAGTTTTTGACTTTTATATAAAGTGCCATCTAAAACAGACCAGTCATCTAGGGTTATATCAATATTATCTATATATCCCTCACATATTGCATGACCTAACACATACGATACTAAACTTTTTCCAACTGAATGGGATGGCATTATGCCATTATTAATTTTTATATAATTCGGTAAGTTTTCTTGATCTATCTTAATTTTATCATCTTCAAATAATAAATAACTAATTAATCCAGTTTTTTGACTATTATCGATTTCTTTTTTTACATCTTGATCTTCAACTAACTCTGATTGAAATTTATAATAATTTTGAGACCCTTTAACTAAAAACTTGTCCCATCCATTAGGTTCATATGGTTCATTCTGGTGTTCTGCTAGAGAAGATAAAATAAATAAAAAACTAAACAAAATAGAAATTAAATATTTTTTCATAATGAAACATTAAACCAAAGTTAAAATGAAATCATCTTTTGAGTTCCTTTTGAATTTGACCCTAAAAGTGATGAACAGTGATGAACAATTTTAAGAAAAGATAGGTAAATCAATAATTATTGAATTACTTAAAAAGAATGTAATCCCCATTGTTCTCAAACAAAAATTCAAAAAGGGCAGTTTTTACTGCCCTTTTTTTTTATATCCTGTAAAATCAATAAATGTCTAAACGATATAGTGGTAAATCTTTTAAAGATTCAAGTGTAAGCAAAAAACCAAAATTAACTTTAAAAGAAAAAAGGAAATTAAAAAGAGAAAAGTCTAAAAAATCTTAGGACTGTGTTCTTTTTTTATTGTGCTTTTTAAAGGTAAATTTTTTAGGTCTATTTTCTCTACTTTTAAATTTTTTTTTGTTCTTAAAACCAAATCTTTTTTTTTCTCCTTCAGATGACGAACTCTCTGAAGTTTTTTTTTCAAAAAAATTAGGATTATTGGTAAATCCAGAGGATTTTACATGTTTCTTTTTAAAAAATTTCTTTTTACCTCTAAAACCAAAATCTTTTTTTTCTTTGTTTCTCTCTGATTGATCTTGTCTTCCCTTTTCAAAATATTTGGTTTTGTCTTTAAAGTTAAATTTTTTCTTATCTCTAAATTTTCTTTTTTTATTTTTTTGTTCTTTTCCTCTTCTTTTATTTTTTGAATCTCTTCTTAAACTACCTGGGGCAGGCTTAAAATTTGGGTCTATCAATTTATTAATAGAATTCCACATTGATCTATCATCTGGTGTTAGAAAAGTTAATGCTGATCCCTCTGATCCAGCTCTAGCAGTTCTGCCAATTCTATGTACATAATCCTCTGGAACTTGTGGCAAGTCATAATTAATTACATGTTGAATTAATGGAATATCAAGACCTCTTGCAGCAACATCAGTTGCAATCAAAATTCTTTTTAAACCTTTTCGAAAAGAATTAATAACACGATCTCTCTTGCTTTGACGAAGATCTCCATGAATAGCGTCTGCTGAATGACCTTCTTCCTTAAGGCGCTTAACCATTTTATCAGCGCTTCTTTTAGTTTTAACAAAAACTAAAATTGATCCTTTTCTTAATAGAAATTGATCTATTAATTGATCATACTTATTTTCTTTAAAAACTTGAAGAGTTTCTTGTTTAATTTTTGCAATTGGAATTGAGGTAGCTCCGGTAGATATTCTCTCAGGTTTATTTAGATATCTTTCTGAAATTTTTAAAATATTTTGAGGTAAAGTTGCTGAAAATAGTAATGTTTGATGATTTTTGGGCACAAACTTTAAAACCATTTCTATTTGTGGAGTAAAACCCATATCTAACATTCTGTCTGTTTCATCTAAAACTAAATACTTTGTTGCTGATAAGTTTAAACTTTTTCTTTTTAAGTGATCATTAATTCTGCCTGGTGTCCCAACTATAATTCTCGACCTATTACCCAGTTGTCTAAGTTGTTTTTGCATAGACTCACCACCAATTAACAAAGCTGTCCTGATATTGATTTTGTCACTAATAATACTTTTAATTGCATCCATTACTTGTGTAGCTAGCTCTCTTGTTGGACACATTACTAGTGCAAATGCATTTTTGTCTAAAATTAATTTATTAATTAAAGGCACACTAAATGCTAAGGTTTTGCCTGTACCTGTTTGAGCAGTGCCAAGAATATCTCTACCTTCTAACGCAACTGGAATGGCCATACCTTGAATCGGTGTTGGTTTTATAAAATTCATTTTGGTTAACGAATTCTTTAATGACTCTTCTAATTTTATTGATGTAAAATTTTCCATTTAATGATTATTAAATTTTTTAATTGAATTCTTGATTCTTTATTGCATGCAATTTTATTGCGATATCTATATGTTTTTAAAACAATCACAAGAAATGAATTTTATTTTAAACGACATTTACCAAGCAAATATTGACTTTTTTTAAGTTTTCAAATCAAAGAATTAATGTATAAGAGCCACAAATTATGAGTAACGATATAAGAAACATCACTATCATTGCACACGTTGACCACGGTAAAACAACTTTAATTGATAATTTAATGAAACAAAGTGGTTCATTTAGAGAAAATGAAGTTGTAGATGAAAGATTAATGGACTCTGGAGAGCTTGAAAAAGAAAGAGGAATTACAATTTTAGCTAAGCCAGCATCAATTAATTGGAAGGACTCAAGGATCAATATTATTGATACACCGGGACACAGAGATTTTGCAGCTGAGGTGGAGAGGGTTTTAAGTATGGCTGATGGTGCTTTATTATTAATTGATTCAGCAGAAGGTGTTATGCCGCAAACGAAATTCGTACTATCAAAAGCTTTGAAACAAGGTTTGAAACCAATAGTTGTTATTAATAAGTTAGATAAAGCTGATCAAAGAGCTAATGAAGTTTTAGATGAAACTTTTGATTTGTTTGTAAGTTTAGATGCAAATGAAGAACAATTAGATTTTCCAGTTTTGTATGCAAGTGGTAGATCGGGATGGGCTGATAAAGAGGTAGATGGTCCAAGAGAGAATTTAAATCCTTTGTTAGATCAAATTATTGAGCATGTAAAACCTGCAGAGCTTGATAAATCAAAACCGTTTGCAATGCTTTCTACACTTCTTTATGCGGATAGTTTTTTAGGAAGAAGTTTAGTCGGAAGAATTACTCAAGGAACAGCCAAGGCCAATCAGGCAATCAAGGCAATAAATTTAAAAGGTGAAAAAGTTGATGAAGGCAGACTTACGAAAATTTTTAGATATGAAGGAACAAAAAAAGTACCAATTGAAGTTGGTGTAGCAGGAGATATTGTAGTTGTTGCTGGCTTAGAAAAAGCAAATGTTGCTGATACAATATGTGATTTGGAGGTTAATGAGCCAATTGCTGCTACTCCTATTGATCCTCCTACCATGTCAATTACCATTACAGTTAATACATCTCCTTTAGCAGGCACAGAAGGTAAAAAACTTACTAGCACTCAAATTAGAGACAGATTGATAACAGAAGCACAAAATAATGTTGGAATTACATTCTCTGAAAATGATGGAAATGACTCCTTTGTGGTAAGTGGAAGAGGAGAATTAATGTTAGAAATTCTACTTACTCAAATGAGAAGAGAAGGTTTTGAAATGACTGTTAGTCCACCAAAAGTCTTGTATAGAAAAGATGAGAATGGAAATAAACTTGAGCCAATAGAGGAAATCACAATGGATCTTGATGAAGAACACTCATCAAAAATAATAGACTCTATGAATAGAAGAAAAGGTAAATTGATAGAACTGAAAGACACAGGTAAAGATAAAAAAAGATTAATATTCCATGCTCCCACAAGAGGCTTAATGGGTTACACAAGTAGATTTTTAACTCTGACAAAAGGAAATGGTGTTATTAATAGAATTTTTCATGATTATGGTCCGTTCGAAGGTGAAATGGAAGGTAGAAGGAATGGTGCTTTAATTTCAATGGAGCAAGGTAAGGCTGTTGCTTTTGCAATATTTAACTTACAGGCAAGAGGCGAAATGTTTGTGACTCACAATGATCCTGTCTATCCAGGCATGATAGTTGGTTTGGCTCCAAAACCTGGGGATATGATAATCAATGTTATGAAGGGGAAAAAACTAACCAACATGAGAACACAAGGTACTGATGAAAATGTTGTTCTTACACCTGTAAGAAAAATGTCAATAGCTGAACAATTAAGTATGTTAAATACTGATGAAGCTTTAGAGATTACGCCCGAGTCATGTAGGTTAAGAAAAGCTATTCTTGATCCTCATGAAAGAAAAAGAAGCGAAAAATCTAGCTCTGCAGCTTAATCAAAAAATTTATCAACCAAATATAGACCTAAGGCAATACAAGGGCCTATTCCAAAAGCAAATAATAAAGTCCCAATTCCAACTACCCCTCCTAGATACCAACCAACACTTACAACAGTAATTTCAAGCGTTGCTCTAACCGCAGCAATAGGTAAGTTTGTTTTTTTTTGTAATCCTATCATTAAACCGTCTCTTGGTCCTGCCCCTAAATTAGAAACCAAATAGATACCACCTCCAATTCCAACTGTTATTACTGAAACTATTGCTAAAATTAATTGGTTATAATAATTGGAAGGTGTTGGTACATATTTTATACAAAAATCGATCATTAGTGCAATTATTAGAGCGTTTAAAAGAGTTGCCATGCCTGGTTTTTGACCAAGTGGTATCCATAAAATTAAAACAAAAACACTTATTAAAAATGTAATCATCCCAACACTTAGGTTTACATTTAAAGAAATACCTTGGGCTAAAACGCTCCAAGGAGAAGCTCCTGTAAAAGAAATAATTAACAATCCTTCACCCAAACCAAACAACATTAAACCAAAACAACAAAAAAATAATGTCGTAAACTTTGGTTTAAAATTATATGGTTTTTTAGAGCTCCAGTTTACTTTTGGTATTTTTTTTATTTTTAAAAACATTTTTTGATAAACTACTTCTATTATAGAAAAAATCTATTATTGTAACCATTAAATGAAAAAAACATTATTGATTATCATTATATTATTATTTTCCTCAAAAGTTATTGCTCATATGGATCATTACAAAAAGTACAATAAAATCGAAATGGATATTTTTAGAAACGGTGAATTAATAGGATACAACTATTATTTTTTTACAAGAAAAGGTAAAGAGACAATAGTTACTAATCAAATAAAGTTCTCTGTAAAACTTTTAGGAGCTACTATTTTTCAAGTAGAAGGATATGGTGAGGAAAAATATCTAAGTAATCAATTAATTTCTTTTAGCTCTAAAACTTTACAAAATGATAAAGAAAAATTTGTTAATTTAGTTTTTGATAAAGATAAAAATAAATTTGATATAAAAGGTTCTTCTTATTCAGGAGTAGCATCTATAGACAATATTATAGGAAATTGGTGGAGTCATAAAATTTTACAGACCAATAGTCAAATTAGTCCAATTTCAGGAAGCATAAAAGAACAAATAGTCACTTTTGTGGGTAAAGAAAAAATTGAACAAAATGGACAAACCTATGAAGTTGATCATTTTAAAATAAATTCAAAAGACATGTCATTATCTGAGGATAAACGTTTAGATTTTGATATTTGGTTTGATAAAAAAAATTCTATGATTATCAAAGTTTCATATTCTAGAATGGGAAATTGGGAATATCGTCTCAAAAATTTTGAATAAATTTAACTATTTACCTGCAACAACCATTCCCTCAATCATCATAGTTGGTGAGTTAGTAGAATATTCAAATTCTAAATCATTTGCTAAAGTTATATTTTGAAACATATCATTAAAATTTCCAGCGATTGTAATTTCATTTATTGGATATTTGAATTCACCACTTTCAATTAAAAAACCAGTAGCACCAACTGAATAATCACCAGTTACAATATTACTTCCATGGCCTATAGTTTCTGTAATATAAAGGCATTTCGAGTTAGAATTTAAGAGATCTTTGTAAGAAATGTTTCCATTATCAAAATAAAGATTACTTGTTCCTCCACATCTTCCATTTGATTTTAAATTTAGCTTCTTTCCATTATAAGTATCTACTAAATAATGCCTTAAAACACCCTGCTCAACTAATTTTAAAGTATTAGTTTTTACACCTTCAGAGTCAAAGCTTCTTGAGCCCAAACCTTTTAATATATCCGGTTTATCAAAAATATTTAGTTCATTTGAAAATATTTTTTGATTAATTTTATCTTTTAAAAAAGAGGTCCCTCTTGAAATAGCTGATGATGATATAGCACTAGCAAAGGTACTTAAGATTCCTTTTGCAATCCTTTTATCAAAAATTATAGCAATTTTTTCACTACCTATTTTTTTTGGACTTAGTTTTCTAATAGTTTGCTCAGCTGCTATTCTTCCTAATTCCTCTGCATCAATCATATCTTTAAGATGACATTTATTTGTATATTCATAATCTCGCTCCATACTTTTATCATCTTTTGCAACGGTTACACTTGAAGCTATAAACGATGAAGTTCTATAACCTTTACAAAAACCATCACTATTAGCTAAAATAAAATTTGATTTATCCTCTGTAAAACTAGACTCTGTGTTTACTATTTTTTTGTCTTTTGAGGCAGAGACCTCCAATCTGCTTAAATATTCAATTTTATTTTCATTTTTTATATGAGTATCGTCATATAAATTAAGGTCATCAACTTCTTTAGCGAGTAAATCTTTATCTGGAAGTGAATTATATTCATCCTCTGGAGTATTTTTTGTAGATTCAATACATTTTTCAATCAAAATATTTAAGTTATCATTTAATAAATTTGAAGAGGAAATGGATGATTTTTTTTTTCCTATATAAGTTGTTATGCCTATACCTAGATTATCAGATCTATTAGACTCATCTAATTTTTTATTTCTAAAGTTTACTGTTTCAGAAATTGAATTGCTAACAACAATACTTGAGTCTGTTGCACCTAGTTTTTTTGCTAAATCTATGCAATAAGATGCTTTATTTGATAGATATTCTTGATCTTTGATCATTTATAGTTTTGTTCCGCCTACTGTCATTTTATCAATTAATATAGAGGGTTGGGCAACTCCGACTGGAACACCTTGACCAGCTTTTCCACACGTTCCAATACCTGGATCTAGCATCATATCATTTCCTACCATTGAAACTTCTTTTAAAATTGAAGGACCATCACCAATTAGTGTAGCTCCCTTAATTGGCGCTCCGATTTTACCATTATTTATTTCGTATGCTTCTGTACAATTAAATACAAATTTGCCTGAAGTAATATCAACTTGTCCACCACCAAAACTAACTGCAAAAATACCTCTGTCCACTGCTTTAATCATTTCCTCTTGCGTGTGTTTGCCATTTAACATCATGGTATTTCTCATTCGTGGTAAAACTATATGTCTATAATTTTCCCTTCTACCACTACCCGTAGATCTGGTTTTCATTAATCGAGCATTCAATCTGTCTTGCATGAAATTTTTTAATATTCCATTTTCAATCAATATAGTTTTTTCTGTTGGTGTTCCTTCATCATCTATTGTTAAACTACCCCTTTTGTTGTCAATAGTTCCATCATCAACAATAGTGACACCCTCGCTTGCAACTTTTTGACCCATTAGGTTGTGAAAAGCTGAAGTCTTTTTTCTATTAAAATCTCCTTCTAAACCGTGCCCTACTGCCTCATGAATCAAGATAGCAGGCCAACCTGGTCCTAGTACAACTTTCATCTCTCCTGCAGGAGCTGGCTTGCTCTCTAAATTTACAGAAGCTATTCTTAATGCTTCATCACAAACATTTTTCCAATTATCTTCTCTTAAATAAGACTCGTACGATTGTCTTCCTCCGATGCCATACCCTCCTGTTTCTTTTCTTCCATTTTTTTCAAGCATTACTGATACATTAAATCTAACTAAAGGACGTATATCAGTTAGTGTTTCGCCTCCAGACCTGATTATTTCTATAGACTTTTGTTCTCCAAGAAAATTTGCTGTTACTTGTTTAATATTATTGTCTTTAGATCTAAGATATTTATTTACCTTATTTAAAATCTCTATTTTTTCATTAAGTGTTTTTTGTTCAATTGGGTTAATATTATCATAATATTTTTTATTCGATTTAGGGATTGAGTGATTATAAATACCCTTAGTTGACTTTAAGGTTGATTTTAAACTTTCAGAGGATTGTTTAAGTGAATTTTTTGATATCTCGTTTGAGTGAGAATAAGCAACAATTTCATCTGAAATAGCTCTAAACCCAAAACCTAAATCTGAGCTATAACTTGAATTTTTTATTTTATTATCATCTAATAAAATTGATTCAGATTTAGAATTTTCTAAATATAATTCACCATCATCACACTTCTGTAATGTTTCGGAAACAATATTCTCTGCATCACTTCTAGATAAGTCTGATTTTTCGAAGAAATTACTCATAGATAGCAATACATAGTTTGTTTCAAAAAATTTTCAACAAGTGTATTTTACGCATGTACATAGCTTCAAATAATTAGTAACTAAATAATCTTTATGAAAGTTTACTTTAATAATTCGTGTAAAATTTGTAAGGCTGAAATAGATTTATACAAAAAGGAAAAGATTCAAGAAATTGATTGGGTTGATATTACAGCGAATGAATTAGCTGTGAAAGAAACTTCTAAAAATAGCAAAGAACTTCTGCGTAGACTTCATGTAAAAGAGGGAGAGAAAGTTCTGGAGGGTGCGGAGGCTTTTCTTTTATTGTGGAAAAAAATTCCTAAATATAAATTTCTATATAATTTTTTTAGGTTACCAATAATCTTTAGTATTTTCTCTTTCACTTATGAAATTGTAGCCTTCTTTCTTTATCTTAAAAACAAAAAACAATTGAAAAATTAGCTAAAGAAAAATAACAAAAATTTACTTAGTAAAGACATTGAGGCTATAAACATTACAAGCACAATCGAATACATAAACATAATAATTTTATTTTTTTTTCTTCTTAATCTTACAAAATCTTTATCATCTAAATCAGAGATATCTCGCTCACCAACCACAGGATAATCATATGTAAATCGCCAAGTACTATCTCCAAGCCTAGAGTCTAAATTATTGTAGTATGTGATCCAAGCAATAATGTATCTTAATATTAAATATAGAATAATTAAAAAAGCTGATCCTAAAATCATTTAAGATAATACCTAAATAATTAAAATATTTAATTATTATTTTTTGCTCTTTTCCTTGCAATAAGCTGAGTTAAAGAGTCTACCATTGTGTCTGATGCTTTAAATATATCTATACCTCTAAATTCATGAGAGGTATTTTTTTCGGGATTTGATTTATCTTCAATCACAATTCCTTCATCAGGAGAATTATTTTTAATATAAATTAGTAATAACCAATCTTCATCTTCTGATTCATCCCACTTAATAAAAATTTCCCCAGTTTCAAACCTTCTGTCTATACATCGAAAAATAGACATATCTCTCGTAATATGTCTTTTATTTAATTGAAATACTAAACTACTTGCGCTTCTATAAAAACTCTCAAGTGCAAATTCAATTTTTTGTCTTGCTAATGTGTATTCTTTTTCTTTGAGTAATAAAGTTTCTCTATCTTCATTTCCTTGAAGTTTTACTCCAAGAGCTTCTACTCTTTCTTTAATTTTCTGATCTCTAATTATTCGATATTTTTCCTTTAGTTTGTCAATTCTTTCTTGTAAGCCAGCATAATCTTCTCTTTTTTCTTTTAATGAAATTTTTTCAAGTCTTTCTAGCTCTTTAACTTCTCTAATTCTGAATTTTTCAATTTGTTTTTCTAATTTTAATTGTCTTAAAAATTGTTTTTGTTTTTCGGCTTGCTCAATTCTTAAAAGAGCTTGTTCTTTCCTTAAAAATAATTTTATATCTTTTGTTCTTTGTTTTTCTAATCTAGCTTCTTCTTTTAATTCTTGTTCCTTAATTTTTATTTTTAATTCTTCTTCTTGTTTTTTTTGTTTTTCTAAAGCTATTTTTACTTTTCTTTCATTCTCAATTTGTTCTATTTTTTGTCTTCTTTTTTCGTCTTTTTTTAAGATTTTATAACTTGAAATAGTTTCTGAGATCTTGTCAAAAAATCCTTGAATATGCTTTTCTAAACTAAAATTTATCTTAAAATTAAATTGTGGTTTTAATGATAGTTGTAATTTAACCAGTTTTAAAATGATGCTTTCTTTTTGAATCTTTTTAACTTTAAAAGAATATTTATTTGATTTTATTTTATTTTTTTTAGATTTTTTAAACTTTTTGAATTTGGCTTTTGAGAATTTCTTTGTTTTTGTTTTTACTTTTTTTGATCTTTTTATAGGTTTACGAGATGGTTTTTTTTTTTTATTTTTTTTATTTTTATTCGTTTTTTTTTTTTTTTTTTTTTTTTTTGATGTTTTTTAATTTTATTATT
>Ga0222718_10000062_pt1 | contig 106895 bp, 100 predicted proteins | sample C33_27DmetaG_FD_165045 | JGI IMG/M metagenome (GOLD analysis project Ga0222718, IMG submission 165045) | Estuarine water microbial communities from San Francisco Bay, California, United States - C33_27D | ecosystem: Environmental > Aquatic > Marine > Unclassified | place: USA: California...
GCTAGAATTGCAAATAAAATAAGAGAATTAGACCCTAATTCAAATTTTATTTTCATTTACTCAGAAAAATATAATGGCAATGAACCAAAAAAAACTCCAAAAGGTAGTAAGTCCTATTTTATACCTTCATTAAATAAAAAAAAAGTAATAAAGTTAATAAAAAAGTACCCTCCAAATAGCCTAACAACAATTGCTCAGAGAATTCCAGATATGTGGATGTTATCTCTATTTAATCATTTGAAGATAAAGACCAATATTGTTCAACATGGCTTGTGGTCTGATAAGTTAGAACGTGTTTCTCTTTTTTCATTATTAATTCAAAAATTTTCAAAATTTTTGAATTATATATCTTACACAAAAAAAATATCTAAGTTAAATAATCTTCCTTTTTTACCCATTTTAAAAGATTTGTATGAATTTCTTTTGAAAGAAAATAAAACTATTATTGAAACTAGATATTTAGACACAGAAAAAATTAGAGCCAATAGAGTTTTTGCTTTTGATGATTCATGGGAAGAATATTATACTTTAAAATATGGATACAATAAGCAACAATTAATTAATATAGGTAATCCTGATTTATTATTATTAAAAAATATTGATATATCTAAAAAAGAAACATCTATTTGTTATCTCTGTCAATCTCTTGTTGAAGATGGAAGATTAGAAAAAGATAAATACATAAATTTTATAACTAAAATGGTGAGTTTTTTGCCGTCTTCACAAAAACTTTATATAAAACTTCATCCTAGATCTAGAATGGATAATTATTTATCAATTAAAGAGAATAAAAATGTTGTTTTCACCAATGAACTTCCTCTATGTAACTTTTATATTGGTCATTATACAGGTCTTTTAGCTACGGTTAAGCATATAAGTAACAATATTTTAATTTGGTTGTTTTCGGATCATCACACACCTGAATATTTTAAGAAATTTGGATCCACAATAACCTGTAATTATGAAGAATTAAACAACTTTATGAATGGAAAAATAGAATGTAAAAATGATCAGTATAATTTAACTGAAATTTCTAACAATAATTTTAAAAATTTTGATCCGATAAATAAAATTGCGCATAATTTAATAGAAGATTAATATGAGTATTACAATAATAGGAGGCTCTGGTTTTGTTGGGTCCTTTTTAATTAAAGAGTTAGAAGGTTTCAATACTTTAAATTTAGATAAAAATCCGAGCCCTTTTTACGACAAAAACACTGTAATTGGAGATATTAGAGTGATTGATGAAATAAAAATACCTAAATGTACTGATTCTGTTGTCTTATTAGCCGCAGAACATAGAGATGATGTCTCACCAAAAACTTTATACTATGATGTAAATGTTCAAGGAACTAAAAATGTTCTTCAAGCTATGGATAGTGCAGGTGTGAAGAATCTTATTTTTACTAGTTCTGTTGCTATTTATGGTTTAAATAAAAAGAATCCGGATGAAACACACAAAGAAGACCCTTTTAACCACTATGGAAAGTCTAAATGGGAAGCGGAATTAGTAATAAAAGAGTGGTATGAAAATAATCCTACTGAGAAATCAATAACAATACTTCGTCCTACTGTTATTTTTGGAGAAAGAAATAGAGGAAATGTTTATAATTTATTAAAGCAAATCTCATCAGGTAAATTCATGATGATTGGAAAAGGTCAAAATAAAAAATCTATGGCTTATGTCGGAAATATTGTTGCCCTAATAAAAGATAGATTAGAGAAAAAAGAATTAGGTCATCATATTTTTAATTATGCAGATAAGCCTGATTTTTCTATGGTCGAACTTACACAAACTATAGAAGAAAAAATGAAAATTAAATTACCTAGTATTAAAATACCCTATTTATTAGGAATGATGGGTGGATACGGTTTTGATTTTATATCAATAATTTCAGGAAAAAAGTTTTCTATTTCATCAGTTCGGGTTCAGAAATTTTGTGCAACAACTCAATTTGACTCAGATAAAGTTCATAGTTCATTTAAAGCACCCTACACTCTTAAAGAAGGATTAAATAAAACTCTAGAGCATGAGTTTATAAACATTAAAGAAGATGAAGTTTTATTTTATTCGGAATAATGTATTAAAAGTATATTTAAAAGACTACGGACTGTAGTCTTAAATTTTAAAATATTTTTTCATTATTTTTCTTCAGTCTTGTTATTATAAATCTTCACGCATTATTTGTAATTTTTATTTACAAACATTTAATTTCCAATTATTAAGATATAAATCAACATACATTTAAAAAATTTCATTTTCTAAACTAGATTTTCTTTATAAAGAATTACTAACTTTGAAATATGAAAGGAATTATACTTGCAGGAGGTAATGGTACTAGGATGTACCCAATCACAAAAAGTGTTTCAAAACAACTATTGTGTGTTTATGATAAACCCATGGTTTATTATCCGCTTGCTACTTTACTTTTAGCTGGAATTAAAGATATTCTTATTATTTCTAGCCCTCAGGACTTGCCTAGTTATATTAAATTATTGGGATCAGGGAATCAGTTGGGTGTTAATATCTCTTATATAGAACAACTTAAACCAGAGGGTTTAGCTCAAGCTTTTATTATAGCTGAAGATTTTATAGGCTCTGAAGACGTTTGTATGGTTCTTGGAGATAATATTTTTCATGGAAATGGCTTTAATGAATTGTTAGTTAATTCTGTTTTGCAAGTTAAACAATCCAAAAAGGCTACTGTTTTTGGGTATTATGTAAATGACCCTTACAGGTATGGAGTTTTAGGTTTTGATGAAACTAAAAAAATCACTTCAATTGAAGAAAAACCATTAAAGCCAAAGAGTAATTACGCTGTTATTGGCTTATACTTTTACCCAAACTCTGTGGTTAAAACAGCTAAAAATATTAAACCTAGTAAACGTGGAGAGCTAGAGATAACTTCTGTTAATAATATATATTTAGAAAATAACAATCTAAATGTTCAACTTTTGAGTAGTGGCTATACTTGGCTTGATACAGGAACTCCAGACTCGCTTTTGGAAGCTTCAAATTTTATACAAACTATAGAAAAACGACAAGGAAAAAAAGTTGCATGTATTGAAGAAATAGCTTTTAATAAGGGTTATATAAATTCTGAAGAATTAAAGGCGTTAGCTCAAATTTTACAAGCAAGTGAATATGGCCAGTATTTATTAAATCTCACAGTCAAATGAATTTAATTAAAACAAAGCTTGATGGTTTAGTAGTATTAAAGCCAACTGTATTTAAAGATAACAGAGGTTATTTTATGGAGTCCTACAATCAAAAAAACATAAATAAGTTACTTGGTAATGTAAATTTTGTTCAAGATAACGAATCAGAGTCAACTCGAGGTGTTTTAAGAGGTTTGCATTTTCAAAAGCCACCATATACCCAAGCTAAATTAGTCAGATGTTTAAAAGGTAGTGTATTAGATGTAGTCTTAGACTTAAGAAAGGACTCTAAAACTTATGGTATATTTGAGACTATTTCACTAACAGAAGAAAATAAAAAGCAACTATTTATCCCCAAAGGCTTTGCTCATGGTTTTATTGTGCTTAGTAAATCTGCAATTTTTTCTTATAAAGTAGATAATTATTATAATCCGGACTCGGAAAGTGGAGTTTTGTGGAGTGACTTGGATCTAAATATTGACTGGAAAATTAATAAAAATGAAATTATTGTTTCTGAAAAAGACAAAAATCTACCTACTTTTAATGAAATAATTAATCCATTTTAATGAAAATCTTAGTTACAGGTGGAAATGGTCAATTAGGCTGTGAAATAAATCAATTATCATCCAACTATAATTGCGATTGGTTATTTACAGATACTGATATCTTTGATATATCTGATTTAATGAATATTAATGTTTTTTTAGATAAATGCAATCCTGATGTTATTATTAATTGTGCTGCATATACTGCGGTGGATAATGCAGAGGTTGATTTTGAAAAAGCAAATACTATAAACCATAAAGCAGTAGAGTTAATAGCGCAATGGAGCAAAAAAAATAATTGTAAGTTAATACATATTTCAACCGATTATGTTTATGATGGAACATCATTGACACCAGTTAAAGAAGATATACAATCTAACCCGGTCAATAATTATGGAAAAACTAAATTATTTGGAGATATAGCCTGTCTGAAAAATAATCCCTCTTCAATAATAATTAGATCTAGTTGGTTATATTCTAGTTTTGGCAATAATTTTGTTAAAAAAATGATTAATTTAATGAAAAGTGAAAGTGAATTAAAGGTTATCAATGATCAGGTCGGTTCTCCTACCTATGCTGGCGACCTAGCTAAAACGATCTTAGATTTAATAACTCACAAAAACTGGATACCAGGTATTTATCATTATACAAATTTAGGCAAAGTTTCTTGGTTTGATTTTGCAAACGATATTAAATCAATTTATTGTTTTAATACTGTTATTAATTCCATGTCTTCACAAGAGTACTCTATAAAAATTAAACGTCCAAAATATTCACTTTTAGACAATTCTAAAATTAAAAATACGTTTGATATTATTCAAATGAACTATTTAGATAGTTTAAATAAGTGTATTAAAATTTTACAAAATGAATCATAATGTATTAATCTCTGGTGGAGCAGGTTTTATTGGCTCACACGTTGTACGTCTTTTTGTAACTAATTATCCTCAATACCACATTTACAATCTAGACATCCTCTCTTATGCTGGTAATCTTGATAATTTAACTGATCTAAAAAATAATGAGAATTATACTTTTATTGAAGGAGATATATGTGATAATGAATTAATAAAAAATATTTTTAAAAAGTATAAAATTTCAAGAGTTATACATTTAGCTGCTGAATCTCATGTCGACCGTTCTATTACTAATCCATTTTCTTTTGCACAAACCAATGTAATGGGAACTTTAAATTTATTACAAGTTGCTAAAGAGTCTTGGCAGGGTAATTATATAAATAAATTATTTTACCATATTTCTACTGATGAAGTATATGGATCACTTGGTCAGGATGGACTTTTTTGTGAGAATTCAAAATATGATCCTCATTCTCCTTATGCTGCTTCTAAAGCATCTTCAGATCATTTTGTTAGATCTTATCATGATACCTACGATCTTCCTGTAGTAATATCTAATTGTTCCAATAACTATGGCCCAAATCAATTTCCAGAGAAACTAATTCCACTTGTTATTTATAATATAATAAACAACAAACCTATTCCAGTTTATGGACAAGGTCAAAACATTAGAGATTGGTTATATGTTGAAGATCATGTTTCGGCTATTGATATTGTTTTTCATAATGGAAAAATAGGTGATACATATAATGTTGGAGGTCTTAACGAATGGAAAAATATTGACTTAATAAACACTATTATTAAAATGGTGGATCGATTACTTAAAAGGGAAGTGGGTACATCAGAAAAGCTCATAACATATGTTACTGACCGACCTGGTCATGATTTTAGATATGCAATTGATTCTGGTAAAATAAAAAAAGAACTAGGTTGGAAGCCTAGCTTGCAATTTGAAGAAGGAATTGAAAAAACAGTTGCTTGGTATCTAAATAACAAAGAATGGCTAGAAAAGATTATCTCTAGAAAATATTAGAGTTATCCTTTTTTTTAAGCTTATGTTATATTTTTAATAATTCCAGTTAATGGCTCTTTAGCTAAAAGATACACTGTTGACAGTACTACGCCTAAAAACAAATAAATTAAAACTATTAAGCTCCTCTTGGGCTCAGATCTCTCATTTGGCACAGAAACTTCATCAATAACGGAAAAAATAGGGGTATCCTTATTAAGTTTTATTTTATTATTGTTGAATTCACTTGCTAAGGTCATTAAGATATTTTGTTGTAATTGATATTCAGATTCTAGTTTTTGAAGTTCAGACATGAATCTTGCAGTAGAAATATTTTTATTTGAATCTTTAAAGTCGGCCACATTATTTTGTAAAATATTAAATTCAATTTGTTTTAATTCATATTGATTTTTAGAATATTCAAGTCGCTCTTTTATTTTATTAGTTCTAAGTTCAATAATTCTAGATTGAAGATTTTTAGTAACAATTTTTACAAGCTGTGTACTTATAAACGCATCTTTATCACTAGCAATCACCTCTATATATCCTTCTTTCTCATTTAATACAATAGAAAATTTTTCTTTAAAACTTTTCACTAAACCAAATTCTTCTTGTGTAATAAAATTATAACCATTTACTGTTTCCTTACTTTTAAGTTCATTGTCATTTTTTGTAAACAAACCAATCGTATATTTTTTAATAAACCCAATTAAACTAAATGAACTGTTGGTGTCTGATAACAAATATTCCTTTATAGTAAACTTGTCACCATTTAAACTAATTAACTCTTCATCAATTAGTTTAAGTGAAAACTCATCAGAGTTAGCGATTTTAGAATAAAGTAGTGGAGATAAATAAGAATCACTAGTTGATGAACCTTGATTTAAATTAATCCCAGCTAATGAAGCTAAAGATCCTAAACCTCCTTTAGAAGTTGACATTTGATCTTCTGATACTTGAGGTATAAATGTAGTTTGCGCAGTATAAACTACAGGACTTAATAAAGCTACAATACATCCAATTACAAAAAACAATATAGTTGTTCTAACAATTAACTTCTTCCCAATCCAAAGAGTTTTTAAAAGGGCTATGATATCTATTGAGTCCTCTTCTAAATAATTTTGTAAATTTCCCTGATTGTCTTTCATAAAATTATAATTTAGAAGCTAGTAGTATGGTTGTAATTGTGGATGCTATAAGTCCAAATGTTTGATTAAAATTATCTAAAAATTTCCCTTCTTTTTCTTTTTCTGCCTTTAGAGTTACTGTTATAGTACTATTTGGTAAAACCTTCGGACTTTTAAAGAGCCCTATTTTTTTTGATTTACCATTAGGTAAAATTACATATGATTTTCCAGCGATTTTATTTAATTTTCCTCCAGAATTTTTAATATATTTTTTAGCACTAATTCCATTTTTCCAAATAAAAGTAGATTCATTTGATACAGCTCCAGTAGTTGAGACAATTCCTTTGTTGGATGCTATATAAACTTTATCACCATCTTCAAATAATGATTGTGAATTTAATTTATTAAAATCATAACTGATTATTTTTCCATCTCTTTCTAAAAAGGAAGCATCTAGATTAGCATATTTGGTAAGTCCCCCTGCGTAGGATAATAAATCACCTAATGATGTACTTTTAAATTCTGTAACTACATTTTGCGGAAAATTAATTTCTCCTATTAATTCAATTCTGATAGCTTCTTGGTAGCCTAGCATTTCTTTTACAACTACAATATCTTTATCTTCAAGAATAAAACCATTATCAGGTCTATCTTTAAGACCTAATAAATAATCTTTATCAATTTGTATATTAAATTTTCTAACAATTCTTTCATTTAAAGGGTCTAACTCAGTTCTGTTAACTATTAAATCTTTTTGGTCAGAATTTATTAAAAATCCGCCTGAAAGTAATATTAGATCTTCAACATACATATTTTCTTCAAGATCATACATTTCTGGATTTTTAACAATACCATACATTCCAACTTTTTTATCAATATTTATTGTTGTGCTAGTACTAAATAATCTAACATTATCTCTTGGGTATAGTACAGTAGACTTTAATTCTTCTAAATTGTTAAACTCAAATTTTAAAGTATAAAAATCTCCTGTTTCATTATTGAATCTTTTAATGTCAATTCTAGACTTTAATAAATCAGCTAGAAATTCTGGATTATTTACCTCAGTAGAATTAAAAATAAGATCGTAAACACTCATATTTTCTTTCCATCTTATGGTTTTGTCAATATTTGCAACACTACCTATTGTATCATTCTCCACATCTTCAAAAATTCCATACCCACTTATAGAGACTGTTTTACTTCCTTCAATCTCTAAATTACTATATATTCTAACCTCATCTAAATCTTGTAATACTACATCAATCTTTCCTGAGATTATGTCAGATAAATTATAGCTATTTAATAATTGAGTTCCATCTATGCCATTAATGAGACTTGTTACATCAACTTTATTAAGATAAACTTCTGGTTTTACCCCCTTTGCTGCATTTAAAATTAGAGATCTAAGATTTTTAAAAGTACTTAAAGAATAATCTCCAGGCTCATATACATGACCTAAAATAGTCACCTTGTTTACTTCTAAATCTAAAATTGGAAAAAATGTAATTTTATCTCCATCTAAAAGAATTATTTTTTTACTTGATCTTAATCTTTCTTGAAAGTTTATTGTGATTAACTCCCTATCTGCTACAATTTTATTGGTTCTCTTATCTGCGGGAGTAATTCTGCTTATATTTACTTTTGTGGTTTGTGCAGTAGCTGGAAGTCCACCTGAATAATCAATTAAATTATCTAAGCTTTCGTTTTTGGTTAATTCATAAATAGCGGAGTTATAAATTTCGCCTTCCATTGAAATGCTATTTTTTCTAGTATCTACAAAAACAATATCATTATTGGTAAGTCTAACATCTTCCTTAAGTTGACCTTTAGTTATATAGTCATAAAGATCTATAGTTTTAAATAATTTATTTTTTCTATAAATTTTAATTTCTCTCAGTGTCCCATTAGTTTTAACCCCTCCGGCTGCATATAATGCAGACAAGGCTGAACCTGAGGTGTTTAATATGTGAGGCCCTGGAGCATTAACTTGACCCAGTACAACCACTTTTACAGGTCTAAGTTGTGTTAAAGAAACATCCATGAAGGTTTTTTCAGGATTACTGACTAATCCAGAAAGATATTTACCTAAGAAGACCTTTAATCTTGACTTTAATGTTTTGAAAGAGTTTCCAGAGGCAAAAAATAGTCCATATCCATTAATATTTATGTTTCCATTTCTATCTACAGTAACGTTTTGCTCAAAAGAGTTATCCCCATAAGTCATTATTCTAAGTTCATCACCAGGGGCAATAAGATATCCTTCGTCAATGTTTCCAAGTAAGTATTCTTTATTTAGGTAAGGGTTATTTTCAAAAATATTATATCCAAAATAATTTTGCTTTTCAGTTTCCTCTTCTTCTTCTTCTTCTTCTTCAACTACCCCATTATCATCTAACATAGTTGGTTCTTCAAGAATTGATGTGTCAGGATCTGTAGAAGATTCTATGTTAATTTCATCGCTGAAATAGTCATTTAATAACTCATCATAACTAATTCCTCTTTGAGCAGCTAATTGTCTTGCTTGGGCTTCTGTCATCCCGCTCGCCTCAAGCGCCTTAATTGCTTGAGCTTGGGTTGTGATATTTTGAGATTCGGCTGTTTGTAGAGCCTGATTAATCAAAACCTCATTTGTTTGAGAAAAACCGAAAAAACTAAAAAATATTAAAATATAAAATATCCTCATGTCTATTATTTTTTTGTAAAGATAGTTAATTATGAAAAAACTGACTTATATATCTGTTTAAATAGAAAAATTATTAGTAGTTTTTACAATGTCTAGCATTATAACGAAATTTTATTTACTAAATTATTATCTTTAAAATATGAACGAATATTTTATATACGGTTTAATAATTTTATTATTTACTCTGTTTTTATCTAGTTTTCTATTTAAAAGATACATTGTTGTAGCTAAGAAATATAACTTGTACAAAGGATATAATGACAGGTCATCTCATTCAGGTCAGGTTTATACAGGGGCTGGTATTTTACTTGCTTTTGTTTTATCAACTGCAAATATTGTTTTAGATACTATTTCTATATTCGATTTTAATTCCATAAATATTGTTCTTACATCCTCTGTTCTGATTTCTCTTCTTGGTTTTTATGATGATTTTATGGAAATATCAGCGTTTCACAAGTACATTATATTGACTTTTGTAATTGGAATGAATATTAATACTGGTACATTAAATGATAATATTATTATCAATTTACATGGTTTTTTAGGAATATATGACATTCCATATTGGGCAGGCTTGGCATTTACAGGGTTTGTTTATTTAGCAGTTATAAATGCGATAAACTTAATGGATGGAATAGACACCTATCTTGCTGTTTTCTGTTCTTTAGTCTTCCTTTTATTTGGAATAATTTTTCTTAATGGAAATGATATAACCTATGCTTTGATTTGTCTTCTTATTATAGCTTCTCTTTCTGTTTTTATAAGATATAATGTATCTAAAACCAAAAAATTATTTGTTGGTGATGCTGGTTCTCTTTTTCTTGGTTTTTGGATCGCTTATTTTTTGGTCATCCGTATTAATGCCATGGATTATGAAGGTTATTATAATTTTTTCTCTACCAAAGTCCAAAACCTAGCTGTATTAGCTGTAGCTATTATAAATATTCCAGTTTTAGACACTCTAAGGGTTATGCTTGTTAGGGTCTTAAAAAGAAAGTCTCCTTTTGCAGCAGATAGAAATCACATTCATCATATTTTTATAGATAAAGGTTTTACGCATGTAAAAACATGTCTGTTACTTTGTATGATAAATTTTCTTAATTTATCTATTATATTTCTTACAGAACCCTTTTACAATTCTTTTGAATTGACACTTATTTATATAGGAATAAATTTACTGTGGTTTTTAATTTTCGAAATAATAAAAAGAAAATAATTACTCTTTTAACAATTGGATAACTTGAATTCTTTTATCTTCTTTACTCTTTAGTGTTTGAATAAAATTTTCTGAAGATCCAGTAATAAACTCAAATTTTTCATTTAACCTTTCTATGGTCTTATTTTTTATTTTAGAAGCGTAATCCATGGACATTCCATTTTTAACTAATAGTGCCACTACATCATTGCTTGAAACTTGATCTTTTGAATGTAGTAACTCTAAAATCATTTTTGAATTTTCATCTAATACTATTTCTGTATTTTTAAATAACAAAACACCATCTTCAAAACTAAATAGCTTTTTTATTATAATATCTTTCCCATTTTTGTAGTTTTTATAAAATGTATTTAATATTAGTATAACAAGTACAATAATAATTGGTATTATAAATTCATTTCTAGATCTTACTTGTTCAAACAGAATTAAATCTTTTTTTGAGTTTAGATCAATAAAATCTGAAATTATTAAGGATTTAAAAATAGATGCTTGATAGGTGGAGTTATTCGCAACAAAATAATTTATTGAACCATTTTCAAAAAGTTGTTTTTGTTTTTCAAATGATTTTTCTGGCGTTAATCGTGAATATATATGATTACAAATAAAAACATTCTGACGATTATTAGCAATTTGACCATTACTAAACTCATCCCCACTTGTTATGGAATAAGATTTAGTCTCCATCTTTTCAACATTTATTGTGGTTACAATGCCTGATATAGCGTTAAAAATATAAAAATACTCTTTATAAGATGCTACATGTATTTGTTCGTGATTAAACTCAAAATTTAAATTACCCAGACTTTGCCATGAATTTGTTTTAAAATTAAATTTTATTAGTTTGTTGTTTTTAATTTCTTCTTGATTTACTATGCTATTACCACCTACAGCATAATACTCGTCATTCCATATGAGTGATGAGTGATTTGTGATTCCTTTTGGATTAGGGAATTCACTTGAGACTACAATTTCATCCCAAGATCTGTAATTCTTATTGTACTTTAAAAGAGTTGAATTAGTAACGTATAGCCCATATCCTCCGTGGTGATATATGTCATCATTATAAACAAACACATCTCCTCCAAACTTATTCATTGTTGTAAAGCTTAAATCATCCCTTTCAACAATAAAATCATTTAAGTTAATTTTGAAGACCATGCCTCCCCCTTTATCAATTAAAAAAAGCTCTTTATTGCTCATTACTATTTTTAATTCAGAAAGCTTCCTATATACCTGGTTTATTACCTGAGAATCTATCAATTCTATATTAGCATTTAAAGGAATGTTAGGGACCCAAGTATTTGGTAGAGTTGTTAAAAAATCCTTTCTAGTATTTAAAGGAATTATATTTACCTTATTGGATTTAAAGTCAATTATATTAAGTTTTAATGAGCTGTTTAGATAGTAGAGAGTAGTAGATTCATGATCGTAATGAAATTGTTCAATTTTATCATCAATTTGGCCATCAAAATCTTGAGTAACAATATCACTTGTCCAAGGCTCTTCATTAATTGCATACACTACTTGTGAAGATAAAAATATAAAAGCTATTAATTTTAGAAATAGTGACGATCTACTTAACATATAGATTATATATATTTTAAGCAAATATACATATTATTTTTTATGTAGCATGTCTAGTATAATTTTATTTATGTCGGGTATCCTAAGAAGGTTATTATTATTAAATGTCTGACATTTAATTTTTATATTATAAATTAGCTTTTAAATGTCTTGTATTTTAAAAATCCAATTTAAGTAACTTAGAAATAGTTTCAGCTGGATTTTTACTTTTAAAAACATAACTACCTGCAACTAAGATATTTGCACCAGCCTCTACTAGTTTTTTAGCATTTTTATTAGTTACACCCCCATCAATTTCTATTTGACAGCTAGATTCACTTGATTGTATCAATTCTTTTAATTCTTTAACTTTATTATAAGTATTTTCTATAAAGGATTGCCCTCCAAAACCAGGATTGACGCTCATTAGACATACAAGGTCAATATCTTTTATTATATCTTTTAACTGATTTACACTAGTGTGGGGGTTTAATGCAATTCCAGCTTTCATACCAGTTGCTTTTATTGCTTGAACAGTTCTGTGCATATGTGAGCAAGCTTCATAGTGTACGGTTAAAATATCGGCACCTAGACTTGCGAAAGTTTCTATGTATTTATCTGGTTTGACAATCATTAAGTGTACGTCTAATGCTTTTTTAGCATGTTTCTTTATATCTCTTAAAACAGGCATACCAAAGGATATATTTGGAACAAATACTCCATCCATTATATCTATGTGAAACCAATCGGCTTCACTTTCATTAATCATTTCTATGTCTCTTTGTAAATTACCAAAGTCAGCAGCTAGAACGGATGGTGCAATCAGATGTTTTTTCATATATTAAATTTAAATAAAAAAGGCCAATATTTTTAAATATTGGCCTTTTTTTAAGTTTAACCTAAATAGGTCTTTAAAATTTTACTCCTTGAGGTATGTTTTAGTCTTCGAATTGCTTTTTCTTTAATTTGACGAACTCTTTCTCTAGTTAAGTCAAATGTTTCTCCAATTTCCTCTAGTGTCATTGGATGTTGTTCCCCTAAACCGAAATATAGTCTAATCACATCGGCTTCTCTTGGCGTTAATGTCTCTAAAGCTCTTTCTATTTCTGTTTTTAATGATTCATGTAATAATGCTCTATCTGGATTTGGTGATTCTCCACTTCTAAGAACATCATATAAATTAGAATCTTCCCCTTCGACAAGTGGTGCATCCATGGATACATGACGTCCAGAATTCTTCATGGATTCTTTTACGTCATTGATAGTCATGTCTAATTCCTTTGCAATCTCTTCTGCACTAGGAGGTCTTTCATGTGATTGCTCTAAAAATGCATAGGTCTTATTAATCTTGTTTATAGAACCAATTTTGTTAAGTGGTAACCTTACAATTCTGGATTGTTCTGCAAGTGCTTGTAATATTGATTGACGTATCCACCAAACTGCGTAAGAAATAAACTTAAATCCTCTAGTTTCATCAAATCTTTGAGCTGCCTTTATAAGTCCTAAATTACCTTCATTTATTAAATCTGGTAATGTCAAACCTTGATTTTGATATTGCTTAGCAACAGAAACCACAAAACGTAAATTTGCTTTTGTTAGCTTTTCAAGGGCAATTTGACTTCCGGCTTTAATCTTTTGAGCTAATTCTACTTCTTCCTCAGCAGTAATTAAATCAACTTTTCCAATTTCCTGTAAATACTTGTCTAAAGAAGCAGTTTCTCTATTCGTTACTTGTTTGGTTATTTTAAGTTGTCTCATTTAATTTTGAAAATTAAGTTAAAGTATTATAAAGTGCTAGAATTTACAAAAAAACTAGCACATTACAATCTATCTTCTATTTCTATTGTCTCTTCCTCTATTGTCACGTCCTCTATCGTTAGATCTAGGAGGTCTAGGAGGTCTTTCAACATATCCTTCTGGCTTTTCAATTAAAGCTTTTCTAGAAACTTTATCTTTTCTAGTTCTTGGATCAACTCCAAAGTATTTAACATCTAGAACATCACCCATGTTTAGAACATCAGTAACCTTTTCTGTTTTTTTCCAATCTAGTTCGCTTATGTGTAATAAGACTTCATTACCTGGTGCTTCTTGATATTCAACTACAGCTCCAAAATCTAGAATCTTAATTACTTTTACTTCATAAACACTACCAACCTCTGGTTTAAATAACATTGATTCTATACTAGCAATCACTTTATCGATTCCTTCTTGGTCAGTTCCCAATATTTCAACAATACCTTCTTCAGTTACAGGATCTTCATTTATTACTAAAGTACATCCTGTAGTTTTTTGAAGTTCTTGTATATTTTTACCTCCAGGTCCAATCATAGCTCCAATAAACTCGTTAGGGATAGTTCTTGTTACCATTTTAGGTGCATGAGCTTTTACATCACTATTTGGAGTTGCAATAGTATCAGTTAGCTTTTCTAAAATATGTAAACGTCCGTCTCTTGCTTGTTTTAGTGCTTTCACTAAAATTTCATAAGATAAACCTTTGATTTTAATATCCATTTGACAAGCAGTAATACCTTCACTTGTTCCTGTTACTTTAAAATCCATATCACCAAGATGATCTTCATCTCCTAATATATCACTAAGTACTGCGTATCTGTCACCATCAGAAATAAGTCCCATAGCTATTCCTGAAACTGGTCTTTTAAGTTTAACTCCAGCATCCATAAGTGCCATAGTTCCAGAACAAACTGTTGCCATTGAAGAAGAACCATTTGATTCTAATACTTCACTTACAACTCTAACTGTGTAAGGACAGTCATCGGGAATCATTCCTTTTAAACCACGTTGAGCTAAATTACCATGACCAACTTCTCTTCTAGATGTTCCCCTTAATGGTCTAGCTTCACCAGTACAAAAAGGAGGGAAGTTATAGTGCAAGTAAAAAGATTCTTCTCCTTCATAAGAAGGCATATCAATTTTATTTGCATCTCTAGAAGTACCAAGAGTGACTGTTGCTAGTGCTTGAGTTTCACCTCTTGTGAAAATTGAAGAACCGTGAGTTGATGGTAAATAGTCAACCTCACACCAAATTGGTCTTATATCGGTTGTTTTTCTTCCATCTAGTCTAACTCCTTCACTTAAAGTTAGTTCTCTAATGGCTTCTTTTTGAGATTTATTAAAATATTTCCCAATTAGAACTTTTTGATTTTCTAATTCTTCTTCACTAAATAAAGATAAAACCTCTTCTTCAACTTCAGAAAATGCTAAACTTCTTTCAGCCTTGGCAGAAGCTTTCTTAGCAATTGCGTAGCATTTATCATAAGTTGCATCGTGTACTTTTTTAGCTAACTCTTCATCTTCAACAGCTCCTTCGTATTCTCTTACATCTTTTTTACCAACTGCTTCAGCAAGTCTAACTTGTGCAGCAATTTGAACTTTAATAGATTCATGAGCGAATTTAATAGCATCTGCCATCTCTTCTTCACTGCATTCGTCCATTTCTCCCTCTACCATCATAACTGAATCTGCAGAAGCTCCAATCATCATATCCATATCTGATTGATCTAATTGAGCTCTTGAGGGGTTTATAACAAACTCTCCATTTACTCTAGCTACTCTAGCTTCAGAAATTGGACATTCAAATGGGAAATCACTTAATTGAATTGCAGCAGAAGCAGCTAATCCAGCCAGTGCATCTGGCATTACATTTTCGTCATGAGACATTAACTGTATCATTACTTGTACTTCAGAGTGATAATCTTTTGGAAATAAAGGTCTTAATACTCTATCTACAAGACGCATGGTTAAAACTTCTCCATCACTAGGTCTTGCTTCTCTTTTGAAAAATCCACCAGGGTATCTTCCTGCTGCTGCAAATTTTTCACGGTAATCTACTGTTAAAGGTAAAAAGTCTACTGGACTTTTTTTGTAATTAGATACTACTGTACAAAGTAGCATCGCCTTACCCATTTGAACAACAACTGAGCCATGTGCTTGTTTTGCTAATTTTCCTGTTTCGATAGAAACTTCTCTACCGTCACCAAGGTCAATTATTTCTTTATAAACTTTTGGTTTCATAATTTTTTTTAAGTTAAATATTAAACAATGGTTGTTGTGTTGTTGGTTACCAATGAAAAACTATTTACTAGCTTTAATATAATTTATGTAAAAATTAATAAAAGAGGCACAATTGGCCTCTTTTAAATTATTTTCTTAGATCTAATTCTTTTACAATTGCACGATATCTCAATACATCCACTTTAGTTAAGTAATCTAGAAGTGATCTTCTTTTACCTACAAGCTTAACAAGAGATCTTTCAGTATTATAATCCTTACGATTATTTTTTAAATGCTCTGTTAGATGGTTGATTCTTAGTGTGAATAAAGCTATCTGACCTTCAGCGCTTCCGGTATCTTTTTCATTTTTACCGTGTTTTTTGAATAGAGTTTCTTTTGTTTTTTTTGTTAAATACATTCCAATATTATTTAAATGATTATTATGTATGGTTTACTATTACTTAAAATAGAGCGGCAAATATAGTAAAAATTAGATTAAAGAATGATTAATTTTAACCAAAACATTTTTTTGAAAAAAGAAAGAGTTTATTTATTTTTAAGGAGAGTCAATAATTTTAGATTACAAGAAATTATTATATCTAATATTTTTTGTAAAAAAATTATAAAAATTATCTTATTATGAAAAAAATAAAAATAAAATTATTTATTACAATAATTTTTCCATTAACAATTGTTTCCCAGGAAATTCAACGCGAGGTTATTTCTAGTCAGGGACAGTCAATTGAATTAGATTCTGGTATTTATGTCACTCAAACCATTGGTCAGCATTCTGTGGCTAGTTTTTCTATTGACAATCTAACTGTTCAACAAGGTTACCAGCAATCATTTTGGAATTCTTTAATTAACTCTAATGAAGAGTTTAATGTGGATATAACCTTTTATCCTAATCCAACAATTGATTATGTGAATTTCAATTTTTCAAATTTAGAATCTTCCGACTTAAATGTACTTGTTTTTGATTATGCTGGAAGGGTTTTAATCACCACAAAAATTGATATTGAAAACTACAAAACAAAATTAGATTTATCCAGTCTACCATCTGGCTCGTACCTAATTTATCTAAACACAAACAAATTTAATTATCACACTAAAATAATAAAAAAATGAAAAAAATAATTTTCTATCTAACCATTCTTTCCTTTACAAGTATACAATCTCAAGAAGTTGCGTTTACTGTTGGTACTAACTACACAGACTATTCTTTTGATGCAAACGATGATTTTGAAGCCACTGGTATGGGTTCTCATTTTGAAATTGGATACACCAAAAAGATTGGTAAAACTAAAACTGAAAAAAGCTTAGGGTATTCTTTAAGTTTAAACTTAAATCAATACAATGCATCTTATGGAAATATGGTTAGTTCATATTCTTGGGAGACTAGCTACATAGGAGTTAGAAATGGATTAGATGTTCCATTATTTAATATGGATAATGGTTTACACCTAGATGCTTCATTTGGAGTTAGCTTAAGTACTATTCTTAAAGGCCAACAGAAAATAAACAATATGGTTTATGATATTTCTGATCACTCTGAGTTTTGTGGAATAACAGGATGGACTGATGCAGGTTTAAAATTATCCTATGATTTAAAAGATGAAGTTAAACTAGCACTGGGATATACAATGTCTGAAAACTTCAAAATTACAGGAAAGTCTACACAAAGAAATAGTCTTTTTTATAATGAAGACGCTATCGATAAAATAAAATTAAAGAACTCTAGAGTTAATCTAAGTCTTATTTACAAATTAAACTAATACACAAAAAATGAAAAAATTTATACTCTTTACAATAGTTAGCTTTTTTACTCTACTGAGTTTTTCACAAAACAATGGTATAACTTATCAAGCTGTTATTTACAACCCTAATGCAGAACAATTACCTGGATATGATGATCAATTATCTCCAATGGTTGAATCTGATATATGTCTAAAATTTTCAATTTATGGTCAAGGACTAGAATATGAAGAAACTGTACAAACTACTACCGATAAGTTTGGAATGGTTAACATTACTATAGGTAACAGCGATCAAACTGGTGGTTCTGCAAGTTCTATTTCAGATGTAGATTGGGATACAGGTCAGAAATCAATGAGAGTTGAATTAAATCACAGAGGAGATTGTGTTTCTTTTGAAGAAATTAGCTATCAAGCGTTTAGCTATGTGCCATTTGCATACTATGCTCAAAATGATAATGCAACTGCAGCTATTGCAGAGAACTTAAATTTAATACTTGAAAATCAAGCTGCTAGTGAAGCTTCTGATGATTCTTTACAAGCTGCAATTGATGCTAATGAACAAGCTGATTTAGCAGAATCTATTGCTGGAGATGAAGCAGATGCTGCATTACAATCAAATATAGACACCGCTGTAGCTAATGCTACAGAGGCAATAACCAATAACGCTATTGCAATTGCTACTACCCAGGCAGATGTCGATCAAAATGAAGCAGACTCAGATTCGGCAGATGCTACTTTACAGTCTAATATAGATACTGCTGTAGCCAATGCTACTGATGCAATCACCAATAACGCTGTTGCAAATGCAACTACACAAGCAGATGTAGACGCAAACGAAGCAGATAGTGATACCGCCGATGCTACACTACAAGCTAACATTGATGCTTTACAAACAGATGTTGACGCAAATGAATCAGACAGTGATTCAGCAGACACTACAATGCAAGCAGATATAGATGGAAATGAAGCAGATGCTGATGCAGCCATTGCAGCACTACAAGCAGATGTGGATCAAAATGAATCAGATAGTGATACTGCAGAAGCTGCCAATACTGCTGCTATTGCAGCTCTTCAAACAGATGTAAATGGTAATGAATCCGACGCCGATGCTGCTATTGCAGCACTACAAGCAGATGTGGATCAAAATGAATCAGATAGTGATTCAGCAGATACTACAATGCAGGCGGACATAGATCAAAACGAATCAGATGCTGACGCAGCTATTGAAGCAGTACAAGAGGACGTTGATGGAAACGAAGCAGATGCCGATGCAGCTATTGCAGCTCTACAAGCAGATGTTGATGGAAACGAAGCAGATGCAGATAATGCTATTGCAGTATTACAAGATCAAATTGATCTAACTATGACTTCAACAGAGATCTTTTTGGATATTGCTGCATATGGTTCAGCTCTTCAAGCCGATATAGATCAAAACGAATCAGATGCTGACGCAGCTATTGCAGCACTACAAGCAGATGTGGATCAAAATGAATCAGATAGTGATACTGCAGAAGCTGCCAATACTGCTGCTATTGCAGCTCTTCAAACAGATGTAAATGGTAATGAATCCGACGCCGATGCAGCTATTGCAGCACTACAAGCAGATGTGGATCAAAATGAATCTGATAGTGATTCAGCAGACACTACAATGCAAGCGGATATAGATCAAAATGAATCTGATAGTGATTCAGCAGATACAACAATGCAGGCGGACATAGATCAAAACGAATCAGATGCTGATGCAGCCATTGCAGCACTACAAACAGATGTTGATGGAAATGAATCTGATGCAGATACTGCCATTGCAGCATTACAAGCTGATGTAGATCAAAATGAATCTGATAGTGATTCAGCAGATACAACAATGCAGGCGGACATAGATCAAAACGAAGCAGACGCAGATGCAGCTATTGCAGCATTACAAGCAGATGTTGATCAAAACGAAACAGATGCCGACACTGCCATAGCTGCCCTTCAAGAGTCTGCTGTAACAGAAGTAAATGACTTATCTGATGCATTAGTTGAGGATAATTCATTGTACATAGGAAATGACCCTTCATCAACGACTGATACTGCAAAAAATAATATTGGTCTGGGAATATCTGCACTTCAAAATATTACAACAGGTGATAATAATACTGCCTTAGGGTCAGGAACACTTAAAGATGCAACAACAGCTGAAGGAAATGTAGCGATTGGAATTAATGCATTGCAAAATAATATTTCAGGGGGCAAAAATATAGCAATTTCACCATACCGAGCTTTAAATGCACTCACAACTGGAAGTCAAAATATTGCAATTGGAATGGATGCTGTAAGAGATATCACAGACGCAAGCTACAACATTGGAATTGGAACATACGCGCTTTCTGCTAATACCTCTGGAAATTATAATCTTGCAATAGGATATAGAGCTATGGCTGGAACGGGCACAGGAGATTTTAATTCTGCTTATGGGTATGATGCGTTGAGAAGCTTAACTAGTGGTGCAAGCAATATTGGTATAGGGAAAGATGCTGGTGATCTGATCACAACAGGTTCTAACAATATTATTATAGGAAACAATGCCCATGCATCAGCTGTTGATGTTTCAAATGAAATAGTTATTGGCCAAGGAGCAGACGGTCAAGGCCAAAACACAATCACACTTGGTGGTGACGCTACATCAGGAGTATATATGGGAGAAGATTCTGGTGCAACTGTTTACGCTGGAGGTCTAAACATTGGAGGAGCAGCAGTTACTTCAACAGCAGCAGAGCTTAATATTTTAGATGGAGTAACATCTACAGCTACAGAGCTTAACATTTTAGACGGTAGTGCCACTAGTGCCACTAGTACAACCATAGTTGATGCAGATAGAGTAGTGGTTAATGATGATGGAACCATGAAACAAGTAGCTATGTCTGATGTTAAAGCGTATGCTAGTGGAGGTGTTACGCATAATCAAGTGGTAATAGATAGTTGGGATACTCCAGCAACTGAACTTGCAATTGGAGATTTGAATTTTAGAGTTGATGATGGATATTTAGAATGGAAAAGTAACACAGGATCTAGTATAAATTTTGGTATGGAAGTGACTTTAAAAAAGGACACATCTGCTGCTTTTAATAGTTTTCCAACTACACCAAAAGTAGGGCATGACAGTTCTGAAATAGCAACTACCTCTTGGGCTCAAGTTGTCGGTTCTGATGTTGGTACAAATTCCCAGAGTGCCCAGGATAATGTGGGTTTATGGTATTACGCTACAAATACATATGAACTTTTTCAGAGGTCTGGTGTAAATAAAAGTTACACAATTAAAACATATGTTGATGGAAATGGTAAAGTTTTTATCAGAGCCACTTATTATAATTTTGAATAATAGTTAATATTTTTTTTCAAAATTATCCTCTTTTTCTGAGTATGATTTAATTGCTCAGGAAATGGAAGAAGTTTTAAAAGAAACTGATCCTGAAAATACAGTTGTTACAAAAGACGACGAAGGGTTTTTTAGGAATGGATTATAAGCAACTTATCATGCCACTTATTAAATCTGTTCAGGAACTTTCATCATATGTTGAAGAGTTAGAATCAAATAAATCTGACGAAATTCAAGCATTTGAAAAAGAAATAGAGCTGTTAAAGTCTATGATAAAAAATCAAAAATAACAAATAAAAAAAGTCTCTTCATTTGGAGAGACTTTTTTTATTTATAAATAATAAATTGTTACTAATTTCTTATTGGGGTATTTAAAATTAAATCTAAGTATAAATTAATTTTATCTTTTAATTTTTTTCTTTCTGAAATAAAGTCTAAAAAACCATGTTCTAAAACAAACTCAGCTGTTTGAAAGCCATCTGGGAGTTCCTTTCCAGTAGTATCCCTGACAACTCTTGGTCCTGCAAAACCGATAAGAGCACCAGGTTCGCTAATGTTTATATCTCCGAGCATTGCAAATGAAGCAGTAGTCCCACCAGTTGTAGGGTCAGTACATAAAGAAATATAAGGTATTTTAGCATCTGCTAATTGTGCTAATTTTACAGATGTTTTAGCAAGTTGCATTAGAGAAATAGCAGCTTCCATCATTCTTGCACCACCTGATTTAGAAATAATTAAAAAAGGTATTTTTTTCTTTAAAGAATGATCTGCAGCTCTGGCAATCTTTTCACCAACAACACTTCCCATTGACCCACCAATAAACTTAAAATCCATACAAGCGATTACAATTTCTCTACCTTTAGATTTACCTACAGCAGTTCTAATAGCGTCTTTTAAATTTGTTTTTTTGGTAGCATCTTTTAATCTATCGGAATACTTTTTATTATCTTCAAATTTTAAAGGATCCTTGGAGCTTAGATTGGCATCTAACTCTTTAAACTTGTCATCAAATAAAATATCAAAATACTCTTTACTTCCAATTCTTACATGGTAACCATCTTCAGGACTTACATAATAGTTTTGTTCTAACTCCTCAGTATCAACAATTTTACCAGTGGGAGATTTATACCAAAGTCCTTTAGGAATATCTTTTTTTGCTTCAGTTGGAGTCTGTATTCCTTTATCTTTTCTTTTAAACCAAGCCATTTTTTAAAATTTAGTAATTAACTAAGTTAAATAATTTTATAAAGTATTTACATTATTTAGATCCTTAAATGCTTGTTTTAGTCTTTCTACAAAAGTTACTTCTGCTTCTCTAACCCATTTTCTTGGGTCATAATATTTTTTATTAGGAACATCATCTCCATCAGGATTCCCAATTTGTGCTTTTAAATATTCTGAATTTTTATTAAAATATTCTCTAATTCCAGTCATGTATGCGTACTGCATGTCTGTATCAATATTCATTTTAATAACTCCATAACTAATTCCCTCTCTTATTTCCTCAACAGTTGATCCTGATCCACCATGAAAAACAAAATCGATATAATTATGTTCAAGATTGTATTTTTTTGATATGTATTCTTGAGAATTTTTAAGAATTTTTGGAGTTAACTTTACATTTCCAGGTTTATATACGCCATGAACATTTCCAAATGCTGCAGCTATGGTAAATTTATCACTAACCTTTATTAATTCTTCATATGCGTATGCAACTTCCTCTGGCTGAGTATATAGCTTTGAATCATCGACATCAGTGTTATCAACACCATCTTCTTCACCACCTGTAATTCCTAGTTCGATCTCTAGAGTCATTCCAATTTTAGACATTCTCTCTAGATATTTTTTACATATTGCAATATTTTCTTCAATTGGCTCTTCAGACAAGTCAATCATATGAGAGCTAAAAAGTGGATAACCTTTTTCTTCAAAATGCTTTTCACTAGCTTCAATTAATCCGTCTACCCATGGTAATAATTTTTTTGCACAATGATCCGTATGTAAAATTACAGGAACTCCATAAGCTTTTGCCATCGTATGAACGTGTTGAGCGCCAGCAATAGATCCAGCTATTGCAGATTCTTGATTTGTGTTATCTAGTCCTTTACCAGCGTTAAAAGAACCTCCACCATTTGAAAATTGAATAATTACAGGTGCATTTAATTCTTTCGCTGTTTCTAAAACTCCATTTATACTACTAGATCCTATTACATTTACTGCTGGAAGAGCAAATCCTTTTTCTTTGGCTAGTTTAAAAATTTCTTGTACTTGATCGCCTGTTGCAACACCTGCTTTAATAGAACTCATTTATATAGATTATTAGATTAAGGGTCAAAAATATTGATTTTTAATAAGTTTATATCATAAAATCACTATTATTTATCGAAATCGAAATAGTCGAAAAAATCAGTTAAATTTAAAATGGATAATTGATTCCTATATTATAAACTGCAGTATTAAAATTAGTATTTTGAAACCACCTATTTTTATCAGTTATTTCTGGATTGTAGGCTTTAAAACCAACATCAGTTCTTAAAATAAAAAAACCTAAATCATAACGAATTCCAAAACCAACTCCTACAGCTAAGTCTTTTAATGACTTAAAGTTTTTAAAAATAGCTTTTTGATCATTTGTTCCATCATTTATATTCCAAATATTTCCCGAATCAATAAAAAATGCACCATTAAATTTATTGAACAAATTAAATCTGTGTTCAATATTGAATGCTATTTTAAAATTTGCTTCATTAAATTCATTATTATTTATCGAGCTTCCAGGTCCTAAATTATATGCTGTCCACGCTCTATTATCATTAGCACCACCGGCAAAAAAACTTTTTGAAAATGGAATGTAATCTGAATTTCCATATGGAATCGCAATTCCTAAATAGCTTCTAATAGCCAAAACATTAGATCTTTTAAATTTCCAATATTTGATATGATCTATTTCACTTTTAATGTATTGAGAATACTCAACATTAAATAGCTCGTATTTGTTATTGTCATTTTTGTTTATATCTATCGCCTTAGATATACTTGAAAGTAAATTCCCTGCTAATTCAAATTTGAATTTGAATAAAGAAAAGTCAACATCATTTACGTCTTCTTTAGAATCTCTAGTAAAAGAAAAATTTGTAGAAAATATAAGATTATTTTGAGTTAATCTCTCTTTTCTTTGATTAATTCCATTTATTGATTTGAAATTTTCCGGATAATTTTCTTGGAAATTTAAGTTTGAAATCAAAAAATCAATTGTATCATCAGCGTATTCGTCAATTAAAGAATTTTCTCCAAATGCATTTGTAAAAATGTAATTTGTAGGAGTTTGATTAAAACTTAAAGCGATGTTTTCTAAACGATTAAATGAGTTTTGATAGACTCTAAAATAATTGCTAGGATTTAGATTTCTTACATATTGAACGTTGAAAAGATCAATATTATATCTTTTATTATCTGTTGGTTTCCAATTATAACCAAATATTCCATTAGCCGTTTGTTTATCCAATCCAATATTTTTTTGTGCAGTGATACTTAGATTTATTGTGGTTTTAGGAGACATGAATCTAGGAATAAACTCATTAGTATTAAATGGAGAGAAAATTCTGGGAAATAAAATTTTAATGTCTGCACCCAACTCATTTATATCAAAAAAACTATCATTTAAATTACTACCATCTTTAGATGAGCCAATAGAGCCAAAAGCAGAAATTTGCAGAGTTTCTGCACCTTTAAAAACATTTCTAATAAAAATGGAACTACTTGCAGAAAGACCAATAGATTGAATGTTACTTTGAGAGACATTAAAATCAAACCCAAGTGCATATTTGTCTTTTGCAATAAGCTCAATGTTAGTAATTAAAGATTTGTTTACTGTGTCTTCAACATATTCAATAATTGGATATTTAAAAGTTTGAAGTTCATTTAAATACTTATATGTGTTAAGAAGATCTTTTTCTCTAAATATTTTATTAGGTTTTATATCAATTGAGTTAATAATAGCAGTTGGTTTAACTTTTATCTTGTTGTCTATAAAAAAGTTATATCCCTTAAATATTAGTTTGTTATTATCATTATTATCATTTATAAATATATTAACATCGGAAATAGTATATATTTCAAAAGGTTTTTGAATAATATCAAGATTGTTTTTTATAATTCTATCTTGAATAATTAACTTAGTATTCATTTTATTATTTCTCCCTGTAGTATCATTTTCAAATTCAATATAATCCTGACTAAAGTGATATACTCCAGAATTTCTAAACAGGGTTGTTAATCTTTCTCTTTCATTACTAAAATCATTTAAGTTAAATGATTTGCCCATATTGATATGTAAATACGGATATGTATTTTTGTAAATACTATCTAAAATAGGTGAACTAATTGATGAAGATAATGAGTCAACAAAAAATTGTTTTTTTGTATTTATTAAATATTTTACTTCTCCTTGATTTTTTGATATTTTATTAATTTCAAATTTACCGTTTACATTAAACCATCCCTTTGAAAAGTAATAAGACTGAATATCTTTTAGAGAATTTATTGTTTTTAAACTATCAACTAAAACAGGTTTTTCTCCAATATCTTTCAAAAATTTATTAAGTGAAATTTTTTTGAAATTTTTTGAAGTATCAATTTTGGAAAGATTATGTATGTATAATCTAAGAGGAATATTTAATCCAACAGGTTTTGAGTTTGGATTTTGTTTTATTAAGCTAAGAACATTGACGTCATTACTAATTGTGTCATTTATAAATACCTTATTATTATCTAATAATAATTCATTGTATTTTATACCTTTAGTTGGATTACATGAGGAAATAAATATTATTACTAATATTGTAATAGTTTTTTTATAAACTGATTTTCTCACAAACTTATATTATTTAAAGAAAACAAATTTAGTTATTAAAATGGTAAGCAATAAACAAATTAAAATTATTAAATCCTTAAAACTTAAAAAGAATCGAATTAAACATAATTTATTTGTTGCAGAAGGGGATAAGACCATTTTAGAGCTAATTTTAGCAGACTTTAAAATTAATAGTTTGTATTCTATAAATACTAATATTGAAGGAATTGATAATAGTGTTGTTCAATTATCAAAGTCAGAATTAAATAAAATTAGTAACTTATCTAATCCTAAAAATTCTTTAGGAGTTTTTGAGATACCTAAATCCAAAAAAATTGATTACAGTAAATTAATTATCGGATTAGATAATATTAGCGACCCTGGAAATTTAGGAACTATAATAAGACTTTGTGATTGGTTTGGTGTGGAAGATTTAATTTGCAGTTTTGAGACCGTCGATTGTTATAACCCAAAAGTTGTTCAGGCTTCAATGGGTTCTATTTCAAGGATAAATATTACATACTTAGATTTACAAAAAACCATAAAAAACAACTCTATAAAGACTTATGGTACTTACATGCAAGGAGACTCATTATATGAAGTAGATGAAATTCAACAAGGTCTGATATTATTTGGAAATGAAGCAAACGGTATAAATCCAAATCTATTAAAATTTATTGATAAAAGATTGTCTATCCCCAGGTTTGGCACACTCAAAAAAACTGAAAGTTTAAATGTTGCTAATGCACTTTCAATTGTTTTAAGCGAAAATGCTAGAAAATCTATTGAAAAGTAAAATTGATTAATATTCCACTTGTTTTCATAAAATCTATATTTCCTGTCCAAGGACTCATATGGTCGTCATCTCTTACAAGTTCATCTGAAATAGCAAATATCCCTCTAATTGATGGAGTGAATTTAAACCACTCGAGATAAAGATCTATTCCAAATCCAAGTTCATAGAAAAACACATTTCTTTTAGTTCTAAATTGCCCAGAACTGTTATCTTCTAAATTCTTTTCATTACTTGAAAGATTAATTGCGGTAGATATACCTGATGTTATAAAGGGTTTAAAATTGTTTAATCTTTTGGTGGATATTTTTAATAATAGAGGGAAATGTATGTAAGTAGACTTTACTTCTCTCAAATGAATATTTTCTAGAAACTCACTATCTCCAAAGCTTCCTGGATTGTAGATTAAGTTTCTACTTGACATGATTAAGCCAGGTTCAAACCTTAAATCAAAAAAATCATTAATTCTAAAATTACCAATTAGCCCAACATTAAATCCAGATGAAGCTTCGACTTGTATATCATCATAATTTTCTAGATAATCAAAGTTGAAATCATAATTATTGAATCCTAAATAATACCCCCATGAGACACTTGGTTTATCAAAATTCTCATTATTAATCACTTTTTCCTTAGTAAACAACTGAGAATTAACAGTGTTTAATGATAAGATATATAAAAAAATTAATACTGTTTTTTTCATTTTAACCTTTACTAGCTACATAAATAGTAGCAACTCCAAATGTTTGTGGAAAGTCTACTACATTAGTAAACCCAATTTTCTTTAAAATATTGTTGAATTTTTCTCCATAGGGAAATTCCGCAGAAGATTCTGATAGATAATTATACGCTAATTTATCTTTTGAAAATATCTTTCCTATCGTTGGTAAAATAAATTTAGAATAAAATGTGTAAAACTGCTTAAATGGAAATTTTGTGGGGTTAGAAGTTTCTAAAATAACTAAGGATCCATTTGGTTTTAAGACCCTAAAAATTTCTCTTAAACCTGAATCTAAGGATTCAAAATTTCTTACTCCAAAAGATACAGTAACTGCATCAAAGAAATTATCTTCGTATTTTAAATTTTCAGAATCTCCGATAACCATATCAATTGTATTATTTAGGTTCTTATCTTTTATTTTCTCAATTCCGACATCTAACATTCCTTTACTTATATCAAGACCGATAATTTTTTTAGCATTTGTTTTAACTAGTTCAATTGCTAAATCACCTGTTCCAGTAGCAACATCTAAAATCAGTGATGGTTTTTTAGATTTTAATATTTTCACTATTTTTTTTCTCCATGAAACATCAATACCAAATGAAATAACACGATTAAGTATGTCATATTCTTTTGAAATATTGTTGAACATTTTTTCTACTTGGCTTTTTTTGGACAAGTCGCTATTTTGATAAGGAATTATTTTTTTTGACATTAATACTAGCCGTTTTTTTTTAAAATATTAATGCAAAGAAATACAATTAACATTCAATTCCCTAAAATAAATTATATTTGTATGGAACAATCTATTTAATAATGAAAATAATTATTGCTGGAGCAGGTGAAGTTGGATTTCATTTAGCAAAATTATTATCCTACGAATCACAAGAAATCACTTTAATAGACCCAGTTAGAGATAGTTTAACTTTCGCAGAAGGTCATTTGGATATTAAAGTAATAAAAGGAGATTCTACTTCTATTAAAACTCTTAATGATGCAAATACTTCTGATGCTGATTTGTTTATCGGGGTAACTTCTTTGCAAGCAACTAATTTAACAGCATGTTTTTTGGCTAAACAACTTGGAGCTAAAAAGACAATTGCAAGGATTTCTAATACAGAATATAATAATCCAAAAAATAATATAAGTTTTAGCGATCTTGGAGTTGACGAATTGATATCACCAGGTGATTTAGCGTCTGATGAAATTGAATTAGTTGTTAACCAGTCTGTTTTTAATGACACATTTGAGTTTGAAGATGGAGCCTTAACTACGCTTGGATTAAACCTATCGGACTCTGCTATACTTATTGGAAAGTCAGTTACTGAGGCTGCATCATTTTTTCCAGAAACACATTTTTTTCCAATAGCAATAAAAAGAGATGATGATACTATTATCCCTAGAGGAGATACTGTTTTTGAGATTGGAGATCATGTTGTTTTCATGACTACTGAAGGCGGAGATAAGGAATTATGTAAGTTGTCAGGTACTGATTTAACCAAAATTAGTGATGTGATGATAATGGGTGGCGGAAATATTGGTAGAAAAGTTGCTAAAAAATTGTCAAATAATTTTAATGTAAAAATAATAGAAAAAAGTAAATCTAGAGCCCAGGATTTAGCTGATAGATTGCCCGAAACTTTAGTTATTTACGGAGACGGAAGAAATGTTGAATTATTAGATGAAGAAAATCTAAACAATATGGATGCATTTATTTCTGTAACTGGTAATTCAGAAACTAATATTATGTCTTGTTTAGTTGCTAAGTCTAAAGGAATAACAAAAACTATTGCGCTAGTTGATAATATGGATTACTATAAATTATCTCAATCGATCGGAATTGATACATTAATTAATCAAAAACTTTTAGCAGCAAATAGTATTGTTAAGTTTATTAAAAAAGCTGAAGTGGTAGCTATATCACAACTTAGTAACATGAATGCCGAACTTTTAGAGTTTGTAATTAATGAAAATTCTCATGTATGTAATAAACTTATTAGAGATCTTAATTTCCCTAGAGAAGCCATAATTAGTGGAGTAATAAGAAACGGAAATGGTCTTGTTGTTTTGGGTGATTTTAAAATATTAAAAGATGACAGAGTGGTAGTTTGTTGTAAACTTGAAACAGTAAATCAAGTTGAAAAATTCTTTTATTAGGTTAATAATATGAAAATTAATTATCAAATAATATTTTATTTTTTTGGTATTCTATTGATGTTTAATGGAGGTTTTATGTTCATCGCTTCCTTACTAAGCTATATGTATAACGATGGCATTACTGATAGCCTAATTGTCTCTGGAATTATAGTTTTGTCCTTAGGTGCTTTTTGTTCCATATACAATCGAAATTTTGATATTAATTTAAATAAAAGAGAGGGCTACATTGTTGTAATATTTGGTTGGATAGTTATGATATTATCTGGCTCACTTCCATACATTTTAACAGATTCTATTCAGGGTTTTACTAACATAATTTTTGAAACTACATCTGGATACACTACAACTGGAGCAACTATACTAGACTCAATTGAATCATTACCTAAGGGAATTATCTTTTGGAGAAGTATCACACATTGGATTGGAGGTATGGGTATAATTGTTCTAGCTATAGCAATTTTACCACTTTTAGGAATAGGAGGAATGCAGCTTTTTTCTGCAGAAGCACCTGGTCCAAGTGCTGATAAATTACACCCAAGAATAACAGATACAGCTAAAAGATTATGGTTAATTTACTTAAGTGTTACTTTAATTGAGACATTACTCTTAAGTATTTTTGGTATGTCATTTTTTGACGCTATTAATCACTCAATGTCAAATATAGCTTCAGGTGGTTTTTCAACTAAGGATACAAGTTTAGCCTATTGGAATAATATGCCAATGATACAATATATAGTTATATTTTTTATGTTTATAGCGGGTACTAATTTTGTACTTCTATATTATGTGTTTAAAGGAAAATTGAATAAAATTAATATAGATGAAGAGTTTAATTTGTATTTAAAATTTGTACTATTCTTTTCTGTAATTGTAGCATTAATTGTCTTTTTTAATTCTAACTTTTTAGTTAGTGATGATATTTCGTTATTTAGTAGAATCGAAGGAGTTATTAGACACTCCCTGTTTCAAGTTGTTTCAATAGTAACTACTACAGGTTTCGTAACAGCAGATTATACATCTTGGACTCCTTTTTTATTATTAATATTTTTTGGTTTAATGTTTATTGGTGGTTCTGCAGGTAGTACATCTGGAGGCTTTAAGATTGTTAGACATTTACTTCTTATCAAAAATGGATTTTTAGAATTTAAAAGAATTTTACACCCAAATGCAATTGTCCCTGTTAGGTATAATAATAAAACTGTTGCAAATGAAATTGTATATAATATTTTAGGTTTCTTTATTATCTACATGTTAACCTTTATGATTGGTGCGCTTGGATTTTCTATGTTTGGTCTTGATTTTCAATCCGCCTTAGGAGTTTCAGCATCAAGTTTGGGTAATGTTGGTCCCTCAATTGGTGATTTTGGCCCAATGGGTACATTTAATCAAATGTCATCATTTGCTAAGTGGTGGTCATCGTTTTTAATGATAGTAGGAAGATTAGAACTTTTTACAGTATTGATTATTTTTACTGCATATTTTTGGAAAAAAAGATAAATTTAATTATCTCTTTTGTCAAAATCCTCTTTTTTTTCAGCTCCTATTTTTTTAATTAAAAAATAGACAATTAATATCGAGGTAATACTCCAGAAAATAATATTAAAAGTCATTTATTTTAATTTTACTGCAGTTCCGTACGCTAAAAGCTCTGAAGCTCCCTGCATTACCATTGAAGTAGTCATTCTTACGTTTATGACAGCATCAGCTCCCATTTTTTCTGCATCTTTATGCATTCTTTGAAGAGCTTGCTCTCTTGAATCAGCTTGAAGCTTCGTGTATTCACTTATCTCTCCACCAACAACCCCTTTAAGTGCTGCAAATATATCTTTAGCGACATTTCTAGCTCTAACCGTACTGCCTCTGGCAATACCTAAAATTTCTTTTATCTCTTTATTAGGAATATTTTCTGTTGTAGTTATTATCATAATGTTAAGATACAGCTTTTTTAATTCTTTTTATTGCTTCAATTAATTGATCTTGTGAAGCTGCATAAGAAATTCTTATACAATTAGGGTCTCCAAAAGCATCACCAGTAACAGTTGCAACTAATGCTTTGTCTAATAAAAATAGTGACATGTCTGAGGCATTATTAATTTTATAACCACCAATAGTTTTACCAAAAAAGTATGAAACATCAGGAAATACGTAAAAAGCGCCATCAGGAGTATTGCATTTAAAACCATCGATATCATTTAATAAACTTAAAATTAAGTCTCTTCTTAATTTAAATTCATCAACCATATATGTTATTTTAGAGGGTGATTCAATCAGTGCTGTAATCACAGCTCTTTGAGCAATACAATTTGCACCAGATGTTACTTGGCCTTGCATTTTATTACATGCTCTGGCTATCCATGCAGGACCACCAATATAACCAATTCTCCAACCAGTCATTGCAAATGCTTTTGATACACCATTTACAGTGATTGTTCTATCATACATATCTTCAAACTCAGCTATGCTAAAATGTCCTCCACAAAAATTAATATGTTCATATATTTCATCAGATAAAACATAAATATCTGGATATTTAACAAGAACATCTGCTAATTCTCTTAATTCCTTTTTACTGTAAACAGACCCACTAGGATTACATGGAGAACTAAACCAAATCATTTTAGTTTTAGGGGTAATAGCATTTTCTAAATCTTTTGCAGTCATTTTAAAATCATTAGAAATATCGGTTTTAACCTCGATGGGTATACCTCCATTTAAACCAACAATATCACTATAACTAACCCAATATGGACAAGGAAGTATAACTTCATCATTAGGATTAATTAGTGCTGCTGCTACATTGGATAGAGATTGTTTTGCACCTGTTGAAACAACTATTTGAGATAAATCATAGCTTAAATTATTATCTCTTTTAAATTTTGTTATTATAGCATTTTTAAGATCAACATATCCATCTACTGGAGTATAAGAATTATAATCTTCATTTATTGCATTAACAGCAGCTTGTTTGATATAATTAGGAGTGTTAAAGTCAGGTTCGCCTAAGCTAAGACCAATTACATCTTTTCCTTGATTTTTTAATTCTCTTGCTTTTGCTGCCATTGCTAGAGTCTGCGAAACAGCGAGGTTGTTTATTCTTTCAGATAAATTCTCTTTCATTCTTTTATGTTGTAGGTTTTAGACCCATGTAACGTAAATATTTAAAGTGCGCCACTAAGGCGTCTCTAGTAGTTTTGAATTCGTTGTATGGAAGGTTAAATTCACTAGCTGTTTTTTTAACAATTTCAGAAATTTTATCGTAGTGAACGTGTGATATATTTGGAAATATATGGTGCTCAACTTGATGATTTAAACCACCAGTAAACCAGTTTACAAGCCAATTATTTGCTGCAAAATTTATGGTTGTTTTTAATTGATGAATTGCCCAGCTGTTTTTCATATTCCCTTGTTTATCAGGAAGTGGCATATCTGCCTCATCCATTATGTGGGCAAGTTGAAAAACTAAACTTAGTATTAGCCCTGCAGTATAATGCATTACTAAAAATGATAATACTACTTTCCACCAAATAATGTTAAAAACTAATATTGGAATAAAAATCCAAAATAAAAAGTATAAAATCTTTGATACAAATAGTTTGGTCCAATTCACAAACGGATTAGGAAATTTACCATGTGATAATTTTCTTTTCATAAATCTTTTCATTTGAAAAAAATCTGTTGTTATCGACCAATTAATTGTTAAAAGCCCGTAGAAAAAAACAGAATAATAATGTTGAAATTTATGAAACCATCTCCATTTTGAATGTTTTGAAAATCTAATTACTCTGCCGGCTTCTAAATCCTCATCATGACCATGAATATTAGTGTATGTGTGATGAAGAACATTGTGTTGTACTTGCCAATTGTATCTGTTACCAGCTAAAATGTATATACTTCCTCCCATAAGTCTATTAACCCATTTTTTACTAGAAAATGAACCGTGATTTCCATCATGCATTACATTCATTCCAACTCCTGCTAAACCAATTCCCATAATGATTGAAAGGGAAATTTGCATCCAACTTGGAATAGTAAAAATTGATATTAAAATATATGGGGTTAAAAGAAGTGAAAACATTACAAACGTTTTCAACCAAAGCTTCCAATTTCCAGATTTTGAAATATTTTTTTCATTAAAATAATTATTAACTCTTTTATTTAAAGTTTTAAAAAAAAGTTTAGAATCTTTTCGGTTAAATAATATAGCTTTTGGGGTCATAAAAGATTGTTTAGATTTATTTAAAAGTAAATATATCATAAATGTAATTTCTTTACATCTTATTTAGAAATAATTGTGGACAAAAACTTATTTTTGTTGATATTAAATTTTTTATGAAAATTATTCAGAAATACTTTAAGGATTTATCAAAGGAGCAACTAATTCAATTTACCAAATTAGAGGTTCTTTATAAAGACTGGAACTCTAAAATCAATGTTATTTCTAGAAAAGACATTGATGAGTTATATTTGAGACATGTCTTACATTCACTATCCATTGCTAAATTAATTTCTTTTAAAGACGGCACTAGTATTTTGGATGTTGGTACTGGTGGTGGTTTTCCAGGCATACCTCTTGCTATATTATTCCCAAATTGCAAATTTCATTTAGTAGACAGTATTCAAAAAAAAATTAACGTCGTAAATAATGTTGTTAAAGAATTAAATCTAAAAAATGTTAAAACTTCAAGTTGTAGAGTAGAGGCTATCTCTGAAAAAAATGATTTTGTTGTCTCTAGAGCAGTGACTAATATGAAAGATTTCGTTTCTTGGATTAAATTTAAAATAAATAAAATTTCATTTAATGATTTCAAAAATGGTGTTCTTTATCTGAAAGGTGGAGACTTAAATGAAGAGCTCAAAAGTTTTAAAAATGTTAAAACTTTTGAGCTCTCAGAATTTTTTAATGAAGACTTTTTTAGTGAAAAGAAAGTTGTCTACTTACCAATAAAATACAAGACCAAAAACTAATTCTTAATTAATTTATATCCAATTTTTTCTCCATTTTTAGATTCAATTGTTATAAAATAAATCCCATCAATTGAGTTTCTAATATCTATTGAATTTATTCCGTTATTTATAAATCCAGATTTAATAGTTTGACCAATTAAATTATGGACTTTATAACTAGAATTAGTTAATCTTGTTTTAATTGTAAATACTCCATTAGAAGGATTTGGAAATATTTTTAAATTTTCATCTATAAAAGAATTTAAACCTAAAGATTCTCCAACCCTAAATGTAGTAGACTCTGTACTACTAAACTCACCCCCTGAAACTATAACATTTCCAGAGTCATCAGTTATAGAGTAAGACCCCGTTCCGTACTGACAACATATTCCATCACCATAGGAGTCATTTATTGTAAACGTATAGCATTCGTCTGCGCTAGGAATTTCAATCTCTGAACTGGATGTATTATTATTAGAGTAACCTCCACCTTGTGCTATAATATTACCGGATGAATCAGCAAAATTCCAAGTAGTCTCAGAACCATAATTATCTGTAAGTAAATCTAGAGTAATTGTAGCTGTTTCATAAGAGCTAGATTGATTAAAATAAGAGACATTTGAATTGTTTTGATTATTGTCATCATCAGAAATAGTAATATTTATACTGTTAGTGTCAGATGGGCTATAATTTATAGCTGGAAGCTCTATAGCTGTTGAGGCTAAAGAGCCTAATGATCCTGACCAATTATGAGATTGAATATTACCGTTATTAATAGAGTATTCAATTGAAAAATTAGTTAGATTATCGTATCCACTATTTTGAACAACTACCACTGGTGTAGCACTATCTCCACAATTTCCATTTAGGTTTTCTTCAATTCCCAAAACAGCTGCATCATTTGAATATTCTAAGCCTTCAAAGGTCGGTGTGTATTCTGCTCCACTGATAATGTTTTGCTGAGTTTCTGATATGAATGCGATTACATTTAATTCAGACAAATTTACATCAACACCGTTATAATTTGAAGGAATTGTATAGGTGAAAGTTTCATCAACAAAGCTTCCAGAACTAGTGGTTGAAATTTCAAACCCCCATTGACCGGTTATCATGTGTACTAACCTGTGCATGTGGTTATAATTATTACCCATTCCGCCACCTGTTTGAGGACCAAGTGTATTGTTTTGGGTAAGAACTACATTTAATAAATTTGTACTTTGAGGACTATCTCCAGTATAATAACCTTCAACGTGAACAGTTAACTCATTGTTTTGTACATTAATAAATGCCTCAACTCCTAAATTTACGTAAGCACTTTGATTAAGAACTTGTGAAGTAGCTGAACTCCATCCACCTCTTCCCATTGCAGTTCCACCATTCATAGTAAGACTAGAAAAATACTGCCTATTTACAGAACCTGATGGGTATCCAGATAAGTTTGATTGGGCTGCGATAGCATCTCCAAAACTAGTTCTAAAATCAGGTTCACCAGAACCAGGTATTGCGTATCCACCTGTGTGAATATTTATTATAAAAATGTTTTCTGGATTTGCATCTTTAAGCGACTGAGCAATCTCGTGGCCATCCGGACAATAAGTACAATGAATACCAGTGTATTCTTCTAAAATAATTTTTTTATTTTCTGGATTAGTTGACACTATTGTTTGTGCACCAACCAAACTCGAAAAAAATAAAAAAATTACTAAAATAATTGGGGTTTTATTTGACATTTTTTTAAAATTTAAGTTATTTGAAATATTTAAACACCCAATTTAAGTAAAATTAATTAACTTAGGCTTTTTTAACCCCCCAAAATGTCATATATGAAAACCACTTTTAAATTAATTTTACCAGCAATAGCCTTATTTTTATTTGTTTATTCATGTTCAAAAGATGAATCTGCACCTGTAGATCCTACTTCTTCAGAATTAACTTTTACCGTTGAAGATTTAGATGGTAATACTTTTGTTGATAATCAACTTTTAGAGTTTTCTACTGTAGAATATCCCGATGCATCTCTTGGTTTTAATGTCAGAAATACTTCATCTGAAACAATTGGAATGAGAATTGAAGTTGAAAGTATTAGTGGTACTGATGGTTCTATGATGGAACTTTGCTTTGGGGAATGTTATTTTGGTGTTTCTTCGGGTACATCTTATCCAACAAGTCCTTCAATGCCTAATGTTAATATTGAGCCTGCTCAAACTCAACCATCATCAGGAGATCATTTTTTTAATATGGATGCAGGTGACGGAAATACAGCAGTTGAATATGTTTTTAAATTTTATTTAGCTGATGAAAATGGAATTCAAGACGGTAATTCATTAAGATTAAGATACAGATATACTCAAAATTAAAAAACTACGTTTAAATTAAGGTTTAACCCTGTGTTTTCAGGAACATATCTGCAAACTCCTCCTACACATATTAATCCTCCTCTTTGTCTGCCATAATTTAAGCTAAGTCTAATGTTGTCCTTAGAATAGCTTCCACCAATATTGTAATAATGAATTTTATCTGTGCCTCCGTAATTCCATCCATCTGCGATAAAAACATTTAAACTTGTTGAAAAGTTATATTCATAAACTAAACCTCCCCAATTTTTTTTATCATCTCTCGTCCATAAATGTTGAATAACAGCTCTAGATGATTTTCCATTTTCGTATCTATAGGTCCCCTCAATAACTCCTACTTTTGCCTTTATATCTCCTTGAACACCTAAAGGACCCCCAAGGGCTACTCCCTTATCAATTATAACATCTAACATTGTTATTGTAGTATTAAATTTATTATTCCATCTGTTTTTTAATTCGAAATTAAAATCTCTGTAATATCTATTGCCATCACCAATAAATTCAACATCATAAGATTGATCTTGATTGAAATTAGATTCTATTGCAGCCCAATACGAAAAGTTTACTGCAATTTTAGATTTGTATTTTCCAAGAAAACTGTCTTTTTTAAATGTGTAATAAAAATCTGTTTGAGAACCAACTTCACCAGATCTATTTTCTAATGCGTTGATTACTAACCTGGGCTGAGCGCTGTAGACATAAATATTTGTAAGTAAATAATCTTGTTGTTTAGTTAAAGCAGGAGTGTAACTAATAGTTTGTTGATTATATATATTTCCTTCTGCTAATCTATCGCTATAAAAATTAAAATTTTCTAATCTTCTAAAAGTAGTGTTTAGTCCTAGACCTTTTTTTGAGTATCCCAAATCTAGTTGTAAAGCGGTTCCATCATATAATTTATCAGATAAAATTATACCTTCATTAGCTATGATATCAGAATCCTTAATGATGCCTTCAAGGTTTAAGCTAAATCTACCAGAGTACAAATTAACTCTTGCACCAAGAGATTTTACATTAGCAGGAATTAAGTCATTAGTAGAATTATTTTGATATCTACCTACATAACTTGCGCCTATTGTTAAGTCTGTTTTTTCAAAATTTAAAAATTTGTTTAAATTTAGGTTTGAGTCGACCCCTTGTATAGTAGACTCATTTAACTCAAAGCCATTTCTTTGTTGTCCATAAATGGTAGTAAGATTAAAGCTTTCAGAAAACTTATATTTAAATTTTATTCCTTTAATAGCATTATTTATTCCTAGCTGTCTATTTTCCCATGATCTAAAAATTAATCCGTTACCAAACTGCCCATAAAAATAACCCAAAGTAATATCGGTTTTATTTCGCTTAATATTCATGAAATAGGATGCAATTCCATTTCCACCATTGTATTGTGGATAATAACCAAGCATTGCACTTGGTAGATAACTTTCATATTGAATTCCAGTAGATACATTTCCTATATTATAATTTAATTGGAAATAACTATTTGCTCTAAAATTATCATCTGGAGAGGTAAAATTTAAAGTACTATCATCCTGTAATAGTTGGGAATTACTTTCGAAACTACCAAAAATGTTTTCATTATTTTGTGAAACTGTTGTTAGTGAAATTATTAGGCTAATAAAGAACAATATTTTTTTCATACAATTATTTTAATTCTTTTATTTTATCAAATAACTCAAATTCAACCCCAGCGCTATATCCAGAGTGTCTATATACGATTTTATTGTTTTTAACTATTAAAGTTAATGGAATAGTTGAAGCTCCTAAAGCTCTTTGAAGTTCATTGTTAGAATCTAAAAGAATGGTGTATTCCCAACCTTTTCCATTAACCATTGCATTAACTCGTTTTATTGTTCTACTATCATCTGTTGATATAGCAAATAGTTCAAAATCTACCTCGTCTTTCCATTCTTCATAATACTCGCTAATAGCATCTAATTCTTTTATACATGGCACACACCAAGTTGCCCATAGAGATACGACAGCAATTTTATCATTACTAGAAATCTCTTGAACATTTATCTCTTTTCCGTCTAAGGAATTTAAAGAAATATTAGGTAATGTGGATTGAGAATTTGCAGTAATTGAAAAAATAAGGCTTATTGTAGTAATTAATTTTTTCATTGTTTTGGGTTTTTGTAAATATACTCTGTTTTTTTAATAAAGAAAGTAAATTGAAAATATATGCTTAATTTCACAAAAGATAAATTTATATAAATTATGAGATCCCCTTTATTATACACTCTTATTTTTATTCTCATTTATAGTTGTAGCAAGCCAGAATCCTTTAGTGATTTAATTGTTCAGCAAAACAGCTTAATTCCTGGTTTAAATGTCGAGTCATCTTATTTAAAAGATCAACTTATTTCTTTTAACATGATAGATTCAGAAGGAAATAACATAACATCTAGCACTAGTTTTACAGTGGATAATCAATTAATAAACGGAAACACAATTAGTTATGATGAGATTGGTAGTCATGATGTTTCTGCCAATTATACCATTGATTCTCAAAATTATAGTACAGATTTAATAGTTTTTAATATAGTAGAGCCAATAAATAAAGTTATTGTTGAAGACTACACAGGAACTTGGTGTGGGTATTGTCCGCCAGTTGCGCATGCAATTTACGAGTTAAAAGAGGTATATGATAATATTATTTCAGTTGGAATTCATAACAATGATGAACTTACCATTGATCAAGAATCAGACCTTAGATCTGAGTTAGGTATTAGTGGTTTCCCCTCAGCTAGATTAAATAGAACAATTTCATGGTTTGATCCCTATCAAATTTCAGAAGTGAATAGTCTTTTAAGTGAAGAAAATAATATAGCTATTTCTATTAAATCAGCACTGGAAAATATTGATTTGGAAGTTAACTTAAGGATTGTTTCAAATGTTGAACTCGTTAATCATAAGTTAGTAATTTACTTGGTAGAAAGTAATCTAATATATGATCAATCTAATTATTTTAATTACGTAGAAGATAGTTATTTTTATAATTTAGGTAACCCTATAGAAAATTATTCTCATCAAGACGTTTTACGAAAATCTATAACTAATATTTCTGGAAATACATTAGATTTAATACAGCCGTTGACCGATTATAAATTTAATTTTAATGTCGAAATAAGTCCAGATTTTGTTCAAGAAAACCTAGCAATTGTAGCTATGGTTGTTGACTCAAATAATAATGCAATTAATTCACAATTTAGTGAAGTTAATTCATTTCAAGATTTTAATTAATTGCCTAAAAAAGGATACCTGTAATCAGTTGGAGTTACAAATGTTTCTTTGATTAATCTTGGAGATACCCATCTCAATAAGTTAAGAACACTTCCCGCTTTGTCATTTGTGCCTGAGCCTCTAGCTCCACCAAACGGTTGCTGTCCAACAACTGCACCTGTTGGTTTGTCATTTATATAGAAATTACCTGCACAATTTTGTAAGAGTTTAGTCGCATTATCAATCGCATATCTGTCAGTTGCTAAAATAGCTCCAGTTAGAGCATACCCACTAGTTGAATCAACTAACTTTAAAGTTTTATCAAAATCATCATCTTTGAAAATATAAATTGTCATTACAGGTCCAAAAATCTCTTCATGCATAGTTTTATAATTTGGATTTGTAGTGACAATAACTGTAGGTTCAATAAAGTAACCTTTTGATTTGTCATATTTTCCGCCAGCAATTATCTCAGTTTCTGAATCATTTTTAGCATCATCTATATAATTTGCAATTTTATCAAATGAATTTTCATGGATTACTGCAGTTACAAAATTATTAGTATCAGAGGGTGATCCCATTTTTATAGACTTTAAGTCTGCAATAATATTACTTTTGACCTCATCCCATATGGACTGTGATATATAACTTCTTGATGCTGCACTACACTTTTGTCCTTGAAATTCAAAAGCACCTCTAACAATTGCTGTAGATACTTGAGCAGCAATAGCACTTTTATGAGCAACTATAAAATCTTTCCCACCTGTCTCTCCAACAATTTTTGGATATGTTTTATAATTAGAGATATTTTCTCCAATATTTTTCCATAGTTTTTTGAATATTTCAGTAGAACCAGTAAAATGAAGTCCACTAAAATCCGGACTACTTAATACGGTATTTGTTATCATCTCTGGATCTCCAAAAACAACATTAATTACTCCATCAGGAACTCCAGCTTCTTTAAATACATCCATTATTATTTTAGCTGAATAAATTTGGCTGTCACTAGGCTTCCATACAACAACATTTCCTAACATTGCCATACATGCAGGAAGATTACCTGCTATTGCAGTGAAATTAAATGGTGTAACAGCGTACACAAAACCCTCTAAAGGCCTATACTCAACCCTATTCCAAAAATCTGATGTACTCTCAGGTTGATTGTTATAAATATCTGTTACAAATTGAACATTGAATCTTAAAAAGTCAATAAACTCACAAGAAGCATCTATTTCTGCTTGATGAATAGTTTTAGATTGGGCGATCATTGTAGCTGCATTGATTTTTGATCTATAAGGTCCAGCGATTAGTTCCGCAGCTTTTAGAAAAATTGCTGACCTTTGTTCCCAAGGTAAATTAGCCCACTTTTCACGAGCGGATAAGCATCCGCTAATTGCTTGATCAACATGAGTTTTTTCAGCTAAAAAATATTTACCAACAATATGTTTGTGATCATGAGGTGGTGAAATCAGTTTGTGGTTATTAGTTGTAATATTTTTCCCATTTATACAAAAAGGTATATCAATATTGCTATTGAACATTTTATTGTATGAAGCTATAACTTCATCTCTGTGTTTTGAGCCCGGTTCGTAAGCTCTTACAGGTTCATTAATTGCTACGGGAACTTTAAAAAATCCTTTACTCATCTAAAATATTTATTGAATTAATAATAATAATGCAAAGTTAAACATAAAAAAACTAAAGAAAATTAATTAAGTGCAAAAGGAGCACTTAGTTTAAAAGATGGTATAGTTACATTAAATTTTCTTGTGGTAGCTAAATCAATCATCTTGTAATGACCCTTCATTGATCCAAAGGGAGAAAGTAATAAACATCCAGAATTATAAATATGGGTATCACCAGGGTTAAGGACAGGTTTTTTACCAATTACCCCTTCGCCATCAACATTTTCATTTTTATTTAATGAATCTAAAATTGTCCAGTGTCTAGAGTTTAATTGAACAGTGTCTTTACTTCTGTTCTCAATAGTTACAACATATCCAAAAGCAAAATGGATTTTGTGGTTCTTATAAAAAGTACCTTCAAAGTTTTGTTTAACTTCAATTTTTATTCCTCTAGTAACTTGTTGTACCATTATATTTGTAATTGATAATAAATTTAAATAAAAAAAATCATTAGTTAAATAAAAACAACATTTTTGTTAGTTGTTTATTTTAATCGAGTCAATTTTATTGTATCCGATAACTCTATCATATCTCGAACCATAATCTCTGTAGTATACAATAACTTTATAATTGTTCTCTGTTTCATCAAAGTTTCCAGAAATGTATCCCATAATTTCTTCATTTAAATTATCTAAAACTGAATATTTATAATTATAAAAACCCTGTTTTAATTTAATACTTAGCTCATAATTATTTTTTAAATTATTGTAAGTCATTTTATTTGAACTATTAAACTGATATCCATTAAAGTTACCTGAAACATATATAGATTTTCCAGAGTCGAGTTTATCAATATTCAAATAAAAATGAACTTTAGCATAATCTGCTTCAATATCTGTATCATCCGTATCTGCAGATGTAATTAAAAAATTTCCGTTAATATCAGGATTGTATGTGTATGTGCTGTTATATCTTGGATTATCTGGGTATAAATAATTATGATATATTTCCTTAAGATCAAAGGTTCTTATGTTGATATCAGAACCTCTAATATTTTTATTTTCAAAATATAAAAATTCATTCCCACCCATAAAACTAGCCTCAGAATCATATTTGTAAATTAATCTATTTCCAAGTGTGTATTGAGGCTTTAAATTGTTAATTGAATTATTTAAATTATTATTTTGAATGATTAATGTTTTGATTGTTTTTAATGGATTGTTAATAATTGATGATGCTTTTACTTCAAATTGAACAACCTGTTTTTTATTAATACTATTTAAATCTCTACTCCTAAAAATGTCTATTTCAACGGTTGATAAAGATTCATATACTATGATTTTTTTTGAGAAAACTACTTCGTCATAATCATTTAATATTGAAACTATATAATTTCCAGATTTAATAATTTTTGTCTCTTGATTTGGAATAGTTAAAGTATAGTGACTATAAATTTGATACGTGTTGAATGAATTTTTATAATTATAAATTTTTGAATTGTCATAACCCTTCAAGTATTCTGATTTAGATAACTGAGATTTTGTCCAATCAAAATCATAATGATCAATTTTGTAATAATAGTCATCTTCATATCCGTTTAATACATCAAATTCAATTGAAAATGTGCTGCCTAACTTTATAACAGGGAAGCCTATTTGGTTTGAATCACTTTTAAATGTTACAGTTTTTATTTGATTATTAGGATGTTTTTCAAATGCCTCTTGTGAAAATACAGAAAGAGAAAATAGTAATCCAAAAGTTACCGATGTTAAAGATTTAAACATGTTTCTAGTATTTTAACTTTTTTATACTTAATTAATTGTAAAAATAATCAAAATTTTATGATCAAAATATTATGATAACTATAATATTAATTTGTATTTTTGCAGCGATTTTGAACAATTAAATTTACATTTTCAATTATGTCTAATGACATCCATTTTAAAAAAGGTTTAGATATCAACCTAATAGGAAAAGCTAAAAAAGTTTTAGAACCTGCACCAAAAAGTAAATTTTATTCTGTAGAACCATCTGATTTTCATGGAATTAATCCAAAACTTAATGTAAAAATATCTGACCATATTTTAGCTGGTGATATTTTATTTTATGATAAATCTGATGAATTATTAAAGTTTGCATCTCCTGTTTCTGGTCAAATTACAGAAATTATTAGGGGAGAAAAAAGAAAGATTTTGTCTATCAAAATTCTTGCTGATGAAAACCAAGTTTTTAAAAACTCTGGTAGATTGAAAACATCTGCAAATAAAGATGAAATAATTGAATTTTTATTAAGCGTTGGATGCTGGCCTTTTATCATGCAAAGACCATATGCAATTATAGCTAACTATAAATCTTCACCCAAGTCTATCTTTGTTTCTGGGTATTCCTCCGAACCGCTCTCTGCTGATCTTGATTTCACCCTAAAAGACAATAAAAAAGAAATTCAAGCGGCCGTTAGTATTCTTAATAAATTGACTGATGGTAAAGTAAATGTTTCAATTGAAAAGTCGTCAGATTCAATTTTTAGAGAAATTAATGATATTGAATTATATAATGTTTCTGGACCTCACCCTAGTGGAAATGTAGGAAGTTTAATTAACAAAGTTGACCCTGTTAACAAGGGTGAATCTGTTTGGACTGTTTCAGCACAAGATTTAGTTATAATAGGAAACATGATATTGACAGGAGAATTTAAAGCAGAAAGAATTGTTTCACTTTCAGGTTCTTCAATTGAAAGTCCTAGATACTTAAAAACCACTATTGGTTGTCAAATTGATTCAATTACTAACAACAATATCCACAATCAAAATGACAATAATAGAATTATTTCCGGTACTATATTGTCCGGTAAGAAAGTTGAACCTGATGGTCACTTGGATTATTATAGTAATTCAGTAACTGTTATTCCTGAAGGTGATGATTATGAATTGTTTGGTTGGACTAAGCCAGTGTTCAATAAAGTATCAGTTTCTAGAGCATTAACATTCTCATGGCTTTTTCCAAAGAAAAAGTATGATTTAACAACAAATACTAACGGAGAACACAGAGCTTTTGTTACAACTGGTACTTATGAAAAAGTTTTCCCTCTAGATATTTTTCCAATGCATATTTTAAAAGCATGTATGTATAATGATCTTGACGAAATGGAGGCTTTGGGCATGTATGAAGTTGCTCCTGAAGATTTTGCATTAACAGAATTTGTTTGTGTGTCAAAACAACCTCATCAAAAGATAATTAGAGAAGGTTTAGATTTAATGAAAAAAGAAATAGGATAATTAATGGGATTAAAATCAACATTACATAACTTAAAAGAAAAGTATAAAGGTCAAAAAATGGCACCTGCATTTAATGCTCTACACACATTTTTATACCTGCCCAATGAAGTAACTCATGGAGGAACACACATAAAAGCTGCTGATGATTTAAAAAGAACAATGAATACAGTCATTTTATCACTGGTTCCTTGTTTAATATTTGGTATGTTTAATGCTGGTTATCAGCACTACAGAGCTATTGATATTGCAAATGGTATAGTTAGAGAAGTATCTTTATTTGGAAATTTTATTACTTGGGATAATTTAATTCTTGGCGCAATTACTGTACTTCCATTGGTGGTAGTCTCATACGCGGTCGGACTTGCTGTCGAATTTTTATTTGCAGTAATTAAAGGTCATGAAGTAGAAGAGGGTTATTTAGTTACAGGTATGTTAGTTCCACTTATAGTTCCTATTGATATTCCACTATGGATGTTAGCCGTAGCAGTTATTTTTGGAGTTGTTATTGGGAAGGAAGTTTTTGGAGGTACCGGAATGAATATTCTTAATCCAGCACTTACAATTCGTGCATTTTTATTTTTTGCTTACCCTACATGGATGAGTGGTGATAAAGTATGGGTTCATGATGCTGTTGAAAGAGCAGGAACATCTGAAGCAATTTCTGGAGAAACCATTTTGGGTAGTTATGCTCAAAATCAAGATATCATTTACTCATTATCTGAAATGTTCTATGGATATATTCCTGGTTCAGTTGGAGAAACTTCTAAGTTATTAATTATTTTAGGAGCCTTAATATTAATTTTTACAAAAATTGGTAGTTGGAGAATCATATTTAGCACAATTTTAGGGGCTTTGTTTATGGGGGTTATATTTAACCTTGTTGTAGACACTGAATTGATTTCAGAATCTAGTAAGTTTTATGGTCTAATGAGTGTACCTTATTGGCAACATTTATTAATCGGTAGTATATTATTTGGTGCTGTATTTATGGCCACAGACCCAGTTAGTGCATCACAAACTAATAAAGGTAAATGGATATATGGATTTTTAATTGGTTTTATATCAATAATGATTAGAGTATTTAACCCTGCCTACCCTGAGGGTGTATTCTTAGCAATATTATTAATGAATGTATTTGCACCAACTATTGATCATTATGTAGTTAAAGCAAATGTTAAAAACAGACTTAATAGATTAAAAACTAAAACTGCTTAATAATGGAAAAGAGGACAGATAAAAATTTATACACACTTTTATTTGCTACGGGAATGGTAGTTGTTGTTGGATCATTATTAGCATTCTTGGCTTCGTCATTAAAGCCAAGAATTAATGAAAATAAAAGAATAGAAAAGCAACAAAATATACTTTATGCTATGGGTGTTCACGAAAACGAAGGCAATAGTGTTGCTTTTGTTGAGGATAGTAAAGTTGCTCATGAATTCTCAAAATATATAAAAACTCAATTAGTCATAACTGACGGTTTAAATATCACCGAAGATAATGATGCATATTTAATAGATATTAAAAAAGAACAAGCAAAAGCCAAGGCTGGCGAGTCACGTAAATTACCTTTATTTGTTGGCGAAAAAGATGGAAAAACTTTTTACGTAGCTCCAATCAGAGGTAAAGGTTTATGGGATGCTGTTTGGGCATATATTGCTATGGATGAAAATATGATTGTTCAAGGAGCGTATTTTGATCATCAAGCAGAGACTGCAGGGTTAGGTGCAAATATTAAACAAAGATTTTTTATGGATGATTTCATTGGAGAACATCTTCTTGATGAAAATGGTGTTTTTAAAGGTATCACAGTATCAAAAAGTAATGCAGATCCAACAAATAAGATTAAAGATGACAATGAAGTTGATGCAATTGCTGGGGCTACAATTACAGGAGATGGTGTTTCAGCAATGATAAAAAAGGATCTTAAATTATATCAACCATATTTTGAAAACTTAAAAACCAATTAGTATATGGGATTATTAGGTAAAGACAGTAAATTAATTTCAGATCCTCTAGCGGATAATAACCCTATTACAATCCAAGTATTGGGAATTTGTTCAGCATTAGCTATAACTGCAGAGTTAAAGGCTTCTATCGTAATGTCAATTTCTGTAATATTTGTTATGGGTGCTGGAAATGTTGTCATTTCTTTAATTAGGAATATAATTCCTTCTAAAATTAGAATTATTGTTCAACTTACTGTAGTGGCGGCTTTAGTGATTATTGTAGACCAAGTTTTAAAAGCATATTCATATTCGTTGAGTAAAGAATTAGGTGCTTTTATTGGTCTTATTATTACTAATTGTATTATCATGGGTCGTTTTGAAGCATTTGCTTTAGCAAATGGTGTATGGAGGTCTTTTTTAGATGGAATTGGAAATGCAATCGGCTATGGGGTCATATTAATTATTGTAGGTTTCTTCAGAGAATTATTAGGCTCTGGTACACTTTTAGGATATGCAGTTTTAGGTGATCCTATTGAAAAGACTGGTCTTTATTCAATCGGATATGAAAATAATGGTTTCATGTTATTAGCTCCTATGGCATTAATTGTAGTAGGACTAATTATTTGGGTACAAAGATCTAGAAATATAAGTTTAATTGAAGATTAATTAAGTTATTTAAATGGAGCATATAGAATTATTATTTAAATCAATTTTTATTGATAATATGGTATTTGCTACTTTTTTAGGAATGTGCTCATATTTGGCAGTTTCAAAAAAAGTTGACACAGCAGTTGGATTAGGTGCAGCTGTAATTTTTGTATTAACAATTACAGTACCATTAAATTGGCTTTTAGATAAATATATCTTGCAAGATGGTGCACTAGTATGGATTAGTGAAGATTTTGCAATTTATGATTTGAGCTTTTTATCTTTTATAATGTTTATAGCTACAATAGCTACAATGGTACAGCTTGTTGAAATTATAGTTGAGAAATTCAGCCCATCTTTATATAATTCACTGGGTATATTTTTACCTCTTATCGCAGTAAACTGTGCAATCTTGGGAGGATCTTTATTTATGCAATCTAGAGAAATTCCCTCACTTGCTCTTGCTCTTACTTATGGAGTAGGTTCTGGAATTGGATGGTTTTTAGCAATTTTATCAATTGCTGCAATTAGAGAAAAAATTAGATATTCTAACGTTCCTGCCCCTCTAAGAGGTCTTGGAATAACATTTATTATTACAGGTCTAATGGCTATAGGTTTTATGAGTTTCGGAGGTATGTTAACTGGTGGAGATGAAGAAGTTGCAAAAAAGGAACTTGATGTTGAACTTGTAGCAAACAGTAACGACCAAAAATTGAATAATAACCTATTTTTAAAGAATTCAAAAGAAGTTAATTAATATGATTTTAGCATCAGAAACACTAGGGACCATTTTTATAACAATTATCGCTTTTTTAATTGTTTCATTAGTATTGATTAGTGTCCTTTTATACGTTAAGCAAAAACTTTCTCCCTCAGGCCCTGTAATGATTACAATAAATGGTGAAAAGGAAATTGAAGTTGCTTCTGGAGAAACATTATTAACTACTCTTGGTGCGCAAAAAATATTTTTACCATCTGCATGCGGTGGAGGAGGAACTTGTATTCAATGTGAATGTCATGTAAACAGTGGAGGAGGAGAAGCATTACCAACTGAGATACCTCACTTTACAAGAAAAGAAATTAAATCTGGAGCTAGATTAGCATGTCAAGTAAAAGTAAAACAAGACATGAATATTAGTATTCCTGAAGAAGTGTTTGGTATTAAAAAGTTTGAAGCAACTGTAGTTAGAAACTATAATGTTGCATCCTTTATTAAGGAGTTTGTAGTATCTATCCCTGAAGACATGGGTTACAAAGCTGGTGGGTATATTCAAATAGAAATACCTGAAGGTGAGGTTAAATTTTCAGATATGGATATTACCGCTCATCCTGACGAACATGAAACTGCTGATAAATTTAAAGCTGAATGGGATAAATTTAATTTGTGGCCACTGGTTATGAATAATAATGAGCTCGTAGATAGAGCTTATTCTATGGCATCTTACCCTGCAGAGGGAAAAGAAATAATGTTGAATGTAAGAATTGCCACTCCACCTTGGGATAGGAGTAAAAATGGGTGGATGGATGTAAATCCTGGAGTTGCATCTTCATATATTTTCTCTAAAAAAGCCGGTGATAAAGTGACTATTTCTGGTCCGTATGGTGAGTTTTTTATAAATGAGTCTGATTCAGAAATGTTATATGTTGGTGGTGGCGCGGGAATGGCACCTATGAGATCTCATCTTTATCATCTCTTTAAAACACTACAAACTGGTCGAAAAGTTAGTTTTTGGTATGGAGGCAGGTCTAGAAGAGAACTTTTCTATTTAGACCACTTTTATAAATTAGAAAAAGATTTTCCAAATTTTAAATTTTATTTAGCATTATCTGAACCTCTTCCAGAAGATAATTGGAGTGTTAAAAGTGATTTAGAGGCTGAAGGAGATGGTTTCGTAGGATTTGTTCATAATTGTGTTATAGATAATTATTTAAGTACTCATGAATCTCCTGAAGATATTGAGCTTTACTTCTGTGGACCCCCTTTAATGAATCAAGCTGTCCAAAAAATGGGTGAAGATTTTGGAATTCCTGATGAACATATCAGATTTGATGATTTTGGTGGTTAAACTATAATTTCCATGGATACCCCCTTATCAAAACAAGAACTTCATAATCTAGCTATGAATCATGTTGGTAAAGATCTTGAGTCTAGAGGGTTTGAGTTTATTGCTATCAATAGCAAACTAAAAAAAAATCCACAATTTGTCTGTATTGACAAAAACAAACAATATTTTTTTGTGATTGTGAAAGCAATTTTACTGCCTGAAAATCCAAACAATTATGATTTAGTTTGGATGGAAAAATTTAAGCAACATGCTAAATCTCATGATTCAAAGGTTCTTTATGCTGGGGTAGGATTAGCAAATGCAAAGAATAAAAATAATCCAGTATATTTAAATCAGGATTATATAATTGAATATAACGGAATTCAATTAATTGATGACAATTTAAACTAATGCGTTACCTTTTATTACTATTTATTACGGTTTGTTCTTGTACCAATAACTCACTTCAGAAAACTTCTATTAGTGGTTATGTATATGGGACTACTTACAATATTGTCTATTTTTCAGATGAGGAATTGCAATTAAAAATGCAAATTGATAGCCTTTTTAATGTTATAGACATGTCAATGTCTAACTATAATTCAAATTCATTAATAACTAAAATTAATGATAATGAAAATATTGAGTTAGACAATCATTTTAAATTTGTTTTCAATGTTTCTAAGAACATATTCAATAAAACAGATGGTTATTTTGATCCATCAATTGGTCCTTTAGTGAATTCTCTAAATTTTGGTCCAAAGAACTATGATTTACCACAAGGTAATCTAAAAGCTTTAGTAGGTTTAGATAAATTCAATATCATTAATAATAAATTAATTAGACCTTTTAACTCTTTTATAGATTTTAACGCAATTGCTAAAGGATATAGTGTTGATGTAATATCACATTTCTTGAGTAATAATAATATAGCCAATTATTTAGTTGAAGTAGGTGGTGAAATTAGATCAAGTGGTATTAACATTGACGGAAATAAAAACTGGAGAGTTGGATTAGATACTCCTAGGTTTGATGGTTTACAAAAAGATCTTTACAAGATTTTTGATTTAAAGGACAGATCTATGGCAACTTCTGGAGTTTATAGAAAATTTAAAATTGATAGTTTAGGAAATAAATATGCTCATATTATCAATCCAAAAACAGGTTATTCATCAACCACAAACATATTAAGTGTAACAGTGATTTCAGAGAATTGTATTGAGGCAGATGCATATGCTACAGCATTACAACTCATGTCAATTGATGAAATTGCTATTTTAGCAAATAAAAATAGTGATATCAGTATTTTTATTATTTATTATGATGATAATAATGAAATGAAAGATGCGAGCTTCAATGATTTTCCTTCTATTTAGTGCATACCGGAATAATTTCTCCTTTGATAATTGAGTATTTTAATATTTCTGTTTCAGTAAATTTTTTTGAATAGTCTATTTGTTTGACTTTAAATCCTATGTTTTCAAGCTTCTTAAAATAATCTTTTCCATAAACTCTAACATGATCATATTGACCGAATATTTTGTTTCTTTCTAATTTATTAGTAATTGAATCATCTTGAAAAGTTTTTTCTCTTTTCATATCAATTGGAACTTGAAAAATACCAGTACCTCCTTTTTTTAAAACTCTGTATAATTCATTCATCGCTTTCTTATCATCCAAAACATGTTCTAAAACGTGATTACATAGTATAAAATCATAAGAATTGTCATTTATTGGCAAATCACATATGTCAGCCTTTAACTTTGCTAAAGGAGAGTTAATGTCAATAGTATCATATTGAATATTACTTAATTTTTTAAATCTTCTATAAAAAGCCTGCTCGGGTGCAAAATGTAAAAGTTTAATTTTTTTTTCAAAAAGTGTTGTCTCATTTTTTAAATATAACCAAAGTAATCTATGTCTCTCAAGAGATAGAGTAGAGGGAGATAGTGCATTTTTTCTGGATTCATTATAACCATAGGATAAAAATTTACGAAATGATTTACCATCAATTGGGTCAGTAAATTTGTCACCTCTTAATAATAGGCTAATTAGAGGTTGAAATATAAAACTAAACTTTATTAAAAAAGTTCTTGGAAATATTTTTAAAATTAACTTAATCAAAACTTAGAATTATTTATGAATTCATTTTCCTCGTCAGATTTGATTCCTAAAGCATCATATATATACGAGAATGTGGAAAGTAGTTCTGGTTTACCGTCAATAATTGCAATATTATGTTCAAAATGGGCACTAGGTTTGTTGTCCAATGTAGTAATAGTCCAGCCATCTTTATGATGCTTAATTTTATGTGTTCCTTGATTTATCATCGGTTCAATTGCTACTACCATTCCTTCAATAAATTTTTTACCCTTACCTCTTTTTCCATAGTTTGGCATTTCGGGTTTCTCATGCATATTTTTACCGAGGCCATGCCCAACTAACTCCCTTACTACACCATAACCTCTATTTTCGCAATAATTTTGAATCGCAAAACCTACGTCACCAACCCTATTACCAACTTTAAAACTTCTAATTCCTTCATATAATGATTCCTTGGTTGTGTCTAAAAGATTATTAACATCATCTGAAATATTTCCGATACCAAATGTATAGGCGTGATCCCCATAAAAATCATTTTTTAAAACACCACAATCAATTGAAATTACATCTCCGTCCTCAATTGGAATTTTATTTGGAATACCATGAACTACCTGTGAGTTTGGACTTATGCAAAGAGTATTAGGAAAGTCATACATTCCTAAAAAACCTGGAATTGCCCCATTGTCTCTAATAAATTCTTCAGCAAGTTTATCTAAATATAATGTTGTAATACCTTCTTTAATTTCACCAGCAATCATTCCAAGAGTTTTGGAAACAAGTAAAGCACTTTCTCTTATAAGTTCAATTTCTTCTCTATTTTTAGTAATACTCATAATTATATTAGTGATTCTTGAGTCATTTCTTTTGGTTTTTCTATACCCATGAGTTTTAAAATAGTTGGAGCAATATCCCCAAGGATACCATTTTTTATATTTTTAAGATCATTATCTACAAGTATTACAGGAACAGGATTTGTAGTATGTGCAGTATTAGGAGTTCCGTCAGGGTTAATCATAGTTTCGCAGTTACCATGATCTGCAATTAATATAGTTGTATAATTGTTTTTATTTGCAGATTTTATAACAGTCTCAACACATTTATCAACTGATTCACACGCTTTTATAGCAGCTTTCATGCTACCTGTGTGGCCTACCATATCTCCGTTAGCAAAATTTAAACAAATAAAATCATGTGTTCCTAAGTGTATTTCTTTGACCAAAGAATCAGTAATTTCATAAGCACTCATTTCTGGTTTAAGATCATAAGTAGCGACTTTAGGAGAATTTTTTAATATTCTAGATTCGCCTTTAAAGATATTTTCTCTTCCACCTGAAAAGAAAAAAGTTACATGAGGATACTTTTCAGTTTCTGAAATTCTTAATTGATTCTTGTTGTTTTTTTCCAATATTTCTCCAAGAGTGTTGTCAAGATTAGATTTATTGAAAACAACATTTATATTTGAGAAAGTATTATCATAATTAGTCATTGTTACGTAGTGAAGATTTAATTTCTTCATATTAAACTCTAAATTATCTTCTTGTGATAGTACTTTTGTAAGTTCTCTTCCTCTGTCAGTTCTAAAATTAAAAAATATTACCACATCATCATTTTTAATTCTCGAAATTGGTTGATTATTAGAGTTAACTTTAATTATAGGTTTTATAAATTCGTCTGTACAACCATTGGCGTAATTATTTTCAATACTACTAATCAAATTTGAGCTTTTTTCTCCTTCAGCATTTACTAACGCTTCATAAGCTAGTTTTATTCTTTCCCATCTATTATCTCTATCCATAGCATAATATCTACCAGTAATAGATGCAATTTGAACGGGGCTGTTTTTTACATAGTCATTTAAATCTGAGATATATTCAGAGCCAGACTTAGGATCTACATCTCTTCCATCAGTAAAACCATGTATGTAAGATTCAATATTATAATCTTTTGCAATGTCAATTAATGCTTTTAAATGATTTATATGTGAGTGAACCCCTCCATCACTTATTAAGCCAAGAAAATGAATATTTTTATTATTATTTTTTGCAAATTCAAAAGTCTCTTCAATGACTTTTTCTTTTTTAAATTTATTTTGTTCAATTGAAATATTAATCTTTGCAAGATCTTGATAAACTATCCTGCCAGCACCTAAATTCATATGCCCAACTTCACTATTACCCATTTGACCATCTGGAAGACCAACATGTAAGCCATCAGTTCTTAGATTAGAGAACGGATATTTTTTGTATAAACTATCAATGAAATTTGTATCAGCATTATCGATAGCTGATACCTTAGGATCTGGGGAATTCCCCCATCCATCTAAAATCATTAAAATTACTTTTTTATTCATTCTAAAATCTAAACAAATTTACTGAATTTTCATCAAATTTTTATCAGTGCATAGTAGCATTGTAATCTATATTATACTAAATCTTTTAAATTAAAATTTATTTCAATTTCATATGGTTTTTTGTTTTGTTTAAATACCCTAGCTGACTTATTTCCTTTTAAAACTATTCTCTCACCATAAATAGATAAATAACTACCTTCTCTAAGTCCAATGACAATTTGAGAATTAAAAAAATGAAACTCCTTAATTCTAGTTTCTCTAGTCTCACCCATATGTTTGTTATTTGTATCTACGTCAAGAAAATGTGGGTTGATGTTAAAAGGAATTATATTCATAGCCTTAAAGCTATTTGGATGTACTATTGGCATATCATTACTTGTCCCAATTGAAGGTCCACAGATATTAATTCCTGCACTAGTCCCTAAATATGGTTTTCCAGAATTAATGGCTTCTTTTAAATCATTTATTAAATCATTATCAATTAATGTTTTTAGTAGTAAAAAAGAATTGCCACCACCAATAAATATTCCATCATTCTCATTTATTGCCTTCTTTAAATCTTTGTATTCATGTATGCCATTAACTTTAATTCCCAATGTGATAAAAAAACTAGAGGCAATTTCTGTATATTTCTCATGAGTTAATCCGTTAGGCCTAGCATATGGAATAAAAATTATTGTTTTTGAATTGCTAAATAGTAATTTAACTTCATCTTTAATATATTCTAAATAAGTACTTCCATATATAGTTGAAGTACTGGCTAAAATCATTTTTTTCATAGAGTAAATTTAAAAAAAACCAACTTTTTATAATTCAAATTAAACTTACTGATTATATTTGTGTAATGCTATTATATTTTTTTAATTTATTTATAAGTGGAGCTGAAATTGCAATAATATTATTTATTGCTGTAATTTTTTTTGGAGCAGATAAGATTCCTGATATTGCTAGAAATTTAGGAAAAGGTCTTAATGAAATCAAACATGCTACTAATGATATTAAAAGAGAAATTCGATCTTCATCAGAACCAATTAAAAATAATTCTATAACTAAAGATGTGGATAATGAGCTCTCTAAAGTTAAAAAAGATTTAGAAGAGTTTTCTGGATCAATAAAAAGAGATCTGTAATTTATCTCTTTCTACTTATGGTAATGCCATCTCTTATTGGTAAAATCACAGAATCCATCTCTAATTTATTATTTAATAATTTGTTATATTCTACAATTGCATTGGTAGATATATCGTTTTGAGAAATTTCATTTAGAACTTTACCATCCCATAGTACATTATCCGAAAGTAATACTCCTCCTTTTTTTAATTTATTTATCAAAAGTTCTAAATATTTTGGATAGTTAATTTTATCAGCATCTAAAAATATTAAATCAAACTCTTGATCTAATTTAGGAATTATGTCTAATGCATTTCCTAAGTGTTGAGTAATGTTATTATTAAAAGGAGATTTTTTAAAATATTTTCTTTGTAAATCATATAATTCTTCATTAACGTCAATAGTATGAATCTGACCATTTTCATCTAATCCCTCAGCTAAACATAGTGTTGAATAACCTGTAAAAGTTCCAATTTCTAATATTTTTTTAGGATTAATTATTTTTGAAATCAAACTTAATAATCTACCTTGATAAGCACCGCTTATCATTCTTGGTTGAAGAACTTTTAGATTGGTTTCTCTATTTAAACTTCTAAGTAGTTCAGGCTCTTTTTCAGAGTGATTAATTAAATATTCATCAAGTTTCTCATTGTTAATATATTTCATCAAATTAGTAACTTTAACTTTTCTACAAATAAATAAACTTCTTCGAAGGTATTATATAATGGAGTTGGAGCACATCGAATAACATTTGGGTCTCTCCAATCAGTTATAACTCCAAGATTAGTTAAGTTTTCGTGAAATTTTTTATTAGCATCATTAATTTCTATAGAAATTTGACATCCCCTAGATGCTGGATCTGTTGGAGTTATTATATTAATCTTTGTTGAGTTAAGATCTAGTAAAAGGAACTCTAAGTAGCTTGTTAGCTGAGTAGATTTTTCACATAGTTTTTCCATGCCTACATCTTTAAATATCTCAAGAGAAGCTTTTATTGCAGCCATTGATAGAATAGTTGGTGTACTAATCTGCCAGCCATCAGCTCCTGCAATAGTTTGAAATGGTTCTCTCATATTAAATCGATTATTTAAATCGTTACCCCACCAACCTCTAAATCTATTAATATTATTATGTGCATGTCTCTCGTGAACAAAGCAGCCAGATAAACTACCTGGACCAGAATTTAAGTATTTATAACTACACCATATAGCAAAATCTGCCCCGACTTTATTTAGATTTAATTTAACATTCCCAGCAGCATGAGCACAGTCAAAACCAACAATGGAATTATACTTATGACCAATTGCTGTTATTTTTTTTAAATTAAAATACTCTCCCGTATAATAATTTACACCTCCAATTAATACTAAAGCAATTTCATTTTTATTTTCTAAAAAGATATTTTCTAATTCTTGATATTTGTTTTTAGAATTTTTTGTCTCCCATAAAATTATTCCATCATCGCCATTATAACCATGATGAACCAATTGTGACTCAACAGCATAGATATCTGATGGAAAAGAATCAGCTTCTAAAATAATTTTAAACTTCTTGTCAGTAGGTTTATAAAATGAAACCATCATCAAGTGTAGGTTTACTGTCAGCGTATTCATCACAACTACCTCTAATGGTTTAGCACCGACTATATTAGCCATTTCATTGGTAAGATAACTATGATATTCTAGCCACGGATTTTTTGCATTACTCCATCCCTTGACACCTAAATTAGCCCAGTCCTTCATTTCTTTGTCGATGAAAGATTTTGTTGATTTAGGCTGAAGTCCTAAAGAATTTCCACAAAAATATATTAGATCTTTATTATGAACATCTTTTGGAATATGAAAAAGATTTCTATAATTTGAAAGAGAGTCTTCCTTATCTAGTTGTTTAGCAAAGTTTATTGAGTTTATAAGTTTAGTCAAAATAATATATTAATTGTTCAGTAAAAGTAATAATTATTAATTGAGTATTTAGTTTTATTGATTTTGTTTAATGATTTCAGAAAATTTGTATTTAAATCTTTTGAAACGAGGATCTGAAACGTTAATTATGTAACTATTAAATTTATTATTTTTCTTGAAATCTTGATGATATTTTTCTGCTTTCCAAAATTTAAGAAATGGGTAAGATTCAGCTGCTACATTAACTTTTAAAGTTTCTGTTATTTGTTTAATTTTTTTACTAATTATATTTTTCTGATTTTCATTTTGATAAAAAATGATTGATCTGTATTGAGTTCCATTATCTGGACCTTGACCATTAATTTGTTCAATATTTTGTGTTCCAAAATATACATCTACGAGTTGTGAAAAAGTTATCAATTTTGGATTGTAAATAACCTCAATGGTCTCAGCATGCCCAGTTGTCTGAGTATTAACGATATCATATGTAGGATTTGATGTAAACCCACCTGAATATCCACTAATTACCTCATTTACTCCTATAATACTTTCATAAATAGCTTCAACACACCAAAAACATCCACTTGCAAAATAAGCTTTGTGTATTTTTTCCGTATTCACTTCAATCGGAATCGAATTAATAATTAAGTTTTGCTTTTCAGAATATTTTTGAGCATTTGTACAATTAGTTATTAAAACTAAGACCGTAATTAATAATGTATTTTTCATAAGATAAATGTATAAAAAAAAAGCTTCTATTTATATAGAAGCTTTAGAATATAGGTTTAAATTATTTACTAAATTTTTGCAAATACTTTTTCCATTCTTAGCTTTTGTTCATTAGCTAATTCTTCATCCACTAATATTCTACCGCTATGTTCGTCAGTAATTATTTTTTTTCTAGAACCAATTTCCATGATTATTTGAGGAGGGATAGTGAAATAAGAACCGCCTGATGCTCCTCTTTCAACGGCTACAACTGCTAATCCGTTCTTTACATTGTTTCTTATTCTATTGTAAGCTAATACTAATCTTTCTTCTATATCTTTCTTACATTTTTCAGACTTTAAAAGTAAAATCTCTTCTTCTTTTTTTGTTTCTTCAAGAATCGTATTTAATTCAGCCTTTTTGTGTTTTAAATGATTTTTTCTTTCAGTAAGTTTTAGTTTAGCTTCATCAATTACTACATTTTTATGTTCAATTTTAGCTAAAAACTCCTTAATATTTTTCTCTGCTAATTGAATTTCCAAATCTTGGAATTCAGTTTCTTTTGTTAATGAATTAAATTCACGATTGTTACGAACATTTTTCTGTTGTTCAGTATATTTTTTAATTAATGCTTTAGCTTCTTCCATCAGATTTTTTTTCATCTTAATCTGATCATTTAGAGTGTCTACAGACTCTGTAAGTTTCTCTAGTCTTGTAGTAAGTCCAGCAACTTCATCTTCTAAGTCTTCAACTTCTAATGGAAGTTCTCCTCTTACACTTCTAATTGTATCCACTCTTGAATCAATTAATTGCAAGTCATATAAAGCTCTTAATTTATTTTCTACTGTGGTTTCTTTCTTTTTTGCCATGATTAACTATATTTTACTGGGTTACTATTTGTTTCTGCTAAAACGATTGCAAAATTAGTAATTTTTTCCGTAAGATGTGTATGTATTGCGTTTTTTGTGTATTGCTCGCTTTCATAATGACCAATATCGGTTAATAATATCTTTTTATCTGCCTTAAAAAAATCGTGATATTTTAAGTCAGATGTTATATAAACATCTACATTTTCAGAAATTGCATTATTTATTGCAAAACTTCCGGAACCACCCAATACGGCAACAGTTCTAATATTTCTGCCAGTCAACTCTGAATGTCTAATAATTTTTGTATTCATTTTAATTTTAATATAATTGATAAATTCATTTTCACTCATCTCATTGTCGAGTTCTCCAATCATACCAAGGCCAATATCTTTGTTAGTGTTTTCTGTCGAAATAATCTCAAAAGCATATTCATCATAAGGATGATTAATCTTTAAAGTTTGTAATACTTGCTGTTCTTTGTGAGCTGGAAATGTAAAAGTCACTTTAACTTCTTCGATTTTAGTTTGACTTCCTTTTTTTCCAATTATTGGATTTGATTTACTATTTCCCTTGAATGTTCCGATTCCTTTCACTGAAAAGCTACACTCATCGTAATTACCTATAGTTCCTGCTCCAGAGGTATATAATTTATTTTTTAAATCTTCTAAATTTTTCTCTGGAACATAAGTTGTTAGTTTTTTTATAGTTCCTTTTTTAGGAATTAGAATTCTAGTTTTATTTAATTTAAGTTTATCACATATAATTTTATTTACTCCAACAATTGAGTTATCCATTGCAGTATGAATTGATATTAGAGATATATTATTTTTAATGCATTTATTTACAGCTTTTTCTACATAGTTAGTGTTTGTAAATTTTTTTAAACCTTCAAAAATTATAGGGTGAAAACTTACGATAACATTACAATTTTTTTCTATTGCCTCATCAATTACGCTTTCTATTGCATCTAGGCAAACTATAATTCCTTTAACTTTATTTTGTTCATCCCCAATTATAAGACCAACATTATCATAATCTTCCGCATAACAAAATGGATACTTATCATCAAGTAATTTAATTATATCTTTTACAATCATTTTTTTGTATTTAATTCAAAGATAAATAATTACTTTAGTTGTATGAAACTCTTAAGAAAGTTACTATTTTTTACTACCCCTTTATTCTACCTGATTACAGTCGCAAGAAACACTTTGTATGATATATCTTTTTTTAAATCAACTAAATTTCAAATTCCAACAATCGGTGTAGGTAATTTAGCAGTTGGGGGTACAGGAAAATCACCAATGGTTGAATATTTAATTAATTTATTATTTGATAGATATAGTATAGCTACATTGAGCAGAGGGTACGGCAGAAACACAAAATCATTTACGATTGCCAGTGAAAAATCTACCCATTTAGATATTGGAGATGAGCCTTTACAATTTTACAATAAATATGATAATATAATTGTTTCCGTAGATAATGATCGAGTAAATGGAATTAGTAAGTTACTTCAAATTGATAACCCCCCTGGAGTTATTTTATTGGATGATTGCTTTCAGCATCGAAAATTAACTTTGGGATTATCAATTTTGTTAACAGATTTCAGTAATTTATTTTCAAGTGATTATTTGATGCCATTGGGAAACTTAAGAGAACCAGCTTCATCTAGTAAAAGAGCGGATATAGTAATTGTTACTAAATGTCCAATAAATATAGACGAAGTAATAAAAAGTAATATTAAAAATAAACTCAATCTTAAACTAAGTCAAAAATTATTTTTTAGTTCAATTGAATATTCAAAATCTTTAATATTTAAAAATAAAAAAGTTAGTTTTATTGATTTTATTAAAAATAAATTTATACTCGTTACAGGTTTAGCTAGTTCAGATCACATTGTCGATTATTTAACCAAAAATAAGTGTGATTTTGAACATAAAAAATTCAATGACCATCATGACTACATTTTGCGAGATTTTGAAAAAATTAATCCTTTATTAAATATTCTTACAACAGAAAAAGATTATGCAAAATTGACAAAAATATTCCCCAAAAGAGATATTTATTATTTACCTATTTCAGTTAATATAGATTCTAATAAATTATTTGATAAAATAATTCTTGATTATTGTAATATTAGTTGATGTGTTTTTGTGCTTTGTATGAAGATCTTACTAATGCACTACTTTCAACATGTCTAAAGCCTAAATCTAATCCAATTTTTTCATATTCTAAAAATTCATCAGGTGTTACAAACCTTTTGACACTTAGATGCTTTTTACTAGGTTGAAGGTATTGACCTATAGTAACAACATCGACATTTGCATTTTTTAAATCATGTAAAGTTTCTATTACTTCATTTTTTGTTTCTCCTAAACCAAGCATAATTCCTGATTTTGTTCTTCTTTGACCTTTCTCTTTCATGTATTTAAGTACTTTCATACTTTTCTCATATTTTGCTTGTATTCTAACTTCTCTGGTTAATCTTTTTACTGTTTCAATGTTGTGAGATATAACTTCAGGTTTTGCATTTACTAATCGATCTATATGTCTTTCAATTCCTTGAAAATCAGGAATTAGTGTCTCTAATGTTGTTTTAGGATTCATTCTTCTAATAGCTTCAATGGTTTCTACCCACATAAGACTACCCATATCTTTTAAATCATCTCTGTCTACACTTGTAATGACAGCATGTTTAATATTCATAATTTTAATTGATCTTGCTACTTTTTCTGGTTCTGACCAATCCAAAGACTCAGGTCTACCTGTTTTTACACCACAAAAGCCACAAGATCTAGTACAAACATTACCTAATATCATAAATGTTGCAGTGCCCTCACCCCAACATTCTCCCATATTTGGGCAACTCCCAGATGTACAAATAGTGTTGAGTTTATATTTATCAACAAGACCTCTTAATTCAGTGTATTTTTGACCAGTTGGCAATTTAACTCTTAACCATTTAGGTTTAGGTATTATTGACTGAAACTTTTTTTGTTTAGGCAATATTGATTGAAATTTATCAGATGTTTTAGTACTTTCCATAATCAATGTCAAAGATATGAAGTAAAGCTAAATAAACAACCCTAATGTGGATAAATACCAAATTCCAAATCCCAATAAAAAAAATATTCCTATTGTACTTAAAATATGCATAAATGTAGAAGGTCTATATTTTTTTGGAGTATGACTACTACTTATTAAAATATAATTAATTATTGCATAAAATGGTGCAGTTATAAACGAAACTATAGTAGCAACTTTTACTAATGTTCCCATTTCTGAATTAAAATTAAAAAAGATAGTTATAGTTCCGATAACTAAAAACAACAACCAATAAATATAGCCGTTTTTTATTTTTTTGTTACTAATAAGTTCAGTTGCTTTGTGCATTGTCCTTGGAGAAGCATCAAGAGTTGTTATTGTAGTGCTAAACATTGTAGTAAATGTAGCTAACCCAATTATAATGTACGACCAAGATCCAAAAGTTGATGTGTACATCTCTATTAATTGAGTTGCAAAAGTTGTAGCAGAGCTGCTAAAACTTAAATTACTACCGTTCATCACAAAATAACCAAGTAACACAAAGCTAATTCCTAATATTATTGTTCCAAAATAACCTACATTAAAATCAAACAAGGTAGTTTTCATTTCTTGAATTCCATCTGATTTATTCTTTTCAATTGTCCAAATAGAGTGCCAAACAGAAATGTCAAGAGGTGCAGGCATCCAACCCATAAATGCTATTAGAAATGCAATTTCAACATTATTTTTTGGTAAAACTTGTGATAAATTAAAATCATATGAAAAATTATTAAAGGCTAAATAGGTAGCTAAAATTGTACTTAATGCTAAAATTGAAATAACGATCTTGATCATTTTGTCTAGCATTTTATATTTTCCAAAATACAAAAGAACAGAACAAACAATTAAAATTATAATTGTCCATTGCTCTACGCTGATAATGTTATTCGTTAAAGAACTAGCTATTCCTGCTGTAACAATTGTAACAGCTGTTTGTATTGTAAACATTGTTGCTAAAGAAATAATTACGTAAAAATATAAGATATTAGCCCCTAGCTTTTTGTAGCCTTCTAGTAAACTTTCTCCTGTTGCATTTGCATATTTTGGGCCATATTGAAAGAATGGAAACTTAAATAAATTAACAAGAAGTAATGCCCAGACTAGACCAAATCCAAAATCTGCCCCTGCTTTTGTTGATTGAACTAAATGAGATACACCAATTGCAGCACCTGCAAATAATATTCCCGGACCAAGTTTCTTTAAAAAATTAAACATGAGTTATTCGGATACACAGTCTTTAAATTCTTCTGGTGGTTTTCCACAAAAACCACATGGCTCATTATTTTTATTTAACATTGGATTTTGACTTGCGCATGTACCTGAAAACTCACCATTTTTTTTCCCCCAAATCTTGATACTAATTCCTAAAATAGCAAAACCTAAAAAAAATATAGTTATAAAGATTAATTCCATCGAAAATATTTTATGCAAATTAATAAAAAAGAATTCAAATTACGATTTTAGATTACGTTTACTTCTCGATCTAGATCTATATCAAATATAAATTTTATGGCTTTTTGAATACTAATGGAAAAGTCAAGTATTTGTTTTCCTGTCGCTTTACCATAATTTACAATAACTAATGCTTGTTTTTCGTGTACTCCATAATCTTTTATTCTTTTTCCTTTAAACCCAGCTTTTTCAATCAGCCAAGCTGCTGGAATTTTATATTTTATTTCAGAAAGTTTATAGTACGGAATATCTTGAAAATTCAGTTTAAGTTCTTTCAGATGTTTATTTGTAATAATTGGATTTTTAAAAAAACTTCCACTATTGCCAATTTCTTTTGGATCTGGTAATTTTTCACTTCTAATTTGACATATGATTTTTGCTACATCACTAATATTTGGATGTTTTATTTTTAATTGTAATAATCTCTCTTGGATTGATCCGTAATCAATTTTGAGAATATGTTTAGAATTTGTCAGCTTTAACTTTATACTTAAAACTATGTAATTTTTATTTTGTTTAAATATTGAGTTTCTGTATTCAAATTGACATTCTTCATTTTTAAACTCCAAAATTTTATTTGTATTAATGTTAAGTACTGAACATGAGATGAACACATCCTTTAATTCAACTCCATATGCTCCAATGTTCTGAATAGGAGCTGCTCCAGTATTCCCAGGGATTAATGATAAATTTTCTATACCTCCTAAATTATTTTTTAGACACCATTTAACGCAATCATTCCAATTTTCACCAGAATTTATTTTAACTTCAGTATGATTATCATCAATTTTTTTTGAGCTAATACCTTTCATGTTCAAGTTTATCACTAACCCTTTTATATTTCTTGTAATTAAAATATTACTACCTCCTCCAATAAAAATTTTTTCTTCGTTTCGGTTAGAAATAATAATTTTTTTTAATTCCTGAACAGTTGAAATACTTGCAAATTTTTCTGCGATAGCCTCAATTCCAAAACTGTTATGATTTATTAAAGAAAAATTATTATATATTTTCATTAATTAATGTATTTATCTAAAGCTTTTTTAAGAATCGTTACAGACTTCTTTAAATCTTCTTCCTTTAATACATATGCGATTCTAATTTGATTTTTCCCTAGACCTTTAGTTGAATAGAATCCCTCAGCAGGAGCAACCATTATCGTTTCGTTGTTAACATTAAATTTCTCTAGCATCCATTGAGCGAATTCGTTAGCATCTTTTATTGGTAATTCTACAATACAATAAAAGGCTCCTTTAGGCGAAGCAACTTTCAATCCTTTGATCTTTCTTAGTTCACTTATTAGTAGATTTCTTCTTTGGATATATTTTTTATTAATTTCTTCAAAATATATTTCTGGGGTATCTAATGCTGCTTCACTCGCAATTTGTGCATAAGTAGGAGGGGAGAGTCTTGATTGGGCAAATTTCAAAACAGTCTCAATTACTTTTTTGTTTTTACTAACTACACAGCCAATCCTAGCTCCGCACATGCTATATCTTTTAGAAACACTATCGATCATGATAGCATTTTGATCAATAGTAGACTCTTGCATGATAGAATAATGAGATTCACCGTCATAAGTAAACTCTCTATATACTTCGTCAGCAATTAAAAATAAATCGTGCTTTTTAACTATTTCAACTAATTTTTTAATTTCATTTTTACTATATAAATAACCTGTGGGATTATTTGGGTTACAAATTAAAATAGCTTTAGTTTTTTTTGTGATTAATTTTTCAAAATCTTCAATTTCTGGTAATGAAAAGTTGTTTTCTATTTTAGAGATTACAGGAACTATCTTTAAACTATTAGCAATTGAAAAACCATTATAATTAGCATAAAATGGTTCAGGAACTATTATTTCATCGTCCTTATCCATTATACTTCCAAAGGTGAATAATAATGCTTCACTTGCTCCACTAGTTACTATAATATCTTTAGCACCCACAGTAATATTTTTTGAATCATAATATGAAGATAATTTAGTTCTGTATTGTTCAGATCCTTCTGATCTTGAATAAGCTAAGACTTCGATTTTATTGTTTTTAACTGCATCAAGGGCTACTTTGGGAGTCTCAATATCTGGTTGTCCAATATTTAACTGATAGACTTTAATTCCTCTTTTTTTTGCACTTTCTGCAAACGGCACCAATTTTCTTATTGGAGATTCGGGCATTAAAATCCCTTTATTTGAAATCTGCGGCATTGTTTAGTCTTTAATTAAACTTTTAGATTTTTTTTTATTTATGATAGGTTGAGAATTATCTTCAACTTTCCCTTTGATGGTAAGAAGTACAGTTGAGTTTACAGCGTTTGAACTAACAGAAATTGTTTTTTTAAAAGGCATAACCCTTCTTGTATCATACTTAACCTCAATTTCTCCAGAGGCTCCTGGAAGTATTGGTTTATTTGGTTTTTTTGGAATTGTACAACCACAAGAAGCTTTGACATTACTAATTACAAGTGGGGTATTCCCGGAGTTGATAAATTTAAAAATTCGTACCCCGTCTGCACCTTTTTCAATTGTACCATAATCAATAGTTGATTCTTCAAATTCAATTACAGCATTTAAATTAGTTTGAGCTAAAGCATTAATATTTATGATAATAATGCCTAACAACATTAGTATGTTTTTCATTAGATTTATTGTTTAATTTTTATAAAAAAAATAATTAAAATTAAGTAGATAAATATAATTATTATTCCTCAGATAAAGAAATATAAGTACTTTTGTAAATCAATAATTAATTTTTTAAATATATGAGTATTCTTCCTGATTATGTTTCATCTGAAGTTGAACAAAAGTGGTATTCATATTGGTTAAAAAATAAATATTTTAGTTCAAAGCCTGATCATAGGGAACCTTATACGATAGTTATTCCACCTCCAAATATTACAGGTGTATTGCACATGGGGCATATGCTTAATAATACAATTCAAGACATTCTAATAAGAAGAGCAAGGTTAAAAGGTAAAAATGCATGTTGGGTTCCAGGCACTGATCATGCTTCAATTGCTACGGAGGCAAAAGTAGTTGATAGTTTGAAAAAGCAAGGAATTAATAAAGAAGATTTAGACAGAGAATCTTTTTTAAAACATGCTTGGGAATGGAAAGAAAATTATGGGGGAATAATTTTAGATCAATTAAAAAAATTAGGATGCTCTTGTGACTGGGATAGAACCAAGTTTACAATGGATGAGAATATGAGCAAGTCTGTTATTTCTACTTTCATTGATCTTTACAATAAAGGCCTTATTTACAAAGGTTACAGAATGGTTAATTGGGATCCTGAGGCTAAGACTACTCTTTCTGATGAAGAAGTCAATTATGTCGAGAGAAAAGATAATTTATATTACATTAAATATAAAGTAGAAAATCAGGACAGTTATATTACAATTGCCACAACCAGACCTGAGACTATTTTTGGGGATAGTGCAATCTGTGTTAATCCAACTGATAAAAGGTTTCATAAATTAAAAGGAAAAAAAATTATAGTTCCTTTATGTAATAGATCAATTCCTCTGATTGAAGATGATTATGTAGATATTGATTTTGGCACAGGATGTTTGAAAGTAACTCCTGCACATGATTTAAATGATAAATTAATAGGAGATAGACATAATCTTGAGGTAATTGATATTTTAAATGATGATGCAACATTAAACAAACATGGATTAGAATTTGAAGGTAAAGATAGATTTGTAGCTAGAAAAGAAATCATAGAAAAACTAACTAAACAAGGTTTAGTTGATAAAATTGAACAAATTTCTCACAATGTTGGGATAAGCGAAAGAACTAATGCTATTATAGAGCCAAAGTTTAGTGATCAATGGTTTTTGAAAATGGAAGAATTAGTTAAACCTGCAATTAAATCTGTTTTAAAAGACGAGGAAATTAAATTATTTCCCAAGAAATTTGAAAACACATATAAGCACTGGTTAGAAAACATTAGAGATTGGAATATTTCAAGACAGCTTTATTGGGGTCAACAAATACCAGCCTTTTATTATGGCAAGGGTAAAAATGATTACGTAGTTGCTACTAATATTAAAGATGCTTTAAGTGTTGCAATTGAAAAGACTAATAATAAAAACTTAAAACTATCTGATTTAAAACAAGAGTCTGATGTTCTTGATACATGGTTTTCTTCATGGCTTTGGCCAATAAGTGTTTTTGATGGTATAAACAACCCAGACAATGACGAAATTAATTATTATTATCCAACTAATGACTTAGTTACTGGGCCTGATATTTTATTTTTTTGGGTTGCAAGAATGATTATTGCAGGCTATGAGTTTAAAAACACAAAACCATTTTCAAACATTTATTTGACAGGCTTAGTTAGGGATAAGCAAAGAAGAAAAATGAGTAAATCTTTAGGAAATTCACCTGATGCATTAAAATTAATTAAAGATTATGGTGCAGACTCTGTTCGAGTCGGTTTATTATTAAGTGCCTCAGCTGGAAATGATTTAATGTTTGATGAGTCATTATGTCAACAAGGTAAATCTTTTTCAAATAAAATTTGGAATTCCTATAAATTGATTAGTGGTTGGTCTGTTGAGGATATTGAACAACCTGAGTACAGTAAACTATCAATTCAATGGTATGAAAATAAATTTCAATCAGTCTTAATTGAAATTGAAGATCATTTTAATAAGTATAGACTTAGTGATGCCTTAATGTGTGTTTATAAATTAATTTGGGATGACTTTTGCTCGTGGTTATTAGAGCTAATAAAGCCAGAATATCAACATCCAATAGATAAATTAACTTTTGACTCCGTGATTAATATTTTTGAAAATAATTTAAGAGTTTTACATCCTTTTATGCCTTTTATTTCAGAAGAAATATGGCAAAATATTTCAAATAGATCAGTAAATGAAGCATTAATAGTTTCTGCTTGGCCTAAAGTAGAAAGTGTTAACAGAAAGATGATTAAGGATTTTGATTTTACTTCACAAGTAATTAGTTCTATTAGAACTATTCGTAAAGAAAAAAATATTTCCTTCAAAAATTCTATTGAATTACATGTTTTAAACAATGAAAATAAGAGTTCTAATTTAGATTCACTGATCATTAAACTATGTAATATTAGCAAGCTTGTTTACACTAAGATTGAGGTTGAAAACTCTATTTCATTCCGTGTAAAGTCAAATAACTATTATGTTCCTGTTGATAATAATAATATTAATATAGAGGAGGAAATCATAAAACTGAAAAAAGAGTTACAATATATTGAAGGTTTTTTAAATTCAGTTCGAAAAAAGTTATCAAATTCTCGCTTTGTAGAAAATGCTCCTGACAAAGTAATTCAAATTGAAAAAGACAAAGAGCAAGATGCTTTATCAAAAATAAAAGCAATTAAAGATTCCCTGAGTAGTCTTGATAGATAGGCTAAACTCTAGCAATTATATCTTCAGCCCCTTTTACTTTTTGATTGAGAGTGACATTAATTTTAGTATCTAAAGGAAGAAATAGGTCTACTCTTGACCCAAATTTTATAAAACCAGCATCATCTCCCTGATTTACATAGCTAGATTCTTTTGCATAATTAACAATTCTTTTTGCTAATGCGCCAGCAATCTGCCTATATAATATTTCACCACAATTTTCATTTTTTATTACAATAGATGTTCTTTCATTTTCAGTACTAGATTTTGGATGCCAAGCAACTAAATATTTCCCTGGATGGTATTTAGAGTATGTAACTTGACCGCCTATAGGATACCTTGTTACATGAACATTTATTGGAGACATAAATATACTAACTTGAATTCTTTTTTCTTTAAAGTATTCTGGTTCAAAAACTTCCTCTATTACCACAACTTTACCATCTACTGGAGATACAATATTATTATCACCAAAATTTGTTATCCTTTTAGGGTTTCTAAAGAATTGTAAAACTATTATTAATTGAATTATTAAAAATATCTGTATGTAGGTTTTATGAGTTATTGAAAAATAATCTAATAAAAGCGTTATAATTACAACAGTAATGAATGCTAATAGTATAATTTTATGACCCTCTTTATGAAACATAATCTAAAAAAATTAAAAATAAGTATATAAATGGCGAAGCGAGTATTATACTATCTAATCTGTCTAATAAACCACCATGACCTGGAAGTATTATTCCACTATCTTTTACTCTAGCTTGTCTTTTGTATTTGGATTCAATTAAATCACCAATTGTTCCAAAAACACTAACTATTATACCAATAAATAACCAATTTGAATTAGTTAAAGAAGACTCTGTAAAATAACTTATGGCATAACTACTTATACAAGTAAAAAATAATCCACCAAAGAAACCTTCAATTGTTTTGTTTGGAGATACGCTTTCAAATAGTTTTTGCTTCCCAAAGTTTTTTCCAATTGCATATGCAAAAGAATCATTTACCCATGCTAAGACGAAAACACCTAAAATAATACCTGAATTAAAATTATCAAAGAACATTGGTATTAGTGCTATAAAAACGAAAGAACTAGAAATGTAAAATGTTGAAGCAATATAATTTCTGGCTAAAAACTTTGGTAAATTCTTTTTAACAAAAAGATCTCTGATTAAAAATATTAATACAAAAACACTAAAGACTAAAATGATGTCTTTACTTTCGTTAAAAAATGAGTTGCTGATTAAAGTGTATTCAAAATACGTAAAATAAACATATAGAAAAGCAAATATTATATAAGAGACATAACTCCTTTGATTAACTAATCGACTAAACTCAACATTACATATTATTCCAAAAGAAAATATTAAAATTATAAATGCTAATTGGGACTTTAGTGACAGCAGAAATAGTGATGCATAAATAAAACCAGAAATTGTTCTTTTTAAAAGCTCTTTCAATTTAAATAATTATTGATTTTCTAATAGTATCAAATATAAGTTTTTTGAACTACTTCCATAGCTTAAAAAATCTTTATCATTACAATCTTTGAAATGTTTTAAGTTTGTTATGTTACTAGGAATTGATGTTCCGCTATTTTTAATTCCTGACAGACCCTCACTAATATTGTTTATTAGTTGATCAGTTTTAGCCAAAATTATAATATTTTCAGGAAGTTCATTTAGTTTTTTTTCAGCTACTTGGTTTGATGAAATTAAGATTGATCCATCATCTGCAATTAAGTATTCACAAGTGGAAATAAGACACGTAGTTTCATCTTTAGAATTTTTTGAAAAAGAATAATCTAATTTGAATCTTTTTGATATTTCTTTGCTTAGGCTAAATAGACTGGATTTTTTCCAACTGTTTTCTTCAATGATAAGAGCGATGTTTTTATTTACCTCATTTTCATTTTCTGAGTATAAAAACTTACCTCCATTTTTGATAAAATTTTGAACAAATCTATTATCAGTAGGGGTCTCTATTTTTGGCATAAAACTACTTTTTTCATCCTTATTAGATGAAGAAGTTTTATTTGTAGGTTTATTTTTTTTAAATATGTTTTTGAAAAAATTCAACTTGGAATTATATATAAATTACTTAGAATCAAATATATAAATTCAAATACTAAATAAATATAAAATTATCATGAATTTATTACTTCTTTATCAAACGGTCTACTGCCAAATATTTTTTCTAGATTATCTTTGAATATAACTTCTTTGTCTAACAATACCTCAGCTAGTTCTATTAATTTTGATTTATTATCTTCTAATAATTTTATGGCTCTTTGATATTGTTTCTCTATTATTGAAGAAATCTCTTTATCAATTGTTTCAGCAGTTCTCTCACTGTATGGTTTTGTAAAACCATAATCATTTCCATTGGATGAATCATAGTATGTAAGATTACCAACTTTGTCATTTAACCCATAAACTGTCACCATCGCTCGAGCTTGTTTGGTAACCTTCTCTAAATCACTTAGAGCACCTGTTGAGATTTTATTGAAAATAACTTTTTCAGCTGCTCTACCACCGAGTGCAGCACACATTTCATCAAGCATTTGTTCGGGTCTGACTATTAATCTTTCGTCTGGTAAATACCAGGCTGCTCCTAAAGATTGTCCTCTTGGAACAATAGTAACTTTTACTAGTGGAGCAGCATGTTCGAGCATCCAACTTACTGTTGCATGACCAGCTTCATGGTAAGCAACTGCTTTCTTTTCATCAGGAGTTATGATTTTATTCTTTTTTTCAAGCCCCCCTACAATTCTATCAACTGCATCCAAGAAATCTTGTTTACTTACAGATTTTTTATTTTTTCTTGCTGCTATTAGTGCAGCTTCATTACAAACATTTGCTATATCTGCACCAGAAAATCCGGGAGTTTGTTTTGATAAAAATTCTACATCTAAATTTGTAGCTTTTTTTAAAGGTCTCAAATGGACTTTAAAAATCGCTTTTCTTTCTCTAACATCAGGAAGGTCTACAAATATTTGTCTATCAAATCTCCCAGCTCTCATTAATGCTTTGTCCAATACATCAGCTCTGTTTGTGGCAGCTATCACAATCACATTTGTATTAGTGCCAAAACCATCCATTTCAGTTAATAGTTGATTTAATGTATTTTCACGCTCGTCATTAGATCCAGTCATATTACTTTTCCCTCTAGCTCTACCGATTGCATCAATTTCATCAATGAATATTATTGCAGGAGATTTTTCTTTAGCCTGTTTGAATAAATCTCTTACTCTTGATGCTCCCACACCAACAAACATTTCAACAAAATCTGATCCAGATAAAGAGAAAAAAGGAACTTTAGCCTCTCCAGCTACCGCTTTTGCTAGTAAAGTTTTTCCAGTACCTGGCGCTCCAACTAATAAAGCACCTTTTGGAATCTTACCTCCAAGAGAAGTGTATTTAGTGGGGTTTTTTAAAAAATCAACAATTTCTTGTACTTCCTCTTTGGCACCTTCAAGTCCTGCAACATCTTTAAAAGAAGTCTTTACATCAGTTTTTTCGTCGAAAAGTTTAGCTTTTGATTTTCCAATACTAAAAATTTGTCCTCCTCCTCCAGAACCTCCTGAAGACATTTTTCTCATAATAAAAATCCAAATACCTATTATAATAACAAAAGGAAGCATGGATAATAATAAATCTCCCCAAATATTTTGCTCGGTAACATAATTAATATCTATAGTTAAGTTATTTTCATCTTCTTTTTTCTTTAAACTATTTTCAAAGTTTTGTAGATCACCTAATTCAAATTTATAATTAGCAGAACGACCAGATAATGAAAAATAAGGATTTAGAGTTCCTTTATGAACATCTTGGCTTGAAGCTTCGTCTGTTAAATATACTTTAACCTCTCTTTTATTAACAATATCAATTTTTTCAATGTCACCCATAGAAACGTACTCAAAAAACTTTTTTTGAGAAATTTTATTGACTTCGCTTGAAGCTAATCCACCTGAGAATGTTTGAAATAAAATGAATAAAAATATTACTCCACCATACACCCAATATGGATTAACTTTTGGGTTTTTCTTATTATTTTTTTTATTTACCATTTATATTTTTTTAATCTTTAGATTTGACTTTAGTTAATTTAGCATCACCCCAGAGGCTTTCAATATCATAATATTCTCTTTTATGCTTTTGAAAAACATGGACAACAACATTAATGTAGTCCATTAATACCCATTCTCCATTATCATTTCCTTCAATATTCCAAGGTTTATCTTTAAGTTCCTTACTAACGTGTTTTTGAATTGAAGCTACTATTGCATTTACCTGTGTATTTGAACTTCCTTCACAAACGATAAAGTAGTCACAAACAGTATTTTCAAGTTCACGAAGATCTAGTATGTTTATTTCTTTGCCCTTAATGTTTTCAATTGCCTCAATTATATTATAAATCAAGGAATCATCACTATTTTTTTTCTTATCCACCAACAAATTTATATTTGTGCAAAGTTATTATTTTTTTTACTTTAATTACATGAATATAATCAAACTTAATGCCATTGATTCAACAAATGATTATTTAAAGAATTTATTATTAAAAAATGCTCTAGATAATTACACAATAGTAACAGCAGACTTTCAAAATAGAGGAAAAGGTCAAATGGGAAGTCAGTGGAAATCTGAAACTTCTAAAAACTTGATATGCAGTATATATATTAATAATTCCAACGTTAAATTAAGTAATCAGTTTGCTATAAACATGGTTGTTTGTTTAGCTATAAAAAAATCATTAAATAAATTTAATATTCCTCAGCTTTCTGTCAAATGGCCTAACGACATTATGTCAGGAAGTTTAAAATTGTGTGGAATTTTAATAGAAAATATTGTTAAAAACAAGTCAATTCAAGATATTATAATCGGAATAGGTGTTAATATTAATCAAATGAAATTCAATGATTTACCTAATGCAACATCAGTAAAACAAATTACCGGCAAATATTATAATACTGATGAAATTCTCTCAGAAATTGTAAATGATATAAAGTTTTACTTTAATTTTTTGAAGGAAGAAAGTCTTGTTGAGTTGCAAAAGCTCTATGAGTCTAATTTGTATAGACTAAATAAAGTGTCAACGTTTAAACTACCAGATTCAAATCTTATTTCTGGATATATAAATGGTGTTAATGATGATGGTAGATTGAAAATAATTTTGGAAAATGATGTGGAAGAATCTTACGGGATTAAAGAAATTTCTCTAATAAATTAATTTAATCCATTTCATTAATTTACCATTCTGATGGATTAGAGTTCCACGTAATCAGCTGCTTAAGATCTTCAGATTTTATGTAGTTATTCTTAAGTGCACATTCTACTAATGTTTTGTAATTACTTAGAGCTTCTAATTTTAGATTTTCATTTTTAAAATTTTCAACTGAGATGTCAAATCCATAAGTAAAAATGGCTACCATTCCTGTAACTTCAATATTTTGACTTCTTAATGCTTTGACTGCATTTATACTACTTTTTCCTGTACTAATTAAATCCTCAATTACAACAACTTTTTGATTTTGTTTTATTTTTCCTTCTATTTGATTCTTTCTGCCGTGTTTCTTTGCTTCGGGTCTGACATATATAAAAGGTAAATTTAAAAAATCAGCTACTAGCATTCCAATACCAATAGCTCCTGTTGCTACTCCAGCAATAACGTCAGGTTTTCCAAATTTTTTAATTAAAAGATTAGATAATTCTAACTTAATTTCATCTCTTATGTCTGGGTACGATAAAACAGTTCTGTTGTCGCAATAAATAGGAGAATTCCAGCCAGAAGCCCATTTAAATGGCTCTTTAGGACTTAATTTAATAGCATTTATTTGTAATAAAATTTTAGCTATTTTTAATTCAGTATTATCAATTGGATCCATATGTACAAAACTAATCAAAAATTAATATGTTTGCATTACAAACAAATATAAATGTATCAAGTATTTTACAAGAAAAAAATTATTTTATTAACTGATGTTTTTCAAGAGGGGAAAGATTTTAAATCTTTTCCAATCAAAGATGTTAAACTCAAAAAAGTAATTAAGCTTTTAAATAAAAAAAATACAAATTCTGTTCACCTATTTCACAAAAACAAAGATAAGTTGTTAAAGTATTTTTTTAAATTAATTCCAACTGTTATTGCTGCTGGAGGTAAAATCACTAATTCAAAATCTGAAACACTTTTTATCTACAGAAATGATAAATGGGATCTTCCAAAGGGGAAGGCTGAAAAAAATGAACAATTACCACAAACTGCTATTAGAGAAGTTAAAGAAGAAACAGGAATTAAAGAAGTTTCAATTAATAAACCATTAGATATTACTTATCATATATTTCGTAGAAATAACGAATATAGATTAAAAGTAACATATTGGTTTGAAATGTTTAGTGATTATGAAGGAATTTTCTTTCCTCAATTAGATGAAGGAATTACAGATGTAAAGTGGGTTAAAAAGAATGATTTGGAAGAGATAAAAATAAACTCGTACCCAAACATAAGATTGCTTTTTTAAAAGTAATCTTTTCTCACACAATCTGGAACTAATTTTGTATAATCTCCATTATTTACAATTACTTCTCTAACAATTGAAGAGGATATGTAAGAGTTTTTAGCTGTTGTTAAGAAAAAGACTGTGTCAATTTCTGTTAGTTTATGATTGGTTTGTGCTATAGCTTTTTCGAATTCAAAATCCGCAGGATTCCTTAAGCCCCTTAGAATAAAATCTGCACTAACTTTTTTACAAAAATCAACTGTTAGACCTTCGTATTCCATTACTTTTATTTTAGATTCATTAATGTAATGTGTGTTAATGAATTTTTTTCTTTCATTTAAACTAAACATACATTTTTTAGAAGAATTTATTCCAATTCCAACAATAATTTCATCAAACAAATTAATACTTCGATCTATTATGTCACAATGACCTAAAGTTAGGGGGTCAAATGATCCAGGAAAAACAGCTCTTTTCATAACTCAAAATTATAAAAATTAATTTAAAGCTTCATCAATTAAGCTTTCAAATAAATCCATAAGAGAAATACCAGCTAATTTGACCTGTTGAGGTAAAATACTTTTCTTTGTTAATCCAGGAACAGTGTTCACTTCTAACAAATAAGGAACTTCATTTTTAAAAATAAACTCACTCCTAGACAATCCTTTTAACCCCATAGATTTATATATTTTTAGGGACTCTTTTGTTACTAATGACCTCATTTGATTAGAAATTCTAGCAGGAGTAATTTCAGATGATTTTCCTTTATATTTTGCGTCATAATCAAAAAAATCATTGTGAGTAACTATTTCAGTAATTGGTAAGCAAATTATCTCCTCCTGAAAACTAATAACCCCCACGGAAACTTCTATTCCATCTAATGAAGATTCAATTAATACATCAGAATCTTCATTGAACGCTGTTTTCATTGCGTTTTCAAAATCTTCTACTCTATAAACTTTACTTATTCCGTAACTACTACCACTTTTACTAGCTTTTACAAAGCATGGTAGCCCTACTTTTTTAATTACTTTATCAATGTCAACTTTTTCATTAATGTTTAAACTAATTGAATCTGCTGATTTTACATCGAATTCTTTTAAATAATTTAAACATTTAATTTTATCATAAGTTATTTTTGATTGAAAAGCTCCACAACCTGTTATTGGTATACTTAATTTCTCAAAATAACTTTGAATTTCACCATCTTCGCCAGGAGAACCATGTATTGCATTGAATACACAATCAAACTTGACTAATTTATTATTTAATTTTAAAGTAAAGGATTTTTTGTCTATTGTTATTTCTTGGTTTTTAGAATTAATATAGAACCATTTGTTTTTTAAAATAACAACTCTAAAACAGTTAAATTTATTTTTGTCTAAAACATCAAATACTGCTTTTCCACTTTCCATGGAAATTTCATACTCACTTGAGTAGCCACCCATTATGATTGCAATATTTTTTTTCATTTTCACTTTTTATTAAAAATATAAATTTATTTGTAAATCTTATTTACATAAGAAAAAATAACTCTAAAAATGCTTAGTTTTGCTAAATAACAAATAATAATGAGCTTTATTAAATTTTTATTCAGTTTAAAATTTGTTAAGCATATTACATCCATAATATGTTTAACAATTATTTTAATTATTATTAGTGTTACATCACTAAGTTATATTACCAAGCATGGAGAGTCTGTTGAGGTTCCCAACCTAATTGGGAAAACTTTAGATCAAGTTGATATAGATTTAAAATCTTTAGACCTTAGCTTCGTCATATTAGACTCTGCTAGATACAACTCTTCATTTAAACCTTTATCGGTTATAGATCATCAACCTATTTCCGGTGCAAAGGTCAAGGTAAATAGAAAAATATACCTCACAATTAATCCGTCTGGTTATAATGAAATTACTATTCCAAAAATAATAAGAACTACCATTCGACAAGCTACTCAAAGATTAGAATCATCAGGTTTTGTGATTGGTGAAATTGAATATGTAGATGATATTGGAAAAGATGAAATTATAGAAATAAGTCATAAAGGTGAACTAATCAATGAAGGAGACAAGTTGTTAAAAAACTCTGTGATTGATTTAACTTTAGGAAATGGAAAACTCTGAAAATTTACACGAACACTATTCTTTTTCAGTTCAAGCAGGTCAGGAGCCATTAAGAATCGATAAGTATCTAATGAATTTTGTTGAGAATGCAACAAGAACAAAAATTCAGGCTGCAGCTAAAGATGGAAGTATTAGAGTAAATGGACAAGTAGTTAAATCAAATTATAAAGTCAGACCTCATGATGAAATTAAAGTTTTATTTGAATATCCACCAACTGAAAATTTGTTACTACCAGAAAATATTGATTTAAATATAGTTTTTGAGGATGACGATATAGTTGTAGTCAATAAACCTGCTGGAATGGTAGTACATCCTGGTCATGGAAATCAGACAGGAACTTTGATAAATGGTTTGATTTATCATTTTGATAACCTTCCGAATAATTCTTCTAACAGACCTGGTTTAGTTCATAGAATTGATAAAGATACAAGTGGATTATTAGTTGTTGCAAAAAATGATAATGCCATGACCAAGTTATCAAAACAATTTGCCAATAAAACTAGTAAAAGAGAATATGTCGCATTGGTTTGGGGAAACCTTAAAGAAGATGAGGGGACAATTAATCAAATAATTGGAAGAAACCCTAAAAACAGATTACAAAATATTGTTTTCAATGACGAAGACAGCCATTTAGGTAAACCAGCAATAACCCACTATAAGGTTTTACAAAGGTTTGGATATGTTTCTCTTATTAGCTGTAGACTTGAGACAGGAAGAACACACCAAATTAGAGTACATTTAAAATTTATTGGACATAATTTGTTTAACGATGAAAGATATGGTGGGAATTTAATTCTTAAAGGAACTACATTTACAAAATACAAACAGTTTGTAGAAAATTGTTTTAAAGTATTACCCAGACAAGCTCTTCACGCTAAAAGCTTGGGCTTTATACACCCTACCTCTAACAAATTTATGGAATTTGAGTCTGAGATGCCTGAAGATATTAGACTCTGCGTAGACAAATGGTCAAACTACTCTAAGCATCAAATGTAAATTTTTGATTTTTTTTATTGTAAATATATTTTTCGTTTGTAATTTTAATTAAAATTTTTATATGATATTAGTTATTTCACCTGCAAAATCTTTGAACTATACAAGTGAATTGCCTACAAAAGAATTTACTCAGTCTTGCTTTTTAAAAGAAGCTGAAATGTTAAATAGCATTCTTAAAAATAAGTCTCCAAACGATTTGTCTAAATTAATGAGTATTTCTAGCTCTCTTGGTGATTTAAATTATGAAAGAAACCAGTCTTGGAGCCTTCCATTTAGCCCTTCCAATTCAAGACAAGCAATTTATGCATTTAATGGAGATGTATATAAAGGAATTGATGCCTATTCAATTCCCATAAATAAAATTGATTTATTACAAAATACTGTAAGAATAATATCAGGACTTTATGGTATTCTAAAACCTTTGGATTTAGTTCAACCATACAGATTGGAAATGGGTACTAAACTATCATTTGGAAAAAATAAAAATCTCTATGATTATTGGAAAGTTCAATTAACAAAATCAATAAATCAAGAACTAAAAGAAGGTGAGTTATTTTTGAATTTAGCTAGCAATGAATATATTAAAGCAATCGATACTAAGGTTTTAAAAACACCAATGATTACTGCTAACTTTAAGCAATTTAAAAATGGAGAATATAAAACAATAGCTATATTTTCTAAAAGAGCAAGAGGTCTTATGACTCGATATGTTATAGATAATAAGATTGAGTCTGTTAATGATTTGAAACATTTTTCGTCTGATAATTATCGTTTTTCTGAAAAACTATCTACAGAAAATGAGTTAATTTTTACTAGATAGTATATTAAACTTAAAAACTATGGATTTAAATCAATCTGATTGGAAATTACAATGTGAAGCAAATGAAAATTCAATAATAATTGATGTAAGAACTGAACACGAAGTTGCTGAAGGAATTATTCCTGATGCTATTAATATTGACATCTATGGAGGTCAATTATTTATAGATGAAATAAATAAGTTAGATAAATCTAAATCTTACTTTTTATACTGTAAAGCTGGAAGTAGGAGTGCACAAGCTTGTTCTTTAATGAATCAATTGGGTTTTGATAAAACCTACAACCTCTTGGGTGGTTTTATGAACTGGAGTGGTGAAATAGCAAGTTTATAAATTATGATTAAAAAAATCACTCTATTTTTTGTTTTTTTAATTTTCTTTTCGTGTAATTTTTCTACATCAGTGATTAATGAAATAACTACGTCTGATTTTAAATTATTAAAGAGTGTAGATGATATTCAAATTATTGATGTTAGAACAATTGAAGAACATAAAAGTGGCTATATAGAGGCCTCACTAAACATAGATTTCTATGATTCTAATTTTATCGATAGTCTTAATATATTAGATAAGTCAAAAACTACAGTCGTTTATTGTAAATCTGGTAATAGAAGTGGTAAATCTGCTTTAATAATGAAATCTTTAGGTTTTAAAAATGTATATAATCTTAAAGATGGAATGAACGGGTGGTTAAGTAATAGAAATGAAATTATTTTAGATTCTTTAAATTAAGTATTGATTATCTTTTTCATGTATTCTTCATTATTAAATGCAACCTCAGAAAATTTAATTAAGTTTTTAGCTCTTATTAGATTTTGATCAGGGTAACTTACTTTAAAGTATTTATTACCATTTAAATGATCTGTTAATGCTCTTACTCCGTGCATAAAAGGCATCAATGCTACAGAAAGTGGAAGTAGGTCTTTTTCATTTTGTTCGATTTTTAATAATGTTGGTTTAAAACCAGTGATAAATGAAACAAACATTTTTTTATTGAATTTAATTTTACTCAAGTCTTTCTCTTCCTCTGAAGTTGGATTAACAAGTGTTCTAACGGTATCTCCAAAATCATATAAAATTAAGCCTGGCATAATAGTATCTATATCAATTAAATAAAGCCCTTTTTTATATTTGTCAAATAAAATGTTATTTAGTTTTGAGTCATTATGACAAAGTCTATTTTTTAGATTTGAAGTATAAATAATTTCAAATTTTTGTGAAAAAGTATTAATTGTATTTATCAACCCTGAAATTTCATTTAATTTTTTTTCGTTAAAATTTTTACAAGAATCATTAAATTGCTGAATTCTTGATGGTAAACAATGAAAATCTTTTAAGATATATTTAAACTCAGTAATGTCTATATTTTCAAAACTTTTATGAAAATTTGAAAGCACTTTACCGCATTCTAAAGCTATTTCGGAATCTGTAGTATAGTTGTAAGTTTCACTGCCATCTTCATAATGCATTAACCTCCAATATTCTGAATCATTTATTGTTATATAGGGTCTGTTAAATTTAGAATTAACTAATTTAATACCAATATTTATAAAGTTTTTTTGAATAAGACCTATGTTATAAAAAATGTCTTCTGGTTTTTTAAAAACTTTAGAATTTATCTTCTGAAGAATATATCTTGGATATGTATCAATGAATATTTTAAAAGTATCATTAATATAACCGGACGAAACCTTTGTAAATGATATTAAGTTTCCAGTAATTTCAAAATTAGATAATATTTTATTTAATAAATGTTTATCCATATTTTGATTTTATTATCTCCAGAGAGGGCTTGGGTATTTATTAGATGAAGTATATGACTCCAATGAGTTTACGGCGTTATCTTTGTCTTCAAAATATGTAACTCCAAACCAATCACTGTTAGATTTAATAGCTTTGATTGAAATTAAACCCTCGTTCATCATCTCTTGCGCCACAAAAGGTAAATAAATCTCGTTCTTATCTAGATTGCTTTCATTTTCTAGGAATTTTTTGAAATAGTTTTCTATATAATCAAAGATGTCTGTATTACAAATCCAAAAATTCATAGAAACATCATCATTATATTCTAAAATATTTCCAGAATCTTCATCGATTATTTGACCTTCTATTTCACAAATTTTAATATGCTCTTTTATAGAAATAAGTTTATTGTTATCTACATGACAAATTCCTCTGGAAACTGTACCAAAATCTGATAATGTTTTACCCAATTTATAGGTGACTAAACCGTAAGATTTATTCTGGTTTGTCGTGTTTAAATAATTTGCAGCTTGTTCAAATGCTTCTTTACCATAATAGTCGTCTGCATTAATAATAACAAAACTAGATTTTATGACATGCCTCGCAGACCATACTGCATGAGCTGTACCCCATGGTTTAATCCTTTTATGTTTTAGTTGAGTATCTTTTGGAAGATCATTTATATCTTGAATAACGACATCCAATTTAATATAGTTAGGAATTTTATTTATTAAATAATTATTTAAAAAATCCTTATTTTCTTTTTTAGTTACTAAAACTATGTGCTTAAAGCCGTTATTGATTGCATCATATATGCTAAACTCTAATAAAAACTCACCTTTAGGCCCTAATTCATCAAACTGTTTTAATTTTCCGTATCTGCTACCACTACCAGCGGCCATAAGTAATAATGTCATTTATTTAATTTTTTTCAAATATAATACAAAGAACAAATATGTTGAGTATAACATATACAAATAAAAAAAAACCCTCAATAGAGGGTTTTTTTTTAATATTAAATACTTAATACTATTTTCCTTTTAAGAATGGAAGTCCAGTTTTAGTATTTTCAATAACTACTTTACCAGCAGGTAAATCACATGCTTCAGGTCTAGAGTCTTTAGCGAAGTAATAAATTGTTTGTTGTCTTCCTCCTTTTAGCTCTACATCTTTAGAATGTAAAAAGTAAGTTTTTCCTTTACTGTTTTGGTGTGAATAACCCATGTTTTTTAGTTTTTTAGATTAGTAATACTTAAATATAGTCTTTTTTTTTGTTAAAAAACAACAATTCTCTCTGTAATATTGATAAAAATGATATTTTTCATGTTTTTTTTATGAATTTAGCTTTATCTGTTAAGTAAATTTTATAGAAAAACTATTTTTTTTATTTTTTTATCAGGTTACTTATAGAGTAAAAAAATCAGTAATTATTTAGTGTTTAATGATTCTAAATAGCTGTTAATTCTAACAATAGTATTTAGTCTAATATCCTCCCAAAATAGATTTATATCACCAAAGTGATAGTTTCTTACAAGTCTTAAAAATAATCGATTTGGGATATTCTTGGGTAAACTTACCCAAAGCATTCCACTAGTTAATTCAACCTTTATACTTTCTGGATATACTTTTTCATCATAAAAATATAATCCTTTGTGGTCAGTTATATCAGATTTACTTTGTCTATCCCAAGTTATTGGATTTACGACTACATTATTTTCTTTCCATGAATTGTAAGCAGGATCTTTATTTACTCTTGGTTTTTTATTTTTTTTGTAGCTATTCCAATTTACAAATCCTCCAATTTCGTCAGCTTTATACATAGGTTGGATACTTTTAAATTCATCATGTTTAATATTGGCACCGATAAGGTAAGCAGCTACTAATTTTTCTTGAAGAGGTTTATCATCAAAATATTCTTTTAGTATTCTCATTCCATGTCCAGATCCTTGACTATGACCAGCTATAATTATTGGTCTACCATTGTTATAATTTTCTAAGTAATAGTCAAATGCTCTTTTTACGTCAGCATATGCTATTTCATAAGCAGGTCTTCCACCATTATTTGTGTAAGGCTCAAAAAATGCTCTGTAATGAACTTGTCTGTAGAACGGACTAAAAATCCTTGCTGAGCTAGCCCAAGCAGATGCTTGATATTTAATTGCTACATTAGTAATGTTATCTCTTGTTTCATTATTAAATGTGTCGGCATTCCAATCTGAATCAGAGGTTTCCGTAATTATGGTTGGATATATGTAAAAAACATCAGCTTTAGATTCCTTATTATAAAATTCAGAGATGGGGCTATTTTTTAGTTCTGGATGAGCAGCCCAAGAATTCAAATTGTTATACTCGGGAGCTTTTGGTACATCAGCATTAGTAAAAGGCTTTGTATCATAAGTAGACTTGCACGAACTAACTAAAATAAATATTAGTATAAATAATGTATTCTTTAAATTACTAATCATATTTAATTATTTAGAATTATTCTAATTACCGACATGTTTTTTGATATATTTGTAAAAATATAAATAATTAAACATGAAAAACTTAATCACACTTTTTTTTATAATTACTTTAACATCTTATTCTCAAGAAAAAATACAACAAGTTGAAGTAGTTAAAACCGACACTCAAATTGAAGAATTTTCAAAAACAATCGGAACAAAAGAATTCAAAGTTGATTTTTTAGATCTACTAGTTTTTCCTGCACTTTCAGTAGGTTATGAAAAAATAAATGATTCTTCTACTGCTTTTGGAGCTACACTTTTTATAAATCTTGGAGGTGAAGATTCAGATTGGAATGATAATCTTGCAATTACACCATATTATAGATTTTATTTTTTACAATCTGAAGATTATGGAGGTTATGGAGTTTTTGCTGAAGTGTTTACTAAGTTTGCATTTGGTGATGCCGAAGTTTACAATGATAATTTTACAAATAATTCAATTTTTCCTGCTTATGAAAATGAAAATTATTTCGATATGGCTTTAGGTTTGGCCGTTGGTAGAAAGTGGATTAATAGAAAAGGATTTACACTTGAAACTTTATTTGGAGTTGGTAGAAACTTGTTCTTTGATGAAGAATCAGATTCTGGAGACAGATCTGCAGCTAGCGCAAGATTAAATATTTCTATTGGTAAAAGATTTTAAGAAAATAGTTTAATAAACTATATTTGGCAATTATGAATTTAATTCGTCTTTGTTGTTTCTTACTTTTTACTCAAATTTATTCTCAAGATATTAGAATAAATGAATTAGTTGCTTCTAATTCTACTTTTCAAGACGAAGATGGTGATACACCAGATTGGATTGAATTATACAATTATGGAAGCTCACCTGTTTCATTAATAAATTGGAGTATTTCTGATGAAGAGGATGATACTAATCCTTGGGTTTTTCCAGAAATTATCTTAAACGAAGATGAATATATGTTACTTTGGGCTTCAAATAAAAATAGAGGCCAACTCACTTACCCTAGAACCTTAATAACAGAAGGTGACTTATTTAAATATATTACACCAACATCTTCAGTTTCTAGTAATTGGACTAGTGTTAATTATAATGATAACTCATGGTCCGAAGGATCTTCTGGTTTTGGTTACAGCGATAGTGATGACAATACAAATATTCCATCAGGAACATTATCAGTATTTATTAGAAAAGATTTTACAATTTTGGATATCAATAATATTGTTAGTTTAATTCTTGATATTGATTATGATGATGGTTTTGTTGCATATATAAATGGTTTTGAAGTTGCAAGAGCAAATATAAATGGTTCTCCTCCTGCCTACAATGCGACCACAAATACAGATCATGAAGCTCAAATTTACGTTGGAGGATACCCAGAAAGATTTGTTATTGATAATTTTCAAAATATTTTAATTGAAGGAACTAATATTTTGAGCATTCAAGCTCACAATGTTTCAGACACCTCGTCTGATTTTACTTTAATTCCTTTTTTAACAGGGATATTTAGTGATGATACTTCACAGGGTATCTTCCCCCCAGATGTACTTCAGTATGTTTCAGAAAACACATCTTTACATACAGACTTTAAATTATCATCATCTGGTGAAACAATTTATTTAAAAGATAATTCTGGAAATTTAGTCGATTCTTTAGGTTTTGAGAATTTACTATCTGATGTTTCTATTGGAGTTTCAACAAATTCAACTAATCTTGTTTACTTTCAAACTACCACTCCAAATGATGAAAATGATAATAGTGAATCAGCAGGAATTGTTTCATCTGTAATTCAGTTTTCTGATGATGGTGGTGCTTTAAATAATACTATTAATTTATCTTTAAGTGGTAATGAAGATGGAGAGTATATACGATATACCTTAGATTCTAGTGAACCAGACTACACTTCTATCTTTTATGATAGTCCAATACAAATTAATTCTACTACTGTAGTTAGAGCTAAAATATTTAAGAATAATTATATTCCTGGATACTCAGATACTAGATCATATTTTTATAATATAAATCATGATATACCATTTGTTTCTATTGTGTCAGACCCTTATAATTTATTTGATAATGATTATGGTATATACGAATTAGGTGATGATGCTGATGGTGGATTCCCTTATTTTGGTGCAAATTTTTGGGAAGATTGGGAGAGACCTGCTCACTTTTCTTTATTTAATCCAGAAGGTGAACTTGAAATTGAATTTAATACAGGTATAAAAATATTTGGTGCTTACAGTAGAGGAAATGCTCAAAAATCATTTGCTTTTTTTGCTAGAGGTCAATATGGGTTATCTGAGTTTAATTATCCGTTTTTTTCTGAGTTAAATTATTCTAAATTTCAATCTTTTATTTTAAGAAACTCTGGAAATGATTGGCTTAAAAGTCAAATTAAAGATGCTGCTAATACCAGCCTCATGTATGGTACTGATTTAGAATATCAAAGTCACCAATCAGTTGCTTCTTATTTAAATGGTCAATATTGGGGTTTATATAATATTAGAGAAAAAGTAAATGAACATTTTTTAGCATCCAAGGCTAATGTTGATCCAGACGAAATAGACATACTAACCAATAATGCTGAAATTGTTCATGGTACTAATGAAGAATATTTAAATTTAATCAATTTTATTTCTTTAAATAGTTTAAATATTCAAGAAAATTATGAATACGTAAAGTCACAAATTGATATAGATAATTTTATTATTCACAATGTTATTCAAATTTATGGAGACAATAGAGATTGGCCTGGTAACAATATAAAATTTTGGAAAAGTGATGGTGGTAAATGGAGATGGATTTTATACGATACAGATTTTTCTTTTTCAGGACAATGGTGGGATTGGAGTGTAAATAATCATTATTTGGTAAACACATTAGACTTTGTCCTTTCTGGAAATCAAACAACTTGGGCAAATGCTCCGTGGGCAACTTTTATGCTTAGAAATTTAATTGAGAATCTAGAGTTTAGAAATAAGTTTGTTAACAGATATGCTGATGAAATGAATACTCGATTTTTACCTTCTGATGTTGTACAGCATTTTAATGATATTTATGAAGTAATTTTAGATGAGGTTCCTGATCATATTGAGAGATGGAATAGTGAAGATGATCCATATAATTATGTAGAACTGATGATTAATTTTGCAGTTAATCGACCTGAATATGCGAAAGAGCACATATTAATTGAACTAGATCTTCCAAATTATCATAAAGTTTCACTTGAGAATTCTACACCTAATTTTGGTTTTGTAAGGGTAAATAATAATTTGAAAATTCAAGAACCAGTATGGAATGGAGATTATTTTGAAGAAGTTCCAATAACATTAAAAGCAGTACCTGAATTTGGTTATGCATTTTCTCACTGGAGTGGTGCAAATAATTCAACAGATGAAGAAATTACTTTAGAGGTTAATAATGATAAATTTATAGAGGCACATTTTGTTGAAGACCAAACTCCAACAGATTTAAATATTGTTATTAATGAGATTAATTATAAATCTTCTGATGATTTTAATTCCAATGATTGGGTAGAATTATACAACCCAAATTCTTATGAAGTCGATATTTCTAATTGGATTTTTAGTGACGATAATGATGCAAATATTTACGAGTTTCCAGAAAATACAATAATTCAACAAGAATCATATTTAGTTGTCGTAAAAGATATTGATGACTTCTCAGATTCATATGCTGAAATTTCAAATTATGTTGGAGAATTTGATTTTGGATTATCTTCATCTTCTGATGCTGTAAGTTTATATAATTCTGAAATGGTTATTCAAGATGAAGTTTACTATACCTCTTCTTTTCCTTGGCCAAATTTAGGAAATGGAGATGGCTATACATTAGAGTTAATATCTCCATCTTTAGATAACAGTTTGCCAGAAAATTGGACTAATTTTAATGAATATGGTAGTCCAAATGAAGTAAATTCACCAACTGCTAACACAAATAGCATTGAACAAACTAGCTCAGTATTGTGGCCTAATCCTGTTGGAAATAGCCTAAATATTACGCTAAATATTAAATATTTAGATAATTACACCATTGAGTTATATGATCTAAAAGGAGTGAATCTAAAGGAAATTTTTAGAGGAACTCTTGATTTAGGCGATAGTAATATATTTTATAGTACAAATAATTTATCGTCTGGTGTTTATTTGATAAAAATCAGTTCAGATAGTGGAAATAATAAAATGATGAAATTTATAAAGAAATAATCTTAGCTATAAAGATCTTTTAAAAGATAAGGTTTTTCGTTATATATTTTTATTATTAGCTCTCCAAAAAGCGTATTGGCCCATGCAAACCACGATCTGTAATAATTTGATTGATCATCTTTATCAAATGCTTCATGCATAAATCCAGTTTTATTGTGAGTACTTAATAACATTTTTAGACATTTTTTTATTTCCTCATCATTTGTAGAAGTCATTGCTCTTAAAATTATACCCATAGGCCATATTTTATCTTTTCCTGTATGAGGACTTGCTTGTCCTTCAGCTTCACTTCCTTTGAGAAAATATGGATTGTTTTCACTGATTAAAAATTTTCTTGTATTTGTATAAATAGGACTATTTTTAAATTCTTCATCTAAATAAGCAAGTGACATTAATGATGGTACATTAGCATCATCCATAAAAAGTTTATTTCCAAAACCATCAACTTCATAAGCATATATTTTTCCAAAATTCAAATGTTCTTGAACTGCATATTTTTTTACTGCATTTTCAATTTCATTTGCAAAATTTTCACATTCTTTGGAAAAATTTAAATCAAATCCTTGTTCTCTGTAAATTGAAGCAACTTGTCTTAAGGAAATCATGGCAAAAATATTTGAAGGTATTAAAAAGCCAAATAATGTTGCATCATCAGAGGGTCTAAACATTGAAGCAATTAAGCCAACAGGTTTTAAAGGTCTTCCAGTTCCATTAAACACTGGAGCATCTATCATTTGATTTCCATTTCTTATAAATCTATATGGCGATTCTCCATTTTTTCTTTGTTCTACCTTAAATGTTTTAATTATAATTTCAATAGATTTTTTCCATTGCTTATCAAATATTGAATTATCATTAGTTAAGCTGTAATATTCGTTTGCGAGTCTTATAGCATAACATAAAGAATCTATTTCCCATTTTCTTTCATGAACCCCAGGAATTGGATTAGGAATATCACCATTATACTGCGATATTTTAGTTAAATCTTTGTAAAATGCATTTGCATAAGGATCAGTAAGAATACATTTAACTTGTCTGTTTATTAGTCCCTTTACTAATTTTTTTAATTTTTCATCTTGATTAATTAGAGGCAAGTATGGCCATACTTGTGCTGTAGAGTCTCTCAGCCACATAGCATCAATATCTCCAGTAATAATAAATGTATCTGGTTTTTTATCAATTATTTCATAATCAACCGTTGTGTCCAAAGTATTGGGATAACAATTTTCAAACATCCAAGCTAATTGCGGATCAGAAATCTCTTTCTTTAATTTTTGAATTAATTTATCAACTGAACTACTTCTAAAAGTTCTGTTTTTTGGAATTGGCCTATTGCTTACGAAAACATTTTTTTGGTTTAAATATTCATTACCAAATATATTTGCAGAGTAAGCACCAGCTAGTGCAAGCCCGGTATTTAAAATAAATTTTCTTCTTTTCATAAAATTTTGATTTAAAGTAAATTTAAATAAAACTTAAATAAAACTTAAATATTAATTAAGATTTACATTTTATTGTAAATTGCATTTTTTAAATTTTGATTAATTATGAATACAAACATTACCCTTTTAATAACTAGAATTGTTTTTTCTTTATCCATGATGACCCATGGATACCCTAAGCTGTTAAATTTATTTTCTGAAAACCCCAGCTTTGGAAACCCAATTGGTATTGGAGAGGTGCCAACATTAATAATTGCAGTTTTGGCAGAATTTATTGCTCCAATCTTTATCATTATTGGTTACAGAACTAAAATATTTACATTATTACCTATGCTCACTATGGTAATAGCTGTTTTTGTTGTTCATTTAGACGATCCTTTTAAAAGAAAAGAACTTGCGTTATTATATTTAGTTGGTTTTCTTATAGTTTTTTTAATGGGCCCTGGTAAGTATTCAATCAATAAAAAATAATCATTTGAAATTTTATTTAAATTTAATTTACATCTAAATTAAACATATGACTATGGCACGTTGTTTGTAAAGTTTAACAATAAATCAATATTATGAAACATATATACATCCTACTTTTATCATTTTTATTTATCGGTTGTTCTGATAATTCAGAGCCCTTGGATCAATTTGCTGAACTTTCTGACTTAGAATTAATTGAATTAATTAAATCTGCAGATAATAAACAAGAGGTATCAATTAATGAGATGCCTCATATTTCTCAATCATTTATTGCTGAAACTTTCAATTTTGCAATAGTGCAATCGATTTTTCATGCCCCAAATCTTGGTTATGAGGTAACAATAAGTAGAGGTGGTACTACCAGAACACTTATGTCATTATCATCTCTTATTAACGTTTATTTTAATGATGACGGTGAATTTTTGTCTAATGATTTTGATAGTGAATATGAAGAATGGGATCAGAATATGTGTTTTGATGTAGAATTCCCTATTTCTGTAAATTTATCTGATGGTAGTGTTGTGACTATTTCAAATGAAGAGGAACTCTATGAAGGGATTGAAGAATATTATGAAATGGGAGAAGAAGATAATTTACCCGAAATTAATTTTCCAATAAATATTATTTTTTATTATGAAAATGAAAATGGTGTTGAATCTGAAGATTTAGTTGAAATTGGTGATTATGAGGAATTAGAGATGTATTTTGAAATGTGTGATTATGAAGATGATATTGATGATAATGAAGATGAAAATTGGTCTGAATTTAATTGTGTAGATCTTGTTTATCCAATTACAATAGAAAGTCCTGAAGGTGAAAATTTATCATTTGAAAATGAAGAAACATTAAATAACTATATTGAGAGTTGGTATAATAACAACTCTAACAGTAATCAGGAATTTGAATTAGTATTTGTATTTCCATTATCTATTGAATACTTTTCTGAAACAACTGATCAATTACAGACCTTATAATTAATTCAGAAGAAGAATTGGGAGAATTTCTTGAAGAATATTGTATAGACGACCAAGACGATGATGGGGATGATGATAATGATGATGATACTGATAGTGGTGATGGAGAAGATATTTTTTATGATTACACATGTGGTGAGGTAGTATTTCCAATTTCAATCGAAGATCCTAATGGAGTTGTGTTTAACAGTGATAATGAAGAATCGTTATTAGAATTTATAGATCATTGGTTTATAGATAATAATTGCAATACTGTTGATTGTGAAGACTTTGAGGTTGTCTATCCAATTTCAATAAACTATGAATCTGGAAACGATTTAATAACAATGACTATACAATCAGAAGAAATGCTTGAAGAAATAAACGGGCAATATTGTGATGACTAAATTTTAAAACTTTAGATGTCTAACCGTATCTTCGTTGTTAATTATCTGTTTTAATGATTCTATACCTAATTTAAGATGTTTTTTATCAAATAAAGCAGAATTTACATTATCATTCGCTTGGGTTTTTATACCCTCTGGAATCATTGGTTGATCTGTTACAAGTAGTAACGCACCAATCGGAATTCTATTATGAAAGCCAACTGTAAATAGTGTTGCAGTCTCCATATCAATTGAATAAGCTCTGACTTTTTTTAGATAATTTTTAAACTTATTATCAAATTCCCAGACTCTTCTGTTTGTTGTAAAAACTGTTCCTGTCCAGTAATCAATTTTTTGATATTTTAAAGCAGAAGAAATTGCTCTTTGTAGTGAAAATGAAGGCATAGCCGGGACTTCTATAGGGAAGTAATCATTTGAGGTTCCTTCGCCTCTGATAGCACCGATTGGTAGTACAAAATCTCCAATTTCAATTCTCTTCTTTAATCCGCCACATTTTCCTAAAAAAAGTACTGCTTTTGGTTTTATAGAAACTAATAAGTCCATAACTGTAGCAGCATTAGGACTACCCATTCCAAAATTTATAATAGTTATATTTTCATGAGTAGATGAGGGCATATTTTTATCTTCACCATCAACAGAAACTTTGTTTATTTTTGCAAATTCATCTACATATTTCTGAAAATTTGTAAGTAATATAAATTCACCAAACTGATCTAATTCTAATCCCGTGTATCTAGGAAGCCAATCTTTTACAATTTCTTTTTTTGTTTTCATACTACAAAACTAACAAATTTAAATTGACATAATATGTTTATCTGATATTAACTATATCGATTTAGTTGTTTTTTGTATTTATGATATGTAATGAGTAAAAACAATAAGAAAATTTTGGTATTCTTATTGATTTGATGAAGTATATTTAATTTATTAGTTGTTACACTAAGTTATTTGAATAAATAGTTAAATTTAAAAAATATATTTCTTGTTTATCTTTGCAACTAAAAATTACAATATGAGATTATTTTTATTTATTTTATTTTTTTCCGCATCCCAATTATTCAGTCAAGTAGTTACCGTCGAAGAGAGAAAATTATTTCTTGATGGAGAAGAATATAGAATTAATGGTATTTGCTATGCTCGTGGAGAAGGAAATGGTGAAACATCTGGTTTTTCTTATGTTGAAGACATTCCTTTACTACTAGAAGCTAACGTAAATACAATAAGAACCTATTCAATGATTACTAATGTTGCTGAATTAAATGCATTTGCTGAAGCAGGTATTAAAATAATAATGCATTTAAATGAAAATAGCTACACCTGGTATGTTAATCAATATAAAGATCATCCAGCTATTTTAATGTGGGAATTTGGCAATGAATTTAATTATCACCCTGAATGGTTTGGTGGTAATATTGATAATTGGTACAATCAGTTAGAATCAGCTGCTGCAAATGTAAAGACTATAGATCCAAATCACCCAGTTAGTACAGGTAATGGTGAGGTTCCCTCATTAGATGTAATTAATAGTTGTACTAGCGTTGATGTGTGGGGGATGAATATTTATAGATTTTTAAATACAACAAGTGCTATAACTGAATTAGCTAGTTTGACGGATAAAGCCATGTATATTTCTGAATCTGGAGCTGATAGTTTTAATAATAATCAACAATCGGAAAATGAATCTCAGCAAGCTTTAGCTACTGAACACATTTTAAATACAGTTTTAAGCTATTCTAATCTTTGTGCAGGAATTACTTTATTTGAATTCTGTGATGAGTGGTGGAAAGCAGGTGATCCAAATTCACATGATCCTGGTGGATTTCCTATTAGTGTTGCCTATGATAATTTCGCAAATGAAGAATATTGGGGCATAGTCAATAGAGATAGAACAAAAAAAGAATCATTTTATGTTGTTCAAGAAATTTATGGAAATCAAGGCGGAAATGGAACTAATGAAGATTTAATTACTTTTTTAGAGTCTGGAACATGGAGATTGCAAACAGAAGTTGATGGCTATAGAGGGGTTGGACCTGGTAGTTCATTTTCTGCAGAATGGTGGAATTCAAGTGCAAATGAGGATAACACTTCTAACGGACTTTATGATGATAGATTTAATTTTTATGGAACTAGTATTTCAGGACAAAGTATAATGGAAGTTGATACTGGCTCTGATGGTTCAATAATGGGTAAAAAACCAGAAATTGATGCTGCCTTTGATCCAGGTAACAATAATAGTTATCCAGCTGATAATGAAATTAATGAATATTACAATTATCCAAAATCAGATTATTCGGATAGTTTTGTTTTAAGTGATGAGGGCGCGAGTACAGAAACAATAACGTTTAGTAATAATGGAGGCTTAGGTTTTTACACTGCATTAAATAACCAACAATATCAAGTTTTAGATAGAACAGAAACTACTATGTATTTAAGAAACGTTGGATCTGAAGGAAATTCATGGTACGGAAAATTTACAACAGATGTTTTATCTAATCCTAGTTTTGATCAATTGCAGTTGAGAATTTATCCAAACCCTACAAATTCAGATGTTATAACAATTCAATCTTCTGTAATTGGAGAAAAGCAAGTTAAATTATATGATATTAATGGAAGATTAGTTTTAAATAAGAATTTAAGTTCAGATTATTTAAATATTAGACTTTTAGAGCCAGGAATGTATTTTGTAAAAGTAACTGTTGATGGTAAAATTTCAACTTCAAAATTAATTATTAAATAAAATCATGAAAAAACTATCCTTTATCTCCGTCTTACTAATCTTTGCTTATAGCTGTGATGATGATTCAGAAAATCTTCCAGCTCCTTATTATTCTATTGAAGGTAAATGGCTCATAGAAGGAATGATTCCAGATGGAAACACAATGTATCTTTATGAAGACGGTTTACGTTACACTTATTACTGTGTTGAAGGTGATTGTAATGCATTATACAATTCATATGAAGCAAATGATGGAAATCATATTCCAGGCCCTCTTAATTATACATATGAAAATAACATACTTACTGTTGATTTAAATTTCGGTAATGAATTAGTTACTCCAATTACATTTGAGTGTGATGGGGGGGAAGCAATTTTTGAAACACCAGGATATAGTTTATTTAGATTAAACTCTGGTTGCAATTAGTATTAAGTAGTTATTTTTAGACGTAGTGAAATATCAAAAAATTGAAAATGAAAGTAACTTTTAACCTTTTAATATTTTGATATCTTTTACCAATCTTAAAATTTCATTTTCGTCAGTTCCATCATAAATACCACGTATTTGTTTTTTTATATCTATTAAAATAAAATTTGGAGTATGGATAAAATCTTGGAGACCTCCATCTCCTTGTTCAACTACGGCAAAATAGCTTTTTCTTGCAAGTTCATAAATGTGTTTTTTTGATCCTGTAGTAATATTCCATTTTGAGTCATTTACTCCTTTATCTATTGCATATTGTTTTAGAACTTCTACATTATCAACTTCAGGTGTAACAGACATTGATAATAACATTATATCATCATTATTAATGAACTCATCTTGAATTTTCAGCATATTATTAGTCATAATAGGACAAATTGTAGGGCATCTGGTAAAAAAAAAGTCAACAACATAAATTTTATTTTCATAATCCTTATTTGTTATATTAATACCATTTTGATTAATTAAACTAAAATCTGCCACAGTATGATTTTTACTTACATTTCTTACGCTTTTATCAACTAATTTTGGTTTAAAATCTACAGGGTTATAAACAGGGAGTTGCTTATTTTCATGATTGTTACAGGAAAAGAAAAAACCTATGCAAAAAATTAAAGAATACGTTAAATGATCTTTAAACATTTTTAGAATTTGAATTATTAGCTAAAAAATCTTTTGCCTCTGATAGTTCTGGACGTGAGCTGTTTACATCTTCACTAACTTTAATTAATTTTTCAAAATAGTAAGTTGCTAACTCATTATTATCAAGCTTTTGTGCTGCCTTAGCAGCTCCATAAAGACCATTAAATCTAAATGGACGACCCTTTAAATTCAATTCATATGATTTAAGAGCTTCTTTATGTTTACCTGTTAACATATAAAGATCAGCTAACAACTCTTCCGCGGGGATTATCTCACCTGGTGTAACAGCTGCTTTGGTAGTTTCGCTTTCAAGTTTTGATGCTAATTTCATGTATTCAATAGCTTTTTCTGTATTTCCATTTGAATATTCAATCCATCCTTTTATAGACTCTATTTGAATTGTAACTTGGCCTGACTCATAACTATTTTTAGCTTCATTTAAACGCTCTCTTAAATCAATCAAAATGTCTAGTTCTTTTTGTGCTGCTGTAGAATTTCCTTTATTAGTAAAACCTAATGCTCTTGAGAAATGTAGCATAGCTTTAGGCCATGGAGCCTTGTTCCAATCTAAGTTTGTTTTCGGTAATTCAAGTTCAGTAGCTAACTCCCAATCTTTATTCTCTACAGCTAATCTTGATGGTACTGCAATTAGTGCATATGCAGATGCAAAATGATCAGAGGGAAAAACTTCTTTTATTTCAATCATTTTATTCATTTCAGTTTGGGCTCTAACATTATCACCCATTTGAAGATAAGCGTATACTAAATAATCTAAAGCATGTATTTCACTAACCCAATTTGCATTTGGGTTAACTGATTCAGCATAACATACAGCAGAATTAGCAGAGTCTATATTAGATTTTATAGATTCATTCCATAAACCTAATCTTGTAAAAATATGTGAAGGCATATGCTGTGCGTGAGCAGAGGCAGGAGCAATTACTGCATATTTACGAGCTGTATTAAGTGCTAAATGAGCTAGTTCTGGAGAATCGTAATTATGAATTATATAATGAGCAATACCTGGGTGATTTGGATTAGTTTCAAATAACTTTTCTAATATTTTTCCTGACTTTTTTTGTTTAGTATAAGACTTATCATTCAAATCTGCAGTTGCTAAAACTGCTAATGAATAAAATACTGCAGTTTCTACATCACCTGCGTATTTATTGTATAATTCTTCCATCTTACTTTCGTAATTCAGTTTTCTAGTTTTTGTATCTAAATTTTGCCAATCATTAAAATAAACTGTTACAGCATCTATATAGTCTTTTTCACGTTCGTTATTTGGGGTTAGTGTTTGAGCAACTTTAAGTAGTTTTTCACCTCTTTCAAGAGACTTAGAATTCTGTTTAAATGACAAAGGATGATTTAAAATACTCATAGCTGTTCCCCAATAAGCCATTAAGCACTCTGGATCTTGATCAAGGACACTTACAAATGCTTTTTCTGCCTCTGCATATTCAAAAGAATGCATAAGCGATAAACCTAGATTAAATGTTTCACGTAAATCATACCTGCATGATAGTGCAAAACTTACATCACCAAAATTTGGGTCTCCACATAACAATAAATCTCCTCTTTTTAAATCTAATTCAGTAAATGATTGAATTGAAGTTGTTTTTTTATTTTCACAAGATGAAAAGCATAAAACTATACTTAGTATTATTAAAAGTTTATTGTAATGAATCATAATTTTAAAATTAATAGTTAATTATTTATAGCATAAAAAATGAAATTAAATAAAAAAAAGCACTTTAATTAAAGTAAAATATATTATTTTTTGGAATTTGATAAATTGTATAAATATTTAATCAATAATTTCATAATCGATATTTAGTTTTCGAAGAGCTCTAAGAGATGAGCCAGAATTTTTATTATTAATTTCAATATCTACAATATCACCATCTAATAAAACATTTGTAAGCTCATTAGATAAAGATTCATTAATATTAGTTGATATCTCAACAATACATTTACTAATGGCTCTTTTATCAGGTCTTAAACCATCATATGACAACAGGTTTATCTTCATACTTTAAATATATGAATAATAATTTATTGAAAATTAAATGTCGATGACTTCTGTTTTTTATATTGACAATGTGTATCAAATTACTTTTTATATATGAAGCTTTTTAAATTTGCTATTTTATTTTTTGTACTGATAACAGTCACTGCAACTAAACCTTCAAAAAGTTCAGAAAAATTAAATTTCTTATTTATTATAGCTGATGATTTAAACTGTGCTTTAGGTGCTTATGGAGATACACTTGCGATAACCCCAAATATTGATAAACTTGCAAAAGAAGGGCTCATTTTTGATAATGCACATGTTCAATACCCATTATGTGGACCATCTAGAGTTTCTTTAATGACTGGTTTGTATCCTGATCAAACAAAATCAAAAAAACTAAGACTTTACGTTCGTCAAACGATTCCAGATGTAATTACTATGGGTCAGAAATTTAGAATGGAAAATTATCACTCAGTGAGAGTTGGTAAAATCTATCACTACCATAATCCCAGAGATATTGGTACTGCAGGACATGATGATTCTTATACATGGGACCAAACATTTAATCCCTATGGTCGAGATAAATTAGAGGAACATAAATTAAAAGGTTTGAAGCCTGTACTTGATGGTGGTACTTTAAGTTGGTTAGAAGCAGACGGAACAGCTGAGGAGCAAACCGATGGAATAGGTGCTAACCAAACAATGGACCTTTTAGATAAGTTTGCAGAAAGTGGTGAAAATTTCTTTCTTGCGTTTGGACTTTATCGTCCTCATGTTCCTTTTGTGGCTCCAAAATCATATTTTGATATGTATGACTTAAATGATTTTACAGTCCCAGAAAGTTCAAATGATTATTTAAAAACAATTCCAAAACCTGCAGCAATTTCAGTTCGTGCAAAAAAAGAACAAGTAGATTTAGATCCAGAAATATCTAAAAAAATAAAACATGCATATTATGCAACTACAAGCTTTATTGATTCTCAAGTTGGAAGAGTTTTAGATAAGCTCAAAGAAACTGGATTAGATAAAAACACAATTGTTGTGTTTACTTCTGATCATGGCTACCATATGGGAGAGCATGGGCATTGGCAAAAGCAAACTTTGTTTAATGAAGCAACAAGGGTTCCATTAATTTTTGCTGGCCCTAATGTCAAAAAAAATAATAAACCAATTGAAGATCCAGTAGAATTAGTAGACTTATACCCAACCATTATGGATATGTTAGATATGCAAATACCAAAATTTATCAGCGGGAAAAGTCTTATTTCTTATATGAATAGCTCTGATCAACCAGTTAGGGAAAGTTCTCTTACTGAGCTTCAGGTTAATAGAAATAACATTAAAGCACAAGGCTATAGTATTAAAACTAAACGATACAGGTTAACTCAGTGGCAGTATAGTGGAAATTTAAGTTATGAATTATATGATCACAAATTTGACGCTCAAGAGCTAAATAATCTTGCAAATCACGCTGACTAAATAAAAATTAAAGATTCTCTTTCAATAGTTTTAAAACAAAGAGTACTTGAGGCAAATAAAGTTCCTGTTAATCTTGGAAGACAAATTGATAATGTAAAGCCTTGGTTTGAACCAAAAAGAATCATACCAAGATCAAAATCAAAGTAAGGCTTAGTAGTAAGAAGTGATTTTTTAATAAGAAAGCAGATGAGCTGGTTTTGAGGCCATTTTCTTAACTGGAGGTGCAAATTGAGTAAGTTTTATTCCTTTAACTGCCGTCTTATATTCTTCAATTGTAGGAGTTCTACCTAGTATTGCAGATAGAACAACTACTGGTGTAGATGCTAATAATGATTCTCCTTTTTTTCGGTCTGAGTCTTTTACGACTCTGCCTTTAAATAAACGTGTAGAAGTTGCCATTACTGTATCTCCTTTTTCTGCTTTCTCTTGATTACCCATGCAAAGATTACAACCTGGACGTTCTAGATATAAGATGTTATCATATTCTAATCGAGCTTCCCCTTTTGGAGCTGAATCATCGAATTCAAAACCAGAATATTTTTGTAAAATCTCCCAATCTCCTTCAGATTTAAGTTCATCTATGATGTTATAAGTAGGGGCAGTAACTACGAGTGGTGCTTTGAATTCAACTTTCCCATATTCTTCCTCTAGATTTTTAAGCATTTTAGCTACAATCTTAATATCACCTTTGTGAACCATGCATGAACCTATAAAACCTAAATCAATATGTTTTTCACCTTGATAATAGGAGATTTCACGAATTGTATCATGAGTGTATCGCTTAGAAACATCTTCGTTATTAACATCCGGATCTGCAATCATTGGTTCGTCAATAATATCTAAATCTACAACAAATTCTGCATGGTATTTAGCATTTTCATCTGGTGTTAAAGGAGGTTTTTCTCCAGATTTAATTTGATTAATTCTTTTGTTAGCTCTATCAATAAGTCCCTGAAGCACTTGACTTTCATTGTCCATGCCTTTGTCAATCATTATTTGGATTCGACCAATAGCTATATTAAGTGATTGAATAAGTGTTTCATCTTGAGAAATACATATAGATGCCTTTGCTTTCATCTCTGCAGTCCAATCAGTGAAAGTGAATGCTTGATCGGCAAGTAGAGTTCCTATATGAACTTCAATAATTCGGCCTTGAAATACATTTTCACCATTAAATTTCTTTAACATTTGATGTTGAGTAGCATGTACAACATCACGAAAATCCATATGATCTTTCATTTTACCTTTAAATGTTACTTTAACCGATTCTGGTATTGGCATTGAAGCTTCTCCTGTTGCTAATGCTAAAGCAACAGTACCTGAGTCTGCTCCAAAAGCTACACCTTTTGACATTCTTGTATGTGAATCACCACCAATAATAATCGCCCAATCATCGATAGTAATGTCATTTAATACTTTATGAATAACGTCAGTCATGGGTTGGTATTTATGCTCAGGATGACGAGCAGTAATAAGGCCAAAATCATTCATAAACTTCATTAGTCTTGGAATATTTGTTTGAGATTTTATATCCCAAACTGAAGCAGTGTGGCATCCAGACTGATAAGCGCCATCAACAATAGGTGAAATCGTAGTAGCCGCCATCATTTCTAGTTCTTGGGAGGTCATTAACCCCGTAGTATCTTGAGATCCAACAATATTTACTTCTACACGAACATAGGAGCCCGCATGAAGAGTAGCGCCTGATGTCCCAACAGCATTTTTATTAAAAATTTTCTCTACCGCTGTAAGTCCTTGATTTTTTAAAGAAATTTCTTTAGATACTGCAAATACAGGAGATAATTTTTTATCCAATGCTTTAGCTGCAAAAGCTTGTAGTTTTTTACCAAATACAATAGCATAAGAACCTCCAGCTTTCATGAATTCTATTTTTTGTGGAGTGAACGATGAAGAAATATCCATCAATTCAATTCCTTCGTGATATAGTTTTTTTGTTTTTGTATTAATTGTAAGTACAGTTCCTGTAGATACAGAATATATTTGCTCTAAAACTGGTTCTCCATCTTCATCAAGTATAATATTTCCAGAAGAGTCTTGTTTGTTTTTCCAGTTTTTTAAATCCAATCCAATTCCACCTGTAACATCTACTGTTGTTAAAAATATTGGAGATATACCATTTGTACCAGCTATTACTGGAGCTATATTTATAAAAGGTATATATTCACTAGCTTTTTTACCGATCCAAAGGGCTACGTTATTAACACCTGACATTCTAGATGAACCAACACCCATAGTTCCTTTTTCAGCAATTAACATGACTCTTTTGTCTGGATGTTTTGCCTGTAAAGCCAATAATTCTTGTTGTTGTTTTTTATTATGCTCAAACATGCATTGCCCGTGAAGTTGTCTATCTGATCTAGAGTGAGCATCTCCACCAGGAGATAATAAGTCTGTAGAAATATCTCCTATTCCAGCTACAAATGTGACTACCTTTATTTCCTCAGGAAGATCTGGTAGTTTTGTAAAGAATTCAGCATTAGCATAGCTTTCTATAATTTCTTTAGCTATAGAGTTACCAGCTTTAAAAGCATTTTCTAAACGGTTTGTATCGGCCTCATACAAGAAAACTTGTGTTTTTAAAACTTTCGCAGCACGTGTAGCATTAGAAATGTCTTCATCTAAAGCTATATCTAGTAATACTTCAATTGATGGACCACCTTTCATATGAGATAAAAGATCAAATGCAAAATCAACTGAAATTTCATTGACTATGGATTCACCAAGAATAATTTCTTTTAAAAATTTAGATTTTACAATGGCTGCACTAGTAGTTCCGGGTAATACATTGTATATAAAAAAGTTAAGAGAGTCTTTTCTGTGTTTATGATTTTTGTCTTTAATTTGTGAGATTATTTCACTTAACAATTCAGCTCCATCAATTGGCTTTGGATCCAGTTCTTGACTTTTTCTTTGTTCAATTTCTTCAAGGTATTCAATATATTTACTCATAAACTTATTAATTCATGTAATATTACAAAACAAAGTTAAAAATAAAGCTATGTTTTAATAGCTTTTAGTACTATTTTTTTAGATGATCTTAAAAATTATATCTGATTCCAATAAAACCTGTGATTCCTTGATTAGAATAATAAACATAACTAGGATCAAATGATAATGCATTAGGGTTGTTTGGAGTGGCTATTATTTGTCCGTTAGCTCCAAATTCAACATTAGTATCAAAAGGGTCAAAAGCACGTGCTATGCTGTCAGATGGAGGTTTGAAGTTTAAAATGTTTTTTATTCCCCCATAGATTTCAATTTCTTTAAATGTATAGCTTGTTTGTAAATTGATTATGTTAATAAGAGGACTGTATGGGTCTCTTATGTCTAAATCTCCTAAAAGAGGAAGTTTCATGGGTCCAATTATAGTTCCAGAAATATCAAATGCAATTTTAGGTTTAAATAAGCTGTAACTTATTTTGTAATTAGCTGAAAAATTTTCAGTTAAGTAAGGATATTCATCTGTGTTATTAGAGGTTACCTTTGAGTCAATAAATGTAGCTCCCATAATAATTTTAAGCCCATTTGCAAATAGACTATTTAAATTAATTGTAGCACCTTGAATTATTCCCTTACCATCTAAATTTCCATAAATTATTTGATTTGGATTGGTGTCATAATCAGGTATAATTTTATTAGAAAATACTGTATTAAATAGACTAAAGTCCATATCAAAAATAGTTCCATGTTTTGTGTATATTTTTTTGTTCCAATTAAAATTTAAATTCCAAGATTTTTCAGGAAGAATATCTTCTAAAAAGATAACATCTCTTGCTCCCGTAAGTGCTGCATGATCCTCAGTAAATACGTTAACTACTCTGAATCCTGTTCCAAACCCAAGTCTAATAATTGAACTTTCATCTTTACTGGATAATTTATAATTTATCCTTGGCGTCCAAATATCACCATAAATTGAGTTGTTGTCATACCTTATTCCAAAAAGTAATGTCTCAAGCTTACTTAATGTTAATTGGTCTTGGATAAATAATCCTGGCAGCAATGTTTTTTCTCTTTGATCAGTAGCAGGAGTATTATCATCATAAATTGTATGTCTATATGTTGCTCCAAATAATAAGTTATGATTTTGAATTTTTTGTGTGTAGACAGCTTGTATAAAGCCTATTGTTTGTAATGCTTTGTAAGAAGTAATTCCATAAACCGAATTTTGATCGTGACTATTAAGGCTGTATTGTAAAAATGTTTTTTTTGATAAATTATACTTTCCAAACACTTCAAATCTACTTGTGTAAATACTTTCTCCATAAATTTGATTCCCACCCCTAAAACTAGAATTCCAATTCATTTGGCCTCCCCATCTGTCTTCATAAAAGTAGCGAAACGCTAAGCTATTATTTTTAGAGTTTATTTTATTGAAAATTGAAATTCTATGTTGAAGAGCTAAATCTGTGAATCCATCTCTATTATTGTCGATAGGGTTTGAATAATTAAAATAATTTACACCAATTATTCCTTGACTTTTTTTTAGATTATATCTTGATCCAATATCAATATTTAATTCTCCCCAAAAACTAGTAAATGTATCAAGAGTAAAATTATCTACATTTTCTGGCGATTTTGTAATTAAATTAATGACCCCTCCAATTGCTTCAGATCCGTAAAGGGTTGATGCTGGACCTTTAATAATTTCGATTTGTTTAATTAGTGATTGAGGAATTCCTGAAAGCCCATATACTGATGACAATCCACTAACTAAAGGTAGTCCATCAATTAACACAATTGTATTGGCACCATCTTGACCATTTATGTGAATATCTCCAGTATTGCAAACACTGCAATTTAATTGTGATCGAACACCATTTATAGCTTCAATAGCCTCAAAAAAACTTGTTTTGGGTGTGGATTTAAAAAAATCTGAGCTGTAAAGTTCAATAGGAACAACACTTTTAAGTTTAGATACTTCTCTTAATGTTCCAGAAATAACAATTTCATCCAGACTATTATTTTTAAGCATGATATAACCGATATCTATTGGTTTTCCTGATGATTCAATATTGATTTTTTTTGAGATATAACCAACATGAGATATAATTAACTTATTTTCCTGATTACTGGATTCGATAGAAAAATTTCCATTTATATCACTAATTTCATTTTTTGTATTAGAACTATTATATATAGTTACACCAAAAAGAGGATTATTTTCTGTGTCTCTAATTACTCCATTAATATTTTGAGCAAATAACAAATGATTTATAAGAAAAAATAAGATTACATTAATGCTTTTTAGTCTCATTTTTGTAAGTTTAGATATAATTTTATCAAATTGTTCACCACCACAAAACTAATGAAAAAAACTAAAGAAAAAGAACATTACTTGAAAGAAATCTATAAGTTAGAAATTAACGACAATCCTATAACAGTTTCTAGTTTGTCAAAGTTGTTATTAGTTTCAAAATCATCTGTATCAAATATGATTAAAAAGCTAGTCACTATGAATTTATTAAATTCTGCTCCATACAAATCTATAGAATTTACCGAGGAGGGAAGAGAGCTAGCAAGTACCATTGTAGCTAAGCACCGTCTAATTGAACTTTTTCTAGTTGAAGTTATGGGTTTTGATTCTGATAATGTTCATGATATTGCTGAGGAAATAGAACATATAGAAAGTCCTGAATTCTTTAGAAAAGTAAAAAAAATGGTAAATAATCGAAAAATTGACCCGCATGGAAGTCCAATTCCGGATGTTGACTTTTAAATCTTATTTAAACTATAATCTTACTAAGATTCATTATTACAACAATCTTCTGATTTACACTGACAATAATTTAAATTATAAATATGTAAACTAGCTAGAGAAAATGCAACAATATATGTAATTATTTCAGCTAGAGAAAACCATTCAGTTTTCTCATTTAAAATTAGAATAAATAGTGCAAACCAGTTAATCCACAATGCGTATTTTATTGAAATATTGTTTGAGTTTTTTGTGGATTGATATATAGCAACAAAAGAAATTATTATAAATAAAAATCTAAATTTTGCCACCAGACAGGAGCAGAGTGCTCATGTGTAGCAGTTAAACTTTGAGCTGCAAATAATAGTGGTGTCATAAGACAGTGTACAACACATAAACTACTTGCAATAGCACCAACAGTATCAGGTTTTTGAAATGTAATATTCATAATTTATTTATTTTAATGCAACTTGGTTGCAAATATAACTATACAATTTGTTTATGCAACTATAAAACAATAAATTTGTTTTGTGGGAATTATAAGAAAAACTCAAGCTTCAAAATTAATATTAAATGAATTCCAAAAGGATTCTAACGCTATTTCTGCTATTGAATTAATTAAACGTTTGAAAAGTAAAATAAATAAGACTACTGTATATCGCCTGTTAGATAAATTGGCAGATGACGGTTTATTGCACTATTTCTTAGATATGAACGGAGTTAAATGGTTTGCAAAATGTAAATGTTGTTCCAAAACAAAAGAGAACGATATTTATCCTCATTTTCAATGTACAGACTGTGGAATTGTTGAATGTCTAGATATGAAAGTAAATATTCCAGAGATGCCTAATAGAAAAATAACCAATTCTCATGTTTTAGTCTTAGGAAAATGTGAGCTTTGTATTCATTAGTTTTACTTATATGAAAATAACTTAATCTAAGTTTTCTTAATTCACTTTTTTGGGGAGGATTTAGCTATTTTTTAGAAAAAATTATTCCCAAGGATAAAAAATTATTCTTGGGAATAAAAAGTGGAGCCGCCGAGAATCGAACTCGGGTCCAAACAAGCTACAAAATAGCTTTCTACATGTATAGTTTATATTTAGTTTTCGATAATATAATGACTATAAACAATCCAAATATTACTTAGTTTCTTAATTTCAAAAACAAGTCGAAACATCTTGTTTTCTATGTTAACATTTACGATGTTTCTTATTAGACGCCGTTAACCAAGGCTTCTAGGAAACATTTAGCTTTTCCACCTAGTGGAACAAGGCTAATCTTACTATAATTCAGATTATGCAGCTAAAGCGTAGTTATTTTCGCCGTTTAAAATTTAAAATAGTGTTTTACGCGTATCAATTTTATTACGCGACATGCTTACTAATTTATAATACTCGCTGTCAATACCAGTCGACCCCAATTTCAATGAACAATTTAATAACATGCAAAGTTACAAAAAACTTGTAGATGGATATAAATCAAAGTAAATTAGCTGTGAATTAATTTATTTATATGAAAATAGGAATAATTAAAGAATTTAAAACTCCATCAGATAAAAGAGTTGTTTTTACCCCTTCTAAATGTGTGGCTGCAAAAAAACTTTTTCCGAAAATTGAATTCCTAATTCAATCTAGTGATGTAAGATGCTATTCTGATAAAGAATACTCAGATTTAGGGTTTAGTGTAGTAAATGATATTTCTTCTGCTGATGTACTTATTGGAGTAAAAGAAGTTCCAATTAATAAATTAATTTCAAATAAAAAATATTTTTTCTTTTCTCATACTATTAAAAAACAACCCTATAACAAAGATTTGTTACTCTCGATTTTAGATAAAAATATCGAACTTTATGATCACGAAACTATTGTTGATAGAAACAGTAATAGATTAATTGGTTTTGGATATTATGCTGGTGTAGTTGGTGCTTATAATGGTTTCAGAGCACTAGGTTTAAAAAATAAAATATTTATTTTACCCAAAGCTTCTGATCTTCTTGATAGAAATCAATTAAATAATGAGTTACTTAAAATTTTAATTCCAAATATTAAAATTGTTTTAACTGGTAATGGTAGAGTTGGTTCAGGTGTTAAAGAAATTTTAGATTTTTTAAAGATTAAACAAGTTTCAGTTTCTGAATATTTAAATAATTCATTTAATGAACCAGTTTATGTACAAATTGATGTTTTAGATTACAATGAAAGAATAGACAAAAGAGATCTTGATCGATTTGATTTTTATAAAAACCCTACAGAATATAAATCTACTTTTAATGATTTTTCTCATGTTAGTGATATGTTTATTGCTGGTCATTATTATGATAAAAATGCTCCCAAATTGATTACTTTAGAAGATGCAATTTCAGATAATTTTAAAATTAAATTAGTTGCAGATATTAGTTGTGACATTAATGGGCCTATTGTTTCTACAATCAGATCATCAACTATTAAAGATCCTATATTTGGATTCAGCCCAATCTTAAATGCTGAAGTTGATTATATGAACACTGCTGCCATAGCTGTTATGGCTGTCGACAATCTACCATGTGAATTACCTAGAGATGCTAGTGAATCTTTTGGTGAGATGTTTATTAAACATGTATTGCCTTCTTTTTTTAACAATGACAAAGACGGTGTTTTAAAAAGATCTCAAATGACTTCTGATAAAAAACTGACAGAAAGATTTTCTTATTTATCAGATTATGTTTCTAGATAACCTTTTTATCTTTTGAGGCTAAAGTGACCTGTAAATTCTTTGATTAGTGATTCATCATCTCCGTATATAACGTCGAGTCTAATAGTGAACCAGTAATCAGAAGCAGGCAGATTTTCTCCATTA
>Ga0222718_10000067_pt1 | contig 103279 bp, 117 predicted proteins | sample C33_27DmetaG_FD_165045 | JGI IMG/M metagenome (GOLD analysis project Ga0222718, IMG submission 165045) | Estuarine water microbial communities from San Francisco Bay, California, United States - C33_27D | ecosystem: Environmental > Aquatic > Marine > Unclassified | place: USA: California...
TGCTGAAGCACCTCCGCCGATACCTGTTAAGCCAGATCCGTCACCTACAAATGATCCTGTAAATGAACCGGTTGCTTCGATGTCAGAAGTGAATCCGAGTCTCTGTCCGTCTAATTGAACTGAACCAGAGATAATACCTGCTCCTAATTCAGCGATCTGAACTGATCCTGAGATTACTGTTGTACCTGTTAAGTCAGCAGCTGCTGTTACTCCTGTTAATCCTGAACCGTCACCTACAAATCCTGTAGCGGTTACCGTTCCATCTACAGTGTGGGATCCTGTGAAATGTCTGAAGTTGTCATCTAACTCTTTGTGAGTTAGTCTCGAACCTTTGAGTGTTCTTAATGTTATTGCCATGGTCTTAAATTGAATTAATCTACGTAGTCGTCACCAGCGTAGTTGTTGTTTACATAAGTTGTCTGTCTGGTATCCTTTGGATTTGGATTGCTACCTGGTGTTCCTGATCTGAAAATATCATCTCCTGTTGGTAGTGGTGATACTACATCTGAGTATCTTACTATGGTTGGAGATGGTTCGTATACAGACTTAGTTGGCACACTTGTGATAGGTGCAGGAATTTTTGATGTAGAGGTTTTTAAATCACGATTCATCTCACCTAAGTTTGGTTGCTTAGGTTTGCGAATAGTCTGATTGCTCTTTAAATACTTACTGAGTAGATCGTCCATAGGTTCCAATTATACATATAAATATAAGGGAACCTAATAAAACGATTACTTCTCAAAGTTTCCTTCTACGGACATCTCGTGCCAGAAAACACGACCTTCTTGAATAGCTTTTTTGATATTTTTCTGCTTACCCATTAAGAACGAAGAACCACTCTTAACTTCTATAAAATGCACTTCGCATTTAGTCTTACTACCTGAGTTTGTGAAACCTATGTAGTCAATAGGCATACCTAAGAATGTTACATCTTCTACAGGTACTGGGAAGTCTTTCATAAAAGGTACGAAGTGTTCGATACTCTTACCCCATTGTACGGCTGCACTTCTCTGCTTACCATCTTGTCGAGCAGCAGCGGTTGCTTTTTTAAGCTCAATCTCGTGTTCCTGCTTTAATCTACTTAGCTGCTTATTAAAACTCCATATAGAGAACATTACGATGGCAAGCATCGATAGTACAAATGTAAAAATCATAACTGTTTAGTTTACTTACTTCTTTCTTGTGATATAAACTAGAGTACCTCTGTCATCATCGTCGACATCAAAAATTCTATAGTTCCCAAAATCTTCTTCTTCGTTTCTCTGGGCGAAGTAAAACTTTTCCGACTCTCTTCCACCTACTCTGATTTCATCCTTATCTCTAGCTATGGTAAAGGTTAGGTACTTATTTTCTGGGTCTGCTTCTAACCTAGCTTTGATAGATTCTAACTCACCTGCCTCTTCGTTAATAGCTTCATTCATTCCTAACTCAGCATGCAATACTTCCATAAAAGGACCGAAGTTGTGCTCTCCGTAGTCTTCTCTTAGCATCTTAGCTACTGCTTTAGCAAAGTCTCTATAACTAGTATCTTCAGGTACTGCGCTAGATAAATCTACGTTTTCTAAAAGGACGTCAATTAATTTCATAAAGAAAGATTTATTATAAATAGCTTACCCGTCACAAGATAAACAATCTTCTGATGTTCTTGAGCCTATATCTCCATTGATTACACTATCAGTTCTTAGGTAGTATAGAGTTTTGATTCCTAACTTCCAAGCTGTTTGGTGTACCAAGTTGATAAACTTAGGACTATCTGTAGGATCAAAAGCTAAATTTAAACTCATTGCCTGGTCAATATACTTTTGACGTATCCCGGCTTGTTCTACCAATCCTAATTGATTGATTTCCGCAAAGGTTAAGAATACTTCTTTATCTTCAGTAGGCATAATATCTTCAGGAAGGTTAGCTACTGAACCTCTATCTTGTAAGATCTGCTTCCATACCTCATCTGTATTGTGACCCTTTTCTTCTAAGTAGTTCTCTAAAACAGGGTTCTTACGAATGAACGTACCCTTGTTAGAGTTAAACGTATAGATGTTGGCTGGGATAGGCTCAATACCAGCAGATACGCCTCCGGAGATAGTACTGTTGCTAACCGTAGGAGCGATTGCCATAAGGTGGGTGTTACGCATTCCTGTTCCTCTACACCATTCTGGTTCTCCATATTCTTCTGCTAATTTTCTAGATGCTGCTTCTGCTTCAGTTCTGATCTGAGAGAAGATCTTATTAGTCCATGAAGTTGATGCTATGGAGTTAAATGGCAATCCTTTTTGTTGTAAGAATGTATGCCATCCTAATACTCCTAAACCTAACGCTCTACCTTTCTTAGCTGAGCGGTATGTTCTTGCCATTGATTCCTTTCCTTCTGTTTTGTATAAAAATTCTTCCATTACTCCGTCTAGGAAGTAAACTGAAGTTTCTACTAAATCTGTATCCTTCCACTCATCATACTTAGCTAAGTTTAAAGAAGATAGACAGCAGATAAAACTATGCTCTTCATCAGTATGCAAAGTAATCTCTGAACAGATATTAGTCATAGTAACGTTAAGATTGTTCTTAGTGTAGGCTAAAGGGTTAGCGTTGTTAACGTTGTCTTTAAACATCAAATACGGCTCACCAGTCTCAACTCTAGACTTTAAGATCTCAACCCATAGCTCCATTGCTTCTGGATCTCTTCTTTCTAGTCTGTGCATGAAGTCATCACTCACCATTACTGCTTGGTGTAGATTCAAACATTGTCTGTTTGGGTCACCTTTAGGACGTCTAATCTGTAAGAACTCTTTAATATCAACGTGGTCAATATCTAAATTAACAGAAGCTGCTCCTCTACGTACTGCTCCTTGATTGGTTGCAATGATTGTAGAATCGTAAATCTTAGCCCACGGCACTACACCTTCTGATTGTCCCATGTCGCCTTTGCCGATGCTGTTACCCCTTCCTCTAATACGTGAAAGTGAGATACCCACTCCTCCTCCTACGGAGGTAAGTTTCATTAGCTCTGCATTTGTTAGACCTATTCCTCTAATGCTATCTGGTGTATCAATACCAAAGCATGAGATAGGAAGTCCTCTATCAGTTCCTGTGTTCGAGAGGACGGGAGAGGCTAGGTTTAACCAGCCTTTCCACATGTACCTCTGAAACTTGGATGACAATTCCGGCTTACCTAATCGCATAGCTACCGTATCTGCGACTCTCTTATAAGCCTTCTTTGGAGTCTCTCCTGGCATCATATACCCTTTAGATATAGTTGCTAAGGATATTTCACTCATCCATTCTGGGTAATCTTTACCTGCTACCCACTCAGTGTAATCTACATTAATACTAGACATTGTCTCTCTTTTGTAATAATTGTTGTATATTTTTATCGCTCTCTAATGCTCCCTGTAGGTCGCCTTCCATTATAGATGCTTTCTTTTGATAGCTCCAGTAAGCTAGCTCTTTCTGCAAGTTGTGATCTTCTTCTAGAACATTGATGCTGCGTCCCATTCCATATGACCTTTAGAGTAATTCGTAACTCTTCCTGCAAAGAAGTCTGTGTGTTGCTTTCCTGCAATTACTGAGTCGAACCATAACATAGTTTTTAATGCTCCTTGATCAATCTCACTAGAAGGGATTAAAGGCTTTAGTCCTAAATCACCCATCTTAGTATTTACTCTATGCTTAATGAAGTTCTTTAGATCGTCTTTAGAAAGATTTTCTAAATCACCCATCTCAAAGATCTTATCGATAAAGTTGAATTCTAGATCTAATGCTGCTTGAGCTGCTTCTCTGATTTCTGTAATCAGTCTATCAGTCTTTAATTCTGGATGCTCTTCCATGAGAGTCTTAAACAGCCAGCAACCTGCATTACTGTGGAGTGATTCATCACGTACTGACCACTCAACAATCTGACCTACTCCTTTGAGTTTGTTTCTCATCTTGAATGATAACAATACTGCAAATGAAGAGAATAAGTTTACTCCTTCTGTGAATGCTGAGAAGATAGCAAGGCTACGGGCAACTTCGTGGTAATCAATCTCACCATTGTGACCATCTCTCACTTCCATAAGATTCTCAATCTTTGCTGCTGTACTCTCATCTTCTAAGAACTCCGCAAAGTTATCCAATCCTAACTGCTCATTTAATAAAGAGTATGCTTCAGCATGGATAGTTTCAAAAGCTCCAAAGGTTGTAGCCATCATAATGATCTCAGGCTTACGGAACCATTTTGTTACAAGGCCAGTCCAGTAATCGTTCACTACTGTTTCTGTTTGAGCGAATCCTTTCAAGATCCCACCTACAACATTTTTCTCATGATCCTTTAAATTTGACTTCCAATCAGTAACATCGTTAGCCATCGGTACTTCAGTATGTATCCAATGTGCCTGTTGTTGCTTTAACCAGAATTCATGTGCGGCGGGGTACTCAAATGGCTTATAAACCACTCGCTCTTGTAATATACTCATATACTTATATATTTGGTAAACTATTAGACAAAAACAGCCCTTGAGTTATTATACTCTCGGGCCGTGTTTAATAAATAAGGCCCTATTACTTCTTCTGCGTTAATTCGAAGAACTTTTTTGCTAAAATTGCCCTATCATGGGTATCAACACCTGGTACATTAGTTGGTTGTACTGGTGATAAATCCTCGGTCATGATATCGTCTGAGATATCTATATGACCATTGTTGGTATCTACAAGAGCGTTGTATGTCATACCGTCCATACCGTACCTATTCTTCATAATATGAATACGGCCGGTACCGTTTACTTTATCTTCTTTCTGTCTGGAGAGTGAGATTGCGAAATCTGCTACCATTAACTTGTCGTAAGAGCCTGCTGCTTTGTCTCCTTCAATAATCTGATCCTTAGCACCCATTCTGTTTACTTGGGAAGGTGTTAGGATAGGTATTTTCAGATCCTTAGCCAATCCTTTAACACCTACGAATACATCATCAATCTCATCCTTACGTTCAGCGAATTTCTTTGAAGGTCCTCTCAAGTAATCTACGTAGTCGATAATAACCATATCAGCTTTGAAGCCCATATCTTCACATTTCTGGATGTGAGATTTAACAGTAGTAACTGATGCTTGCTTAGGAGGGTACTCTTTCACAATAAGTCTACCGGGTAGCTTCTCCATTACTTCTTCTACTTTATCTCTATGGTTGTTGACCTCATCAATAGAGTACCCAGTAAAGTAACAGTCAAAGCGCTTACCTACATAATCTTCACCTAACTCAAGAGTATAGTAGATGACGTTAAATCCTTGCTGCACGGCATGAGCTCCCATAGCAACCATCATCCATGATTTACCTCCTCCGGGATTACCGAATATAATACCTAAGTCTCCAGGTCCCATTCCTCCTTGGAAGTTTTCATTCATTACTTTCCATGGAGTAGGAATAGTAGGCCGGTAATCTTCTCTGTATCGGCTTTCAACATCTTTAAGATATTCGTGACCGATATTCTTATCCATACCAGCTTTCAATGCCTGTTCAATCATACCACGAATAGAATCGTAGTCACCTTGATTAAGCAGATCAGCTGAATCCATCAAAGCCTGTTTAAGCTTTTGATTCTTACAGAAAGTTGTAAACTCTTCTTGTACGTACTCTAAATCCTGCTGGGATGCTTGATAAGAGTTCCTCAGCTCTTCTTTAATTGCAGTCTTTAGTACATCGTTCTCAATCTTGATTAATTCAATTTTGATAACATCCATCGTAATGGTAGTGTGATACTTATCAAAGTAATTCACAATCTCTTTTAGAATCCACTTATGTGCATCAGCATCAAAGTATTCTTCTTGTAAAGTGTCTCTTACAGTTAATAGAAATCCTTTGTCAGTTAGAAGCGAACCAAGTACCTTGACTTGGAAAGGCTTTCCGTATTGTGAGAGTTTGTGAAGAGTCATATAACCTATTTCTTAATTGTGAGTAAATATCTAAAATTTTCTAACCAGCTTTCTGTATTCTTTGTAATACCGTGTTGGATGTTATCCTGCTTTAGCATCAACATAAACGCTGTAACGTTCAATTGACCTGGACAGTTATCCATTAAGTCCAATATAAGAACTTTTTGGGGATCAGACAACCTTGGCTCCATTAAATTCATTAAATCGTAATTTTGCCATACTCGGTCGTAGTTTGTAAGTACTTTTTGAAATACTTTAACCTTCTCAACCCCTGCTTCACAGATATCGAAAACATAATCCAAATCAGTACCTGATTTATCCATCAGATCTGGGAAGTGTTTAAAGATACCCTTAGGACCGAGTCCCTTTACTCCTGGGAGATTGTCTGAGTTATCCCCTAAAAGCGACTTCATTACTAAATAGTTTTCAGCAAGAACACCAACCTCTTCTCTTACTTCTTTAGGACCGTAGAATTTCTTCTTAATAGGAGAGTATACCTCTACGTTATCATCGACAATCTGTAAGAAGTCTTTATCAGAAGACATTAAGGTTACTCTGTTGTTGTCTTTGCCGAACTGTTGAGCGATGTAAGCCATCACATCATCAGCTTCTACCTTAGGCATAGATATCATATCTACCGGCAGCATGTTAAGGTACTCAACTAATCGACCGATTTGAGCGGACATAGAGTCGTACTCGTCTTCTTTCTTATCAAATACCTCCCAGTTGGTAATCCTGGTGATATCTCGGTTAGCTTTGTAATCTGAGTTTATATTCTTTCTTGCTTGTGAAGAAGCCGGTCCGTCAAAGACAATCACTACCCTGGTCGGGTTCATAGTTCTCACTAGGAATCCCAACGACTTCATAAATCCTACCATGCCTCCTACGTGTACTCCTTCTGGAGTCATCATATTGATCATGGTAAAACTACGGATGAAAGTATTCATCGCGTCGATAACCAGGATGTGATCGTTAACTTTACGGGGTGCCGACTGCTGAATGCTACTTAATAGCGAGTCGTATTTTCCCATTAAAAGTTTGGTGTTAATTCTACTCCGATATCTCGGATATCTTCCTCCATAGATCCCTCTTCTACGAGATCAAACTCTACCGATCCTAAGAGCGTCAACCAGCGGTCTTTATGCGCATCTTTATACTTGTCGATAGCTTTTTTCTCATCGTCGATAAACCCGTGAGGAGTCATAACAATTCTACCTCGAGATTGAATACCATTAATATGGTTCTTTTCAATCTGAATATTAGTACGTTTGGCAAACTCTACCTGTAAGCCGTCTTTAATAGCCTTGATCTTACTAGTACCTGGGTTGGTAATGTTACCGAATGTTACTACCATCGTAGCATCATACCACATAGACATTCCTCCTTTGTTCTGTAGTTTAGGCTGTCCCATAGGGGATTCAGGCTTCATCGTCCATACCTTGTTGATTGCAACTAAAGTATTCGTATATGGATTACCTTCTTTTCTTGATAGCAAGATCTTCTGGTTTACATTATTAGCAAACTGAGTAGACATTGCTCCGGCATTCCATTCGTTATTATTCTTATTTGAACGTACAGATAGTTCACAAGGTACTGAACCAATGCTGTCCCAGAAGAAACACATGTTGTGAGGTAAGTTACCTTTCTTCTGCTCATCAATCAAGTCCATAATAAAAGTAGCTACATCCTCAATGGTATGCAAGTTACCTCTATCGGCATAAATAAAGAATCCTTCGTAATCGTAAATCTCTCCAGTATCTTTATCAACAACCTCTTGGACTTCTAGTCCCATTTCCTTAGCATGCTCCCAAGACCACTTCATCTCAGTGATCAAGAATACCGGTAGTACGCCCATCTTCTGAGCGTTAACTGCAGCCTCTAGGAGTGCTGTAGTTTTACCGGTATCCGAATGACCACGTAAGAGAGTAATATGACCTTCGGGAATACCTGGAATAGAAGTGATCTCTTGAAATGACTTAGAAAGTGGTATCCAGCTTTGCTCCTTAAACTTAATGCTCGTAGAAGCTAGTCCTTTATTCTTCTTAAAACTATTGAGATCAAATCCCTTCTTAATAGCCGCCTTAGCGGTCTCCGATACTCCTTTTCTCTTAGCCATACTTAGAACGGCAAGTCGTTAGAAGAGTCGCCAAACAAATCGTCAAACTGACTTACTGTATCAGCTTTCTTAGGAGCTTGAGTTTCTACAGTAAAATTATTGGCGGGTGCTTGAGTAGCTGCTGGTGCTGCTGCAACAGGTGCTCCATCTGCTCCGTCTTCGTTACCTGATAACCAACCTTCTAGTTGCTTTTTAATGAATGCAAAGTCGTACTTTGAAAAGGACTTTAATGGATCCGGTTGAGTCTTTAGCCAAGTCTCTACCTGATTATTATTATCACTCAAAGGAGTTTGCTTAGGCTTAACACGTACAGAAGTTTGCGGGTAAGGGTTACCTTGAACTACTTCTATCACGATATCAAAGCCATTCATAACATCGGTAAAATCACCGATATCTTCGTCAGCAGCTAGTTGCAACAATGTGTTGTAAACTTGCTTACCGAAGCCCCATAAACGAACTCCTTTATCTTCTTCACCACGAACAACGACAGGAGCATGAACACGCATCTTTGGAGCCAATTTACCAGACAATGACCAGTTATCACGGTCAGAAGTCTTACGCAACTCGTTTACAAAATCAACAACAGGATCTTGCTCTCCAAAGTTAGTCAATGCAATCATCGGATACTTACCAATTCCGTAATGGAAGTAGAGTTCACTGAAAGGCATTTCAGGGTTAAACATAGAAGGTACAATTCGGATCTGATGCTTACCTACTGAGGGCTTCCAAAATGTAGCTTCGTAATCGATCTTTTCACGCTCACGTCCGTTTGACTGTTGAGCCTGAAGTTTCTGCTTGATAGCGGATAAATCCATAGAAAAACTAATTTAATTATAACTGTTTGTATTATCTTTCGAATATAAAGATACGAAATGTATCTTTAAGAGACAACTTAAAGTTCGATTATTTGATGTAATCGAGTATTGATACGCTTTAACTCTGGGCCTCTAGTGAGTAGGATACAGTTGCGAAAATCGCTCCAGTTAACTCTATACCTAGGATCCGGTATTCCTCCGTTGAGTTCCTTAATTAGAGTGTTTAGTGCGTTGATAGTATATAAAGTGTTGGATTCTTTCTTTCTATGTACTAAGATAGTATTGTCTAGGAAGTTAGCAACATTGCCGAAATCAACATTATATGTACAGATGTACTCTTGATTGCTCTTAGAGTATAGTACGAAGATCTTGTTGTACATAATATCGTACTTGCCTTTAATCTCTTCAATTAGAGTATCAAGATTCTCTTCCGTAGTAAATGTACAGAATAATTTATTGCTCATATCGTCGTTCCAAATGCTGTTGTCGGTGATAAAATCGTAACCGAATTCTTGTGTCGTAACTTCCATTATAAATAGATTTTATTAATCCAAAACTAAATTTGTATTGCTTTTAAATTTCACTGGGTATTTCCCAGATGTTTCTAATAACCGTTTAAGCTCTTCTAACGTCTCTTTACCGTCAGTTAAATCAAAATCAAATAATATTGCATCATATGTGTACAATGCTACTCCAGATTTCTTATTTCTTAAATAACCTAATACTTCTTTTAAGATAAGAATATTTCTTGAGGTCTCCAAACTTTGTATAACATAATTAAAAAGTTTTTGAGGATTCATATCCTTGAGGTTAGAGTAGAACGGCTTGTTTGATATAGGAGCTCTAACGACTCCGTCAACAGTAAACCTAGTCCACATCTCATTTATGTAGGAGGCTACCTTATCAAAAAACTCTATGTGTCTGTATTTGTCCGGAACACCACCGTACATGATCTGAAAGGTGTTCTGTTTAGATTGCTTGTATTCCTCTTCGGTTAGCTCTTCTTTATTGAAGTACATTCTACCTAACTGAGTATGTACACTCTCAGAAGTAAACTCGTAACCCACTACTTCAGCGATCAGCCTGATGTGATATCCGTCGAAATCGAATTCTATAAATCGATCGTTCCTTGGAATGATGGCTCTTCTGAATTCCTCTTTCTTTGGGATGGCGGCGAAATTAACGCTATTAAAGGCACTAGTAGGACGACTAGTGGGATTATAAAGATTATAGCTTGTATAACAAATATTATCTGCAATACTGAAGCTAGGGTTATTCGGTTTAAACTTGTCAATAAATTCTTCATAAGTAATTCTTACTCCGTTATGTTCTGATAAATAGAATACTCCGGTAGCTAAGTTATTGTAAAATGGCCAGCTAGGGTCTTTTGTGGTGTTTATGTAATCTTGTATGATCTCTACAAGACTGTTATAATTCCTTTCGCAAGCTTCGTGCAGTTTAGATAAAGGAATGATACGGTTTAGATCCTCTTTCTCGGACATCCTGTTATAATACCACTGTATGGTCTGGGGAGGATCGGGAAGTTTTAGGGTATCGTACTCGATCATTGAGTACATTAGGTTGATATCGTTGATGTTACCGTGAGAGAAATAGTATAAGAAGGTCTTCTTATTATATGTATATAGTGTTTCGAAGCATTTTAATACCTCTTGTACCTCTTTCTTTGAGAGATTTAGTCCTTCCTCATGATCAATAGGAATAATATAACCTTCCTTATGATCTAAAGGTCTAATATATAGTGCGACTGCAGAAGAAAGCATAGGATGATAGCGGTCGTTAGATCTAACTACCTCAACATAACCTCCATTTCGTCCTAAATTACAAAGGTATTTTAATTGACTATCGCTTTCAACGATGTAAAACATAACTTATTATTCATAACCTCTATTAATATACGAAAGATTTTATTCTAAAACAACCTTTCTACAGGTTTTAAATAGTCTCGTAAACCAGACATTTTCTCTTCTGCTAAATTCACCTCTCTCATATTTCTAGTATTAGACCCTTCCCTTTTATACTTCCCGTAGTATGTATCTTCTCCGGGTAATGTAGCGTCCCATTCTAATTTTGCGAGATTATACAACCTAAAGTCATATCTCTCTGATTGCTTAAGTAATTCTTCATAAGTCTTTAATGAGACTTCGTAAATAATCCTATCAGACTTATGTTGTATAAAGTATCTAGAGAATCTTCCTGATTGTCTTTTTTCGCTAAGCTTAATTTCCGGAGGTGCTTTTGGAGAGAAATCAGGTTCTCCACTTGATGGAGTTTGATTTTGTACTGTAGGTTCTATGGTACCTTTAAATGATGGCTTATACATACTTTCCAAATTTATCACAGTCTTTGTAAGAGGATCCGTCGTAGCGTAATAATTCCTGAGCGTTTCTATTAGATGAGAAGCTTACATGAATCCAATGCGGATTTGTGTCGTTACCTTTTTCCCAGATTAACTGACCGAAAGCTAAGTTTTCTGCAATCCACTTGAATACTGTAGCTAAGCTAGATCCGTTACCGACACTAGTAAAATCTACAGCTTCACCTCTTAAATGCTGTGAAGTGGTGCTGCCGCCTATAGCTGAGTTGACTGACGGGCTTCTGTATGCACTGGTTATCCCTATTGTACCGAACAGAGTAGTAATCGGGATTAGAATATTCTTATCTAGTAATAGGAGTGCGTCTAATATACTTTGAGTAGGTCTATTATCTGCGTTAGGTGTACTAGGATGTCTAGTTAACGTTGTTAACGGATAACTTCCTGTCCAGTTCACAGTTGAAATATCTAATTTCGGTTCGCCGTTTAGTAGATCGTCAAAGCCTGGCGGCATTCTATCTATATCAAAACTAATACTCGGGTATAACCCGCTTATTTTTTTATCAACATTGAATATTTGAGTGTTCAGTTGAGTGACCCAGTCTCCATTGTTTATTGTATGTTCAATTCCGGTTATTAAAAAAGCAATGTTTGAATCAGAACGTCCTCCGTATGTCTTCGGTAGTACATCTTTACTCAATCTAAAAGCATCCATTACTTGTAATCCTGATATTCCATATAAACTTAATCCAACCTGGAAAGGTATTATAAAGTTGTATGTAGGTACCTTGTTGTGATTGTAAACACTATCTGCGCCGGCTAGGTAGTTACAGTAGTTCTGGTATACTCCTACTTGAGTATCTTTCCCAATTCTTGGAATTGTTCTAGCTCGGTAATATAAGAGTATATGTGTACGGAGATCAACAATATCCTCTATTAACCGGTCTCGAATTGAATCATAGTCTGTAAGATCTTCTCTTTCTTTACGATCTTCGTCGTATCGATCAGTAAAAATTCTATCTGTGATACCCCTATTAAGTGCTCCAAAGCCTGTAGCGTCTTGAGTGGAAGTGAAAGCAGTATCTTGTGCAGAAATAGCGATCATGGAAGACATCTTAGGAGTAATCTTACTAACCATGTTTATGTCTTTGATAATACTACTTAATCCGAACACTTCAAGTTCTGGATATTCAGCTTCAGCGATCGGTGTTACTGCATTTCTATCCACTACATGGAATAATGAAGAATCTTCGCGGTATTGTAACTGTAGGTTATTAATTCCGCCACATACTCTAGAGATTTCATCTAAAACTTCTTGTACAAAAGTAAGAATTGTTACCTGTCCTTGATCATCAATATACTTATTTAGGGTATCTAATATAAAGTTAATACCTAACTCTATATTAAGAATTATAGGTGCTTGATAATCTACAACAAAGGTTGCAGATCTACTAATATTAAGTTTGGATAAGCTGTTTGGTAGTATACATATTTCAGGATTTACAGATAAATGATCATCTTGAGTTCTGTATAAAGGAGTACTTAATTCATTTTTGTACATTGATTTGAAGAGAAAGAAATACCCTGAGTCGCTCTGCAGTACGTGTCTGTTTAGTAACTCTAATAATGCTCCTAACTTAATGTATACCGTGTTACGTACAGGTTCGTTGTTCGTCGAAACAAACCTACCTCCTAAAAGGTAGCTCCAAGATAGCAACTGTTTTTCGTATGTATTAAAATACGGATCACTATCGTACATCATTAAGTTTGCAACACGTTCTGATGTTTCATCAGAGCCAAAAAGTTCTTTAACTCTATCAGAAGGTTTAAAAGTCCCGGTAGATCCATCCACCAGATCCCATAGGTACCTGTACTTAAATACATCGGTGAATTGCTGACCTATAAAAGAGTCTTTTAAATACGCAGCAACATATGGATTGTCAAATTTTGATCGTAGGTGATAATGTAACTTTGATAAGTTGTCATCATTTGGATCTATATATGAATCATCAGCTCCTGCATTTACTACTTGTGCGTTAGATCCTTGCTGTGCTAACATTGTTTGAAAGCCTACATATTTTACACTGAAGAAAAAAGCAGGTCCTACAAAATACGGATTCAAGCGCTCCCTTGTATTTGAATTAGATGGACTTTCAAAATCATACTTCCATAGTTCAGGGACCTCGTTGAGGTTTTGGTCGATTATTTTTCCGGGTGATTTCTCTTCCAATTCATAATAATTACTTATTACGGAATTTCGGCCTGGGTCGTAGAATCTACCTTGATGTGCTTTTTTATATTCTGCTTCAGTTAAAACACGTGTTCCGCCGGTAAAAGGAATGTTCAATACGGACACTGGGTTTTCAAACAATTGCGTAGTTGTATTACCTGAGGTTACTGGTGTTTTGCAAATTAGATTAAAGAAGGCGTCAATACATTCTACAGCGTCTCTACTTTTGTTTGTCTGGTAATCCTGTATTCCTTTTACAAATTCAGGTGTAGTTGGATACGGATTCTGCATCGGCAGTAAGCTAATAAAGCCTGCTTCATAAGTGCCTGCGGTTAGGTCGTTCTCACGTACATTAAAGTTAACGATCCCATTCGACCACGCAGTATCTACCGTGAGATTAAGTTTTTCTTCTTCTCCAAATTGACGTACTCTACCGAGAGAATAGTACCGCTGAATTGTTCCAATTACGTCTCCTCCTTTTACAACTTTTAAAGACTTTATCAAATCCTGCACGCGGTTGGTAAGTACCTCGATAGAGTTTGTGGATGTATCAAAGCCTGCGGCAATAAATGGGTCTTCTTGAGCGGTTCCTTGAGCGCGTGCGTTGATGTACTCGCCAAATAACCCTCCAAGATCACTTAGTGTAGATTCTACAGAACCACAAAATTGAGTATAAGTGTCTGCTAAATTCGGGATACCGTTTAGAGCAGCAGAACCACTTGTTATATCATAGTCGATTGCAGTGTAAGGGAATGTAATTGTGGCGGCACTTCCAGATGCTTGGTTTTGTTGATAACTACTCACCTGGCTTTGGTACTCCTGTGTTAGTACGCTCTGCTCTACGTAAAAACTCGCTTTATAGGATTCTATAAGATCTCCAGCAGTAACTAAACTTACTTGACAGTCGTACCCTCCATCTGGTCTGAATTTCCAAGAGAAGTTTTTAATTATACCAACAATACCGTCATAGCTATAATTAGATGTTTTTCTTTTACTATCTATTTTTGAAATGACCTTAGACATCTTATCACTTGCTGTAAAGTAATCTATACCGTAGTCTGATGGTTCTACCTTGTCTGAAGATTTTAATACTTTACTGTGTCCCCATTCCAGTAGTACAGTCATTCCAGGTCGCATGTAAAGTACTTCGATAGTATCCATCTGCTCTTTTGACCAGCACTGAAAGCTTATTGTAGCAGTTCTTAGAGATCCGAATCTGTTGTGAGATCTAATTCCCAGGCTTGTAATACCTGGTTTTGGTCTGTAACCCAGGGCGCTAGTCTTTTGATATCCGGGTAGCCCTCCGGTATTAGGGCTATATGTAATATCCTTATTACCGTTTTCATCAGTAATAACTGCCCTACTGTTAAGCCCAAATAAAATATTATCTTTAGCTAACTGATTCCCAGAGGTAGTTCCATACTCAACAGCTGCTTTTGCATCCAAGATTACACCGGACTGCATCTTGATCCATGGTATGGAAGATTGTAGTTCTATGTACTCTGAACGAGAAGATTGTTCGCCGAAAACTTTCTGTAGCTGTTTAATATGACTAGCTACGTTACCGTCTATAGGTTCTCCTACTTTAAAATCTTTTGCTTGATAACTGCTCATCGAGATTCATTTAAATCTTCATATTGCTTAGTGACTTGTCTGTAAGGTGGAATCCTTAACTGTATACCTGGTTCTAAAAAAAGAGTATCCCTTTTAGCATGAGGATTACTAGATGCAATAACCCACCAGTAGTCTGAAGTTCCGTAAAACTGCTTTGACAATATATCATACCTGTCCCCCATAGAAGTTATAATATAGTAATCTTCTTCCGAAGTGGCAACTTCTGGATAGATTGAGGTCTCTTTTACAATTTTACCTTCAACTACTCTACGTTCTATTGACCCGTACCTGCTCATAATTTATTAGATTTTACTTTTTGAGTATTACCGATATATGGAAGTTGTTGCTCAGTTGACGATAAAGCTGAGTTATGGTATTGCGGAGTTTCTGTGTGAATTGGGGTAAATTGTACAGCTACTTGAAGTACCTGAGGGAGCAACATAGGTGATGTTCCTGGTCCTGCGCTCCAAGGTATATTATTATCTACAGTAATACCTACGCTATTAAGTACTCCTGGAGTGTCTAAGTAATCTCCTATTCTTAAATGAGTTATGATTCCTGAAGGTATTCCTGTTCCGTTTTTGTATTCAGGAGCTGTATGTGAAACAAGCGCATTAACTTTATTATATACGATTGGTTGTTCTTCTTCTGAGAAAATAGGTATAGTTAGGTTAAAGCTTATTGTCCTATTAAAGCCTGTGTATATGAAAAAGTTTTCCATTCTACCGACGTACTTCTGAGAATTCCAATTTGCTTGAAAGTTATCTGTAATACTTCCGATAAATCCTCTAAAGAGTTTATATTCTAAGTCTGGGTATTTACCGAATATAATCGGCACCAGGTCCTTCTTAAGATTACTTATTTCTTCAGAGCTTCCAGAGCTGTATATGTCAGTCAATCCTACACTATCAGATCCTGAGACTTGTGCAAATCCGTATTTACTTTCTAAAGATTTAGTACCTTTCTTACCAGTGGGTATAATAACTGATCCATCGTTGTATGCTGCAAGGGATGCAGAAGTCCATATTTTATCGTTGTATACTTCACTAGGTTTATCGCCGTTTAGATTATACCTACTTACTTTGTTTTTTAATAGTAATGGCGATTCAGCTGTCTGTGTAACTTCTGAATTTACTGAGGCTATTTGTGCGGCGGAACCTGCTGTGTAGTAGTACTCTGGTGAGGGTTGTATAAAGTGTGTGCCGGTTCCATTTACACCTGCTTGTGCTAATGCTGTACCTACTGTTCTAGCTGTATTTTTTAATACGTTTCCTGCTACATCTATAGCTCGACCTATTACTGTCCGCTTATCAGAAGCATTCGCAGGGTCGCTAGCTTGGAGCAATGCTTGATGAGATATGAATTTAACGCCAGGAGTATCTGCTAAAAGTTTAACTAGCCTAGATACATCATCAACACGAGAGCTAATTTCATTACTTAAAGCTCCGTATACTGGAGGATTGTTTATGTCCTTAGTTACATAGGGTGCCGCTCCTGTAAATTTAAGCGATTTTAAATTTGTCTTTAAATCTATTAACGGCATAATTAATCTCCTAATTGAGGGTTACTTTGTACTAAACCTAAACCAACTTTGTTCCCATCCATATAAATCTCTGATTCTTTCTTAGCGATGACTCTGAGTTGATCTACCATCTGTGCGTAGTGGTCTTTTTCTAACTTCTTGTTCTCTTCGTCTTTCTTAGCCTGCTCTTCTGCTCTTCTATTAGAAGCTTCAATTCCTCCGGAGATTAATCCAATTGCTCCTCCGATTACTGCTCCTGCTGCCGTTCCTATTACAGGTACAACAGATCCTAAAGCTGCACCGTATAGTGCTCCTTGGCCAGCTCCCGATACTATGTCTGTAGTTTGTGCTGCTGCCATGTTTCCTGATTCCTCGAACTTACTCGCTAGAGCGTTTCCACCCATTTGAACGAGTGCGCCGCCCATTCCAAAACCTAATCCTGCTCCTGCACCCATTGCTCTAGACATACCAAATCTTCCCATACTATTAGCTCGCATTGCAGCAGCATATCTTGAACCTCCGGGCAATGTAGACATCATTCCTCCGCCGGCGCTTCCAACACCTACCGGACGAGTAACCATGGGATTTAACATAGTACCGCGAGGGAAAGCTAAGTTTTTTAAAGCTAAACCTGCTGCAACCATCATTCCGCCGCCCATTAAGGTCTTAGCGATTCCCGAGGATGATATAGTTTCTATAAAGTTTCCGAATTTTTGAATGTAAGGCTCTAAGAAAGATACTATATCAGTAAAAACGTTTTTAAGCTTTGCGACGGCATCTTGGAATTTCTTAGTAGCTGTTTCTTGAGACTGCAACTCTAATAGAGCTTGTTGAGGAGTCATTCCAGGATTATCCTTGACTAACTGATTGATCTCTCTAGCTTGTTCTGATGATAAGTCTTTGGCTTCTTTTCCGAGCTTATTCATCAATTCTTGTTTGATCAACATATCAGCCATTGCGTCGGAATTCATACCGAATGCCTTTGCTAAGGATTCGCGTTGAATAACGTTCATGCTTTCGTAATCAGCTAATGTTCCAACCTGATTGGCTAATTCTTTAGCTAACTCTAAGTCGTTACCTCTTAATGCTGCAGCTCTAGCTCTTTCTAGATTAAGCTCTCTACCAGTTAGTAACTCAGCTTCTAGTTCATTAGATATAGATGATTCAAAATCCAATAAACTATTAGCAGTATTTCTTAACTGCTGGAAGCTCATACCTAGTTTTTCAGTAGCTACGATAGCTTCAGCTATTGCTTCAGGGTTTCTTCTTAAGTTTAAGAGAGTAGTTCCTGATAGATCTTTTACTTTTTCTAAAGCTTTACTGGTTGATATAAATACTCCGTTAGCTTTATTAGCCGATACTACAGATTCAGCAATATTTCCTGCGAATTCGCTAGATTCTTGTCCGGTAATCTTACCTAATGTGGCTAGTTTACCGGCTGCTCCAGCAGATAAGCCCATATACTCTGTCATCTGAACAAAGTCCTGTAGCATTTGACCGCTGAATTCGATGCTAGTTCCTAATTGAGCATTTAATTCTACATTAGCTTTAACAAGTTTCTCTGTGTTAAATCTTGCAGATCCGGAATTTTGACCTACTTCGGCAAACCTATCACGCATTCTACGTGAAGCTTCCATCCCTAACCCTAATTGCTTATTAAGGTTTCCTGCTTGTTCACTTACCTTTAAGATTGCTCCTAAGATTGCTGCTGGTCCTAGCTGTGCTAGTAGTCCTTTTGCTAATCCTAAAGAACCTTGTAAGAACGTATTTAACCTTCCCTTTCCTTCCTTAGCTGCTTCTCCTGCTGCTTCAGCGGCTTTCCTGAAAGGTCCTTCTAAGAACCTACCGAGAACCGGTAACTCTCGGACGGCAGATAACATATTATCAAAAAGCTTTGTCTTGGATCCTGCTTCCGCGACTGCTTTAGCTAATGCTTCAGCGTTCTTAACTAAATCACCAGTAGTCTCTTTAGTGTATAGTAAGACTTCTTGTTCGGATTGACGTGACCTTAACTGTTCGCGGAGTTTTCGTACTACCTTACTATTAAGACTGTACCCTTCTTCTACTTTTTTTGCAATATCTCCAGATAGTTGTTTTCGCTCTGAGTCTACTTTGGCAATCTGTTTTGCTAAATCTGCTTCTTTAGCTTTAGCTTTTGAAAGATTATCCTGAAAGCTCTTCTTCTTAACTTCGTCTGCAATATTATCTTTATTAATACTCGATAAAGATTTTGCAAGATTAACTTGATCTTGTAGAGTACTGGCTAATCCTTTAAAAGCATCGTCACCAAACGAATTAAGCTCCTGGCGGTATGCTTTTATATTAGCAATCGCTTCAGATGCTTGATCTCGAATCTCTCTAAATTGATCTCCTGAAATATCTCCGAATTGTCCGTCAGCCATAGTTACATAGGTATAGTAATAAATAGTTTATTACTGTTTTTTAGACGCTTTTGTTGTGTAACTTGCTTTTTTTACTGCATCTGGAATACTTACTGAAGAAGTACTTGGTTGAGCTCTTTCAATACCTTGAGATTTCTCCATAGCTTCTTTTTGAGCTTCAGCTTGTTTTTCGTAGAATTCACGGATGGTCTGTGAAGTGTACCTTCTTAGCCATATAGGCATGTTGTAGACTGTATGCCAGTCATAACCGCCTTGGCCGTGAAAGCAGATTTCATGTATCTGCTGGAAGAGTAGAGTTCTATACTCAGGCGTCAGGCCAAAAAAAGTTGATTCCAATCGGCAGAGTAGCCTCCTGCTCTACTCCGTTATAGTCTTCATACTCGTATGTAAGGTCGACATCTGGTGATACTCTATTGTACTCTTCTCTCAACGCTCTTGCATCTCTGGCTAATAGTCCGTAATCTACAAACTCCCTAACATCTTTTCTTTCTGCAGATCCGTTGATAGATGTAAGTAAGTACTTTAGGCGAGTGGTCGCTTCTGCAATATTATCTTTATTAATCTTTTGAAGGCCTTTTACTTCTTGTTCAATCTTCTTCTCATCACCGTGTGTGAGTAGTTTAAAAGTAACTAAGTTATCTGTATTAGGAAGTTGAAAGGAGAATTCATTCTGACCTCTAGTATATTCACTTTCGTCGATTACCTTATGCTCAAATGTAGAGAGATCTGCTGTTTGCTCTACTCCGTTGTAGTTAAATACATACTCTTTACCGTAAGATAGTATACGAGCAGCAATCATAATAGCATTCTTATCGCCGATTAAGATCTCATCATAATTTACATCAGTAACAATTAAGGACTGTAAGAGCTTATCAATAACCGTACCTTTTGTAATATAGTTCTGATTGGTTAAGATATCTTCTTCCTTAGCGGTCATGTATTTCATTTCAATTGTACCGCTGGCTAATGGATGATCTTCTGGGTATAGAAGTCCTTTTGATGGTAGATCTACCTGTTCGGTAGGTAATTTGTACTTTGATTCCATATACTTAATTAGTTGTAACTCAATTTATATATAAATATATGAAAAAAGAAAACCCGAACCAACTAAGATCCGGGTTTTTTATTGCTTGACAGGGCGAGGTTTATTTTTCTTCTTTCTCTTCCTTATCTTCCTTCTCTTTTTTAGGAGCTTTTTTCTCTTCTACTTTCTCCTCTTCTTTCATTTCTTCTGGCATGTAAGCTTTTTTGTACTCTTCCTTGATAGACATTGCCATCTCGTGAAGTTCTTTAATCATACCTTCTTGAGTACCTACTTTAGCTTCGTCAGCCATTTCCTTAAAGTACTGACTGCCTTTAATCTCTGCTAATCTACCTTCGTAAGCATCTAATACTTCAGCAATAGTTTCCATCTTCATTTCCATCGCTGCTCTGTTACAACGACCTTCGATGATGTTAGCTACTTCTTTCATATCAGAACAGCCTAGAGCTTCTGTTACATACTCTGCAACAATCTCTTCCATTGCTTCTGCAGCAGTCTCTTCGATTGTCTCTTCAACAGCTTCCATTTCTTGGATTGGCTGCTTACTTTCTGCTAAAAATTTTCTTAAATCAAAATTATCCATAACTTAATTAGAAGTTTAGTACGCAATAATCCATTGCGAGTTGTAATTCAACGTTAATTGCTTCATCAGTTGACCAGTTGTATTGACCGAAGTTTGAAGAAGCTACGAATGCACCTTTGATGATCCACTCACCGACGATATCGCCGACAGGACCTAAGATGTTTAACGTTACGTCTTTTTTATAAAAATCTGAGTATCCAGCTCTACCCGTTACTGACTCGTAGCCCAATCTAGCCCAGTCCATTACAGCTTGTGCGCCAGAAGGAGTGATTGGATCGTATAAGCTGAGTGTCATGTTTTGCCACTCTCTCTTACCGCGTAGCTTTCTGTAGCTGTTGATATGGTCGAGTTTGATTACATTATCTGTGAAAGATGGAGATGATGCGCTCTTAACCATGTATGATGGAATTCCATCGATGTACATAATAAACCTGTTAGCTACCTTCGGTTCGAAGGCGGTAAACATGATTTCATTTGGATCTAGTACTGGCATGTTACTTTAGTTTACTTTATTATAAATAGTTACGCTCCAAAACTTGCACCTGTTGGTTGTACAACAAAGTCAAGAACGATGAATTCAGCAGTTTTAGTTGGTTGGATGTAAATCTGACCTACCAATTGGTTTCTGTCGATAACATCAGCAGAGTTGTTGGTGTCGTCCATTACTACTCTGTAAGCGTATAAACCTTGTCTCTGTACTACAGTTTCAAGATATGGGTTGACTAAGCTCAAGAACTTGTTACGAGTAGCAATTGTATTCTGCTCGAATACTAAGTTGTTTGCTTGATCGCCGATGAAGTTCTTAAGACTAATAAGAAGTCTTCTAACGTTTACTCTATCAAGTGCAGAAGCTTTAGTTTGTAATGTCTTTTGTCCGTATGCTACGATACCAGAACCTGGGAATGTAGCGATTGGGTTAACCTTACCTAAGTAAAGCTCATCTCTATTGGCTTGTGAAAGTTTTCTTTCTGCAGCAGTTACTCCAGGAATACCACCTCTCATAAGACCTGCAGGTGCGAACCATTCAGCGCCTACTCTATCGTTGAAGGCGTAAACACCTCCCATTACTGTAGAAGCAGGAGCCCATACATCTTTTCCTAATCCTTGGCTGTATACTTTAACCCATGGCCAGTAAGCAGCAGCGTAAGATGAATTAGCATATCCTGCTTCAGCAGTTACTGTTGATACTGAAGGAGCACCGTGACCCACTAAGTCGGCAACGTAGATTGCATCTCCTCTATCTTCAACCATATCAATGAATGAACCAACAAGTGCTCCGTTAAGGTCTTGGTTGATACCGGGAGTCATCAATACGTTAAATCTAAATTGGTCTTTATTAGCTAATGCTGCAAGAGCGTTGCTGTAAGCAGTGCTTGTAAGACTTACATCAATACCTTGGCTGTCTTCAGAGCTTGGGTGTGGTGCATCTTGATAGAAAGAAGCTGCCACTCCTGTTTGGAATAATGCTCCTGTTGCTCCTGAGAATGCTCCGTCTGTAGCTGATAGATCTGCTAATACTGTTGAGTAAGCTGTTTTAGCTACTCCGTTGTTGTCGAAGTAGTCTGGCATTTTATAGATGGCTGCCGCTCTTACGTATCTAGATCTGTTTGGATAATCACCAGTCATTGTAATTACGCCGTTAGAGTTACTCTCTACCTGGTCACCAATTACTTTGTTGATGTAGTTCTCTGATTTAGGATCTAATGACAACTTAGAGAAAGATTCTAAGATGACTTTGTTCTTATCATTGTCATCACCTCTTCTGATAACGAGTGAGAAAGTTCCCAATACAGCATTTACTGAAGTGATCTCCCATCTGATGTTATCTACTGTACCGTCTGTTAAAGCGTTGTTAGTTCCAGTACCGCCGTTATTGTTCATGATCTCGCCTTCTGCTAAGGTCACGAGTTTGAATAAGTCGTTACTTAATGTATCGTTAGCTACTGTAGCAGATGCAGCGGTAAAGCTATCACCCGATACTCTTGTTACGAGCAGTGATGAACCGCCTTGGTCGAAGTATCTTTCTGCTGCCATTGCAGTAAAGTGTACGTAGTAGTCACTTCCTGATAGGAAAGTTTCTCCGAAAACGTTTTTGTATTCTCCGTAAGAACGTACTACCGTAGGAATGTCGATAGGTCCTTTTACCGCTGGACCTACTACTGCTGTAGAGATCTCAGCTGGAGCTGGTGTTAAAAATGATAGGTCATTCTCTCTTGAGAATACACCCGGTGATAAAATTCTTTCAGCCATCTTAGTTGAAGGTTAATTAGTCTTTATATAAATATGTCACTAATATACAAAAAACCTATCGGAAATTGTCTATTGGGGAAATGTAAATCCTCTTATATAAATAGAAAAAGAGGGCCGAAACCCTCTCTGTTCTAATAGAAACTACTAAATAATTATTCTACTGTAATTTCTTCTTGTGGTTCGTTAGGAATAAATTCCCCAGTACCTAAATCTACGGTACCGTCACCATACTTCTCAGAAAGCTCTTTTCCAAGATCTGTTTCCTGTGTTTTTAAATTCTCCATTGTCTGAAGAGCGTTAGCTCTACGAGCATCTAAATTTAATCGGATCACTTCAATTTCTCCTAGTTCACGGATAACTGATTGATTACCTTCTTGTAAAGCGCGGATCGTTCCGAGCTCTTCTGGTGTCATCTTCTGATTTGCCATCTAATTAAAATTTAACTGTTTTGTTAATTATTATATTAATATATGAATAGTTTCTCAATTGAGCAACTTCTACCCAAGGTTTTTTATATTATTTTCAATAACTCTTCGGTGATCTGTTCGAACAGTAGTATCTTCAATCAACTCTCTAAATAAACGTCTAGATTCTTGACCGTATCCTAGATACCATCCTGTGATTGCTTTCTGTAACATAGGTCCGTACTCTCCAGGATAATTAACCTCTGCGTAAGTCGTACCTGGTTTTAATGTCTCTGCAATAGAAGCGACTGTATAGGCTTCCTGCCATTGCTGTTTTATTTCAAAATACAAACTTAACATATAATAAGCCTCTGGGCGGTTAGGTTGTAGCGTTATCGCATGCAGAAGTTGACCTTTAGCTGAATGTGAACGACCCACTTGAACGTTTAAGTTTTCGTAGTTAAGTAAAAGACAGGTATACGCTAGATCATTATCGTCAGTTAATTCTGCTGCTCTTAAGATATATGAGATTGCGGATGCTCTCTGTCCTAATTGCATATAACGGACTCCTAGTTCAAAGTTTACAAAGGCGTCTTGAGGGTTATTAGCGTAAGCTAGTAACTTATTGTTCAATAGTTTGTCCATCAAATACGTAATTTAAAACTGTTTCTTTATTAGCTCTTAACACATAAGCAGCATTATCCTGGAATCCGAAGGTGATTAGGAAGTCATCGCCAAGTTCTGCTATACCTGTACAGAATTCAATATAGCCGTCCATAAACTTAAACTCTTTTCCAACTTTTACCATCTCCCAGTCTTCGTTCCATAATACTGCTCTATGGTAGTATTGGGCATCTTTTTGATCAGCTTCGTTGTGCCAGAGGTCTACTTCATGAGTAATCGTAAAATAATACTTACCTACCTTTATTACCTGAGAACCTCCTCTAAGGTCTCTTGGTAGTTTGTGTTCGTGAGGTTCTAATGCAACTGAGGAAGAGGTCTTATCTTCTAGATTAGCTTCGACTACTTCTGTAGGGGAGCACCATTTAACGAACTGGTTAGGAGTATCTAAGATAGGCATCCAGTTCTTCTCGCAATATGACCATTCTGGCGGTTCTATTCTAGTACGAGTAACTTCTTTTACTTCAGTACCTTTAATATCTAATTCAGAGAATTCCATTCTACCTTCTCCATTATCTGTAGTATCCCTACGTACTCCGATTAGATAGATCTTATCATTCCATTTGACTAATCGACCATCTTCTAATCCGATAAATGTCCAGATAGGTTCTACATCTAGTTTAGATGTGTCAATAGCAGATACCCACTTCTGATCTAGATTCTCATCTAACTCGCCAAAGTAATTAACTGTTCGCAAGGTTAAATCGTCTTCTGGATGTAAGTAGCTTAGAGGTCCCCAGCGAGAAGGAAACTTTTGTTTAAACTCTGAATGATATAGGTTGTACTTTACATGACGTATGTTAACCAGTATCTTATCTCCATCTACTAATATAGATGGGTTGCATAACCCGGTACCTTCGGTAAGATTACTCGGAACTAAAAGAGGCTTAATCATGCCTCCGTTATCTAAAACTTTCTTTACTAGCATAAACTTTAATATAAGAACCTTTTCTTAGAACGTCAACTTTTATAAGTTAAATCTTGATTTATAATTGTTAAAATTGTTTTTCACTTCTGCGGCTGTGAGTGCTCTGTTGTAATATTTAGCTACTGGTATTTCTCCTTGATAGTGATTACCGTAAGCTCCACCAAACGCCCTAGATCCTCCTATGAATAGGCCTTGAGAGTCAGGAGCGCCTGTTAATGTTCCTACGTTGTCTTGTGTTAATACTCCATTTAAATATAAAGAGACTGTACCTAATCCGTTACTAGTTCCTACTAAATGGTAATATCCTCCTTTGGATAGGTTTGTAGCTACTGCGTAGGTTGTGCTATCTCCATCTCTCAACTGAATACCCACATCTGTGTTGTTGTACTTAAATAAACCGTACATTCCTCCATACGAGCCTGCTATACTAAATATATTACTTCTGTACCCGTTATCCCAGGTAGCATTTGTGTCTACCTTAAAGATGGTTTCCATTGTAAAAGGTTGTGAGTAATCTGTAATAGTATTAGAGGATGCAATGCTCATATAATCATCTGTACCGTCGAAAGTCATTATTGCATCAGAATCAAATGATACGTTAGATAAATCAACAGAAGTATTTCCTGTCAAATCTTTTAATCCTTCTGTGGCTGATCTTGTTCCGTTTACAAATTGAGTAGCGTGAGACTTTAGTTCAAGCTGATAATTACATCCATAAGCTGTTGTATTGGTTTTATCTGCGTCATTATAATAGTCATACCCAGCATCTTCTAGTCTAAAACTAGTTGTGTCAGAGGGTACAGTATAAGTTACTTCAAAATATTTCCAAGTATTCCAAGCTCCAGGATTACATACTGTACCTCCATATCCTGCAGAAGAATATATAATTAATCTAGCGCTACTTTGCCATGCTGTAGTAGGATTTATATGGTAGACCATGTACCACCCGGAAATAGTAATTGTAGTTCCAGAAGGAATTGTTTCGTTATACCATCTTAAGTGATCTGTCCAACTTAAATTAGCTTGAGTACTGCCGTTGAAAACTTCTTTGACTGGTGGATCAATAGGAAAAGTAGACGCACCTAATGTATAAACATTTGAGTTAGTGTATACTAGATTCTCAGTAGGCTCACCCCTATAACTATTTCTAGTATCTCCAGTATCGTATGCAAATACTAATGCATCAGCACCTGCTATCTTTCCGTATCCGTGTCTTACTGCCATAACTTACTAAATATTAAATCTGCCTTTGATGGCGTTAAAGTTTGATTTGACCTCTTTGGCTGTTAATACTCTGTTGTATATTTTTATACTTGCACGTCTTCCGTAATGCTTCCATCCGTACAGGCTTCCAAAAAGTATTCCACCTCCATCATAGATAGAAGTTCCAGATGTATTGGGTATACTCTGTGCTCCCATGTACTCTCCATTCATATGGAGCTTTACCTGGTCTGCTCCTCTATCCCATATCATTGTTCTTACTCTCCAGGTATTTAATGAATTATAGTTACCGGTAGAAATGTAAACACGATCTTCATAAGAACCGCCTGAGTTACTGCTCATACCAAACTGAAAGCTAGATAAAGATCCTTGTCCGTGATTCCAGTCAAAACCAGTTTGACCAGAACTATATGCGTTACTACTTACTACTGAGCCTCCGTCTGCTTCTGGGTATGTGGTTGAGTTAGTCCAGATAACTTCTTCTATTGTCCATCCACCGGTAATTGTAGTAAAAGCATCGTTAATTACAGAAGAATGATTTACAGTTACAGTGAAGAAATTTGAGGTATTGTTTAAATTCCTTAGGTATTTGTCCCCAGCTACAAACTCTCCGCTTGAGATATAGCCGTGATTGCCATTACCTGACATATCGTACCATGTAGTTCCGGATCCTGGGTATGAATTTGGATCTGCAGCATCTAAGGCAGTTATAAGCCCGTTTGTGGTTATTCTAGGATTATGGTGTAATGACATAACTATAAATGTTAAATCCCGAATCTGCCTTTGATGGCGTTAAAGTTTGATTTGATCTCTTCGGCTGATAGTATTCTGTTATACATCTTCAATAGAGGTATAGCTCCGTTGAAAGAGCTACTTCCATTACTCCACCTAGCTCCTACTGTGATATCAGTTGTATTAGTATTGACACTATTTGTTGCGCCTGATGTTGTGTTAGATGCAAATTCTCCGTTAACGTAAATAGAGCATACTGATGTACTTCCTATTCTCTGATGCATTGCTACTACATGGTAGTATTGATTAGAGTTGATAGTTTGTACAGCATTTACGTAAGGTCCGCTTCCTATACCTACATCAAAATAAATCCTATTACCGCTAGGTTGTATTCCTAAGAAATATTCTTCATCTGTATCACTTGTACCTTTTCCTATAATTCCTCCATAATATCCAAACTGGGAGTATACTTGAAATACAGTCTCTATGGCAAGTGTTTCTGTATCTCGCATTACTGTGTTATGTGGAATTGTTGCATAGTCACTCGTACCATCAAAAGTCATTTGTGCATTACTGTCAAATGATACGTTTGATAGATCGATTGTTGAATTGCCTGTGAGATCTAGTAAGCCTTGGGTGGCTGATCTTGTTGTTCCTCCTGGAAGCCATTGTACAGCATGGAGCTTTCCTCCTACAATCGCTGTATTTGTTAAATACATTTTAATATCTGTACCACCGCTTGTAAAAAAGTACATTGTACCTGTTCCTGTAGAGCCTTCAGGTACCGTGTAGGAATGTGAGACTAGCTGCCAGTTTGCTGTTAGTGTATAACCAGTACCGGTGCTATAAGACCCTCCTCCAACTTTACTATAATACAAATACGGTGTTACTGTTTTTCCAACACTTGCTGCGTCTGCTGCTTTTACCCATCCTTGCACAGTTATCTTACTACCATTAGTTAACAAAGAAGCAGCTACTCCACTCCAGTTTGTAGGTCCGTGAAAGCCTCCAGTAAAATTATGGTATAACATTGCGTTAACATATTTACCGTTAGGACCTGTTATACTGACTAGAGTTTTAGATTGTGCGTTACCCCAGGAGTGGTAAGCAGGGGAGCTGTTATTACCATCGTAACATCCCCAGGCATCAAACCCTGCTTGAGTCATAGCAGAATGGCTATAAGCTTGAGAATTCGTAGCAGGTTCTCCTATATACGAGTTATAGTTATCCGATAAATCATAGCCAAAGACTAGATTCTCTTCTCCTTTTGTATTTGGTCCTACACTAGTTGGCATTATCTATAAAGTTTTGTGCTTCTTCTCTGCTGTTAAATAATGCAACATCTATACCGTCTTGCATAACGATATATAGATTATTCTGTAAATCTTCTATTAGTATCATTCGTTGTCAAATTTAACATACCATATTTGTTCCATAGCAACATCTTCGGTACCACTCCAGCAGGTAGGTTGACAGCGGGTTGCATTATATCCTGAAGATCCATGAACGTAGGATAGTACGTGGCGTGCATTCCAGTCATTCATCTTAGGTTCTCCAGCAGGTACACAGCTATCATCTCCATTCTGTGCGTTGGCAAATCCTCGAGTACTGTTCCAGTCACCGTAACATGCTGTATACTTGGTACTCCCGTAAGAAGATCCGTTTAATTCCATAGTTACATAACCTGGTAACTCTGTACTGGCTGCTGAGTTCCAGATATCGGCAAAAGTTATAGAATTATCTAATGTTAATGTAACATCTTGAGAGTAAGCTGATAGGTAGGTTCCGGAAGAGTTGTAGGATCTGGTTGCTTTATACCATTTTGTTCCAGTTTTAGTAGTCCAGTAGTCGTAACCTACCTTATTTACTCTAGAATACATTTGACCATCTACACTAAAAGGTTGTATAATCCCATCGTATGTAGATAAGTTACCGTGTAATGTAGAGTTTGCTACGTTGGTACCGAAGGTACTATACTGCGGTCCTCCACATTGTGCAAATACTGCCTGGTAGTGCTCTCCTCCGTATGTTACACAGTGTGCAGTGGAAGCAGGACCTCTAGCTCCGTTAGGAAATAAAGCATACACCCTATCCGGTAGGGAAGGTATATGAGCTTTTAGCTCAGCATAACTTCTAAAATTGCGGGTATATGTACCGTGATGTAGTGCCATTATTCGTTATCGTAAGGAAACATCTTATTCAATGTTTCTTGTCTTTTTTTACATCCACAGTCTTTGCCAGTAGCTTCTGCCCAAGAATCTGCTATCTTATCTGCTCCGATAGCATGAGCTACTTTTGCTACTGTATCTCCAAATCCTTCTGATTTATCTGGCCAATTCATCGTTCATAGGTGCTGTCCAAGCTTCTGTTGCTAATAGCTCTAGAATCTCTTGGTGGTTATATTCTGGGTATGTTCCGTTGTAGATAGCGGGTCTTCCGTAAACACCAGCCTCTACTGTACTAACTACTTCTTCATTTGTTTCTAGGTCTGTATGAGTCTCTGAGTATGTCTCTTCAACTACTGTTACCTCGTATTTTACAAAGGTCTGGGATCCGTCTACAGAGTACCTTAGGGAATCTGCTGAGGATTCTAGTACCTGGGTAAAGTTAATGTTTTCAACTTGACTAACTGGTATAACTAACCAGCGTCTGTTGGGGAATCTACTCATAGTATAATGGTTTATTCTTATAAATATAGCGACTTATAACATATTAGATAAGTTATAAAGCTTAACTAACTTTGTTAATAAGTCTTCTAATTCTCCTAACGGTAACATATTAGCACCATCTGATAGTGCTCTCGATGGGTCAGGGTGAGTCTCTAAGAAGATACCGTCTACTCCAACTGCAATACCGGCTTTAGCAATAGTTTCGATTAATTGAGGAAGTCCACCGGTTACTCCTGAAGAGTTGTTAGGTTGCTGAAGAGAATGTGTAATGTCCAGTACTGTTGGAGCATATTGCTGCATAATTGGAATACCTCTGTAATCAACTACTAGATCTCCGTACCCAAACATCGTCCCTCGTTCAGTGATAAGTACTCTATGGTTTCCTGTAGATCTAACTTTCTCAACAGCAAATTGCATAGATTCAGGAGACATAAACTGTCCCTTCTTAATAGAAACAATTTTACCTGTTTCACCAGCTGCTATTAGTAACTCTGTTTGCCGAGCTAAGAAAGCTGGTATCTGTAGTACATCTACATATTTAGCTGCTAATTTAACTTCATCTACACTGTGTACATCTGTAATTACAGGTATACCTAATTCTGATTTTACCTTATGTATTGCTTTTAATGCTTTTTTATCTCCAATGCCTGTAAACGAGTCTAATCGAGAGCGGTTAGCTTTCTTATAACTTGCTTTGAAAACATAAGGTATATTTAACTTTTTAGTAATCTCAGAAATATCCCTGGCTATTTGTAGAGGCATCTTCTCATCTTCTACAGCACAAGGTCCTGCGATTAAAAATAGTCGATCTTGAGATGTTAACTGTTCATAGAGCTCCATAACTTTCTTGCTTTATCTAAGTCTTCTTGAGTATCGATTCCGATACTTGGTTCATTTGTTAACAATATACGAACTTTCATCCCGTTTTCCAAGAATCTTAGGTTTTCTAATTTCTCTTGTTTTTCCCTCATACTGGGTTCTAGTTTACCAAACCTCTCTAATGCTGATCTCTTAAAAGCGTATACACCGATATGCTGATAATGCTTAGAAGCAGTCATTGGGGTTCTAGAGAAATTTTCAGCTAATCCTTCTTCATTAAAATAAACCTTTACGTTATTTGGATTATTGATTTCATCAACATTCTCAATAGGAAAAGCTGCAGATACTACATCCGCTTTAGTTGTAATTATCGCATCTCTAAGCCTTTCTAACAAAGTGCTATCAATAAATGGCTCATCACCTTGAACGTTGATAACGGCATCACAAGATATACTCTTGATTGCTGCGGCGATCCTATCACTGCCGGAAAGGTAATGTGTAGTACTCTTAATGACAGGAGCTTGAGTCTTCTTTATAATCTCTTCATCTCCAGTAACTACAAATACTAAATCAAATAAACCTGTAGATTCTACCGCTTCGTAAGTTCTCTGTATGATACTCTTACCGCCAATGCTTTGAATAAGTTTTCGCGGTAATCTAGTAGAACGTAAACGTGCAGGGATTAACGCAACTACTTTCATTAGCAACGATGGAAATAACTAGCCCAACCTGTTACAATGTACTTATCTTCACTTACTGCGGGGTAGCCTCGGTGAGGGTGAGTCCATCCTGCTGGGAATATCGTTGTTAACCCTTTTTGAGGTTTTATCATCATATTCTGTTGAGGGAATTCTGTTTCACCACCGTCTTCAATATCATTAAGATACGTAACAAAAGCTAAGTTCCTAATTAACTTACCTTCTCTGGGACCGCCTTGTTCAATGTGTACAGGTCGGTAACAGTCTCCTGGGTCGTACCTCTGTAAATTAAAAGGAGACATAACACCCCAGTTTGATCCGCGATCTTCAACCCAGGGAAACTCTTTTTTGTATTTTTCGAAAACTCGATTAAGTTCCCGTAAATACTTTTTCATTAAATCCTGATTAACTTCCTTATCGGTTAACCTATGGTAACCTCTTACTTTGTCGTACCTAGCTTTTTCAGAATTACTATCTATCTCTGCTATGATTTCATCACATAGATCGTGATTAATAACTCCTGCTAAAATAAAAGAAGGTGATGAGTGTTCTAATTCTACTATTTCCATTTATACTATTACTCTATTAACTTCAATTGCGATACCATCTCTCTTATGTTGAGCAATACGCTCTCTCCACCACTGTGAGTTCTGCACAGTAACGTGAGCATTTTGACCATCCGGTAGTAAAGTGGATGCTTCACATATTGCAATTCTAAAGATTGCTAGTTTTTTTGTTCTATCTAAAACCCTATTCACAATATAATCTATACTGTCTTCAGGTATATGTTCCATTACATCTATACAAAAGGATGCGTCAAATTGTTCAGCTGGATAGGTGTTGTACTTTTCAATAGCTGGATCGTATAAGTATAGTTCTCCTATTCCCAGGTATTCCTGTAGGTCTGTCTCAATCCAGTGTGCTGCTGAAGCACATCCAAAATCAAACAAAGATTTACAGTTGTACTTTTCTAAAAGAACTTTCAACGTATCTCTAGTTCCGTAAGTGGGACTTATGCGGTAACCTTGAGTATACCCTCCTTCATGAAGCTGCTTGTATTGCTCAATAAAGTAATCGTGAGTACTGCCTTTTGTATACATTACTTAGAACCGCCGACGGTACGACGTTCGATATCATTATGGTTTAGTTCAGTCCAATAAATTTCATAACAAACACAGTCTGTTAATGCTTCAAATGAATGGTACAATCCTGGTTTTACTATCGATAGTTCTCCGGTAGTGATTACTGTCTCATCTATTAAATCGTAGTCCTGTTGCTCAATAAAAATCTTAAGGCTTCCACTCTCCATGTAAAAAGCGTTAAACTTATTATTATGTTTATGAGTAGAACAAAATCCGCCTTTTTTGATCTCAATGCGGTGGATTTCAAAATTAGGTTTCTGGAAGATTGCTTGTGTTTGTCCCCAGACTTTTCCTTGTATATGCATAACTTATTTCTTCTTTTTACCTTCAATAAACCAATTCTTGTACGTCTCTCTTTTTTCGTACATGTACTCTAGGTAAGCGTCTAACTTCTCTCTCCAATCTTCTTCTATTTGAGGACAGATAATACCCGATTTATGGCTAGATAGAGTCTTATTAATCCACGGTTGAGGATTATCTCTATTCTCAAATAAGAATTTATTAACATGATAGAATGATCCTCGTTCGATTCCATTATATACATCAACTGGTTCAATTTCCTTCCCTAGAGATGCAGCATAAATTGTAGACTCTGTAATGTGTGTACCGTAAACTTTATCAGCTTGTTGTAAGAAATGGTACATATCGATATCGCGTGGTAGAATTGAATCTTCGCCGAACATATCTTTCAGTTCTCCAATGACCTGGTGTGTTGTGATTGGGTGAGGTTTAAAATATACATTATCATCATGAGTCTTTTTAATGTAATGTAACTTATTCAAGCAGGTGTTTGATTTTAATTTATTAGATCCTGGAAGTACTACAATGTTGTCTACTTCGTGAAAATCGTTAAAATCTGTTGCTCTATCTTGATATTTATTTGCTAACTTACCTTCGATATTTGAACGGAAATAACTTACAAAATCTTTTTCTTCAGAGTCATCGTCTTGTGCTGCTTCCATTATTTGAGTTAACCTTAAATCTAGGTTAAGAGGATGCATCATAAAACATGTAGCAAATTCTGTGTATGCCATTGTTTTAAAGTACGGAATTTCTTGAGCAAGAACATCATAGCTTGTCTCAATATTGTACTTCCTGATTTGTTTTAAGAAATACCTCTCTACGTCTCTTAGAGGATCTAACGCTTTACTTTTCTTTAAGTGACCAATGCGTTCTTTAGCCACGTTCTTGTTGAACATCTCCATATACCTACTTATACTATAAAGTTAATAACTGTAATTTACGATAAATTTTTTGAATAGACAACTACTTATGCTTTTTTTTACGGAGTATAGTAAAAGTCTGTGTACCATGTTGTTCCTGTGCTCCAAGAAGTAACCCAGCTAGTAGTCCAGGTTGTAAGGGTGATTGTCTGAGTCTGGAATGTTGTTGTTGTACTTCTGGTAGTGTTCCAACTTGTAGTAGTTGATCTTGAAGTAACCCAAGTGGTATTAAATGTTGTAGTAGTACTCTGGGTAGTATTCCAGTACGTGGCGGTACTTCTAGTAGTGTTCCAGGTTGTAACCGTTACCTTAGTTGTATTAAAGGTTGTTGTAAAGGATGTAGTAGTACTCTGGGTAGTGTTCCAGGTTGTTACTGTACTGTACGTAGTGTTAAACGTAGTCGTAGTTAATTTACTGGTAGACCATGTTGTATTAAATGTAGTTGTGGTGCTTGTGTTAGTGCTCCAGGTAGTTGTTGTAGCTCTAGTAGTGCTCCAGGTAGTTGTTGTAGCTCTAGTAGTGTTCCAGGATGTGCTCCAGGTAGTTGTTGTACTTGCATTCGTATTAAATGTAGTAGTCGTTGATTTCGTTGTGTTAAACGTGGTAGTTGTTGATTTACTTGTAGCCCAAGTTGTGGTAGTAGATCTATCTGTACTAATAGTCGTATTAAACGTTGTTGTAGTAGATTGACTCGTATTAAATGTAGTAGTTGTACTTTGACTAGTACTCCATGTGGTAGTGGTGCTCCTAGTAGTACCTTGACTAGTAGTCCATGTAGTAGTCGTATTTTGTGTAGTGTTCCAAGTAGTTGTTGTATTCTTAGTAGTGTTCCACGTAGTTGTAGTAGCTCTACTAGTACTTACTGTTGTAGCAAAAGTTGTAGTAGTACTCTTAGTAGTTGCAAATGTTGTAGTAGTACTTTTACTGGTATTCCAATTTGTTGTTGTAGCTCTGCTGGTGCTAACTGTTGTGTTAAACGTTGTAGTAGTACTTTGACTGGTAATCCAAGTAGTTGTTGTGCTTTTTGAAGTGTTCCAATACGTGGTATAGGAAGTTGTAGTTGACTTAGTAGTGTTCCATGTAGTTGTAGTTGCATGAGAAGTGTTCCAAGTCGTCGTCGTACTTTTACTGGTGTTCCAGGTTGTTGTTGTACTCTTAGTAGTATTAGCTACTCCGCTAGTTACCCACGTTGTTGTTGTTGAAGTATTTACTATATAGGAAGTTACCGTTGAACGTGAAGTGCTCTGTGAAGTGTTCCAGCTTGTAGTAGTACTCCTACTAGTATTCCAGTATGAAGTCCATGTTGTAGTTGTACTCTGACTAGTAATCCAGGTAGTCGTTGTACTTTTTGAAGTGTTCCATGTAGTTGTAGTTGCATGAGAAGTGTTCCAAGTCGTCGTAGTATTACGTACAGTACTTGTTACCGCTGAAGTTGAAAACGTTGTAGTGGTACTTCTAGTAGTATTAAATGTTGTTGTTGTACTTTTTGTAGTGTTCCAATATGAAATCCATGTTGTAGCTGTAGTCTTTGAAGTAACAAATGTAGTTGTTGTACTTTTTGAAGTGTTCCAGGTAGTTGTTGTATTTCTATTAGTACTTCTAGTTGTACTTGTAATTTTCTGAGTACTTCCTGTTGTGTTAGTTATCCAGGTGGTGGTGGTTGATCTACCTGTACCTCTCGTAGTATTCCTATTTTCTGTTGTACTTCTAGTAGTATTCCAGTATGAAGTCCAGGTGGTGGTTGTACTTCTTGTAGTGTTCCAGGTAGTTGTTGTACTTCTTGTAGTGTTCCAGGTAGTTGTTGTGCTTCTAGAAGTAGTTGCAGTTGTATTAGTTACCCAAGTTGTAGTTGTACTCTGGGTAGTCGCCCAGGTTGTAGTAGTACTCCTACCGGTGTTTATACTTGTCTCCCAGGTTGTTGTTGTACTTTTTGTAGTGTTCCAGGTAGTTGTAGTTGATCTAATAGTACTTGCAGTTGTATTCGTTGTCCAAATAGTACTTGTGCTTTTAGAAGTGGACCATGTAGTATTAAATGTTGTAGTTGTTGCTTTAGAGGTGTTCCATGCGGTTGTAGTACTCCTGGTAGTGTTCCATGAACTAATATACGTTGTTGTTGTACTTTGTGATGTGTTCCACGTTGTAGTAGTATTCCAGGACGTATTAAATGTAGTAGTGGTGTTTCGAGTAGTGTTGAAGCCAGTGTTCGTAGATCTACTTGTACTAACAGTTGTATTGTATACTGTAGTCGTACTTTGAGATGTTTCCCTGGTTGTGTTCACATTCCAGTAACTATTCCATGTTGTAGTAGTCTCTATCTGTGTAGAAGCTGATGTTTGGAAGGTTGTGGTAGTACTTTTAGTGGTGTTCCTAGTAGTATTCCAGGTTGTTGTAGTATTAAACGTTGTTGTTGTACTCTTGCTAGTACTTCTAGAAGTGTTATATGTTGTTGTTGTACTCCTGGTAGTATTAAAGGTAGTATCGGACGGTGGGATGGATCCACAAGGTTCCAGAGGACCCTCAATTACTTCAGGACCAATAATTTCATAGTTTGGGCAGGCACAGATCATTAGTCCCCCACGAGGAACATCTGCGGTTACTGTTGTTCCTGAGCCACAATCAAAATACTCTACTGTCCCTGAAGGAGAAGCATCTACAAAGAATTGGAAACAATCACATCCTGGGTCTGATACTCCTGTTGTCCAGGTGGTCACGGTTGACTTAGTAGTGTTAAATGTAGTGTTAAATGTTGTTGTTGTACTTCTAGAAGTAGATGTAGATCTTGTAGTATTCCATGTAGTTCCAAAAGTCGTTGTAGTACTTTTAGTTGTGTTGAAATACGTTGTCCATGAGGTAGTCGTTGCGTTTGCTGTAGAGACAGTATAGGTTGTTGACCAGGTTGTTACCCAAGTTGTTGTAGTACTCTTACTAGTACTCCAGGTTGTATTAAATGTAGTAGTTGTATTTTTATAGGTAATCCACGTTGTGACAGTTGACTTAGATGTAGATCTACTTGTTGATGTAGATCTTGTAGTATTCCAAGTTGTTGTCGTATTCTTACTTGTATTGAGACCTAAGTTAGTGTACCACGTAGTAGTTGTTCCTATAGATGTACTAAATGTAGTAGTAGTTGACCTACTTGTTGATACTGTGGTGTTAAATGTTGTTGTTGTGCTCCTACCAGTATTCCAATACGAAACCCATGTTGTTGTTGTATTCTGGGCAGTGTTGTATGTTGTTGTAGTACTCCTGGTAGTGTTATAGTATGTAGTCCACGTTGTAGAGGTGTTCCTAGTAGTGTTAAACGTAGTTGTAGTTGCTCTAGAGGTGTTCCAATACGAAGTCCAAGTTGTGGTTGTAGTTCGAGAAGTAGCCCAGGTAGTAACTGTGCTTTGAGTGGTATTCCAAGTCGTAGTAGTAGCTCGTGATGTACTTACTGTAGTGTTTGTTACCCAGGTGGTTGTCGTATTCCAGCTAGTATTCCAAGTAGTATTGAACGATGTAGTCGTATTACGGCTTGTGTTCCAGTAACTTATGTAAACTGTTGTTGTGTCCCACGTTGTTACCCAGGTTGTGGTAGTACTCTGTGATGTGTTCCAGGTTGTGGTTGTACTTTTAGTGGTATTCCAACTAGTGGTTGTATTTCTAGTAGTGTTTGCTGTAGTGTTTGTTACCCAAGTCGTTGTCGTACTTCTTGTAGTATTGAATGTTGTTGTTGTACTTCTAGTAGTATTCCAGTAACTTACATAAGTAGTCGCTGTTGACTTCGAAGTTAGGTAGACTGTTGTTGTACTTTTAGAGGTATTGAATGTTGTTGTAGTACTTCTAGTAGTATTCCAACTAGTAGTAGTTGCTCTAGTAGTACTTACTGTAGTATTCGTTGTCCAAGTAGTAGTTGTGCTTCTAGAAGTGGACCATGTAGTATTAAACGTTGTAGTTGTATTCGTAGATGTTGTCCAGCTACTAACTGTACTCTTAGTAGTATTCCAATAAGATAGCCAAGTAGTTGTCGTACTTGCATTAGTGTTGAATGTCGTGGTAGTACTCTTAGTCGTATTGTAGACTGTTGTTGTACTTCTAGTAGTATTGAATGTAGTTGTAGTACTGTGAGAAGTACCTTGACTAGTTGTCCAGGTTGTTGTAGTACTCTTTGTCGTATTCCAACTAGTAGTAGTACTTTTACTTGTGTTCCAAGTTGTATTAAAAGTTGTTGTCGTACTTTGACTTGTTATAAACGTAGTTGTAGTTGATCTAGTCGTATTAAACGTTGTAGTGGTACTTCTAGTAGTATTCCAGGTTGTATTAAATGTTGTTGTTGTACTTGCGGTCGTGTTGAATGTAGTCACCGTTGATCTTGTAGTGTTCCAAGTAGTCACTGTTGATCTTGTAGTGTTCCAATATGTTGTCCACGAAGTTGTAGTACTCTGAGTTGTATTCCAGCTAGTAGTGGTTGACCTGGTGGTGTTAAATGTTGTTGTTGTACTTTTTGATGTACTCCAAGTAGTGTTAAATGTTGTAGTGGTACTGGTATTAGTGTTAAATGTTGTAGTGGTACTTCTACTAGTAGCAAATGTAGTTGTAGTGCTTTTAGAAGTACTCCAAGTTGTTGTGGTACTCCTGGTGGTGTTTTGACTTGTTATAAAAGTTGTTGTAGTACTTTGACTAGTATTCCAGGTTGTAGTAGTACTCCTGGTAGTGTTCCAGGTTGTGGTGGTGTTTCTACTAGTTGATACTGAAGTATTAAATGTTGTGGTTGTACTTTTAGTGGTATTCCAGGTTGTTATTGTACTTTGTGTAGTATTCCACGTGGTCGTAGTAGATTTACTTGTCAACCTACTGGTATTAAATGTAGTAGTTGTGTTTTGAGTAGTGTTCCAGGTTGTGGTAGTACTCTGTGATGTGTTCCAGGTTGTGGTAGTACTCTTACTTGTACTAACTGTTGTATTCCAGTTTGTAGTTGTTGATTGAGAGGTATTCCAAGTTGTTGTAGTTGATTTGGCAGTATTCCATACGGTAGTAGTACTGCTAGACGTGCTACGGGAAGTATTACGTGTAGTACTCGTGTTCGCGGATGTGTTCCATTCGTATATGTCCCAGAAACCTATGCTCTTCATGGTATTTTTTAACCGAAGTTCCCTATATAATTAACTAAAACTGTTGACGTGTCTACTACTAAATAAGATAAAATAGAAACATCTCCATTATCTGTTTGCCAAGATATTGAATCTCCATTAGGAGTTTTAACATTAGATGGCAAAGCTCCTGGTGTGGTGGCTGCTGTATTGTTTATAATAATGGTTCCTGTTTGACCTACGTTTTCAGATCCTACAGTTAAGCTTAAAGTCCATGTACCGGCAGCACTTAGTATAAAGTTTGCTCGAGAATTTAAATCTAATACAAATACATTTGATCCATTCTTACTTACGGATAAAGGAGTAGTATCACTGACATCAGCTACACGATCATCGCTATCGTTTACCTCCACCAGTTTACCGGTTGCGTTAAACCTGTATCTACCTTTGTAGGTATTGTTACCTGTATCCAAAAATTGAAAGACTCCTCTGTGTATTCTAAATCCCATATTACTCCTTTATTATATCGTGATCCACGTCTTTAATAAATAGCTCTCTCCAGAACCATCTTCCAATGCTTTTCCTAATACACAGTCATATAAATTACGCTGTAGCATTTCCTCTCTAGAGATGCCTTTTGCGTGACCTTCTACTGCGGAGGTTATTAGGTAATCCCCTTCGTTTACTACTCCGGTACATAGTACAGGTTCTGCTCCTTGAATCAATGGAGATGCATTTCCATTCACGGCTATACCCATTCTCATGTGATCAGCCTCTACTGTACATGGTGTGTTCTCTCCGTTTTGCCAAACTAATACTGTTCCTGTAGCTAATTCAGCAACACTTCCTGAAGCAAGATTAGTTTCATGAAGACCTGCAGAATCTAATGTCTCACAGAATACGATTCTATACCTTGCTGCATCAGTACCTAAATCATAAGTCCTATCAGCACTCGGGATAACGTGTCTGGTTGTAAGTGTTCCTGATAAAGTACCTCCAGTTAGTGGTAGGTAGCCTGTACTTGTAAATGCATTAGATCCTAACGTTCTCTTCTCTACCTCTGAACCGTTCATTACAAGGGCTGCTGTAGAAGAAGTATTTGTATCTAGTGTATCTAAGTAAAGTCTGCCAGTAAATCTACCTGTACCGTTAATATCTAGTTTATAAGAGGGTGTTGCTGTTCCAATACCTACTAACGATCCTGTAATTACTAAATCATTCTGATTGTAAGCTCCTAACACTACTGTATTATCGGAGAATGCTTCCATTACCGGTAGCCCAGCTATAGTGTTAACCGAGAATAAAGAATCAGATAGATCATCGGAGATCTCAAATAATCTACCGTTATTTCCATCGATAGCAAAGATGGTTGTATTGGCTGTTGAACCAGATCCTTCTACGATCAATACATCAGCTCCTCCTACTACGTTTAATTTAGCAGTAGGATCTTGCGTACCGATACCAATTAGTTTGTCTGAGGTAGCTGTAAGTACAGCGTCTGTGATGTCGGCGTTATTTGCGTCGGCATTATTATCTAATGTGATATGCATTTTACCTCTACCGTAAGTATCTCCTTCATTTTCCATGATAAGAGCTCCTTTTCTGTAGAAGTTACCGTCATTGTCCTCTACTCTAAAGTATAGACCTGCTTGACCGATTCCGTTAGCATCAGTTTCAATTAAGATACCCGAGGCAGTGCCGCCTGATGTGTTGCGTACGTGTAATGTATTGTCTGGAGAAGTGGTATTAATACCTAATTTAGATCCATCAAATACTAAGTTTGATTCACCGTTAAACGGTGTTGCACCTCCTGTCGCAGTTACTACGTAGTTATTAACGTTGTTAGTAATACTTGTAGTAGCATTAGTACCTTGTATACCTTGAGTACCTTGTGAACCTGTTGTTCCTTGACTTCCCGTAGTTCCTTGAGATCCAGTTATACCTTGAGTACCAGTAGTACCTTGAGAGCCTGTTGTTCCTTGAGATCCAGTTATACCTTGAGTACCAGTTGTACCTTGGGATCCAGTAGTACCTTGAGATCCAGTTATACCTTGAGTACCAGTAGTACCTTGACTCCCTGTTGTTCCTTGAGTACCAGTTGTACCTTGGGATCCAGTAGTACCTTGGGATCCAGTTATACCTTGAGATCCAGTTATACCTTGAGTACCAGTAGTACCTTGACTCCCTGTTGTTCCTTGAGTACCAGTTATACCTTGAGATCCAGTTATACCTTGAGTACCAGTAGTACCTTGACTCCCTGTTGTTCCTTGAGTACCAGTTGTACCTTGGGATCCAGTAGTACCTTGAGATCCAGTTATACCTTGAGATCCAGTTATACCTTGACTTCCCGTAGTTCCTTGAGATCCAGTTATACCTTGAGTACCAGTAGTACCTTGACTTCCCGTGGTACCTTGTGAACCTGTAGTACCTTGAGTTCCTTGGGAGCCTGTAGTTCCTTGTGAACCTGTAGTACCTTGAGAACCTGTTGTTCCTTGGGCGCCAGTAGTACCTTGAAGTCCTTTAAGTCCTTGTATACCCTGAATACCTTGGATACCTTGAGTACCCTGTACTCCCTGTACTGTAGGAGTAGCTGCAAATAAAGCGTAGGAAGCGGTGGTTGCTGTATCAGCATTACCGGTCAAGTCTCCTACTATAGATCCATCTACCTCTAAAGAACCTGTAAATGAATGTACATCGTCTGATGTATCACCGAATTTTGTTGAACCTGATTGGTATACAATTGAAGCAGATACAAACTCGGTGTGGAATTCTTGAGCAGTTACGTTACCTGTAACTGTTAAGTCTCCTGTAATAGTTTTATTACCTGCTGTTAATGCTGTTGCTGTTGCTGCGTTGCCTGTAGTATCTGAAGATATTGTACCTGGTAAGCGAGCATCGTTGATCGTACCTGCATTAAGGTTTGAAGCATTTAAGTAATACGAACCGTGCTGATTATCTAACTGATCTGCATTAGTAGCAGACGAAGCGTTACCTGTAATTGACCCACTGACAATGAGGTCTCCTTTGGTGTGAACCTTTCCATCTAAAGTTAGTTTTAACCTCCAGTCATTCGGTGTTACGTTACTATTACTAGCTCCGTTTTGAGTGGCTAGTATCAATTCACCTCTTCCCCAGTCTTGAGCATCAGTGTTTAAGAAGAAAATACCTCCTTTTGCTCGATCGTAGGTATCTGTATCTTCTACTTTAAATCGAATACCAGCTGAGTACCCCTCTCCATCATCGTAAGGTGAATCTGTTTCGATTAAGAACTGTGCGTCAGATCCTGATTTAATATGTATACTTGAGAATGGTGATGAAGTTCCCACCCCTAAGAAGTCACCATCAAATACTAAGTTAGCTTCTCCGTTAAAAGGTGTGTTAGCATCTCCAGTAGCTGTTACGACGTAGTTGTTTGTGTTATTAGTTAAGCCTACTGCTGCTGATTCACCGCTAATACCTTGAATACCTTGTGTTCCCTGAGTACCAGTAATTCCTTGAGTTCCTTGAGTACCCTGTGTTCCCTGGGCACCGGTGTCACCCTGTATCCCGGTAGTTCCTTGAATACCCTGAGTACCTGTGGTACCTTGAGAACCAGTAGTACCCTGTACTCCTTGGGTACCTGTAGTACCCTGAGTACCTGTGGTACCTTGAGAACCAGTAGTTCCTTGGATACCTTGAGTACCTGTGGTACCTTGAGTACCAGTAGTTCCTTGAGATCCTGTTGTTCCTTGGCTCCCTGTTGTGCCTTGAGATCCTGTTGTTCCTTGGGTACCGTCGGCTCCTTGAATACCCGTTGTTCCTTGAACACCTTGAATTCCTTGAGCTCCAGTTGTTCCTTGTGTGCCTGTATCACCTTGAATACCTGTAGTGCCTTGAGATCCAGTCGTACCTTGAATACCTTGTACACCCTGTATACCTTGAGTACCTTGTGAGCCTACTTTTACAGGAGTAAACGATACGATAATCTGACCGTTATATGTAGAAGAAGTGGCTTTAGAGGTCATATGTTCTACTGAACCGGTACCTCCAGTCCATGTAGAATTACCTCCGGCATATTTCATATCTAACCTTAAGTCGTCCCCTGCTACTAAGCTAGGGCTGGTACCTTCATATAGATGGTATTTTTCAGGTTCTCCTCTTCTAGCAATCTTAACGTAGATCTTATCGTACCCATCGTTAACTATATTATCATACAGGTTGCTGAAGTAGTTTACATCTTGTAAACCGTCTGCAATATCAGAGAACCACCATTCTTCGGTAGATCCTGTAGCATATATAAACGAAGAAGCTTCTGTATGAACTAATTGATTGACATTAGCATACGCTGTATCTTCGAAAGTAATACCATCATATACGATTGATAAACCTCCTTCTGATCCTTCTGATCCCTGTATTCCTTGGGTCCCCTGTATTCCTTGGGTTCCTTGGGTACCTTGGGTACCGGTAAGACCTTGTATACCAGTAGTACCTTGGACTCCTTGTGTTCCTTGAATACCCTGGATTCCTTGAATACCCTGTGTTCCTTGTATACCTGTTGTTCCTTGTGTTCCTTGAGCTCCAGTAGTACCCTGCGCTCCCTGTACTGTAGGGGTAGCTGCAAATGCTGCATAAGAAGCTGTTACTGCATAAGAAGCAGTTGTTGCTGTTGCTGCATTACCGTCTAAAGTACCGGTAAAAGCAGATGCTGTTACATTGCCGTTGACAATGATACTTCCGGTAATTTCGGAATCTGTAGTGAGAATTGTCTGGATAGTATTATCGTCTCTTTTAAAGTAGACTTTACCGTCGTTAGTGTTGATTGCTAACTCTCCAGAATCTAATTGCGCTGTAGTCGGTACCTTACCGGCAGTCGCAGAGCGTTTCAGTTTAATGTTTTGAGCCATATGGATGGAACTAATTTAAGGGTATATACCAAGGTATCCTATATAGGACTTATATAAATAGGAAAGCCGGCATAAAGCCGGCTCCCTAAATTATAAGAAAGTTACTCTTAGAATGAACCTCCGTCGATTACGTTAGAAGCAACCATCGCTGATCCGTTCCATTGAAGGATTTGACCAGCAGCAGTTGGTGTTTCGTAAGCGTGTTTCTTAGAAGCGTTGATGTAAGAGAATCTAGTAGCAGCTGCAGATGTACTATCCGTCAATCCAGCAGCAGTTAAGCCTGTAGAAACTGTTACAGCAGAACCATCGTCTGAGATGTTTGAAGCAACTAATCTACCGTTAGCGTCAACCTTAACGATACCATTTGAAGATGGTGATGCGTTAGTAAAGGTTGCTAATCTATAGTGAGCAGATCCACTTACACCTGCGTACCAGTAATCGCTACTTGCGCTCCACAATAATGAACCAGTACCTGCAGTACCTACAGTATCAATAACTTGGATACCGCCGTCGTCAGCAGTACTTGCAGCGTTCAATGTTAAGATTCTATCTCCAATGTTAATTTCTGTAGAGTCAACAGTTGTTGTAGTACCTTGAACTACTAAGTTACCGGCTACTGTTAAGTTATCATCAACAGTTACAGTACCGCCAGCAGAATCGATAACTAAGTTACCTGATGTAGTGCTGATTTCGTTAGCAGCATCACCGCCGATACTCAAGTCTCTTACTGTAATTGCATCAGTTGAAGTAGATCCTACTGTTACAACGTCTTGCAAGCTCAATGCATTAGCACCAGATTCGATAGCTGCCAAAGAAGCAGAAACTGAACCCCAATCGTTGATTGTGATATCGTCAGCGTCGATGTCAGCAGTAACTGTTAATGCACCAGATACGTCTAATGTACTAGATAATGTAGCAGCGCCTGTTACTCCTAATGTACCTGCAACAGTTGTGTTACCTGTAGCATTGTTAACGATAAACTTATTAGTGTTAATCGATAAGTTACCGTCTAGAGATAAGTCAGTAAACGTTACGTTACTAACAGTACCTAAATCTTGATCTAGAGCACCCAAGTAACCCCATTGAGTTCCTGAGATTGTAGTAGTACCGATGTTAGCGATTTGAGTGATCTCTCCAGATGTTACCGATACACCTTGAACAGCTGTTACTGTAACGTTAGTAGCATCACCTGATAAGTCACCGCCAGTTTCTACCTGTACTGAACCTGAGATTACGCCATCTGCGTTTAATTTGGATTTAACTCTACCATCAGTAAAGTAGAGGTTGGTTGAGCCTTCTGATAATGCGTCGGTATCGTGGTTAGATATGTCAGAAACTTGACCAGTTACATCACCAGTTAAGGCGCCATATAACGCTGTAGCGTGTACTTCAGCGAATTTATCTCCAGTAGAACCGAGATCGTAAGTATTGTCAGCTGATGGAATAATATCAGAAGAGATCTCACCGCCAAATGATACCGTATCTGTGCTAGCATCACCGATTGTGATATTACCGCCTAATACGATGTTACCGTCAATGTTAGCGTTACCGCTCAAGTATAAGCTAGATCCTGAGATGTTACCAGCAACAGTTAAGCTAGTTCCGCTTAATGTTAAAGCGCTAGTAGCATCTAATGCACCTGCATTGTTGTATAGAATCTCACCTGAGCTACCAGGAGCTGATAAGCTACCTAAGTTTAGGTTAGTTAAAGCAGAACCGTCACCTACGAATGTACCGTTGAATGAACCAGTTGCTGTAGCACCTGTTAGAGTTACACCTGCGAAAGATGTTACTGTGTCACCTAAATTAACATCAGTTGTACCGATAGTTACTTTGGAATTAACAAGTTTAGCGTTAGCAATTGAACCAGCTAATTTAGCGTTAGTTACTGCTCCGTCAGCGATCTCTACAGTACTAATACCAGAAGCAGCTACTGCTAAACCAGCAGCACCTAAGCTTAATGTAGAACCACTGATTTCTGCTGAGATGGTTACATTAGATGTACCGTCGTAGCTAAAATCTGCAATACCGTTACCGTCTACAATAGTAGAGAGTATGATATTATCAGCAGGAATGTTAGTCAGCCCTGAACCGTCACCTTGGAATGAACCAGAGAATGAACCACTAACAGTAATACTGTTGATAGTAGTTCCTTCCAAGTTACCGGAAAGATCTAGTTTTTCGTTACCTGAATGATTTAACCTATATAAGGCTGAGTCATTGGTAGAGTAGAACGGTAGACCAGTCAATGTAGAATTTACGGAAGGAGCGGCAGCACCTTCGTAGATCTTACCTAAGAGCGTGGATGTACCAGTTCCGGCGGTGCCGGCCATGGTTACAAACGGCCCCGACAAGTCACCGATCGAACCGGTTGCGAGTAAGAGTTCACCCTGGGATACTGCTGCTGCAGAAATATTTCCAACGGGACCTCTTCTTAAAAGAATTTTTTGTGCCATGTTGTTTGTTTGGTAAATTAATTAATTACTTGTTTATAAATATAAATTATATTAGAAAAATCCTCCGAGATCGATTATATCCCCAGAAGATCTATCTGACATAGTTCCTAAGTTTTCAATAGTTAACGAAGCTGATACTACACGGTTTTGAATTTCTGCTTTTACGATCTCTAAAGCACCTGATACAATTAATGCAGGTACTTCCGGGTCTCTTGTCTGGAATACTGCTGGTGCTTCTAATACGGTTACAAAGCTCCCAGATACTCCAAGAGATCCGGTGATGTTAAAATCACCTGTGGGGTTTACCTCTCTAAGTTTTAATCTAGCCATCGTTTAGTTAAATTTTCCTACTAGTACTACTTCATCGTCTTCCTCTAATACTGAGTTCGGTATGTCGAGGAAAGCTGAAATGTTTATATCTACTTCGATTAATACCGGAGTAGCTTGCTGAAGTATGCTGTTTATCTGAGAAGAAGGTATTCTTCTTCCATTTAAGTATACTTCAAAATCGTCAACTGTAATTGCTGCAAATCCCGGTGGAGGTGTGGCGATTACTTTACCTGTGAACTTCGCTTTAGTCTGTTCTAAAAGATCGGCGACTGCAGTATTGTTAAGTTGCGTAAAAGCAATCTCTTGTGCGGTCATCCCGTCAACTCGAGTGGTTCTTATTACTTGAGGACGGTATAATTCTCCGTCTGAAAATTGCACTGCTCCTATTTTGTACGCCATTACCGGTATCTTTCAATATATAAATAGGTAAGTTGTATTAACTAAATTTACCAGTTAGTAAAATTTCGTCACCTTCTTCAATCTCTGCTTCAGGTAATCCTAAAAAAGAAGCTAGATCAACAGTTACTTCTATATTAGATCCAATCTGATAGATTGAGTCTACATACTCTCCTGGAAGTCTTCTGTTATTAAGATATACTCCAAAATGGTCTTTTTTAGCCTTACTAAAATCTTCTGGAGGTGTTATAATAGTCTTGTTTAGAAATATTGCTGTCGATCCTGTAAAAGAGTCTGCGATTGCTGATGAGTTTAGCTGTAAGTATGCTCTTTGAGCTGCTGTCATTGCCATACTTATTTGAATTTACCGGTTAATAGAATTTGATCATCTGCTTCGAAAATAGATCCAGGTGTTTCTAAGAATGTTGATAAATCTACATCTACTTCGATTGCTGTTCCTTGTTGAGAGATTGAGTTGATTTGTGATGATGGGAACCTTCTACCGTTTAAGTAGACTTCAAAATCATCTTTAGTAATAGCTGGGAAGTCTTCTGGTGGAGTCAGTATGTTGAACCCGGTAAAAGTAGCTACAGTTCCTGATAGTGAGCTTGCTATAGCAGTACTGTTTGTAGAAAGGTATATGATTTCTTCTATCTCCATACCTTCTCTAAATACTTGAGGCTTGTTTAATTCATTATCTGCGAACCTAGTAGCTGTTGGGGTTGAATCAGCTTTTACTTTGTTTTCTAATTCCTCTAAAGTACCAGTTGTTTCCATCTGGAAGTTTAATTGAGATTTAGAATAGAATTTTTTCATATTAGCTAAATCCCTATTGTAGCTATCTGCTATAATATATCCGTGAAGCTTAATATTAAAAGACGCCTTCACTGCTCTATCTTGTCCTTGAGACATTTCTACAGCTGTTGAGAAAGTATCTACAGATGCTCTAAATCTATACCTGTTTTTATCACCCCAGTATGAATCTGATGCAAAATTAATAGCTTCAATAATCTTATCGCATTGCTGAACATAGTCTGTGAATATTACACAAGAGTAATTTACTGTCACATAATCAGGTACAACTACTCCGTATAACTCTTTTACTGGGTTTCTGTTTCCTAAGATTGAAAATCTATCGTATATATTTTTACGAGAGTACTTCTTTTCGTAAACAACAAAATTATTTACCTCATTACCATCTAACTTATTACTTAAGCTACGATCCTTCTCAATAGTGTTTTTCTTAAACATTACTAACGGTACCTGTACCTTACCGTTTCTATCTCTATAGAATCCGTCTTTCTGTACAGCAGACCATCTTTCCGGGTTGCCGTATAAAACAGGTACCGGTATTTCTGAACCGTTTTGAGATACTGTTGGCTTTAGTACATTATTGAAGTAATAGAATACAGCTTCATCAATATCCTTTATTCCAATTACTGGAAGCTTAGTGTTATCGTCTTTTACTGAGATTTGATTCTCTCTGTTCTGCTTAGTTGAAGCAGGAGGTACACCAGCGCTTGCACCGTACGCAGTAATCTGGTCTCTAGTCAAGTCTGACTGAGTTTTTGCTCTTGGTTTATTTTTTCTAGGAGCTGCCATATTAGTCTACGTAATCGTTTCCAGTGAATTGATTCTTAACATAATTGCTTTCTCTTGCAATAGGAGGTGTAGCAGGTTGATTTTGAGTTAAGCCCAACCTCTCTACTCTTGTTAAATGAGCATCACATACAATAGAAATACTAGAGCCGTGAGCTCCACTTCTACCGTAGTTATAATTCGTATCTTTCCCAAAGAAGAATTGATTTTCTCTTACTAAATCTACTTCGTAGTAATCTTCATTAAGCATAATAATATCACCTACCTCTGGTACTAATTGAGTATCTACTAGATCTTGACGTAAAAAAGCAAAAGATACGTTACGTTGTAGATCTGGTCCAAAATCATCAGAAGTTACTACTTGATCTCCTCTGGTTAATATACATTGAAGTAATACTGGGTCGTTATAAACTTTCTCTAAAGATTCTCCGTAGATATTAGCAAAAGTATCTTCTAGAGATATTTTGTAGTACCCAACCTCCTGCTCGATTATATCTCGAAGCAGTGCACGGTTCATCTTAGTGATGAGCGCAAAGTCCTTTTTACTTCCGAATATACTCATAATTACAGATTAACTTCTTCAATATGTCTTTCTGAGAACTGGCATTTCTTTACTTGAGAAATCTTTGTCATGCACTCTTGCTTGACTTGGTCAAATGATTCTTTAGGAGGCTTAGTAGTAGCAATCTTAATCTGAAATAATGCTCTTGGACGAGGATCGTCTTTATCTGATTTGTTATTCACTACAGCAACTAAATCTACTGCTCTAACAATATTAGCTAAAGTAGATACATCCATGTTTGAATCGTCGAATTCAAAATAGAAAAATGTCTTAAACATTTTGTACTCTTCCTCTAGTATTAAATTACGTAACTTCATTATCCTATGAATATTGTCATTGGCACCTCTGTGGTGATTCTTTTTAAACTATCTGCTTCGTTTGCTTTTCTTTCTAGTTGAGCAGTTCTTGTAGTCTGATCTAACATCTCTCTTAGCTCAGTTAGTAAAGTAGTCTTTTCAGATCTAGCGTCAGTTAGTAGGTCAGCTTGGTTAAGTCCTGTATTAGATCCAGGTACTGGTATTTGTTGGTACTTCCCTCTGATGTACCCTAATAGCTCTTTTGATAATGCTAACGTATACCTGTAGATCCATTGACGACCTACAGAATTAACTGTGGTGTACTCCATATTCTCATAAGGTACTTCTCCTACGTTAGTTATAATATTAGCTTTAGGTACAATACAATCTGAAGATCCTGTTGGTGAATCTTTCTCAGCAGTTTTATAGTACTCGAAGAAAATCTTCCCTGTTCTAGTTGGAATCGGGAATAGTTTAAGCTGATTGTTAATTACTTCAAAGGAGTATGCTGATCTTCTTATCTGATCGTTGAATTCAATAGCTTGTACTTTTAACATATCAAATGATGCAGGCATCAATAAGAAGTTAACACCTGGTGAATACGATCCGAAATCAAAAGCATCCATTAGTGATTGAATACCTGTACCGGTACCTGCATAAGGATCAAAGTAACGTAAGATTGCTGGGGGTGATTCGTAGAATACTTTTCTGATCTCAATACCTCCGTCTATGCATTGCTCATCAGCCCATGCATTTAGATCGTACTCCTGTACTCCACTAGTTACGTTTAGTTCACCAGTGTACTTAGTCACCTTACCGCCTACTCCGGCTTCTGTACCGTAATCTTCTGTGATTCTGATAACACGGCTAAGGTTTGGCTGTATTAACTTACTGTTAAAAGTATCTTGATTAGAAGCTCCTTCCATTGTAAGGTAGTTCTCTCTAACCTTATACTGGAATACTTCGTTACCGTAAGTAGTGACTGCTTCTTCGAAACAAGCATAAAAAGATCCAGACTGCAACTCTACATCCATTAGCGGATATCCGAGTCTTTGAGCACAGAATTTAGCTACTTTATCAGCATCTGTTCTAAAGTCAGAGTCGTTATCGTAAAATGCGAATGGTGTCTGACCAGCAGCGAATGTTGATGATCCTTCCCAGATTGCAATATCGGCCATAGTTACATTTTTATATAAATAGTAACCGTACTGCTAATTAGTACTCGTTAAGGATGTTCGTAACAGAAGATGCCGTTTACTAATCCTATAAAAGTTAAAGTAATAGTACCTGCTCCTGGTCCTAATGAGCCAATTTCTGTATCTGCTCCTCCGTTTACTTTTTCGTACTTAAGGTTAGCAGTAGTACCGTTGTTGATGTAATCTATATGTACTGTTGCAATTTGACCTAGCGGTAATGTACCTTGATTAAGTACAATGGTGTATCCTGAGGCGTTCCATTGAAGATCAAATCGCGTATATGGTTCGTTTAGCTCGAAGGTTGTATTACCGGTAATCTGTACTCTAGTGTTTGATGTCTTATTGTAAGCACTGCTTAATATGTATCGCTGGTCCTCAATCCTAGGATCTGAGTAGTACTGGGAGTAGCTACTATATAACATCTGTCCGTCTCCGCCTGTAGCAGTCGTATCGAAAGCGTAGTAGCCGGTCTTTCTTAAGGTTGCGATCCGGGTAGGACTGTTTACCCAAGGACCGAAGATGCTACTAGGGTTTGCGTTTAGGTACACGTTTGTCCGTTCTCCTGTTGTGTTGTATCCGTTACTTACTGTGACATCATAGAACTCTATGTGAGTATCGTGTCCCCGGTGTACGTACCATATATTAACTCCTCCCCAAACTCCTTCGCCGCCGTATTTACCGGATGGAGAAGCAAGGTTGAAGGTTGCTTCATTTATATCGCTACCAGATAGTACTAAGTAAGCGGATCCGCTAAATATAGCACTACTGTTGCTGCTGTTGGAACCGTAGGCAATTTTACCCAAGTCTAAAAGGAACTGGGTATCTACCATTGACTCTTCTACAGTAACAGTTACATCGTTACCTGAGTTTGTTGCTTGTATACCGTTTCCTACAAAGTTAAGAGAAGATGCTGCAGTAGTAAGTTGAACTCCTTCGTCTAGTATTTCTAAGTCTCCACCTCCTCCATCTGTGCCTTGAATACCAGTTAGTCCTTGAATACCTTGAGCTCCTACTCCGGTAATTCCCTGAGCACCTTCAAGTCCTTGGATACCAGTTAGTCCTTGAATACCTTGAATTGATATTCCCTGTATTCCTTGAGTACCGTCAGATCCTTGTATACCAATAAGACCTTGAGTACCAGTAAGTCCCTGTAGTCCGATTAGTCCTTGCACTCCTTGTGCTCCATCTGTTCCTTGAACTCCATCTAATCCTTGAATACCGGTGGTACCTTGGATACCTTGTGCACCCTCTCCTTGTAAGCCTTGAGTACCATCTGCTCCTTGAATACCTGTTAACCCCTGTATTCCTTGAGCTCCTTCACCGGCTATACCTTGAAGTCCTTGTTCACCTTGGATACCTTGAATCCCTGTTAACCCCTGTATTCCTTGTAAACCTTCTAATCCTTGAAGTCCCTGTAAACCTTGTGGGCCTTGAATCCCTTGTGTACCTTGAGATCCTCCAGTACCCGATATTCCTTGTATTCCTTGTATTCCCTGTGTTCCTTCGTCTCCTTTAATGCCTTGAGCGCCTGTAGCGCCTGTCTGCCCTTGAACTCCTTGAGGTCCTTGTAATCCTTGAAGTCCTTGAATGCCCTGTATCCCTTGGATACCTTGAATACTCTCTCCTTGAATACCTTGTAATCCCTGTATGCCGGTAGTTCCTTGCATACCTTGTAATCCTTGAAGACCTTGTATACCTTGTAATCCAGTCTTTCCTGGTATTCCTACGCTAGATACTTTAACTGTAGTACAATCGGGACGTACTACTACTTTTTTTACATTACAGTCCATTAGGGAATAAGGGTTATTTCTTTACTAAGTTTTACTCTACCTTCTAACAACCTTACTACATATTCGCAATTATCACTGCCTGAGTATATCTCTAGATCGTATGATGCTTTTCCATCCCAATCTAATAGAGAGGATGAATAAGCTGAAATAAATACTCCGATTGATCCTGATGCTAATGGGGTGATTCCATTAGAACCGCTCATGTTTAAGCCAGTACCACAAGGCTGTAAGCTGCTAGATAAAGTTAGGTATGAAGTAGGATCACCTATTACAGGCCTTACCTGCATACGTGCATTGTATCCTGATAAGTCTATAGGGGTTTTACAGTTCTCTGTATAATCGATCTGGAAGTTTAGTGTTGCTCCCTGTTCTATAGTAAAGTCGTACCTTCCTGCGGCCATGTAGCTAGATTTTTATATAAATAGCTGCTTGGCTTTTAATCCCTAAAGGTCTGGTATACCTTTAATATAGGAGAAACGATATCATGACGATGATTTCTCTCTAAAGCAATCAACTTAAAGCCTTCAACATGCTCTTCAATCCTAGTTAAGAATGAGAAACCTGTCTCTCTTTTGTTCTTTAAATCAATCTGAGCTAGATCTCCACATATTACCATCTTACTGTCTCTACCTAATCTTCCTAAGACAGTCTCCATTTGTGTATGAGTAACATTTTGTGCTTCATCTACGATAACAAAAGCATTGACAAAGGTTCTACCTCTCATGAAGGCAAAGGGTACGATCTCGATATTACCTAGCTCTATCTCTTTCTCTATCTTTGTCTGATCGTATAACATGAATAGGTTGTGATAGATAGGAGCTAACCATGGATCCATCTTCTCTCTGATGTCGCCTGGTAGAAATCCTATATCTTCTTTAGCTACAGTAGGTCGAGTAATAATAACCTTATCTACTTCTTTTCTGAATAGTAAGTCTAATCCAACTTGTGCTGCTACCAGAGTCTTTCCAGAGCCTGCCATCCCTTTAAGTACGGTAATTGGATTTTCGAGAATAGTAGACTTGGCTACTTTCTGCTCTTCGTTGAGCTGTAACTTAAACTTAATTGGCCCTTTGGGCTTTCTCTTCGCCTTGAAGACGTCGTCTTCGTGGTGGTTTGAAGTCATATGTAATAACTTTTACGTTTACTATAAATAGGACAAAAAGAAAGGGGCCCGAAGGCCCCTCTCAATAATCTTTGTAAGATTTACTTCTTAGATAGTGTCTAAATCAGCAATTACGATCTTACCGTAAAATTCAGGACGGATCATCTTCTTAGCGTAACGAGTCATGATACCTTTACGTGGTGTGAATGTATCTGGATCGTATACTAGAGGAGTCATCATCAATGGTACGTAAGGAGCGTAAACAGCACCTGTTTCCAAGAACTGAGATCCTCTGTAACCCATCAACATTACGTTTTCAGTCATGTAAGGGTTCTTGTACACTTTGAAACGGCTGTTCAATGAACCTACTTTCTGTACGCCCATTGCAAAGTCCATTTTGTCACCGTCAGTTGCAGCAGCGAATCCTGGAATGCTTTCCAAGATAGTTGCTACTTCTGGAGAAACTACTACGAAGTTTGCACCACCTCTCAAAGTTTTTTGGTGAATCTTGTTAGATACTTTCTGCATCTTAGTACCAAGAGTCTGGAACCACTGACCTTGAGTGTTAAAGAAAGTAGAAGCTCCTTGACCGAATGATCCGCCAGAGTAAACTTCGTTGTTCTTAGCAGACCATCTTTCGATAGTAGCAGCGTCTTGAATCAACATATCCAAGATCTCTAGATCGATCTCCATTGAGATGTACTCAGACAAGATAGAAGTCAACTCAGCCTCAGCATCTACACTGTGGTAAGCGTTCAAATCTTGTGCGAATTCTGGAGTCCATTGTGCTTTCAACTTTCTAGTCTTAGCAACGATAGCTTCAGAAGCTAACTCAACGTTGATTTCTGGGATAGAGATAGGAGCACCTGATCTATCTTCGAAGTCACCTCTTGAGTTGTCAGCAGGCTGTACGTGGTATACTACTTTAGTGATGTTAGCAGAGTCAGCATCGTCAACTACGAAAACTACTTTGTCACCAACTACTTTAGTAAATTCTGCTAAGTATCTAGCAGGTACTGAACCTGACATAGGTACGAAAGCTCTAACACCTTTCAAGTCAGCTTCTGATAGTAAAGAAGCAGTTACTTGGTAAAGATCGTAATCAGCTTTGACGTAAGCGTTGTTGAAGTTAATATCTGCATCAGTTACAGCAGTAGCGCTTACTTGACCTTTTGCAGCAGCATGAGTTACTTCTGATTCATTGATAGAGTAACCGAAACGACCTGCACCGTAAAGACCACCTTCTACTTCGTCAGCAGCAGTCATCTTGTTAGCAGCACTAGATACGTTACCGTACATGTTACCTGAGAAGTCTTGCTGTGCGCCAGCGCCAACACCGTACTTGAAGTCCAAGTAGAATACTAGACCTGAAGGCAAGTTCATAGGCTGTACAGATACGAAGTCTTTAGCAGCAATCTGAGCGAATACCTTTCTTACCAATGGTAAAGCAACACCAGCCCACTGCTCACCAGCAGCACCTGAACCGATTGCACCAGTACCAGTTTGTGATTGTTCTTTGATCAATTCTTTAGCTTGATTCTCAAGAATCATAGCCATAGAGTTTTTTTCTTGCTCGTTAGAAAGACCTTCCAAAAGACCGGTAGCAGTCCACTTTTCAGCCAAACGAGACGCATCAGCTTGCAAGCTCTTGAAGCCGTTTGCTGATTCGTTTAAAAGATTGTTTAAATCCATGATTAGTTTTTTTAACAAATGTTATTTAATAATTCCTGCAAGTTTTTGCATACGTAATACAGCCTGGTTAGCTTCAGTAATCACTTCTGGTTTGTCGGAAATTCCTACAGCAGCAGAAGCAAAGCCTTTGGCTTCCTTCACTACCTCAGATTTACCTGAAGGGATATTTTCACTAACTGTTTCAAATACCAACTTAACTTCTTTGACTGTCTCAGCTTTATCAAAAGCAGCAAGAACATGTGCTTTTTGTGATTCAGAAAGAGTATTTGTTTTGAATACTTTATTTACGTACAACAATTTTGCGTTCAACAAGTTAGTCTCGTTGATTTCTTTGCGAAGAGTTTCAACAGTTTCTAAAGCTTCGTTTAATTCAGCTTCATTTTGCTCTTTACCTTTTAGTGGTACTTTGTCAAAATCTGCTAAAGCACGTGCTTCTTCGTCTTTACCTGCTGCAAATAGAGCTTTAACAGCTGCTGCAATTCTATCAGCATTGTAAAGTAAACCCATTCCAACACCTGTTGCGCCGATAGTACCCAGTACTTCGCCGGCAGACATCACTGCGTGATCGAGTTCGTCTATTGCCTCTTCTTCCATTCCGTAATCTCCTTCTTCCACTTCGTTTTCAGCGATTACTTCTTCTTCAGTAGCTTCTTCTTCAGTTACTACTTCTTCTTTTGCCATGTCAGCTAATTCAGCCATCAACTCTTCTAAGTTGATTTCTTCATCGTCAGCAGCAGTCATATCGCCAGCGGCCATATCATCTGCTTCTGCATCAGCTTCCATGTCATCCTCCATAGCATCTTCCTCTTCGTGGTCTCCCATTTCTTGAGATAAAATGTCACGGATCATGTCTTTAAGATCATCTACAGTCATATCACTGTCAGCGATCTCATCATCACCAGCAGGCTCTTCACCTTCTGCATCTTCTTCCTCGTCAGCTTCGTCTTCAGATTCTTCTGAATCATCCTCTGCTTCCTCTTCGTCAGCTTCGTCAATTACTTCTTCTGCTTCTTCAATAGTCTCTTCAATAATTTCTTCAACAGAAACTTCCTCTTCAGCGATTACCTCTTCCTCAACTTCTTCTTCCATTTCCTGGAGACGTTGAGCTAAAAGTTCTTTCAACTCAGGAGTAATAGACTCTTCTAAAGCAGCTTTAGCATTAGCGATAGCAGCTTCACGGATAGATTTTGCATCAGCAATAGCTTGCTTGAACAAATCCTTGTTAGCCATAATGTTAACTTGTAATTGTGTACGTCTATTGATTAATGACGTAATAGTATTTTTGTAAGATAAGATACCGTATCGGACGATATATTCATATATAAATACATATAGAAATAAAAAACCCGTAAACTTTATTGTCTACGGGCTCTCTATTGTTGCCTAAGGTAGCAGGCGCTTTTAAAGCATAAAGCTTATTTTTTGTCCTCTGCTACAGATGCCTTTCTGTACTCAGTAACGAGCTTCTTCATCTCTCCTAAAGCTTTTCTTGCTCTACCGTGAGCTGCTTTTGATGTTCCTTCGTGTCCTTCTCTAAAATCTGTGTAGAGGTTTTCAATCTGTTCAAATAGTTCTTGCGTGTTCATAAACTTAAATTTAATTTAGGCTCTTAGTAGGTCTCCTAAGATGCCGTGTAACTTATCATATTTACCTTCTTTAGAAGCAGCTCCTTCGTTTAGTGAGACGGGATTCATAAATGCTCCATGTGTGGATGGATTAGATACAAAATCCCAACATACTAATTCAAAGTCGTCTTGGACTTCTAAGTGACCTTCGTTTGTTGGTTTAACTGAACCGGTTCCTCTTGAAGAGATCCCGATTGTGTGTCCTCCTCTAATAATCTCTTTTACAATATTACCGGAAGGAGTGTTTAATAATTCTACTTTGCCGCAGAGATCGTCACCGTCCCACCATAAGTCTTTGACTACGTGAGAGGCATTTTTCAATGAAACGATAGCAGATTCTGGATGATCTAGTTCTCCGTAAGCGTTTCCTATCTTTACGAAGTTCTCCATGTAGTTGTTAACTTCTCTAAGAAGAACTTGTTTATCGTATACTCTACCATTCTGATTCTTAGCACCAGCTCTTTGCATTACACCGGTAACTTCGAATACACCAGGTCTTTCCTTCGATTCAGTGATCGTAGGTCTAAATGGAGTATATTCTACTAATACGTTATTCATGGTTAGTCGTTTATTACTTTGGTGATAATCTTCTTAAACATCTCCTTAAGAGCTGCTCTTTCGTCTACATCGTGACCTAATTCATCAGGAGTTAATGTATGTTTGTCTTCCGGATAGGTTACTCCTTCTTCTGCTGTATCTGTGTAATGCAGTACGCTTCCGTTTGGTAAAGTAACTTTACCGTCTTTGTGAAGCTTTTCCATATCCTCAGCAGATAATTCAATAGACTCTTCTAAGTTACCGTGTGCTGCTCTGTATAAAGCTTGTTCGAACTCTCCTGCTGATTTACTGTAAGCAGCTTGTACATCTGAAGCATCTACTGCTCTGAGTGCTGCTTGTTGAATATCAAATGCTTTATCTGGGAATTTGTTTTGGATGTCTGAGATAGAGTACTGGCTTTCTTCTAACTGGTCAACATCGTGAGAGATATAGTGTTCCATATCATCCTTAAGATCATCTAGAGATACTATCTCTTTATACCTTTTTAATCTTGAAGCATCACCTGATTCTAAATCATTCTTAACTGAGATAGCATATGCTTTAACTACTTCGTCTCTAGGATCTACATCCTGTAGTAGTTGGTTGGTTAAGCTGGCAATACGTCTTTTAGTATGGTCGTCATTTTCGATGTTTTGAATAGCTTCATCAGTTTTTGAGAACTCGGTACCCATTGGTGTTGCTCCGTGCTTTTCGGCATTTGCTATATACTTGTCAGCTTCTTCTTCTGAATAGTCTTTTCCTTCCTCTGCTTCAAACTCGTCTTGACCGGGGATGGATACTTTTACTTTTACTTCGTCAGTTCTTTTAGCCCACTCTTTTTCAAAATCTTCTCTCGCTACTTTGGTTGTCTTGTCAGTAACGTTGTTATCTTCTTGAAACTTTTTCCAAGCTTCTTCCTTATTCATTCCTTCATTCAACTTAACCTTCTCCATTTGTTCTCCTGGTGTGTCTAATTGAACGCTGTCTTGCTTAACGTAATACAGTACGTCTTTAGCTAGATTCTTAATAGCCATCTCTCTACACTTAGCATATTGCTCAGGAGTAACATCTAAAGTACCGTACTTCTTATCAAGCTCAAACTTAATACCCGTGTCTAATACATCAGGAGCGATAGTATCGGCTGGTGATGCTGTTGTGTATTTAGGTTCTTCTGTTTTAGCTTCTGTAATAGCTCCTTTATTCTTAAGGATAGATACTGTATCGTCAAAGCTGTTTACAGTAGATACAAATTGAGGCATCTCAATAGCTGCATCTCTTTTGAATTGAGTCTTAGAAAATTTTCCTTCTAATACTCCGTTGTATTTTTCTTGTAATGTTCTCATCTGTAGTCTACTAGTTTAGTGCTTGATGGTCTGTTTGGTCTATTTACTTTCTTCCAACCCATCTTCTTTAGGAAGCCGGTTGCTAGGTTATCTCGGTCAGTAGGGGAAAATGCATTCTTAGTTAGGTAACCTCCGACCGATGCGGTAGTACTCATTTCAGAGAGCTGTTCTCTAATGTAGTCTCTTAAAATCTCTTCTAACTGTTGCTTTTTCATAAGTTTCTCAACTCATTAACTAGTTCGTAATATTGCAACAAGTTAACAATATGGTTATCAACTACCTTAGTCTTATTTGAGATAGGAGTAATACTCTTAGATACTTCATCTAACTTAATTTTAGCGATATCGTCGGATACTTTTTCTTTTAACTCATTAACAGCTGTAGATACCTTTGATAACTCTTCATTAATAAGCGTTCTAAGTTTTACTTGAGATTCTGAGGCGTTGATAAACTCTCTCAGTATATTTTTTTGCTCTGGTAGTAAGTTATCGTAAGCGCCGTTGAACCTCTCTAATAAGATCTTATACGTTAATAAACGTAGATCTTTATCGTACTTAGCGTACTCTTCAACCAAAGCATCTTTAACGTTCTCTTCAGATTGCTTAGAGCTAGTTAAATGCTCTAATAAAGTAGTCTTATTATCTACGATAAATTGAGGATCTACTAAGTCAGTATTCTGAGCTTCCATTAAACAGTATAGTGCTGCTAATGGTTTGTAGTCTCTTACTTTCATAGAGAAAAACTCATCTAGATCGTAACTATTCTTAATCTCTGCGATGAGTTCGTATTTCTGCTTTTTAATAGCAGTTCTATCAATCTTAAGAGATACTTCGGTAATAGTAGAGAGAATAGTCTCTCCTTTCATTTGAGATACTCCTTTATTCTTTAGTATATATTCGTAGAGTCTGAATTCTCTAACTAATGATGATTTACCGGTATAAAACTTTTTCAATACCTTTACCGCTGGTGAGTCTTGACGGGATAGGGTATCTGCTGCGATCTGCTTTACCAACAGTTCAAAGATTAATCCAGTATTCTTGTACTTTGAATGTTTAATTCTCATGAGTATACTATTCTACTAATATAAATATATGTTACTACCCTAAATCCTTAATATTGCTTTCATCAAGCAAATTAGACTCTTTTTCTTCCTTTTTTTCGAAAATTAAACTCTTCTTTGGTTCGAATAAGTCTCTGTTTTGGTAGAACACTGATCTAGTATTGTAATTGTCTATTTTTGAATCTTCAGTAACTGTAATTTCACTATCTTCTTCATTATCGTAGCCACCGTGCATGTCATGAGTACCTAGTCTATCTCTACCGAATGGACTGTCTTGAGTACCGTAAGTAGAGGCGTGAATCTGAGGTCTTCCTTCAGGATTTGTCTCATCATATCCAACAGGCATCTTAGGAGTATCCATTCCTCTTCTGCCGTACATTGAAGCAAGGTCGTGAGGTGTACCGTAAGTAACTCCGGATTTAGCCGGGTCATTACCTTCGTTTTCAATCTGAGCGATTCTAAAGGCTCTTTTACTGTCTTGTCTTACAAGATCTCTCTGTTCGTTAAATTGATCTTCAGAGAGGTTGAAGATGCTCTCGTAAATATAATCTGTAGAGAACATTCTACTTTCTACCATTGAGCTAGCTAAGTCCATCTTCTCTTTTAGTAGTGCAACTTTCTCTTGTTCGTAGATGACGGAGGGAGTACTAAGCTTAAGTTCAAAGTTTGTTAAGCCCTCTCCCTTATATCCTTGAACGTAAAGGTGTACTAAAGCGATCTTAGTTAATTCAGATTCGATAATTCTCTGAATACGTTCGATAGTTCTTGCGAATCTAATATCTTCTGCTGCTAATGTTGCTTTACCTTGCAAATCTCCTTCGTAACCAAAGTACGCTTTCGGCACTTTGAGTGCAGCAAACATTTTGTCTCTAAGGTATTCAACGTCATTAGTACCGTCGTAATCTAATCCTTTGGTAGTATCAATCCTTGTAGTAGCATCTCCACCTCTAACTGGGATGTAGAAGTCCTCCATCATATTCTGCATGTTGAACTTCAAGTTGTACTGACCTGTTTGAGGATCAACATAAGGAGTCTTCTTCATACCGTTGATAGTCTTTTGCATAAACTGCTCAACTTCATTCGGTGGTATCTGTCCTACGTTTACATAGAATACTCTCTTCTCAGGAGCTCTCATGATACGGTGTATCAACATTGCATCTTCCATCAAAGTTAATTGCTTGAAGATCTTTCTTGCAGGTTCTAAATAAGAACGGCCGTAAGGTAGGTAGTTAGTGTCTGAGATTAGTCTAAAGTGTGCAACCTCATAGTTATCTAACTTGATAATCTTATCCTTATGTCTTGGGATATAGTTTGGATCTGATGAAGATGCTATACCGTCGGGATCGATTGTGAACTGCACTTTTGCTGGTTCATCAGGATCTTGACTCTCATGTCTGACCATACTGTATACTGTGTATGGCAATACGTTGTACACACCGAACTCTTCAGCTACTTCTAATTTTAAGAAGAAGTCGCCATACTTACACATATTACGAGTCCATGACCATAAGTTAAACTCAAGGTTTAGTACATCGTAAAATAAATTATGAAGTATCTTTTTAACGTTCTCGTCAGAGGATTTAATAGTGAGAATATCTCCTACATCGTTTTTTAACGTAGCTTCGTCTGCTAATATATCTAATGCAGAAGCAATAATTGGATCTGTATCCATTGCTTCATAATCAGAGTATAACTGAATCCTTAACGTCTGATAGTTCAGATTAGGATTGAAGATATTCTTATTGTTATATAAATATAATCTTGAAAATCTATCTACTAGAGAGTTGGTTTCATATCTACCTGTACTCTGAATATGATTAACGTCAGCTACCTTGAGTTGATTTCCGCCGACGTTACGAATTACTACGTCGGTAGAAAATAATCTCTGTAATCTACCAAATAAGGAAGTATCAGCCATGTAAAAATAGTTTAATTATAAATAGGCCTACTATAATAACCAGGTTATATCCTGGTCACCACTAGGGGTATTTACAATATACGGATTATTTTGCATATTAGCAACTGTATATGCAGCTCCTTGCCTTTGATTTAGATTACTAATAGCCGATAAGTTTGCTCTAGATAGATCCATACCTTGCTGTCTTAACCTTAATGCAGTATCTCTAACATATAATCCTGTGGCAAAAGCCATTACCAGGTCATCATTGTAGTTAGTCTGTGCTTGAGCTTTACCGTTCTTCCATACAAATACTCTCATCTCTTTTAATAGACGTTGAGATTTTATAGTCACAGATCTTTCTCTAATATAATCCATCATCTTAGCGATGACTAGTGGCCTAGTTCTCATAGACATTGTAAAGCCAGGGGTAAGGTTTCCTCTTTCCATCTTAGTCATGTAACTCTCTACAGTATCTTGATCTGATTTAGAGGAGTAATACATGTTAGCATATTCTCTTTCTATAATCTGTTCAATAGTAGACCATCCTATGTTTGCATTCTCTACTACAAGTAATGCATTATTGTATTCAGAGGCGACTCCTACTAAAAGATTTCCAAATTCTTTTGGTGGTACCTTACTTTTAAATTCAGCTACTTGACTAGCTGTCTCTATATCAAAGACGTGGAAGGTAGAGAAATCCTGACCGTCACCTCTAGCGACGTCAGCAACTACCATATAAGATTTTGCGTAATCTGGGTATTCCCATATCCAGTAATCTCCGCTTACTCCTCTCTTTTCAACAGGGTCGTTTTGAGCTGTTGTTTCGTAGAAGATTAAGTCTTCAGGTTCAAATACCGTATCACCGGAAGATAGAAAATCACAATCACACTCTTGTGCTGCCATCCTAGGACCTAGGTCAGCATCTTGTAGATCTCTCCAAGCTTGATTTCTTTCAGGGTGAACAGTCCACGGTAGCTTAATCGGTATAAATGAATTTTCTCCAGTCTCTGCTTTTTCCCAGGTCTGGTGGAACCAGTTACCAATCCCGTTGGGAGTAGATAAAGCCATACACTGACCACCGGTTGCTAGTGTTTGTTGTGCTGCAGCAAATGTTTCGTCAATATTGTCGATGAATGCTGCCTCATCTATTATAAGTAGAGATACAGCTTCTGAACGTGCTGCGTCTGAGTTGGATGATTTAGCAGTAATTCTTGATCCATTGGTAAGACGTAATGATAACTTATTATCTTCTGTTGCTTTTAATCTTAACCAACTCGGCAGCTGTTTATACATAAACTGCACCTTGTTTACTAAGTTTCTAGCTGTAGCTTGAGTTGTTGCAAGGGCGAGTACGTTTTTGTCTTTGTGAAAGATCATTAGCCATAAACTATATCCTGCTGCAAGCGTTGATATTCCTAGCTGCCTGGACTTAAGAGTAATGAGGAATTGATGATCTTTAAATAAGTGTAGTACCTTATCTTGGAAAGGATATAAGTTAAATAAGATACGTCCTCTCTGAGGATGTTGAATATAACAATACTTGCGCATAAAGTATGCAGGATCCTTTGCACACTTAGCGTACTCCTGTATTACTATCTTTTTTACGTCTTGTTGACTCATAACATTATTATAATTCCAATAACAGTTCCTACGACCGTACCGCCCATCCAGCCTTTGTACAAGTTCCATCTACGCTGTCTTCTTAAGGTAGCTTGGTACTTCTCTTGCTTTTCTATTTGAGAGTTCTTCTGATCTATGACTCCGTTAAGGTTGTTTTTAATGCCAATAAGATTAGCGATCTGTCCGTCTTTAGCGGTCATTGCTTGATTAAGACTTTGAATGTCTCTTAAGTAACTCTCTAACTCTGCTTGACAGAGATCTCCTTGTTCTAGATCAGTAATAATTTCTTTTGCAATCTTTGAAGGAATGCAAACTAAAGTATCGCCGTTATTTACTATAACGTTCTGTGAAATAGCTGGAAAGCTCAGAAGCAGAAAGCTTATTAAGCTTAGCAATTTTACGATCGAATGCATCTCTTTGTTGTTTACGTTTTTCTTCCTCAATATCAATAGCAGCTAAAGCACTGTCGACTTGTGACTGTAACATATCATTCTCTATATCTAATAGAGTAATATGGTTCTCTAAGGAGTCTACTACTGCTTGACTCTTTTCTATATAAGCGTCTAACTTCTCCTTAGCTCTGTTATTCATTGGAGTGAGTAAACCGAAAGCATACATTGCAGCAATTGCTACTGCTACTAGAACCATTAAATTATTAACCTTTAATTTCATATATATAAATATATAAATTATTTTTTCTTGTAGTCGCACATAATATGTGATGGGTACAGCTTTCCTTGCTTGTTTCGAATATTGATTTTAAATCTATATTTTTCAGATTCAAATACAATATCTATTCTCTTACCTTTACCTGTTTTTCCTCCATATTGTATTTCTATACCAGAGGTGGGTTGTGATGCTGCTTTATTGTACTCGTCTCCTACGAAGAAGAATTCAGTCGTTCTACCTCCTTTTAACATGTAATACCCTGTACCTATACCGCTCTCTACTAACCTAAATAACTTTTCTTTATCGTAGTCAGTAGTGGTTTTGTGGTATTGTGAGAAGTTAGGACCGGATCCATCTTCTTTGTATTCATTAAATACTCTACAAAATAGTTCATTGTCGATACCAAAAGTATCTAAAAGGGATACGCCGTTCGGAGTGTCTATCTTACCATCGGAGAAATCATCTTTTGGGAAAACAGTCACTGCAACTCCGGAGTTAAAGAATGTTAGAGTTCCTCCAAATTTTAGAGAGAGGTAGATGGTTTCTGATCCTTTCTCAATAGTTAAATCGGTAAGTGTTGCAGCTAAGTTTTCTTCTGCAAATCCTACGATCGGTCCTTTTTCTGTAAACTCTAAGGGCCTTCTCTTATTTTCTCCTCCTTCACTCTTAACGTTAAAGTTAGTAGTCGTTAGTGAGAACTCTCTTATAATCGATTTAGTAAGTTCTGGGTGAATGTATTCTCCAGTTCCTGCTTTATAGTTGTTTAAGTCTTGAGCAATCTCTTCTTCGAACTTTAACCCCTTACTGTTAACGCCTCTACCTCCTCTTGAACCTTCTCCAAAACTAATAGAGAGTCCGTTCCATTTGATAAATTCGTTAACATCTTCTATTTCAATTCCTAGACCGTTTTCTAAATGCTCTATAAAGTCTCTATTATTCTTTAGAGCTCTTGTTATTTTAGGACTATTCTTCTTACCGGGATCTAGTGCTATCGGGTCTTCGACCTTCAGTCCGGGGAATGATTTTACTACTTTAAACAGTTCTGCTACTTTAGGGTTGCTTATCTGTTCAGCAGAGGTAGGAAATTCAGTATAAGCTTCGGTTAAGTCTATACCGAAAACCTCTCTTAAGATTTTAAGATCATCTTCGTTAGTAAGATCGGGGTAACCTTTTTCTGTTCTCCACGACCACTCTTGTATGAGTTTATCTAGTATATCCATTTGTTATGACTCTACGCCTGCGAATACGTCTTCTTCTCCTGATGGAGTAGCTGCTGGTTCTTCTGCTCCAGTATCAGCTGTACCTGCTTCTGCTCCGCCTTCTGCTCCAGGAAACTCTCCTCCGCCGCTATCTGCGCCTCCGAATACATCTTCTCCAGATTCTGCATCTGCAAATTGATCTGCGATAGGACCTGATGCTAGCATATATCCGATCTTATCTAAACATTGTTGGTATTCTGATACGTTAGTTAGAAAGTATCTTCTACCTTCTACAGTAGCTTGAAAGCCTTTACCCATCCATTTTAATTGGAAGTCTTGGCCGTTTTTAAATTCTACTTTAAACGTAGAAGGTTTAGGAGCCATCCAACCTACTTTTTCAACAAACTCTTCAAAGTCCGGTGTTAGTAGATGTACCAGAGTCTTCTTTAAAGTAGGAAATTTAGATAAGATATCAACTGTTGGGTCAATATCTTCTTCTGCAGCTTCTACTTCTTCTGCATCTGCAAATTCAGTATCAGGAGTTTCCTCCGGTACTTCTTCCGTCTCTTCTTCATCGCCTTCTGCTTCTGAGAGTAAGCCTGTTACTAATACTTCGTAGTAAGCTTCTTCGATAATATCTTTTAATTCTTGCTTATTCATCTTATCTTACTCTACAGTGATCTTGTCCTGTTAAAAAAGGTTTTTTGCATTCAGTACCTTTGACGTGTGTTCTACCACACTTTCCGCAACAAGTAGCTTTTGATTCTGATAATACTTCGCTGATTGCTGCGATTGCTTTTTTATAAGCGTCTACATCGTTAATTTTTCTCTTACCGTCTACTCTTGAGATAATACCTTTCTTCTCTAATGTGTCGAGAACAGGATCTAATTTTTTCCTAAGAGCTGCTTTTGCTTGATCTGCTGATGATTGTGTGGCAAAGCCTTTTTCTTTCTTAGCATCCTTCTTAGAGAATTTTGAATCATCAATCTCTTCTTCTTCGTTTACGCCAGGTTGTTTGTTTTCGAAGTCTGATTTGGAAACTAGATTTTCTTTTCCGTCTTCGAATTTTAATCTAATGTAATCTCCTTCTTCTCCTACTACTGCGGCTAGTCTACTGCCGAACATAACCTCTTTCCCAACTAGTGCTTGATAATCTCTAGCTTCGTCTAAATCTTCTTCAGGCTCTTCTTGATTTGCATCTAAATACTCTTCCCCTTCTAGGTAATGCTGTACTGCATCAACATAGTCTGCTGCTTTAGTAATCTTAGCTTGTACCCAAGCGTCTAACGGGTCTCCGTCTTTAATCATCTGAAGTAACTCGATTGCATACTTAGCGATTCCGTATAGCTGAGATTTAGCCATGTCTGAATCATCGTTTGGATTTTCGTGATGATCTTCTTCCATACTCTTAGTAGGAACTTCTACCTTATCGCCTTTCATTCCTTTCTTAATAGCATCCACTGCTGTCTTCTTAGCAGTACTGTCTACGTCTGGATCATTCATGATGTCTTGTGCAGTCTGGGAAGGGTTTCCTACGATTACTGTTTTGGAGCCTTCAGCTAGTACTTCTTGAATAGCTTCTGAAATGACTTCTTTATTAAAAGGTACGGTCATGATTATATTATTTCTTTATAAATAGCGATTAGTCGTGGTAGTTAATAAATCTACGCAAAGCCTTAGCTTTGGTACTACCTTTATCTTTCATACTACTAAGCTTCTGTCTAACCTTTGATATCTTAATTTTACCGTCTGCTCCTTTTAAACTGGAGTCTTTAGATAAGATGCCTGGGTTCATAGCATCGTGAGGTCCTTCTGTCATTACAAAACGATCATCTTCTTCTCTTGCTTCACCGCTCTTTACTAGGCTCTTCCATAATGCTGCTGCATCTGGGGTTTGATGAGCGTCTGAGAATAATGGACCTAGTTTCTCGTGAGCTAACCTATACATCTCTTTACCGATTCCGTATCCTCTGTACTCTGGTTTTACGATCACTGAGTCTACTTGATAAGAATCTTGGTAAGGTTTTAGTCTCAGTGCTCCTACCTTGTCTTGTCCGAATGTAGCAAGTACTACTTTTTTACCTTGAATGTCTTTAAGGTCGAAGTTAATAGTCTGCTCTTCTTCGGCAAGAACTTCTTTAATGAGCTCTGTTAATTTTTCTCTAGTCATAGCTGTATAATGGAAACTACAAAAACATTATATTTGATCTCCTACATCCCCTGACGTAGTTCTTCTTCGGTAAAAACGGAGTAGGAAACTTCATCAGCTATTTTTCTTTTTCTTAGAGTTCCAGTTAGAGGCACCTACTTTTCTACATGCAGCAATAGCCATTGATTTATATGCTGAGGTTTCCATCCCATATACTCCGTCTACCTTAATTGCACAGGCATCTTTTTTTGTACCGTCTGCTCTATGAGTAGCTGTTGCTTTACCGGGTTTCTTTTTTTCAGCGAGAAGTTCTAATACTATCTTTTCAATCTGCTGTTTAGTTAGATGTACACGTTCTTTAGTCAACTCTAAGTTTTCTCCTGCTTTCTTAGCATCCTTATATGCATTAGAATTTTTATGAGATGATTCCTTTCCTGCTTTTTTCTTAGCGTTTATATTAGCCCATAACCCTTCGGCTACTGGTGTGTTATCGTGTCCGCATTTATGACAATTATATAGGTCGGATCCTCCGTCTGCTATTTTCCAGGTCCAGCTACAGTTATCGCATTCTACACTATCTCCTACTACTGCTTCAGTAGTTACTTTTCCTTTCTTAGTATTACTAACAAATTGCTTACCTTTGCTGCCGCCTTCTTTTTTCTTTCTAGCTGTAGCTGCTCTTTGGGATTGAGTCATTGATTTTGCTTTTGCTTGAGGAAGACAACGATCAGGGTTACTCTGCTTTTTAGATGTACCGCATGTACCTCCTATCTTACCAGATGATGTGATTCTCACCCACTTCTGCTTAATCCAGTCGCGGAGGTTCTCTCCTAACTCAGAATCTTCTTGAAGGATCTCCTGAATAAGCTCTTGAGCAAATGCGTAAACATCACTCTTAGTTTTCTTCCTGTCGAAAAGGTCCTTTGTCATCTAAGTCTATCTTAATCACTAATTCACCGGCGCCTTTTATAACTCGGTGCCATTCATGCCTTTCTATAAATAGTATATCTCCAGGCTCTAGTCGGTAGGGTAACTCATTGTCGTACTGAAATCCCCAATCCTTACCGCATTCTAAAACTGTAACCCACCTGTCTTCATCATCCTGATGCCATTTAAGCTCTTCGGGATTTATGTCAGAAGAGAAGCTCCTTATTATACAGTCTTTAGTTACCGAAAGATTCCGGTAAGGTCTACCAGTACCCTCCAAAGCTTGATTTAAGTCCGAGTAAACTTGCATATCTTGGTAATCGGCAAGACCAATATCCTGCTTTAGTTTTATCCTTCTTAGTAGGACAGTTATGTCTATCTGAGAATGCCTTTCTTGCTTCTTTATTATTAATCTTAGCAGTTAATCCTCCTTTAGCGTCTCCAAAGTTTACTACAACGACGTTTCCTTTGTCGTTCTTAGTATATACTTTATATTTCTTAGGACCGGTGCTTCTCTGTGGTTTATTGAGTTTTACTTCTCTTCCCTGGTATTTAGCTTCAGTGATAGTTTTTGCATTCTCTTCTGTAATATCAACCACCCATATGTCCGGGTCCGGGTCTTCTTGTATAAGAGAGGCTAGTATATCTTCTCCGGCGACGACTTTGTAGTTAACTTGATCACCTTCCATATACTTAAGTACTGTTGGCATTTGAACTTCATCAGTATCTGAGAATGTTACGCTTGGTTCTGCTAATGATCCTAAAAATGTCTTAATGTCAGAGTACTTAGTCTTATATCCCAATCCTCCTGCTGCTTTAGACTTTCCGGCTATATTCATCCATCTGTCTTCTCCCATCTTCATAACTAAAGGTTCTTGAGAAGCTGATCTCCAAGATGTTGCTGGTGAGGGAATGATAACTGTTATTTCGTTTATCATTGGGAAGTCTAAAGGTACTCTTTTACCTCCAAACATTCCAAACTCTCCTACTTCTGTTTCAAATAAGAGCTCCATATCCTCTAAACATAGTTCAGTTAAAATGCCTTTATTTAGTAAATAACGAGCTTGCTTAATAGTTGAGAAGTATGCCTCTGAACCTGGACGGTAAACGTTTTCGTATAATGGTGTCTTAGTATCAAGATGGTACTTCATACCTTCTGTTAACACCTTTGTTAGTTTAGATTCTGTTAAAAGCATAGAGAATTTCTTTATAAATAGCTATTTCATATGCTCTTTAAGTTGAGAGAGGTAGTCGTTCATGTTCTTAAGTAATTCTTGTGACTGTTTTTTAGAATTTCCCTTCCAATCTTCCACGTCACCTGCTTCAGTAACATACGTCATTGTTTCAGTAATCTTACCAGTTACCCATTGTTCCAAACCTGCTGCCCATGCTTGCATATTTCCTTGCATCATGTTCTTTTCATATTCTTCGTAAAGTCCAGCTCTACGTAAATCAGCTTCCATATCAATAGTACAATCAAAACAGAAGCCATGAATCTTATACATCTTCTTAGCTAAGTGATGTTTCATAGATCCTCCGCACTTAGGACAGGTAAGAGGTACTTGCATAGACTTTTTTGCAGGGTCTAACTTAGTTATATTTTGTTTAACACCGTTTTTTATAGTCCAGGTTCTACCATCTTCTTCCCAAATGTCGCCTTCGCTATGCTTTTCTCTCTTCTTAGAGTAACCTGCCCCGATTGTAGTTCGGCCAGTGAAATCTTTCTTAACTAAGTTTCTGACTCGATTGACTGCTTTTGAATCAAATTCTTTCTTCAGTTGACTCTCCTTCATCTTCTTTGTATAACTTTCTTAATCTTTCTAAAACTGGTGATATATCAGATGCATTTTCTGGATGATGTACTCCGATTCCTCCGGCTGCTACCCAGTTTTTAATGTTATCTATTCTATCATCTATTAATATAGGAATAAATCCTTGAGATATATCCTTTGCAGCAATTTGTTGCTTATCTTTCGACCTCTTAAATAAAACATCGCTAGAGCTTACCCCTAGATTCTGTCCTGCCCATTGAGTTTTTCCTTCAACAGCTGTAGGTTCAAAATTACTAAAGTCTCTATAAGCTCTAGGAGGGGCAGTAAGTAACTGTGGATTATATTGCTTGATAGCAGACCACAATTGGCGTCCTGATGGAGTCCATGGCATACCTGACCAGTACTTAGCTCCTACTCTTCTAATCATTGCCCAGAAGTAAGGTGCTCCTTTTTCAGCTTCAATTTCTCTAGGACCTTTACCGAATAAGTACTCAAACCGGTACTTAAAATCACATAATACTCCGTCCATATCACAATACAAACGGTACTTTTTTAACTCGGGATTTAAATCCTCTTTTGTAACCTCAAATAAATCTAACAAACTTTGCATTTTATTTTAATTCTGGTATTCCTCCTATTTCTGCTGCTCTAGTCTTCCACTTATTGTAAATCTGCTTACTGTTGGCTTGAGTAATAACTTCATCACCTACTAAGTCTGTTAAGTATGCATCTACAGTATCTTGGAAGCTCGCTTTATCGTACTTTGATTTAGCATATAGTCCTTGTAGGTTAGCATCTACTTCTTTAGGTAGTAAGAAATACTTGTAATATATCTCTGGGTTCTGTCTGATCTTCTGTCTTCTAGCTTGATCACCTCTCATCCACTTGTCAGGTTTAACCTGTTCTCCGGATTGAGTTAAATGTTCAGTCTCGTGACGAATGAGGTCGGTTAAGGTAGGTTGTATTTGCTGTAGCATATTAGTTCCGTCTTCTGGATTGAATGCTAAAATAATATCTAGTTCGGCTTCATCACTTGATGCTTCTCCGTCAACATAAAACTTTCCTTTTTCTACTTCATTCGATAAAGCGAATTTGAGAGATACTCCTACTTCAGTTGGCGTACCTTTTTCACTCTTACTCTTAAAAGTTCCCAAATAAGCAGACTGGTATTCAGCATTAAGCATTAATCCTAGAGGTGAGAATCCGTATTTCTCAGCTAAGTCTCTATGTTCTTCAGTAGGCTCTCTTTTGACCGGTAGGTTATATCCTCCTAGTTTATCTCCTTTTAATAAAGTGTTAAGAGCATCGTTTATCGCTTTTCTAACATCTACAACGATAGAACGGTACTTAGTCCCTTCTTCTAGACTTTTTTTTTGTTCAGCTAGAACAGCTTCTACGAACCGTTTTCCGAAAGACTTACCTACCCCGCCTATTTTATCTCCTAAACTCTTAGGAAGAGATAACCGGTTAGCAATCTTCTCTATATCATCTCCATGTACTTTCGTCAGCCTTATTATCTGTCTCACTAAATCTTTCTTTTCAGATGCTGATAGTGATTCTAGTATTGCTGCTTCATCTACAGGTGCCTGTTCTTTATTTGAATTCTCCCAATCTCTAAATAAGAAACTACCTTTAGCATGTGCTTCTTGTTCGATAACTTTTAAATTCTCATCAGCATGAACATCTGTAGTGTAGAAAGTTAGGTTCTGTCCTTCCAAGTTTTGCATATGATGGACTAACTCGTGACAGAAGCTTCTCAATACATCCTTAGGGTGACGACCAGTTACATATAAGACAATCTCTTTATTTTGAGGATCGTAATATCCAGTTCTACCGAATAAGTTAGCAGCATTCTCTTCATCATGTCTGATCTTGACTTCAGGGATAGGTACTACTTTAATATCTTGAGACATACAGTACTCTAATATTGAAGCGATATGAGGAGTAAAATTAAACTTCTCTTCTTGTACTTGTTCTGGTAGTTGAGCTTGATGAGGAGTCCAGTCCTGCTTATGGTTCTTATTTTTATCGAAATAAGGAAGAGATACTCTAATATGATCTTGTCTATACTCTACATCAAAATCTCCAGGAAGAAGATTCTGGAGGTATGTGGTGTAGTTCTGTAATCTGTTACGTTCTCTAGATGGCAGTACTGCAATTGGAGCTACAGGAGATCCTTTTGTTATTTCTTCTACTTCTTCCTGTTCTTCGTACATAAAATTAGTAAATAGCTCATCGATAGCATCTGCCATTTTAGTTTCTGGTGTCTTCACAATATCGTATACTTTATCTTTATTTACTCCATCTGGTAGAGCATCAAAGAATGATTCTTTATTTCCAGTTCTTAAAGCTTTTCTTGCTGCTGTACCGCTAACATCTGTTCCCGTTGACTTAACAACCTCTACATTTAAGTTAGGGTATTTTTCTCTATTCTTCTCTAAATAAGAAGTTCTATCAGCGATATCGGCTTCATCTTCTTCATCTCTAGCTCCTAAAAACCAGTAGACTTGATCGTCTGGATTCTTTGAAGCATACGAGTAAATGTGTCCAATAGGAGGTTTAGTAGCCGGTATAATCTCTACTTTACTTCCCAAGCTATCTTTATATAGACTCCAGATAGCTACAGACTGATCTTGATTGATCCCATCTCTAATATTCTTACCAACGTAAATAATAAGCTTATCTAAATCAGATACTTGAGCTAAAGCTTGCTTTGCTAACTCGTAATGACCTTTATGTGGTGGTTTAAATCCTCCTCCTATTACCCCTACTTTCATTACCCTACAAACTGTTTTACTCTTGAAGCAATCTCTTGCTCAGTTTTAAGATACTTATCAACTTGGCTTTTTACTTCACCGAATTGTTTAGTTAACTCTATGATTTGAGCTTGAAAAAGTTCTTGAGTTTTAGCTCTGCTTTTCTGTCTCTTTTCTAGTTCTTCCGGTGACAATTCTTCGTCAGGTACTTCACTTTTAAAGCTTGATGAGAATCTATCTCCTCCTCTTTCTAGTAAGTCTGTAAAGTATTCTTTTAACCTACCTGCTTTATGGGCTGCTTCGAAAGCTTCTACTTCTTTTTTGATCTCAACATCTTGAACAGGTGCTTGATACATCATAAAGCTATTTCCTAACTTTGAACTATATGCTCCAATGTTACCGTAAACTTTGTTCCAAGTAGATAAGACTGCTACCTTAGGTACTCTTCTTTCTCTTTGGAAGTTTCGTAAGAAAGATACCATTGGGTCAGCATATACCATTATCATCATGAAATCGTAAGTCTCATTACTAAGTAAGCCCGGTACCTGTTTTTTGCGGAATAAACCTCCTACCATCTTAGCAGCACTAGATGCTGTAGTATCCCAGATAAAATTCTCGGCACTGTCTACAGCAGCAGGGACATCTTTATTATCAACCTGTGCAGAAGCTTGAGTTAAGTTCATCGGCTCTTCTTCACGTTCAATGTAAGTATCTGGGTTCATGTATTTGAATCCGGGTGCGTTTGGTATAACAGCAGACTTAGCGAGATACGTTTTACCAGCACCAGCAGCACCGGCCATAATAATGGCCTTAGCGTTTTCAGGAGCTTCGTAAAGAAGAGCTTCGATTAGTTTCATAGTTTCACTTTAGTAGGATAGCTATTATAAATAGGTTCCGTAGTCGGGTTATCGAGCTTATATAGACTATAGATAGTTTTAAAGAGTTCAAAGTTCTCGTCAATCTTACCAATCTGCTTAATCTCCCAACCTTTTCCTTGGTACACTCCTTCTTTTTTAGATTCTGATCTTTTAGAAGATTTTAGCCATAAAATACCGGTTCTATCAATCTTCTGTCCAAACATCTCTTCCCAAGCTTTAGCATATGCTGCTAGCTGTAAGTCATATGAACGGTGCAGGTTGTTTGAAGTCTTAACATCTAGTAACCATCTTTCGCCGTCCATCTCTACAATTAAATCAGCAGTACCTGCATATTTAAACTTATCTGAGAATGTGAATTCTTCTGCTGCGATTACGGTTGGTTTATGCTTCTTGAAAAACTCTGCTGCTTTCAAGATCATATTCCATACTACAAGGTTATATTTTGCATTACCGAAGTCATCCATCCAGGTAATCTCTTCTCCTGCAATTAATGCTTCTACAGCTTCATGTACTGCTGTACCTTCGTTAGCTGCTTTTCTCATAATGAGGTCAGCATTGTGACCTACATCTTTTAGCCAGTTGTCAAAGAATTTATTCTTAGGCATGTACTGTAAGACAGTAGTAACTGAAGGGTAATATACTCCTTCCTCTTTCTTGTAAACGCGTTTGTCTAAGAACGTAATCTGTTCTAATTGACCATCATACATTAACTTCTTTTTTTTATGCTCATTCAGAACATTAGCACCTTTATATATCATGCTAGTTGTAGTTTGTGCTTCAAGAGGTCGCTGAAGGTTAGCTCTTGAGCGGATTGGACGTGATGAGTAAAATTAGAGAAACCCATCTCGCTAGGATCTTTGTCTACCATATCTACTAAGAAGACACGTTTACCCATTGATAAGAATTGCTCAGAATAGCTTAGCGCTTTCTTTAATGCATCCTTATCTAATGCTATATAAATGTCTTGAACCTTACTAGAAACTAATTTCTTCATTAAGCTCTTAGATAGAGTTTTACCTAAGATTGGAACAGCATTACGCTTAACAGCCATAGCATCGAACACTCCTTCAACGAGTACGATTGGCTGATTCCAGTTAATCATATTTTCAAATACGACTATATCTTTAGAGGCAGACGGATTCTTATACTTCATAAAAGCATCTTCAAACGTTCTACCTACAAAAAAGTTCAATTGATTATTTTCGTTGTACGATGGAATAATAATCCTACCTCCGTATTCACCGGTCATACAGTAACCTACATTATACTTGATAAAATCATTATCTGTTAAACCTCTTCTATAGAGATACTTTCTGATCTTATTAGCGATAATGGAAGTAGTGGAAGCTGAATGTAATGGTTGGAATTCTTTCGGTAATTCAACTACCTCTAAGTCGTGGTAGGTAATCTTATCACCCTTCTTAACATACTTGAGTACCTCAATAGCCTCTTCCTTACCAATTTTCATTTGTCGGAGAAGTGACTTAATGGTACGTCCTCGGGTATTACATACCCAGCATTCCCAAGGATTATGTCCTTTGTCGTCAGAGACTATCTTAATCTCAAGCTTAGGTTTACGGTGATTACAGAACGGACAATGAAACGCATAATTGTCTCTTGCTCGTTTATGAGATTTACCTAAAACATTTTCAACTGCATTTAAAAGCAATCCATTCTCCATAGAGAGTATAACTGGTTAGAACTTAAATATACGAAATTATATTTTAAGATCCAACCTTAATGAAGTCTTTCTGGTAGAACTTACCTAAGATGTTATCGTTAAGGAAGTCGTTATCCTCTAAAGCATTGTTTATAAAGATATGCTTTATTTCGTAATAAGTCAACAATTTTTTTGTGGGAACGTAATCTAAAATTTCTCTAGACCAATCTTCTGGTTTAGAGTTTTTTACTAATGCTTTAATTTCAGTCTGAGATCCGTAGTAGGATTTCCAGTCAGATTCCTTAACTACTTTCTTCTTAGCAGGTACTCGACCGCCTATACCGGCTGCTTTTCTCTCCTCTTTTAAAGCTTCTGTTTCCTTCTTTCCTAACTTTACGTTACGTTCAAAGAATAAAACTTTCTTTCCTATGTACTTCTTTTGAGTTGGGATATGCGTAACCTTGTAGATGAACCCATATGTGCCTTCTGGCATATCTGAGATTTCTGTTATAAGTTTGTTTTTATACCTCCAACTTACTGGTGTTATTTGCATAACTTGTTATTATATATCGTCTTCCCAGTTTGTGGAGTAGATAGTGATGTTACTAAGGGAGTAGTCCATTGAGATTCTAGTCATTGAAGCCCAGTCTACATATCTACCAGGGATTACGCCGGTGTTTCCGTTAACACTAATACCTGTCTGTTCGTGCCACCTTTCATTTAGAGAAGTAACATAGCCAAACGAATCTATATACCATCCATTTTTAGCGCCTGGTGTTACTACTTCCAATGTACCTGTTCCAGCATGTGATCCTGGGGCGGTGCCGTTGTTCTCATTTAAGATTGTACAGTTAAAATCGCTAGTAAGTGTTCCTAATCCAAATTTTAATTTTGAGGTGGAGGTTCCAGGAGTCCATTGTATAGTAGCTCCATTAACATCAGAAATACTTGGGGTAGAAGTATTGTTAATTGTTGTAGTTAATCCGGCGCCTGTTAGAATTCTGTAAACTCTAGTAGAAGGGGTGGTACCTTGAATACCTTGAGTACCTTGAACACCTTGAGTACCTGTTCCGGTGATTCCTTGAGTACCTTGGGCACCGGTTCCAGTAATTCCCTGAGTACCTTGAATACCTGTTCCGGTGATTCCTTGAGTACCTTGGGATCCTGCGCCAGTAATGCCTTGGGTACCTTGAGTACCTTGTATACCTTGGATACCTTGAACTCCCTGGGCGCCTGCGCTTATTGCTCCTCCTAACGGGACAGTATGTACTATACTTCCTGTGGTGAATAGATGTAGATCTGTACCGTCGATTGAACTTGAGTAGTAAAAACTTTCCATGTTCGTATCCATTTCTAGATACGTTAACTCCGTCCCTTTACCGGTGTTTGTTGAAGTATTATCTCTTAAAGTAATTGCCATATCTAAATCCTATTATTATATTATCTTAAGTTGGGAACGTGTCTGTAGTATACCATACATGATACATAATATATACTATTCCAACGTCTACAAGGCTATCTAATTTAAACTCAATTTGTCCGGATTGATTAAGTGTTAACGGTAACGTAGTCGCTCCGGCAGGATCTTGAACTGTCACGTTTACTGGGATACTACGTGGCCCCCAGCCTGTAGCTGTTATATGAACTTGTTCTCCGAGTGTTAAATTCGCAATCTCTCCAATAGATACTGTTACGGCGCTAGTGTTTTGCATAATCTGTGTAGATCCAGCTACTACTTTTCCCAATACATTGATACCTTGAATTCCTCCTGTTACCAAATTAGGTAAGTGGTAGAAATCTGATTCTGCTATACCGTCTGTTCCTTGAATACCTTGTGCTCCTTGAGGTCCTTTTACTCCTTGAATACCTTGTGCTCCTTTTACTCCTTGAGTACCTTGAGTTCCTTGAGTTCCTTGAATACCTTGTGCTCCTTGAATACCTTGAATACCTTGGGTACCTTGGGTTCCGTCTGTTCCTTGTATACCTTGTGCTCCTTGAGTTCCTTGGGCTCCTTGAATACCTTGAGTTCCTTGGGCTCCTTGAATACCTTGAGTACCTTGAGCACCTTCTGCTCCTTGGATACCCTGTATACCTGTTCCGGTAAGTCCTTGAGAACCTTGAGTACCTTGAATACCTTGTGATGCTGCTCCTCCTGCAATACCTTGAAGACCTTGTACACCTGTTCCGGTAAGTCCTTGAGAACCTTGAGTACCTTGAATACCTTGTGATGCTGCTCCTCCTGCAATACCTTGAAGACCTTGAGTTCCATCTGTACCTTGAACTCCAGTTCCTACTAGACCTTGAATACCTTGAGTACCTGCTCCATCAATACCTTGAATACCTTGAGTACCTACCCCAGCAAAACCTTGTATACCCTGGATACCTTGTGCTCCTGCTCCTCCTAATCCTGAGAGATCAATAGCATCTACGTTAGCGCTGCCGGTTGAATGTAAGTATAAAGTTGTACCGTCTAGAGAACTAGACATAAAGAAGGTTTCGAGATTCGCATCCATTTCTGGATGTGTCATCTGTGCTCCTTTACCAGTATTGGTAGCGGTATTGTTTCTTAATGTAATATTCTTAGCCATAATTCAGGGTACCTCTTTATATTAAATAGTGTTAAATATCCAGGTTAACAACAAACGTCATATCAGTATACTTTGATTTAGGTGTAGGTTGTCCTAGTTTTCCAACTGCTACCAACTCGTTAGCATCGTTATACAATCCTACTGTAGTAACATATGGCTGAAAATAACTTCCAGATACATTGTTGTGTAAAGTCGAATCGGTGAAAGCTGGTACTTGTAACCAATCTACGGATTCTTCCAGAGATCCTGTTGTTGCTGAGTTGTTGTATGTATGATTAAGTTGCTCACTTCTTACTCTACATCTATAGTTTCTAGTGTATACGGGCAGTGTTGAGTTCCATCTTACGCTAAATCCTAGTTCAGTAAGTTGTTGTTCAGTTACCTCTCCTTCTTCATTGATAGTACAATCTACAAAGTAATTTAAATCAATGTAACTATCTTCGCTTAGTAAATAAGTATCGCAGCCTGCTGCGGATGGATTTGATTGAGTAGAAGATGTAGATGTTCCGGAACAGGCAGCGAAGTACTTGACTTCTACAACAATTCCATTACCATCAGTTCTTATCCAAGCATAATCCGTAGGAGTGCCTAGTGCTGGGGAGTATCCTCCTACATATGGTTGTTTGTATAGTAACTCGGTATTTGCAGCAATGGTACCTCCGGATGAGCTGTAAGCTTTTAATTGCTCTCCAAGTTTAGGCACTCCGGAGTTATTTGTAGAAGAATAATGTCCTTTACCGTTGAGTTTTACTACTTCTCCGTCACAGAAAAAGTCTTGAATTTCTTGGAATGTCTTATCTTCAACTGTAAATGTTGTTCCATCTGCATAATATAACGTATGTTGGAGGCTTACGTCGAAGGTGTGTGCAGAGTTATCTTGATCTAGTAAACCTGTTATACCTGTTGCGGATGGTACTGTGTTTTGAATAGTACTTACTGCGTAGTACCTCTCTAAGTTTGTAATGGATTGAGGATCTGTGATATGAATAATACCATGAGGGTATATCACATAACCTCCAACATCTCCGCTTCCGCTTATACGCATTACACCTTCCCCGTCATCGTATAAGTTGAATCCGTTAGGTAGTCCTGATTTAAAATATCCCGTGTTAATATACGATCCAGATACGTACTCTTGAATAGGTTCGTGAGTACCTACTGCTAATGTACCAGGTCTAATAGCGTCGCCGAAGATTTCTTGAGGTATGGCGATAACCATACTTTCTTCAGGAAGATTTCTTGACATACTACTAAAGATAGTAGTTTGTTGATAGTCTACAAATGAACTAGAGGGTAAAGAAGGATCGGAGGTTGTACCTGAATAGTATAGTTGCTTTAGTGTACTATACAGTTTTCCTTCCTGTAATTTATTGTTAACACCTGTAAGATTTGTACTACCTGATACTGCTTTATAGTACTCGATATTGTAATCTACAAAATCACTTGAAGATACATGCCAAGATTTATAAGCATTATACGTAGTTATATACGCATCTTGTTTGTTTAATTTTATAAATGCACTCATTCATTAGAAGTCTAACTTGATACGTACTAGTGCTTCTTTAGTAAAGTCTTTTAATAATGGTTTAGATAATTTAGCTACTGCTAATAACTCGTTGTTATCATTATACATACCTACAGTCGTTACATACGTTTGAGGCGCGGTAACCATTCTGTCGATTCTAATATCTCCTGAACCAGTTATAAAAGATGGGTTTGTTGAGTAGTTAAACTCGCTGTTACGTATTCTAGTAAACACGTATTGTGAAGGTACTGTCTCTTGGGAGTTTAGTTGGAAGTTATTAAATGCGTTATAGATATAACGGTTATTAACTCCAGCTGTATTAGATGTATCATCTACTTCTAAACCTAAACCTGTTCCACCTGCTCCTGTTCCAGTTGCTACTAATGCTGCTGTGTTAAGTATAATTGTACCGATATCTGGTAAGAATAATCCATATGATCCGTGAGCGGCAGAATACCCGTCTCCTGAATGTGCAGCTCCGTTAGATCCTGATACAATCTGATAAACTCTACCAGCGTCGTTATATACTTGAGTAGTTTGATCTAAACTATTATCAGTTAGGTCTACGTTGTTAGAATTACCTTGTTTATCTACATAGGCTAGACTTAAATTAAGAGATCCTGGTAGTAAGCTTTCTTTAAATCTATCTCTATCAATTGAGATTACATGGAAATGATCTGCTGTGTAATTTCCGAAAACAAAGTCACTGTCTTCGTCTCCAAGTACTAACGTTCTGTATTGACCGTATATTGTAGAGGTCGGTGATTTTCCGTCTACTGCTGGGTTGTATAGAAGTGAACCTGATCCGAACTTATGTCCGAATGCTACTGCAAGCTGAATATCAGCAGAAGGATCTATGTTTACATCGTCTGCATAAATGTTATAATAGTACTGTCCTGAGTTACTATTTGCCTGGGTTGACGATGTATAGAAAGTAGTTAGTATCGGAGACTGAGTCGACCATAATGGTGCAGCTACTACGTCTGAACTTATAACTAAATCGTCTGCTTCAAATCTTTTAAATGACATCTTCTATTAGTTTACTTTAGTGATTGTTACAGGAATAGTTATTCTAGCTCCAGAATCTCTACCTATTACCGTTAGTGTAGTCTGTAACTTAGTTCCGTTAGCTCCAAATAATGTGTTAACTGTTGTAGCAGTAAGGTTGATAGAAGTACCTAACACTGTTCTAGATACGTTGGTACCTAGAGTTTGTGTAGCATTTAATCTACTTGCTTCTGGTGTGTTAACTCCTACTCCGTTATAGGTATTAAGTACTCTTACATCAGCAATCGTAGCTACATATCCGTTTGTTTCGAATGTTTGATTTGCTCCTAAGTAATTTAATGTCTGAGGAGTAATCGAAATTGATGAACCTTGCTTCAATGTAATACCAGCGTAACCTAGGTCTAGGATAGGCATTCTAGCTGTACCTCTTGGTAGAGTTACAAGCTTATATTTCATGATTTGAGTCTCATCTGGGAATGCTTCTAAAAGAGGCATGCTCTCAATAGCTTCACCGTAGTAGGCAGAACCTGACGGGTGTGAAGTGTTGTAAAGTGTGTAATCGATTTCATCATCACTCAAAGCGAACTGCGTGATTTGAAATGAACCATCACCTCTTGCTAGAAGTTCTCTACCTTTTTTAGTTAAGATAGCGTCTACGGTTACTGTAGAATTGTTTAAAAATGCCATGTGCTAAACTTTTATATATTATAAATACGGCTTAAATTGAATTTTCTGATTTTAGCTTTGTAACTATTGTATCAATGTTGTTTAGTATATCTTTCGATGGATACTGAGTCTGTATTACGCCGGGGGAGGTTCCGTCCTTATTCGTAGTTATATCTAAAATTAAGTTAGACGGATCATCTACGTACCTTCTAAGCAAGAAGTAAGAAGTATCCACATCTGTAGGAACTTCTCGATCAAGAGTCAGTACTGCGTCTGTGCCAATCTTAAAATCGTTTATAATGTAAGTGTGTGCTTCAGATCCTTCAAATCTTAATTCATCTCCCTGCTCTATAGTAAAAGGGTATTTTATTGATGGTAGATTCGCTGTGTCTAAATCTACTTGGTAACTGTTGTAGTATAGCATTACATCTGTTGAAGCAGTTACGTACCTCCTGTCGATACTATCTACTTCCCATATACTTGTTGCAGCAGTTGTAGTTAAATTTACAGGAGAGTGATTAATGCTTAATTCGATGTTGTAGAACTTAACACTTCCTGCTAACCAGTGATCGTCAAGTAGTGTTGCAACTACTCTATAAAGGAAATCTACTTGACCTGAGTTGGATGATTCTACTCCATGATCTTCATACTTATGCACTACTTCCAACTTCTCTTTACATTTATGTATAGAAGAACCTACAGTTGTCCAGGTAGTACCATTATCTATAGACTTCTGGAGTTCAATCGTGTAGTCTTTTCTGTAATAGGTTTTGCTGGTGATTTTGGTTTTAAGTGCAAAGTAGAAACTAAATGACTGATTAGCATCTACTGGGGTTGCTGTTATAATTCCAGTTAAAGGATTATTACTTATATTAGCTCCTATCGATTGGTCGAAAAATGTAAATGTATAAGGTATATCACCTTTTCCTATTTCAAAGAAACCGAACTTAAATAAGGTAGCAAACATATTACTGTTGACTGGAGTATCATTTATTAAATCATCGCTATAGAAGTTAATCTCAGAAGTATATCCGTCTGTTTGGAAAATATCTCCAACAAAACTCCCAGTCTGACTGTATAATATAGGTTCTGCTCGTTGACCGCTTCGATATACTCTCCAAGTATTATTTAGAGCTGCATAATCTCCTGTTGCTGACGAATCTAATGTTAAGTCAACTAAACTACCTTCTTTAAATGTTTGCTGTACTTTACTTAAAGTTATGCCGGCTTGATCATTACCCATTGATGTCTGATTACCGTCTTTATCTAGAAGATACCATAGCTTTACGTTTGCTTTAGATATCACGTGATTCCCTACCAGAGGATTTGTAGTATTTAGCCATCTAAAGTATGCAAAGTATGCATCAGTATAGTTGATAACAGGGCTATTTCCATATGAACGGTCGCCGATAGTAAATTCATTGAGCTTAGCTCCTTCCAGTTGTCTACCTAAATACCTTCCAGATCTCATTCCAAAGCTATTATGTAAGTATTCCTGTACGTTAGCTTTTTCTGCTGTACCGTTTCTAATAGCATCAATGTTTGTAGGAATCATTCCGGTACCGAAATCTACTTTCTGTAACTTAGTAGCAGTATCAACTATGCTAGCGTTTCCTAGTAATGCATTGTAATCATCTACATAGAAATCTTTATCTATATATCCTGAGAGTATCACTTGAGATACCTGGTTACCTGTTATTGTAGTTGGTGCAGAATACTTTTTAAATTCAAAGTAATAATGTCCTGTATACTCTACTACATTAGTAACTACAAATAACTCTCCTTGAAGATATAAAGAAGTAACGTTATTCAAATCTCCTGAAAGATTTAATCCGTTGAGAGAAGTTTTACTAACTTTACCATCTAGCTTAGTTAAAGGATTTAATTGTATCCCCATATCTAAGTAACGTATATCTACAGTTTGAGCAGATATATTTGTCTGCGGGTAAGTATCTACATATCCAGGAAGCTGTAGAGCGAACTCTGTACTCTTTGTTATATTAAAGGTAGTGTATGGAGTGTTATCTTCTTTAAAAGGATTTTCATCATTTAACTCGCCAGTACTAACCACTATATTTGCACCTCCTAATTCCCCGTTTAACTTCTCTTTCTGATCAGTAGATTCTTCTTCTATAATTCCAATAGAAGTTATATTAACTACTGTATTGGTTACATCGTGACTTTCCAATAAGCCTGGTGTTGAACCGGTTATAAATGCAGTGTCTATAGAAGCGCTATATTCAGCTCTTTCTGCAATAGGTAAAACTCCACCGGATTTACTCCTGTTTAAGAAATGTGGTTTGATTATAATACCCGTACTTACAGTATCACGTGCTGGTACGAAATCTTTAATCATCTTAAATAACTGATTGTCAAAAAACTTAATCAGTCTAATGAAATCAAAAACATCGTACATTTCTAAACTACCTAAAAGTTTATCTCTTAAATCGTTCAGATCTTTATGTCTACGTGCTGTAGTGTTACGGGGATCCCCAATATAATCATCTACCCTGTAGTTAGGGAAAGCAAATGTATTTGAGATTAAAGTTCCTCCTTCAGCAAAGCTAGGTGGTAGTGTATAGGAGACTAGGTACTCATCAATATAGTATGATGGTGAAAATCCTACCTCTACTACGTGTAGATCTTGAGAGTAGTCGTTATTCGGTTTTACTATCGATGTATACTCAGATAAAGTACCACCCGGTATTTCACTACCTGTGTTCTCTAATCTAATCTTTTCGCTAGGAGCAGTATAGTAACTGTAACCTGGGCTGAATTCATACCCAGTGGGTAACCCGCCGAATTCTCTAATCTGAACAGATCCACTAGGGATGCCGAAACAGTTTATAAGAGCTTTCAATCCTCTAGTAGTACCTTTTGTCTTTAATAGGAAAGGTAAGTTGTGGTATATCCTTTTATAAGTTTCATTAAGTATGTCTTTATCCGGAGTAGGTTCGGTTGTAGCTTTAACTACCATCGATACATCCTCTTGATCAGGATCATACCATTCTCCGAGAAGTAACTTAGTCAGGTTGCTAGTTGAGAAGTTAGATGAGTATAAATTTACACCGAAATTCTGTAAAGTCTTTACAACTAAGTCTTTAGATATACCGTAATCTAATCTGTTATCAGCATCATACTTATCTGTGATTCCATTAGCGTATGTCCAGAGTTCATCGAAATGCTGCCCTATCATATCAGCAAATAGTAAAGCAGGTTCGTTATTACTATCTTGTCTTAAATATTCAGGAATAGTGTAAGTTAATTTACTTTCATTTAATTCATCATATAAAGATGCAGATGCTGATGTTGATTCAAACCATGCTACAGAAGCTAGAGTAGCACTAGATTGGTTTACGTAAGGTTTAGTGTTGTTTGACTTAGGCCAGCTTGTACTCCCACTTTCAAAGTATAAATGTCTTTCGTATCCGTCGAAGTTTGAAATAATTCCTTTTATTAACTTCTCGTACTTATCGTCAACAGTCTTTACTGCTGCAGTAGAATTACTTATTGAGGAGTTAGTGGTTCGAGCATTTTCGTAACTTTCAATTAAGTCTAACTTATACTTAAAGTTTATTAATCTTTCTTTAGCAGAAGAAAAGTGTACAAAATTCTCAAAAGAAGAGTAATCTACATTAATGTCTACTCCGCTGCCAGACATTTCAGCAAAAACTTTTCTATTCGTACCAGTTATAGGGTATGAAAATAACTCAGTATAATCTAGATATTCTGTAGAGACATCACTTTGATCGTCTAAATCTATATTGAAATTAGGTCCTCTTAATACAGGTTGTTTCTCTACTGTCGGTACCTGAGAGACTCTAATGTCAAACCTTACTGGGTTTGCTATCTCTTCGATTAAACGTACTGTTGATTTTAAAGTAGCAGTAGGAGCGTTATATAACTTTAGGATTAAATCAGGACCATCTAACTCTAGATTAACAACTAGTATCTTTTCTGATGAAGCTACTTCTAGTGCTAACTTAGGAAGGTAAGTTTCATTGTTAAATCTTTCAATAAGATCTACAATATCTTCTACTTGACTAAAATCAACTGAGCCTCCACTTGTTCCTAGTTTTATTTCTAGTTTATCAGGAGAGATATCTGATATAAAATATTGACCGGTTGATAAGTTTCTTAGAAATTGATATTCTAAAGTAATATTTTGATTAGGGTAGTTAGTCTTACTAAATGCTAACGGGTCTACATATACTGTAGAAGTGTCTTGCTGTCCACCAGCGTTAGAGTTTAAGAGATTCTTTACCTGTGATGTGCCTTCTGAACGAGCTATGAAATTACCTTCTGAGCTGTATACTAATATTTCTACAAAATCAGTATCAGTGTTAAATACAGAATTTAACTCTACCGTTCCTGTTAATGAACTATCTCTAGAATCTAATCCACTTGACTGTTCGAGATTAGGTGAGGATAATGTGTAACTGTATTCTGCCATTATTTGTTACTGATTAGTTCTTGAATCTGTTCGTTCGCTTCTAAAAGTCTTTGGCGTAGATCTGCTACTTCTGCTAAAAGAGGATCGATGTCGACATTAGTAATTCCTTCTGGTTGGTAGATTTTACTACTCTCTTTTATCAAGTATTCGTGTGAGTACTCTCCAGTAGAAGGTATTTCCAAATATAACTTTGAATACAATCTAAATAACTCTTCAACAGTATCGGGATCTTCTTGCACTACCGGTTTAGCGAAGTAGTTAAATGAAGTATCTACTACGTTTTCTAAATTATCTTTCCTTACGGCTGTCTTTTTAAGCTGTATCTCGTTAGCCATTGCGTACAACTTTAAATACTAAATCTTGATCGTGAACTGTTGTAGATCCGTCGATTGTTGATTTAATTAAAACTCTATAATGTCTCTCTGGTTGTAGTGATCCCATATATACATCAAAGTAACTACTAACTTCATCAGCACTAACTTTAGTAAAATCTTGATCGAAATCTATAACCATCTCTTCAGTATGTTCATCTCGAATACCCCATAGAGAATGTTCTGGAAGAATATAGTTTGTTAAATAATTTGAAGAAGTAGCAAAAGTACGCACCGGGAATTTAGGTCTAACATGTAGTCTAAATCTCTGTCTTCCTTCATCTGTATATCTGCCTTTATTTGCTTTTACTGATAGTGTTAAATTATCTGTTGAAACTACATCTAGGTTTGTATCAAATGAAGAATCATCCCATTTGAACTCTAAGCATGGTGGGTATATCGTATTAGTATTTGCAGAGAAGTATTTCAATACGATATTCCGACCTGTTTGAAATTCGTTATCATTATCTAATTTAAGAATATATCCATTATTAGAGATGTTATTAAGTACGTCTCCTTTACTGTGATTGTAGTGTTGTATTACGCTATCAGTAATATTAATAGATAAATCGTGAGTTGAATCTACATTGTGAGTTTGGAAATGATCAAATGATACTCCAAAAGAGCCTGTATACCATATACCACCTTCTACGTCTGGTGTTGTGTAAGATCCTGTTGTTAGTGCTACTAGAGGAGAAGTCCAGTATGTCTCAGGTTTACTGTAAAGCCAATTTACTCCATCAGTAGCATACGGACTATCACCGAACCTACCGGTACCTCTATCCCAAGAATCATAAAGAGGATAAGCACTAATTGTGTAGGTAGTAGGAGCTTCTTTTCCTTCTGCTAAATACATTTTAATACTTGCGGAGAAGTTAGTTGAACCGATAATATTATCAACTACGTCGACTTGTTCTTCGGAATTAAAAGCAATAAGTGATCGTGCAACAAACGAATCTTCTCCTATATAGTAGGAATCAATTTCCATAATTGCGTCTAACCCTGCATTGAATAGAGGGTATCTCGAATATATCGTAGAAGTTTTCTCTGGGAAGATTCTGTAAACTGCCATTGTTTTTTAATAAATATTTTATAAAGTAGTTATGCGACCTTCAATATCTGTATCTGGGAATTTTACTTCGAAAATACATGGATCGTAAGAAGGATACACAATATTATTCTTAGTTGCACCTTTTACATCATACCCGTACTTGGAGTAAGCGCCACCTGATTTATTGTATACTTCGATATGTCTTACTGTCTGCACTCCTTTGACTTTGTCTAGTAAAGTATATATCTTAGAAAGGTTAATGGATTGGTTAATACTCCATTTTTCGATTGCGAAGTAATCTCTTAAAGCTTCAGTACATCTGGTTAGTACTTCGTGACCAGCCGCTGATGGTCTTATGATTATATCGTACTTAACTCCGATGTTGATTACATATGCATCTTTTATATTAACTGCATCAGTAATAAGTCTATATTGACCTAAGTACGTTTTTAAGTTCTCTTTTAGGGATACATTAGCATTAACTACGTTCTTATTGGAGTCATAGGCAAGTGTATACATTGATAAAGATAGTGGGTTACTGTCTATAATTGCATCAGCTGTATTTTGATTAGATTGTAATTGATCCTGTACAGTATATACCTTAGCAATAGATCCTAGATAAGAAGGCATTGTGAGGGCTCTGATGTTATAATCTTCTCTGGTTACGATTCTCAACTGTTCGTTGAATGACCGTAAACTGTTTTGACGTAACTCTTCAATAGTATCTCCATCCCTACCTCCTGTTGCAGGTTTTGGATTATTTACTTCTAATGTACCTTGATATGTTAAATTCGTAGCAGTTACTTTATTTGTACTATTTGCTATATTTGTTATAGTATTTGCAGGTACGTTTGCAGAAACACTACCTCCGGTTAAATACGTAACTGTTAATGTTCCTTGAGGAGCAATTCCATATGCTCCTGTGTACATAAAGTTTGATGGATCGTAAGCAATATCTATTTTAGATACACCGAATATCTGATCACCTAACCCTACATAAGTTGGATCTGGTGTGATTGAGGTATCATCTACTCCATCTTGCCCTGCTCCAAATTGGATCTCTAAGACACCGTTAGATTTAAATCTAGTTACAAATCGACGAGGTGCTTTAGTTACTTGCAGTACATAAGGAGTATCTTGTCTGTCGTTTAATGCAGGGTTTAATTCTTCTGTTAAGATCGTATCTTGAGCTAAGTAAGGAACTTCTCTCCATTCATTACCATTTTCATCAGTAATCGATAATATACCGAGTATATCTGTATCGGTTAAATTTAATGTTGTAAATCTTTCAATAGAAGGTATATTAAATTCCTTTGTTTTAACTTCAGCAGAATAAGCTTTTACGTGCTTAGTTAACTTAAACTTAGAAGGTGTTCCTCCTATAACTTCACTAATTAAAATCTCAGTAGGATCATATGAACTTGAATACCAAAAGTCTACTTTATCTTGAGTTAAGAATCGTACCGATCCGGCAGTTGATTCTAACTCTACATCCGGGGATATAGATAGAGCAAAATCAAAATCAGGAACTTTCTCTCCGTTTACTGTTTTAGCAGGCACTTCTTGAGAGATTTCTAACTCTGCAACAGAAGCGGCACTCACTTTAGGACGGTAGCCCATCATATAAGCAAGACTATATAAGTTACCTGGTTCTTGAGCGTACTGTAGTAATGTCTCTTGTAGCTGTATATCTTGGTAGAAAGATAGTACGTCTCCTACGTATGCAGCCATTTCAACAAACATCATACCTGGTGATGTTGGTGAGAAGTCTGTGTACGTATCTGGGAAGTAGTTTTTAGCGTACTCTATTAACTGTGTACGAAAGTCACTAAAAGACTTATTACTGTACTGTATTTCGCGTTGCTGAGCCATTATTGTTCAAAGTTTATTGATACCTCATCGGTTATGTTTGTTTCTCTTATAGAATAAGCTAGTTTAAAGCTTACTAAGTTTTGATCTGGGTGTGATTTAAGTACTAATTCTCTTATCTGTAAAGTAGGAAAGTAGTTTTCTAAATCTTGTTTGATTCTCTCTCTTGCAAGCTCTGTAGAATCTTCAGTTATAGCTTCAAAGATAAAATCACGTAGACCGGATCCCATATTTAGATTTAATACTCTCTCGTTTCTACCAGTTAGAAAGAAATTTATTAAATTACTCTTAATAGCATCTTTAGTCTGGTATGTAGAGTTAAATACAGCAGCACCTGAGAAAGGTACTGATACTCCAACTGCTGTTCTTGGTTGAAGGTCTACTGGGTTTATCTTTTGTATCTTATAAGCCATTATCCTCCGAAGCGTTCTTTATCTTTCTGGTTAGAAGTATTTACTATTGCTGCTGCTTTATTAATGAATCCTAATTGAGATAAGTCTAAACCGGTTTTTGGTGCTGATGCTACCGCAGCTTGTACTGCTCTAGGATCATCTGAAGCTGGTTTTATAGCTCTACCTTGAGGCATTAATGCATTTCTATTGAATGATTGAGCCATATCAGCTCTAAAATCTCCACCTATGTTTCGATAGTCTTCAGAAGTCATAGAAGACTTAGTCTCATTTAAAGCGTCTAGCATAGCGTTACCTGTCGGGTTATACCTGGTAGCAGGTGCTTGCTCTTGTACGGGTTGCTGTATTTGAGAGAGTTCCTCTCTAATAGCTTCTCGTACTGCTTCTTTAATAATGTTCTTAAAATCAGATGCTTTCATACTTATAAATAGTTTTAACCTAATTGGTTGTCAATTCTAAATTTAATCTCTTGAACTAAGATAGCAGTAGAGGAGCTGTACGATACAGGTCCTTGCAGTACTACTACTCCAAATTCGTCTATAGCAATAGCATAACGTTGAGGAAGTTGAGCGGTAGATTCTGGTGTGCTTCTTATTTCTATTTTATATCCATTATATTGAATAAGGTCTTGTACGTCAGTTGTAAATTCGTTTAGTCGACGGAGTGAATCTCCATTTTCACCTTTCTCGAGACATGATCGAAGTATAGCATCTATAGCTTGTAATAATGCTCTGAGTACGCTTAATTGTATGGCTATAAACTGCACAACTTTAGCAGCGTTACAAAGTACGTCTTCTAGTTTTTCTAGTTGTTTTTCATACTTAGTAATTTGTTTATCTATAATACGGCCAGCTTGTACTAAAGGTCCTGTTGCTGCTGCTCCAACTCCAGATGCTGCTAATCCTGTAATCGTAATGTCGTTAGCAGTATTGAATATTTTTGCTTTATCAATAATAATATTAATAGCAGCTACCGTTGAGGAGGATATATTAATAGCTGTTTGCAGTTTTTCAAAGTTGTTTTGAAATATATTAGTTATTGAAACTAAGTTATTTGTAATGTTTATTAATCTAGTAAGTACAGGTTGTGTAGGGCAACTTACTTTACTTGTAATAAATTCTGTTACTCTCGCAGTAATCTCTTCAGTTATATTCTGAACGCCTTGCTGAATATAGTAATCTTCTACAATACGTTCTTCAACTGCAGTAAGTACAGGGTCCTGTTCTCGGTTTTGATTATACCTAACATACCTTGCAGTAGCAGGATGTGTCTGTATTTGCTGAGTGGTTAGTGTCCATTCATATACTTCCTGTTCTTCTTCTTGAGATAAACCTTCAAAACCACGGGTTAGCACTTTTAGTAAATGGGGAGGGTAATTCAGAGTTGCTAAAAGGGTATTAATTGCGTTGATAGGATCTCCGGATTGAATCTCTTGTAAGAATTCTTCAGTAAGATCTCTACATGGAGAGAAGTTCTCGATACCGTATTGTGTAAATATGTCTGCTACGTTTGTACATGCTTTAGTTTTTAACTCTAAGACTTCTTGAGTTAAGATCTGGATGAGGATTTGTATCATACCTCTTCCGTCACATGGCTGTACTTTCTTAAATTGCTCTAGTAACGTTGACATCTTAAGATAATTTTACGCGTTCAGATAACATCTTCTTAAGACGTGCTTTCACTGGTCCGTCTTTATATATGTAGTTAACTAGGGATGCTGCTTCTGTTGGAGGTATGTTCAACGTAGTCAGTGCACCTGTTAACATCGAAGCGAGATCTGCTACCGCTTCGTAAAGTCCTGTTAACTCTGTCACGAGATCCTCTCCACGGACAGCTGATTGCCTGTTTAATGGAGATAGTGCAGTTCCTGTTAAGTTGATTAGAGGTGCTTCGATAGTTACAGATTTATCAGCATCTAGGTTAATCGCATCACCGATCATTCCTATGTTTTTTGCTGCTGATAATATGATATGTTCTGTACTAGAGTTTAAATAGAGTCTTCCACTATTTAACATGATCTGTGCTCCTTGATAGCTGCTTGCTTCTGTAGGTTCTTTACTGGATAAGTAACTTGATAACCTTTCGCCGGAATTTGATTTACGTACAAACTTGCGTGGTGTTGTTAGAGGGATGCTGTTATTTTGAGTTAAGTATATTGAAGAAGCATCTTCGTTTATATCCTCTGTTACAAAATAATCTCCCTGAGTGGTTCTAACTTGACCGTTCACTATTGATATTATAGGTTGTCTTGGTTCAGATGATTTCCACGGAGTGTTTATACTAGCTTGGTTAAAGCTTTCAGAGAACCTAATGCTTTGACCTCTTCGACCTTCGAATAGAATATCACCTGGATACGGTACCATTGGATTAACATCTCCTTGTTCGTTGAATCCAGTGCCTAATCTAGGAGCTGTATCATTTGGACCTTTACCGCCATGTTGAGGGTGATTCCATAAGTTAAAAGCAGGTAGATAGTATGCTTGAGGGATTCTTGCGTTAGGAGAAGGTCCTACTAGTATAACTACTGCTTCGTCTATTAGCGGTATTGATTTATAAGACTGGAAGTATGGTATTGCATAATTTGAAATACCTTCAATAGATCCATTATCTACTTTAAAATTGATTGCTCCATAAGGTATAGTACTATCTTCGCGAAAAGTACTTACTACTCTTGCGATAATGTACATTCCTTGATAGCTTTCTCGAGAATTGTACTTTATGCTCCTATGTTGATTTAAACCAAATCCCCTCACTCCTACTCTTCCTTATTAGATTCCTCTACTTCTTCTTCCATCTGCTCTAAGATCTGAGCAAGTTCATCAGCACCTAACTCGAAACCTGCTGCATCGCCGCTTTTAGAAGCATTCTCCATACGCTGGACGACGGCAAGCATATCAATAAGATGCTTATCATTCTTAACACCGATCTCTAAGTAGTTAGCAATCATAGGAACAACAAGAGTAGCATCTCCTATGTTTTCAATAAGAGGTTTAAGTTCTCCGATGAGAGTATTGATCTGCTTTTCTTTCTTTTTAGAATTAGTATAGATCTCCTCTAATACGTCGGAAAAAGATTTTTCTTTAAAGAGTGTTTTATCTAACCCCATACCTTTTCTTTTATAAATAGAATCAGTACTTTTTTAGGTCAATTAAACCTTCTTCGTTTAACTTATTATAGATTTCGTAGAATTCCTCTTTTAATACGTTGATGACTTTTGTGAGGTAGGGCGTCTGGGTTCCGGTCATCTCCCTTATATAAATGTACAGAGCTTTCTTCTTAAAGATATCCAAGTCGTAACGCTTCTTAAACAATGTTAGGACAGCATCTGCTATTTGCTTATCAGCTTCTTTAGGAAATAGAGTATCTAGTTTCTCATACATCTCCTCGACATATAAATCGAGTACTTGCTTTAATGATTTAGCGTACGGTAAAGGTTCCGGTGTATCTAAATCGTAACTACCTTCCCATAAATCCATTGAACTCATCTGCTTTAAGCGTTTGTAGTTCTTGTTATTATAGTTGATTAAGTGACGCTTTACAATAGTTCCGAAATATGAAAATGCCTTTGCTCCTCGAGTAGGATCGAACATATGTAGCTTCTCTTCTACTAACAGGGAAACGATCTCGAGTTTTAAATCTTCAAGATCGTTTACATCTGTATAATAAAATTTGAAGGTGTGAATAATATTTTCTGCTAACTTATATAACGGAAAGTAGATTTTCTCACTAAAGATCTTATCTTTGTATACATGATCTTTTGAATTATTATAAGCAACAATTGCATCTTCTGTCTCTTGTGTGAAGTAATTCGCTTTACTCTTCTTTCTGCCCATCGGTTGTATTGAGGTTAAACTCATCAAGGATCCTCTGCATCTCTTTTACTGTTTTGAAAAAAGATCCGACTTCATCATCTGATTCGAATGTACCTTTTTTATCAATTTCACGTAACCTTTTAGAAGACTCACCTATAACGGTGGAGATGTTCTCGATATAATTTTGTTGATACTGTGCTATGTCCTCGTACTTCTCTACCTTCTTCATAAGATTCCAAGTAATGAACCCGAGTACAATTAGTAATATAGCTAAAATAATTGAGACAAACAACATTTTATATGTTTTTTATGAAGTTAGTAAGACCTTCTGAGGATTTCACTGACTTGCCGGTTGATGATTTAGTTTTCTGAGTAGATGGTGAGGTTTTTCCACCGTTAGCTTTCCACATATCGTACTCTACCTTGGATGCCATGTAGTCTGATATGTGTAAAACGTTAACGATGTTAGTTCTCATACGAGAATCTGGATTGTAGCTAAAGAAATATGGCTTATTTCCTTCATCAAAGATACCATCATGTAGTTTTATACCTAAGTACTCCTTCTGACTTACTTGAATATTAAATTTCTGTAGTAGAAACAGTGAGCGATCTGGTATCATCATGAAATCTAACTCTGGATTAGGTTTGTACATTTCATTCATCTTATCTCTACGCCAGTTATCGGTCTGTTCAAGGTACCCGGCACTAGTTCCATCACCTATCTTACCTAAATCATGGAAAAGAGCAGCAAAAACTAGTTCTTCTTGGGTAAAATCGATAGTTCCACCCATTGACTCCCAGAATTTCATCATTTTCACCGAAATCTCAACAACTCTATTAACATGATCAACGTATCCACCGGCAAAAGCGTTATGATACCATGATTTCCCACTAGCAGGTGACATTACATAGTTCTCCCCAACAGTTTCTACCATAGAAAGTACTTGATCACGGCGTTCACCGGTGATGGATGAGTTAATAATAAGAATATGCTTATTATAATTCTCTAAAATCTGTTCGGCAGTAAGCATATTAGTTATATGTAGTTGATTCACGGTTTAACATAGTTTGAAGATCACCTAAAGTCTCTCTAGCTTTTTCAATTTGATCGAAAACTTGTTGACGGTCGTTTAAAGATACGGCACTCTTAATGTTATTCAACATAGATTCAAGCCTCGTAACTTTATTTTGGAAAATTTCTTTATTTCTCATTTTATTTACTAAGTATAATTATTTTATACTATAATATAATGAATTATATTTAATTATACAACTATTATACTATATATTTACCTTATTTTAATATTCTATATTTAAGTTATAAATTATTTTGCAAAGATGCAACTAAATTACTATAAAAGTTTATGTTTTTTTGGATTTCTCCATTTAGCCTGGTATCTTTGATCTATAAAGTAGATTTTTATATCTGCTTCAAATTGATACGTAGTAAAGAATAAAGTATAATCTGCATTATAGGAGTTACCGCTAAAGTACCAAATTCCCTTATTCCCTTTTGCTTCATACCTATTAGCAGTCACATAAACTAGTAAATCCGCTTCATACTCATGGCTAACTTCGAATACCTTTACATCTGCTTGGTATGCATAAGGTACTTTACTCATAACTTGAGCAGAGATAGGGGAAGAGAAGAGGGTGAATAAAAACAATTGACCCCGCGCCGCGAGCGCGCAAAAAGTTGACACGCGCATATTAATATAACTTTAAATCTCCTACCGTAAAAGGTTTAGAAACCTCTAATAAGGTTTGTATTGCTAAGGACATTGGCACTTCGAAGAATTCTCTCGAAGATCCTTGATCAGATTGTCTACGGAATTGCTTTAACTCAGTATGTACCAAGCTCTCTACTTTGTAATCATCACTTACAGGCATTGCTGCTTTTAACTCCCACTCACTAACAGTACCAGCAGAATTTATACCATTAATACGTTTACTAGGAGCGATGGCTTTACCTATCTTTATTAGATCCGGGTAAGCAGGGTTTGTTAGAAGGTATACCCAGCCGTGGTGAGTATCTTCTGTTATATCGGCTTTATAATCCGGATTCTTAACTCCGAATAATTGAACCCAGGAGAAAGTTCCTGTCTCTTGATTAAAAGGCATTTCTACTTCAATGATATACTCTGGTGCGATAAGGGAGAGTAGGCTCTCTACTGATGAGCGTTTATTCTCTTTAGCGTAGTTGATATAGTTCTGGGTATACTCTTCTATATTAGGTACAGAAGGGAGATCATCGAGGGTGGTGCTAGGGAAGTAAATAGTCAAGAAAGACTCAGTATATAACTCTACCGCACGGTCTAAGGAAATCTTATCTCTAATCATTTGTCTATTGTTGATTTAAAGAAGTTAACAATAAAGACTATTAGAGCAATAGGCCATAATAGAACAGTGGAGATGCGCTCACCGGTAGTAAAACGCTGTTCTTCTGCTCCTAACCAATTAATCAATAGATCAAAGAGAAAATTAAAAACTACACCGACAAAGATGTATGTAAGTATTGCATTAATCATAACCGTTTTATTTAATACTTAAATATACGAATTAAAAATCATATACGCAACTCTCATCTAGAGAAAGTTTTGTGAATATAGACTGGATCTTAGCACACTTCTCGTATTCCTCTTTAGTCTCAAAATAAGAGCGTAGAGATATAAGGGCGTAAGATGACTCCGGTACTTCAAACCTCTTAGCTTCGGCTATGAAATCATCATCATTCTCATCGAATCTTTCTAAGAACGTATACAATCTATTAAAGTACTTATCCTTAACGTTCTCCTCTACTCTCTCAAATTCCTCCTTATAGGTACGGGTGTACATCTCTCTTATGATATAGAAATTCTCTACACCCCGTATAACTGAACCGAATAACAAGTAAGGGTGTTCTAAATAATCCTTTAGAGAATCAATCATGCCTGCTCTCTCAAGATCCTCTCCGTCGGAGTAATCAAACATATCAAAGAAAGAAGGGTCTAATGGCTTCATGTATATAAATAGAGAGTAATAATACTCTTTATATATACATATATACCTATATACTTTCCTATATAGAAAAATTTGCCGAAATTTTTTCCTTGGGTTTTCTTGTTTTTCACCCAAAAAGTTCTTATATTAAACTAATAACGGGATTTGGTACCGAACGTTCTTTGACTTAAAGCATTACTTTAACTATGGAAATTACATCATTTATTTTAGGGGTATGTGCGGTCATCTTGATTTTGATGGTTGCGGGTACGTCTGTGAATTATATGGCAATCAAAATTCTAAGAAAGGATATTGATAACCTCCAAAGAGAACAAGAGAATATCTACATGGATGTTCTGAATAAGACAAGCAATTTAGAGAGTAAGATTATTATAGAGACTAATAAGCTAGATGAAGACTTTCTTAAACACTACGAAGGTATACACCGTACTATTGATAGTAGGGTCGATAAACTGGATAGTAAGACTAGACAAGATGTAGAATCTCTCATCCGTGAGATGAATATACTTCAACAAGAGATAAGCAGAGTAGAAAGAGGATATAAAGAAAAGATAAACTATTAATTAACTAGAGAGTTAGTAGGTACCAATTTCTCTTTACATATATCAATATATATCCCCTATATTCGAAATCTCATCAGAAATATGCAACCTAGTATGGCTCAGATAACCGTTGAGAAAACCGTCTAGTGAAATATACTGGCAACTTTCTATCACAGTGCTATCACCTTGACGTCACCTTACTATCTAGATGACCGGTAGGTTCCATACATAAGAAAAGGGCCCTAAGGCCCTCTCTCTACATGCTATGTATATCTTCTTAGAAGAGTTTGAGCTGAGGATCTATTGTCTCCTCTATTACTCGGTAAGCACTCTGAACCTTTCTAGTAGGTCTGAATTCTTCTCCTTGATTATCTACCAGCACTCCATTCTTGATTGTGAAGGCATGACCAGCTACTAAGACAATAAACGTTCCCCTAGGGTTCGTTTTTATGAAGCTCTTAACTGTCTTCTTTCTATCGATCAGTTCACCGTGAAGCTTATAAGTATTTCTTACTAGCTTCTTCTCTAGCTTCTCGAACTTAACCTTTACTTGACCGAACTCTTGAAGCTTACCTTCTATCTGTAGCATAGTTGAATCAACAAACATAGTACCTTTACGCTCAATACGACCGAACGCCTTAGCAACAAAGCCATGAGCTGCATCGTATGAACTTCCAGAAGCACTAGCTACTGCTCTTACAAAGCAATCATTCTTCTCATTGCGAGCCTTAACTGACTCTTTGTAGTTAGCAATTACTTCTGAAGCGTACTGATAATCTAAAACCTTTGACATAACCTTTATTTTTTATTACATTGTAAATATACGAAGAATAAGCCGGGGAGGCAACTACCTCCCTAACTTTTTTTCCGGAATGTTACTTCCCTGTAACCACTTCGATAACACTCTGTAACTCTCCTTTTAGGATACTAAAGCGAGCTTCACAGTAGCCGATGTGAGAGTGAGCGCAGTACTCTTCGTTGATACTATCATACTTCTCTTCCATCTCCTTCTGGATGTTAGTAGCTCCTTCTGCGATCTCAGTCATTCTCTTGAATGCGTAAACTAGATCTTGCTTGTCCATCTTTTCAATCTGATCGTAAGTCATAACCTTTTCTTTTTATTACTTTGTAAATATACGAACTATCCTTCAGGGAGGCAACTATGCCCCTAAAAGATTTAACATAAATTCTAGCTCATCATCAGTGATGAAGCCGTTAGCGTACCCAGTGATTAGTTGATTGATTTCTTGTGCCTTAGTCATAACCTTTTCTTTTTATTACAATGTAAATATACGAACTATTCCGGAAGGAGACAACTATCCTATGAACTTTTTATAGTTCTGGATAGCCTTCTCTCTAGTCTGAGCAGCAATATATGTGCCGGTGAACTTACCATTCTTACTGATAGCGAACATACAATCGCCATTAATATCCTCTCTTGCTACTTGAATTACTGTATACATACCTTACCCTCTTTCCATTTCTAGTTCACGACGATCCTGCTCTACATTGCTCTGAATCTCAGCAGCCTCTTTAGCAGTGATACATACTTCCTTCCCGAAAGCATTCTTAACAATTACTAGCTTATCGCCAGTCAACCCACAAGTAAATCTTCTTACAATAGTCATACCTTATCTCTTTATTACAATGTAAATATACGAACTATTATTCAGACGAGCAACTATTAACCCAGAAAAGCCGACTAATGTCAGCTCTTCCTTCGGTAATAAAAATAAAGGCGCCAGAGGGAGGACCAAGAATCAGGTCAACTGCGACCTCCGGCACCACCAAAAGCCGCACAAGGCGGCCTAAGGCATTTCTATTCAAGTGATCTTAGAGAAGCAATCCTTGCTTGATCTCGTATTCATCTAACTTTGATTCAATACTATCTCTAAAGCGTACCTCTTGAGCGATGAAGTTAGTAAGGTTATCCATTCGGATTGTTTCTACATCGAAAGTATGCATACTACCATCGTAGCGTTCGATGCTAACTTCTACCTTAACACTCTTTCCGGAAGCAGACTCTCCTACTACCTTGATAAGAGCTGGGTCATGAACCTCCCAGTTAAACTTCATCGTAAGATTCGTATTCTGAACCCATCCGTACTCCTTAGTAGGTTTAGCTCTCAAAGGAATAAACCCATCTCCTTTCATTAGATCTAAGATAGCATCCTTCTTAGCTTGCTGACGAGCGTATTCGATCTCATTCAATTCACTCTGGATACCATCACGTACCTTACGAGCTTCAGTCATCTTAGGACCGAAAGAATGATCGATATCGACAAACAACTTACAGATCACATTTACCTTATCAGAAGCAATCTTGATAAAATCAGCCATTGCCGGAAGGAATTTAATCTCCTCATCACCTCCGCTATTGAAGCGGTAAGAACCTTCGTAGCCCTTCTTAGAGTAATCCTCAGTATAAGAATCTCTAACCTCTAGACGAGCTAAAGTATTAGTATATCCACTATCCATTATCAAATCAAACTCTACACTTCTTTCACGAACACTCAATCGAGTACCTTCCGGAGCAGTAAATTCACTGAACGCATTAGCGATAACAGTAGTACGAGCACCAACCTTCTGATCGAATAACATTCCGTAAGCGTTCTGAGCTTCTTGAAGTTGCAATTCTAATTCCATTTCCTTTTTCATAACCTTTATTGTTTCTTTATTACTTCGTAAATATAAGAACTAAATCAATACGAAACAACTATTTGTTAAACTTTATAAAAATTAAATTCTGATCTTCGTAAACTTCGACATCCTCTGCTGCCGGAAATTTATCGGCGTAATCTCTAGCTCTTTCGAAGTCGTCCTTGAATCGAGCTAAGACCTTGCCTAACATTACTACTTTATATATCATACTAAATCGAAATTATCGTATGCGTACTCAATTTGACCTTTAACAAATTCGATAAATTCCTGAACTTCCAAAGCAGAAACTTCCTTACTCCCGACATTGAATTTCGTCAAACTATGCTCAGTAAATTCACGATCGTAAGTTTTCCAGTCGTAAATAGTAAATAATTTACCATTGAATTTACAAACCCATTCAACTTGAACCTTATCATCTCCGGAAGGATCGTCAAAAGTAGGTTCACCTAAACCCGTTACCAAGTCCATGAAATTGACATCCTCTAGATATCCTACCAAATACGTTCCGTTAACTCTCGCTTCTTCAGCTTTTAAAACCTTTACCATAACCTTTATTTCTTATTACAATGTAAATATACGAACTCTACTTCGAACTTCCAACTAAGATTGGAATTAATTTCAAAGGAATCTGCTCATCTAATTCATCTGCCCATTCACAACCCTGAGCCATAAAATGAATCTCCTCTACTCCGTCATTGTTAATCATTTCAATTCCGGAAACCGTATGACAGTATTCACAACTGAGGATTGATAGAGCGTGCATATCAGATGATGCAGTTAAATCCTCTCTTACGATATCTTGCATACCGCTTTCAACAACTAGAAATCTTTTCATATAACCTTTATTTTCTATTACAATGTAAATATACGAACTAAGTTAGTAGGAACCAACTTATCCTACAACTCTTTTTACAATCTTTACTTGATCGTAATTGTAATCGTACTGAATGTTATTCACTCCTTCATACTGAACTACACCATCGATGTATGCTTGCTTTTTAGCTTCAGCCTTTTCTCTGGAATCGAACACTTCAACATTACTGCCAAAGCCTTCATAATCATAACCCTTAAGTAGAACGTATACTTCCATAACTTTTTTATTCTTCAACTGTTACAAATTCTTGCGTACAATCTATATCTTCTAGAATAGAAAGTGCTTCATGCAAATTATCTCGTAAATCCTGAACAAGTAAATGTAGCGGAGTTACTCGAACACAGTTGTTAATTTCGTAAACTAAGTTGTTGTTGTAGCTTAGTACATCTACTACTTCTTTCAATTCCGGAGAACAATCCCATCCGTCGTGTGGAGTTTTAATAACCATAACCTTTTCTTTTTATTACTTCGTAAATATACGAACTAATATTCAAACTTCCAACTTATGCTGTAAAAATATTTTCATTAGCACGTTTTGCATCCTCAAGCGAATCTGTTTCAAACGTTTCACCCGTTTCATGATTGAAGACTTCATAGAATACAAATCCATCTGAAGTTACAAATGGACATATACCTGTATCAACTAACCCCATGTACACATTTCCAGAACGTTCGTTCTTCCCGATATAGAAGTCCTCTCCTACGAAATTGTCTGCGTAAACGCTTAATAGCTTTTGAATTGCCTGTGCCTCTTTACGGCTTAATGATGTGTAATCTATTAACATAACCTTTTCTTTTTATTACTTTGTAAATATACGAAAAAGATTAAAGGGAGGCAACTTCTGCCTCCACTTTTTCTAATTCTTTTTGTACCGTAGCATTCATTAAGAACTCCAACTCACTAGCAGTCTTCTGGATTCTGATATCATCTTGTGACCATCCACTTCCAGCAAGACCGATTGCATCAAAGCAAGCAACGTCAAATCCATTGCGAGTAAATTGACACTGGTAAGTATGTCCGTAAGGACCCTCTACATAAAAATCCATTCTACCACCGTCAGCATCCTCGATGTTGAATGCATTGTGGTTAACGATTAGAGCCTTCAATGCTCTCTTAACTTTCAAACGACGTACTTCTGTCTTATTCATAACCCTTATCTTTTTATTACAATGTAAATATACGAATTAGATCCATACGATCCAACTTATTTTACAAAAACTTTTACATTTTCTTCATTTGTGTAACAATCTACACCGTTGAAGGTAAAAGGCAAATGCCCGAATATTACTATCTTCTCTTCCAGAAGATCATGAGCATTGATCTGATATACATTAGGTTTCAAATATAACATACCTAACTCAGATGGATTGAATGATGGCTTAATCATATTACAGTACAATTAAATCAAACAAATCTTCACCAGTTCCAACTCCATTACGAGTAATCTCATAACTTGGATCCATTCCGGAAGATACAACATCATCGATCAACTGATCAATAGTATCAAAACTCTCTGTGTAGTACGAACAATCTAATGAATACATAACCTTTATTTTAATATTACATTCTAAATATAAGAACTAATCTAATAGGAACCAACTGTTCCACAAACTTTATTTCAGATCATCTGAGAAATATAAAGCTCCAGCTCCGATAAACAACATTGACAACACTAATGTAAATACTAACATAACGATCTCTTTTTATTATTACATGGTAAATATACGAACTATATCCATACGGTCCAACTTTAATTTAAAATAAAAAAACTTTGTGAGTTAGTTGGTAGTCTGGAACATTCTTCTTATATTAAGGTAAGTTAGATGGGAAGACGGGCCTGATCCTGAAATAAGATCGGAAGAGTAGACGGGCGGGTACGCGAGTGTCTAGGAAAGTCTCTAAGAAGAGCTGAATATACGAACTCTTTCTCATATATCCAACTACTTTCCGGAAAAGTTTTCCACTATTTTTCCCACTTAAAGCATCACTTTAACTGCCAACCACTTAAAGCTTTACTTTAACTGAAATCAGAATCGACCCAAGTGTGACTGGAACTCACGTTCCTCTGCATCCTGCTGACGTTTGAAGTCAAGTACTAGTCGGTTGATCATTCGGTCATCCTCCTCTGAAATATCTCCGTAAGTCTGAACCTGACGTTTTGCAAAGAACTGAACCTTATCGAAGTTTCCTTTGAACATGTGGTAAGCAATCTTACCTAAATAACCCTGAGGGTAGTAATTGTTGTTTGTGCGATTGTTTCTCATAACCTTTATCTCTCTTTCTTTAACATGTTAAATATACGAACTATTACCCAGACATCCAACTAGCCAACAAACTTTTTTAAACTTTATTCCACTTAAAGCTTTACTTTAACTGGATCCTTCTCTATAACCATTATATGAACGGTTTGCTCTTAGACGGTTTGCCAACGATTTCCTGACGGTTACCTGACGGTTAGCTATCTTGACGGTTTTTGGACGGTTTGCTATACTTAAAGCTTTACTTTAACTGGTACGGTTATCTAACACGGTTACCTGACGGTTTGCTCTATATAGAAAAATTCCGGAAGGGGTGGGCATGCGCCTGATGTTAACCTATCGCTTTAACTACATACATACTTATTCTTCCCTACACACTTTATATCTCTATATGAAAATATAGATCTATCATTATATGATTATATACGCTACGGTTTTCTTCTATTCTTTATAAGTCTTTGAAGTCCTTACTCTTTATCTTTAGAATAGAAAGGAGTCTACGTGTTGTCCTACGTTTAAATGATTTAGTTAATGAAGGGTATAGGTAGGAATTTTGCATTAGTCTCTCATAATGTCTCAGATACCTTTCGGCATTTCTCAGCTGTTCCTCTGTCCTACATTTCATTATCACATATATACATTTATTATATGCCTCATGTATATCCGGCTTATTAAACCCTTCAATCATCATCTGTGTAGTCTTCATAATCATCTGAGTAATACCCTTTATCTTCTTCTTTATAATCATCTGAACTCCAATCATGACTCTCCCTATCTATCACCCTCTATCTCTATTTCTCTCTCTAAACCATATCTTAGCTCCTATAGTCAATCCCGTAATCAAGGCCATGCCTCCAATCAAGAATAATCCATCAAACTTTCTATAGTCCGATACCTCATACGTCAACATCACCCATCCCAAGATATATCCAAACCACAACACTATCCATACTAGGTCCGGAATTCTCTTAGTTCTCTTCTCTATCTGTTTCACTCTCTTGTCATGTACCACTCTGGACAATGCATCCTGTAGATCCTTGCCGTAAGCTGGTATCTTTCGAGTAGTACCATCTTCATTCAAGATAGTTACTTCATACTTCATCCATTCTGGAAAGGCATTACTGTCCTTTCTGTACTCTACATTAATTACTTTCTGTTTCATTTCTATAATCTGTATTAACAAGCCCTACGGGCTTTTTTAAAATATGCGCGTGGCACCTTCGGTGCGTGGAGAGATCACGCCCCCCGCCCCTCGTTCACCTCTTTTACATGCTTACATTTCTTATGAGCTCTAAAGCCCCAACAATCACAATTCAATCTACCGTCCGGCATCTCTTTGACTATGTACGTACTATCACTAGAGCTTGATTTAAATTCCCATTTACCTAGCTTCTTTCTATCAACC